>WNGL01014445.1_pt1 | contig 17537 bp, 15 predicted proteins | sample 5400591 | NCBI WGS metagenome assembly WNGL01 (sample SAMN13153377, study PRJNA577476) | soil metagenome | isolation source: 80 cm soil or saprolite under Garry oak tree replicate 1 | place: USA:California | collected 2016-06-15 | reverse complement strand
GATTGCCATCGGGTGAAAAACTTTCCGCTGCCCGCGAAGACTCCCTCGGCGAACGCGTCGGCCAGCGCATCCGCTCGCGCTTATACGAGATGTGCCGCACGGTCGAAGTTTTTGCGCCCGATTTTCGCCGCGAAGTTCGGCAAGCGGGCCGCGCCCGGGCGTAAACACCCACACTGTTTTTTAGACGTATTTCGCTCTAGTAAATATACGAGCACTTATGCTAGGCTGCGGGGCACTCTCTTCGCAGAGAACCTTTTCGGAGGGCCACATGATTCCAAATCTTCAGGAAGGTGCATTTCCCGCAGAAGTCCAGAACACAACTTTTTCGCTCGATGTTCTCGGGCGATACATCTGCAATACCTATGCGGAAGCCGTGCACAACGGCGGGTCTCCCTTTGACGCCATTATCCTCGGCGCGGGTATGTACGGCGCCTATATTGCGGAAAAGATCTTTCGCCAGGGCAAGGGCAACTTGCGCGTGCTGCTGCTGGAAGCCGGACCGTTCCTGGTGTCGGAGCACGTGCAGAATCTAAGCCGCATCGGGCTGAACGTTCCCGGACCCACGACCAGCGATCCGGGGATCGCGCGCGAGCGCGTGTGGGGCCTGCCGTGGCGCAGCAACGTGGGCTTTCCGGGGCTGGCGTACTGTGTCGGTGGGCGCTCACTCTATTGGGGAGGATGGTCCCCTCGGCTAACCGACGCCGACTTGCAGAATTGGCCGGCGGCGCTGCGCAGCTACCTGCGCGACAACTACAACCGCACCGAGAAAGAGACCGGCGTGGATCCACAGACCGACTTCATCAGCGGCCCCCTGAATGATGCGCTGCAGACGGCAACGCAAGCTGCGGCACAGAATGTGGCGACGATTGGCGGCGTCGAAGCCGCGCCGCTAGCCGTGCAGGGCGCAGCACCCGTGCCAGGCCTTTTTGCTTTCGATAAATATAGCAGCGCGCCCATCCTGATTGACGCGATCCGCGAGGCGGCAGGCGACCCCGATTCTACGCGGCGGCTGTTTTTGGTGCCCCGCGCGCACGTCATCAAGCTGCACGCCGCCGGCGGGGTGATTCAAGCCGTTGAGCTCGACGCCAACGGACAGCGTCAGTTTTTGCCGGTCACGCGCGACTGCGCCGTGGTGCTCGCGCTGGGCACGATCGAATCCACGCGGCTGGCGCTGGAGTCCTTTCCCACGCCGCTCATGGGCCGCAATTTGATGGCGCACTTGCGGAGCAACACCACGGTTCGCATCCCTCGCGCCATCTTCGGCGCCCTGCCGCAAGGGCTCAACCCGGCAGCACTGCTAGTGCGCGGCTCCACTCCCGAGGGCCGCTTCCATCTGCAGGTGACTGCTGTTGCGGCCGACACCCCGAACTCCGAGGCCACCATGTGGCGCATGGTGCCGGACCTCGACCTGCTCGAACAGCTGCAAGCCTCACAGCAGTTCGACAAAATTACCGTCACCTTTCGCGGCATCGGTGAGATGACCGGGGATAAGAACGCCGTCAACACCAACCCGGCCACAAGCTGGATTGACCTGAGCCCCTTCGAGCGCGACGAATTCGGAATGCCGCGGGCTTGGGTGAACCTCGCCACAACCTCCCGCGAGCAGCGCTTGTGGGATGCCATGGACCAGGCCGCGCTGAAACTGGCTCAGGCCATCGCCCGCACACCGGCAAACATTGAGTATTTCTATGACGGAGCATGGCAAAAAGCTGCGCCCGCCGCCGCAAAAGTGCGCGACGGCTTAGGGACGACGCACCACGAGGCCGGCGCGCTGTGGCTCGGCAACGACCCGAATTCATCGGTGGTCAATCTGGAGGGGCGCTTTCATTTCATCGAAAACGCCTACGCAGCAGGACCGGCCGTATTTCCTGCTCTCGGCTCAGCCAACCCTTCGCTGACTGCATTCACGCTGGCAAGACGGACCGCGGAAGCAATTGTCCAGAAAGCGCTCCCTGTCCCTGCACCCGACCAGGTTTCGCTCATCAACCCCACGCTCGACGGGTGGCAGATGGCGGGCCGCGGAGACTTCCGAATCGTCGGCAGCGATACCGTCGAAAGCGAAGGCGGCATCGGCTTGCTCTGGTATGCCAAGCAGCAATTCTCGGACTTCGTACTTCGCGTGGATTGGAGGGCCAGCGGCCTATTTGATAACTCGGGAGTATTCCTGCGCTTCCCCGCACTGGGCAACGCCAATCCTGGCGAAGACTGGAAGCTGGCTGTCGACCAAGGCTACGAAATCCAGATTGACGACCGCGGTTACGATCCGTTGACCAACACAACCGGAAGCCCAACCCACATGACCGGCGCCGTCTATTCTCTGGCACCCGCCGTCAAATTGGCGTCGCGCCCCATCGGCGAATGGAACACGTTTGAGATTTCTGCCGCGGGGGCCGGCATCACCGTGCGCCTCAACGGCGAACTGGTGTGTGAATTTCGCGGCGATCCTGCGCGGCCGCTCCGCGGCCATATCGGGTTGCAAAACCATCACCCCGGTTCACGCGTGCAATTCCGAAACCTTTTCGTGAAAGCCGCCGCGACGGCGGCAGCCGCGGCCCGCGGGCGGCGTTAAAACACGAAAAAACAATCCGGGGCAGAACCCGCCCGTGCTCTCGCACGTCTGGATGGGAGCCGCGCCGGCCGGTTCATTGACAACGGCCGATCCGGGCGCGTATCATTTCGGCGTTGCAGCGTTAAAAGCGCCCGCAGCAAGTCCTTCCTTGCTCTAGCCCCGTACCCGGGAACCCGCGAGGAGCACTCGTCGGTGAGCAGGGTAAGCATCTCCGGAGGCATCTAACCATGTTGTTGGACCACGATAACCCCACCACGCCCTCTTCCTCCGCCGCAGCGACCGCGCCGGCTGCTGACTCCGCAGGACAATCCGGAAATCCCGAGTCGCCTGCACCCGTTCCCATCGAGGAACCGCAGGAAGCCCCGCCGGAGCCTGGTGCGGCGGAAGCCTCCCCTGCGCCCGCTCCCGCCCAAGCCGAAGGCATTGCTGCGGCTGAAGCGACGGCTGATGCAGCTGCTGCGCCTGCGGAGGCCGCTGCAGAAGCGGAAGCCTCGCAGGAGATGAGCGCGCTTATCGAGCAGTTTGCCGCGGAAACACCTCACCGCGCTCCGGAAGGCGAAATTGTTGAAGGCAAAGTAGTGGCTTACACCGAACTCGGTGTGGTCGTGGATCTGGGCACGAAATCCGAAGGGCTGATCCTGGCCGAGGAGTTTCTCGAGACCGATGTTGCGCGGCCCGACCCCGGCGCGTCCGTTGAAGTTCAGCTCACCGGGGAGCGCAAGGAGGGGATGGCCGTCCTCGCCTACCAGAAGGTGCTGCGCAAGCGCGCGTGGGAAAGAGTGGAGTCCGCCTACAAAGCGCACGAGACGCTTACCGGCAAGATCGTGGACCGCATCAAGGGCGGCCTGGTGGTGGATATCGGCGTGCGCGCGTTTCTTCCCGGGTCGCAATACGACATCCGGCCGACGCCGGATCTCGAAACCCTGGTGGGGCAGGAGTTGCCGTGCCGCGTCACCAAGCTGAACCGCAAGCGCGGAAACGTGGTGGTGAGCCGGCGCGCAATTCTGGAAGAAGAGCTGCAAGGCAAGCGAACGGCGCTGATGGACTCCCTGTCCGAAGGCCAGGTGTTGACGGGCAAGGTGAAGAACATCACCGACTACGGCGTCTTCGTGGATCTCGGCGGCCTCGACGGCCTTTTGCACATCACCGATCTCTCCTGGGCGCGAGTCAAGCACCCTAACGAAGTGGTGGCAACGGACCAGGAAATCCAAGTGCAGATCTTGAAGTTCGACAAAGAGAAAATGCGCGTTTCGCTCGGGCGCAAGCAATTGCTGCCCGACCCCTGGGCCACCGTGCCGCAGCGGTATCCCGCGGGGACGAAGACTCGCGGCAAGGTCGTAGGCATTGCGGACTACGGCGCCTTCGTGGAACTCGAAACCGGCGTCGAGGGGTTGGTACACATCACCGAGATGAGCTGGTCGAAGCGCATGCAGCATCCTTCGAAGCTCGTGAAAACCGGCGACGAAGTGGATGTCTTGGTCCTCGACGTCAAGCCCGACCAGCGGCGCGTCTCGCTGGGCATGAAGCAGGCCCAGCCTGATCCATGGCAGACACTTGCGGAAAAATATCCTGTGGGCACGATTGTCACGGGCAAAGTGCGCAACCTGACCGAATTCGGCGCGTTCGTCGAAATCGAAGAAGGCTTCGACGGGCTGATCCATGTCAGCGACATCAGTTGGACCGGGCGTGTGAAGAATCCCAGCGAGCACTTCAAGAAGGGCGACGCCGTTACCGCCAAGGTGCTCAAGATTGACGCCGCCAGCCGCCGCGTTTCGCTCGGCGTCAAGCAGCTGAACGACATCTGGGCGAAATACTTCGAAGGGCATCCCGTGGGATCTCTGGTGCGCGGCAAAGTGTCGCGTATGGCGACTTTCGGCGCATTTGTCGAACTGGCCGAGGGCATCGAAGGGCTCTGCCACATCTCCGAAATCGAAGACAAGCGCCACAAGGGTGATTCCGCAGGCAAGTCCTTTGGGCACGGCCCGGGCGGCGCCGGCGCGAAGGCTGGCGCACCACTCGAAGCAGGCAAGGAATACGATTTCAAGATTATCAAGGTGAGCCGCGAGCAGCACAAGATTGGGCTGAGCTATCGCGCGGCCGTGAAGCAGGCGGAGCGGCGCGATATGGATGAATACAGGTCATCCAAGTCTTCGCCCACGGCGACCATTGGCGACGCCATCCTCTCAAAGCGGGAGTCGCTGTAGCACCTGATTGCGTGGCCGGCTGCGTTCCTGTGGTTACTTCCGGAGGCATGACGCGAGCTCGCAAATTTCGTTTTACCTTTGGGCTGGTTTAGTGGTATGGAAGGGCCACTAGGTGGACGGGTTCCTGCCCCGTTGGCCCGTCCCGGGTGCGCAGAATTTCGGCAGCCTTGTTTTCGTAGAGGCGTGCGAGCGCGGGGGAAACATGGCCAAAGATTCTACGATGACGAAAGCGGACCTGGTGGAGGAGCTCCTGCGCGTGACGGAACTGCCGCGCAAAGAGTCGGAAACCGTCGTGGAGACGATTTTCGACAGCATCATCCAAGCGCTCCAGGGCGGCGACAAAATCGAGATCCGCGGGTTCGGCAGTTTCCGCACGCGCAGCCGCCGCGGGCGGGTGGGCCGCAATCCCAAGACCGGCGAAAAAGTCGAAGTGCCGTCAAAAAAGATTCTCTTCTTCAAGCCGAGCAAGGAATTGAAGGATTTCGTCAACAGCGAGGCGGCGGCGCGCGCCGCTTCGGGCGCGTCCGACGGCTCGGCTGGCACCCCTCCTTCCAAGAGCTGACCGCAGCGGCATGGACTACCTTTGGACACCCTGGCGCTACCGCTACATGGCGGAAGCGGCGGGCAAGCAAACCGGCTGCATCTTCTGCTCGGCGCTGGAAAAAAAAGACGACGCAGAAACCCTCATCGTGTTTCGCGGAAAGAAAAACTTCATCCTCCTGAACCGTTACCCCTACACTTCCGGACACATGATGATCGTTCCTTACGCCCACATTCCGGACCTGAAGGATTGCGACGCTGAAACACTCGCTGAAATGATGCTGCTGGCTCAGCGGGCCGAAGGAGCGCTTGCGGCTGCCTACAAACCCGACGGTTTTAATCTCGGCATGAATTTGGGAAGAGCTGCCGGAGCCGGTGTCACCGGCCACGTCCACCTGCACGTGCTGCCTCGCTGGATCGGTGACGCTAATTTCATGTCCGTCGTCGGCGAAACCCGCGTCGAGCCCGAAGACCTCCGCACCACCTACGAGAAGCTGCGCAAAGCTCTGTAACGCCCGGTTGCCGCGTGGACCCCATGGTCCCCCCACAGAGCCCGTGGATCATCCATCACGAGTCACGACTCGCGGCGGGCATGACACCAGCAGCGAGTCACGATAGAATTCCGTCCATCCCGCCGCGCCTGGCGCGGCCGCGGAGAGCACCCGTGAATCTGGACCTGACCGAAGAGCAGACGCTGCTGCAGCGCACCGTGCGCGAATTCGCCGAGAGCGAAGTGAAGCCGCTCGCCAAGGAGCTCGATGAGACGGGGCGGTTCCCGCGCGAAATCTTCAAGAAAGCCGCCGAGCTCGGCTTGACCGGCGTGGCCTTTCCCGAATCCGAAGGCGGCGCAGGCTTCGACCACACCAGCTACGCGATGGTCATCGAAGAAATCTCCCGCGTGTGCGCTTCCACGGGCGTGATCCTTTCGGTGCAGAATTCGCTCTTCTGCGACCCCGTCCACCGCTTCGGCACCGGCGAACAAAAGAAAAAATTTCTTCTGCCCTACACGCGCGGCGAAAAAATCGGCTGCTACGCGCTCACCGAGCCGCAGGCCGGCTCGAATGCCGCTGCGCTGACCACCAGGGCCGTGCGCAAAGGCGACACCTACGTCGTCAATGGCACCAAGGCCTGGATCACCAATGGGGGAGCGGCCGACGCTGCGATTGTCTATGTGAATACCGACGCTGCGAAGGGCGAGAAAGGCATCACCGCGCTGGTCGTCGAGAAGGGCACGCCGGGCTTCAAGGTCGGCAAGGAAGAAAAGAAACTCGGCATCAACGCCACGGCCTGCACCGAGCTTTCCTTCACCGACTGTGCCGTGCCGGCGGGAAACCGCATCGGCAACGAAGGCGAAGGCTACAAAGTGGCGCTTTCGACGCTCGACGGCGGCCGCATCGGGATTGCCGCCCAAGCCACGGGAATCGCGCAGGGCGCCTTCGAAGCGGCTCTCGCCTATTCGCAGCAGCGCCTGGCGTTTGGCCAGCCCATTTCGCAGTTCCAGGCGATCCAGTTCATGCTCGCCGACATGGCCACGGAAATTGACGCCGCGCGGCTGCTGGTGCGCAAGGCCGCCTGGAAGCAGGACTCCGGCGCGCGCTTCAGCATGGAAGCCAGCATCGCCAAACTGTTTGCCAGCGAAATGGCCACGCGCGTTACGCACAAAGCAATTCAGATTCACGGCGGCTACGGGTACAGCCGCGAGTACCCCGTCGAGCGCGCCTACCGCGATGCGCGCATCACGGAGATTTACGAAGGCACCAGCGAAATCCAGCGCCTGGTGATCGCCTCCTGGGCTCTGAAGGCCTACTGAGGCGCGCCGTAGTATTCTGTCCGTGTGCTGGAACTTGATCGCAGCCTCGAATTCGACGCGGCGCGCGGCGCGGATTTTTTCTCCGCCCTTCCGCCGCTGCCCGCAGTCGTCCTGATCGAACCGCGCGAGACGATGGCCGAGCCGTTCTTGATCCGCGCGGCCGATCTTCGGCGCCGCCTCGAACGCTTGCTCGGCCCGCCCGACCCGTCAGCAAAGCGGCTCAACCTTCGCGAATTCGCGCGAGCCGTTCGTTACCGCTTGACCGGCTCGCGCTTCGAGCAGGCCTTCGCGTATTACCAGCACGCGAAGCGGCTCTTTCCGCGCCGGTATCAGGAATTGGCGCGGCTGCGGCCTCCAGCGCTGTTGAAAGTGAACTTGGCGAACGCCTACCCGCGCTGCTACGTCACGCGCCGCATCCGCACCGACGAGGCCACGGGCGCTCCAGCCGGCGGATTGTATTACGGGCCGTTTGCGTCGCGCCGCGCCGCCGATGCGTTTGCCGAAAAATTTCTGGACCTTTTCAAGATCCGGCGCTGCCAGATCAAAATCCGCCGCGACCCGTCGTTTCCGGGCTGCATTTATTCGGAAATGAAAATGTGCCTCGCGCCGTGTTTTGCGGGCTGCACGAAACAGGATTACGACGCGGAAGTCCTGCGCGTGGTGGGTTTTCTCGGCACCTGCGGAAGCTCGCTGACCGCGGAAATCGAGAAGGAACGCGAAGCCGCGAGCGGATCGCTCGACTTCGAGCGCGCGGCGTCGCTGCATCGCCGCCTGGACAAGGTCGGCGACATCCTGCGCGGCTTGCCGGAAATCGCGCGGCGCATCGAGGATCTCAACGCCGTCATTCTCCAGCGCGCCGCGGAAGGGCAAACGATTGCCGTCTTCACGGTTCGCGCCGGGCGAATTGCCGAGCCATTCTTCCTGCGCTTTGCTGAATTCGCCAGCGAGCCTCGCTCCGTGGAGGAAATCCTGCGCGCGCAGCTCGAATCCCCCGCGGAGCCGTGTCCTCCCGCGCGCCAGGATCTCGGCGAGCATCTTGCTCTGCTGTCGCGCTGGTATTACAGCAAACCGCGCGACGGCGAGATTTTCTACCGCCAGCGCGACTGGCCTTACCGGCGCATTCTCCGTGCCTGCTCGCGCTTGCTCGCGCCGCGCGAAGAGAGAGAGAAGAAAGGATGACGACGTTTGCGACTCCGGAAGGAACGCGCCGTTACGCCGGGAGATTTGCCAAGCGCGCAGCGGAAGGACATTTCCGGGAATTGCCCGGACTCTGCGGGAGCCTCGCGGTTTCCTCGCTCGGCATCGGCACGTACCTCGGAAATCCCGACGCGGCCACCGATGCCGCATATACGGAAGCTGTAGTCGCGGCGGTGGAAAGCGGAATCAACCTCATAGATACCGCGATCAACTACCGCTTCCAGCGCAGTGAACGCAGCGTTCGGGACGCGCTTGCCCAGCTCGCCCGGCGCGGTTTCGCGCGGGAGGAAGCTCGCCCGGCGCGGTTTCGCGCGGGAGGAAATCATTGTCTGCACCAAAGGAGGCTATCTCACGCCCGACGGCGAAATGCCCGCGGAGCCCAACCAATATTTCTTCAACGAGTACATTCAGAAAGGCGTGCTCCGCTCGAAGGACATTGCTGCGGGGTGCCACGCGATGACGCCGCGCTACCTGGAAGATCAGCTCGCGCGCAGCCTCCGGAATCTCGGGATGGATTGCATTGACGTGTATTACGTGCACAACCCGGAGACACAGCTTGGGGAAGTCCCGCGCGAGGAGTTTGTTGCGCGTGTCCACGCGGCATTCGAGTTTCTGGAATCGGCTGTTGCCGCCGGCAAGATTCGCTTCTATGGCATGGCGACCTGGAACGGCTTTCGCGTCTCCAAAGAGGCCGCGGAAGGGTTGCAGCTCGCCGATCTGGAAATCCTGGCGCACGAAATTGCGGGAGATTCGCATCACTTCCGTTTCGTTCAACTCCCGCTGAACCTCGGCATGACGGAAGCGCTGACGCTTGCCAATCAGGCGGTGGACGAACGGACCCTTCCGATGATTGAGGCAGCGCATGCGCTCGACATCGTGCTGATGGGGAGCGCTTCCCTGCTGCAAGGCCAGGTGGCGCGAAACTTGCCGCAATTTATCGCGGACGTGCTGGGTCTCGACAACGATACCGAGCGCGCACTGCAGTTTGCGCGCTCAACCCCGGGGATGACTACAGCGCTGGTGGGAATGCGCGCTGCCGAGCACGTTCGCGCCAACGCAAGATTGGTGAGTGTAGCGCCCGCTTCAGTGGGTCAGTTCGGCAAGTTGTTCGAGCGCGGCGGGGCGGCGTGAAGGCCGGCAGCCTTCAGATGGCAGCGAGGTTCGGGTGCCGCGATGTGAGCGACGCAGCGAGCGCGGCGTCGAGACCCTCGAGCTTCCCGGTAAAAAAGTGGTCGGCGTCCGCGATGAAGACAAGCTCATTCGTACCCGGCAGCGAACGGACCAATGTCTCGAGATTGGCCCTCGCGCCAAACTGGTCATGATCGCCTTGAAGAAAGAGTTTGGGCTTGGCGCATTGCCGCAGATAAGAAAAGTCGGAGCCGTCGACCGGCGCGCCCAGGCTGATTAATTCGGCCACACGCGCATCTTCGCAGCCAACGCGCAGACCTACCCAGCATCCGAAACTGAACCCAGCGACAAGAAGCGGCACGCCGGGGAACTCCGCTGCGAGAAAATCGAGAGCCGCATGGACGTCCTCGCGCTCGCCGCGGCCCTCGTCGTGAGCGCCCTCGCTTCGGCCAACACCCCGAAAGTTGAAGCGCAGGACCGCCAGGCCCAGCCGGTCAAGCGTCTTGTTCACGTGATAGACAACTTTGTTGTGCATCGTGCCGCTGTAGAGCGGGTGCGGATGACATACCACGGCGGCAAATTGCGGCTTCGGCGCTTCCGGCGCAGGCGTCCAGAGAATCGCTTCCAGACGGCCCGCCGGGCCGGGAATAAACAAAGAGCGGTGCGTCTGTTCGGACATGGAGAGTTCGATGCTCCCTGGCGCAAGGAGTCTACAGAATCCGCAGGAGAGATGAAGAATGTTTTCGGACGCGCAATAAACCTTTGCTCGGAATGCCTTACCAAGAAGCCATCAGAATCGTGATGGCAGGCGGCGCAGGGCCACGTGCCATTGGCTCGACCCGGGAATCGGCTCAATGCGGACAATCCGCGCCGGCACCTCTCGTGCGATGGGCCAGGCGGAAACCACCGGCCCCGCCTGGAGCGTGATGCGTATGTCTTCCCCCTCGCAATAAACGCGGAAAGTGCTGAGGCGGATCCCCTGGGAGGAGATATCCAAAGTCATGGTCTCCTCGGCCCAGGGGCTTGACCCGACGCGAAGGGCGACTGGAACGGAGATCGGGACGCGCGGGCTGCGCCGGCGCTCGACAGGCGGTTTGGGACCGGAGCCGTTGACGAAGGCATAAGGCTCTAAGTGGATGGCTATCAGCAGGCCATCATCAGATCGGCGCTCGACGCGCGCGATCCGCGCGGGGGCCTCCGGCAGATTCGACGACAGCGAGGAATCGTACGGAAACGTGACCCACAGGGGCGCGCCTGAACGGCAATCATTGCTGGAACGAACCAGCAACCCGCCGCGGGAGACGTCCAGCGTCTCCGAAACTTCGGTGAGCTGGCGGAGAGGCCCGGGCCAGCGCAAACGTACCGGGAGCTTGAGTTGCGCGCGCCGATGCTCGCGTCGCTCGGTCGGCATCACAGTCTCCACCCGAACAGCGCGGGGTAACCGAAATATTATTCCCCCGGCAGGCACAGGTCAAAGAGAAATCCAAGCAGCGCGGCCGGTTCTGGCAGTACTGGCAATCGCTGACGTCGCCGGCGCCTGTGGTTCTGCGCCGCGAACATTGCGCTGCACAATGGAACGTGTTAGCTTTTAGCCTAGAGTGGGCGCAGTTGCCAGGGGAATGATGGAGACTGCGGCGGAGCGCCGCACATCGCGGCGTTTCACGATGAGCCTACCGGTGCGCGTCCGGCGCAAGGGTTCGCGGAGCGGAGAATTGCTTGCGCACACGCGCGATGTCAGCTTTCGCGGGCTGTATTTCCTTGCGGAGGCGCCGTTTGAGAAGGGCACGGAAATTGAATTCGTTCTGACGCTCCCGAAGGAAGTGTTGCTCTCCGGAGAGGTTAATATCCGATGTTTCGGGCAGGTGATTCGCGTCGAGGGCCACAATGGCCGGTGCGGTGTCGCCGCCCGAATCGACCGCTACGAATTCCTTCCTCCCGTTGCGTAACTGAAATCCTTCCGCTTCCCTCTTGCGATGTTGGACTGCCCGCTGGTGTGAACCCGCGCCTTTTTCTGCGCGGTGTCGAGCGCCTGCGGGTAGAATAGGGTGCCTGAAGTTCCGGCTATCCCTCGATCAACCCAGTGGGAGCGGGAGGCACGATGTACCATTATGATGTCCAGACGGCGCTCGAGGAGCTCAAGGAGGACGCGCTTTTGCCGCATCCGGTGCGCCTCCGCGACATGATCCTGCGCACCAAGCTCGGCGCCGAGGAGGCGCGCGAGCTGAACCGCGAGTTCCAGAGCTACCTCAGCCACTTCGGCGAAACCCAGAAGATTGCGCGGACCATCCTCGAACAGCTCGCGGTGGGCGAGCCCAAGACCCCGTGAAGCGCGCGGCCTCCGGGGATTCTCTCCAGGCATGAGCGGGCGGCGGCGCGTCCTGATTGCCATGCCCAACACGTGGATGCGCTGGACTGCGCCAATAAACTCTTCCAGAAACTCCGCGAACAAGCATACATTGGGCCAGGCTCACCCGGCCTGATAGGGATGCATCAAAGAAAGATCGGGAATGCGGCGAAGCACACTACTGATTGACGCGGACGACACCCTCTGGGAAAACAATGTTTTCTTCGAGAAGCTGATCGAAGATTTTATCAGCTTGACCGAGCCGGCGGGTTACGCGAGGGATTACATCCGGCGCGTGCTGAACGAAACCGAGCGGCGCAACATTCGCCAATATGGGTACGGCGTGCGCAGCTTTGGCCGGTCGCTGGAAGAAACGTACCTCAAGCTGGCCGGGGCCATGGCGCGGCGCGAGACCCTGGCAACGATTCACACCCGTGTGGTCGAGCTCGAACGCACGCCGCCGCAAATCCTGGATGGCGTCCCGGAAACGCTTGCCTACTTGACCGAGCGTCACCGGCTGATTCTGTTCACCAAAGGCGAGCCGGCGGAGCAAGCGGCCAAGGTGGAGCGCTCCGGCTTGCAGGGGTTCTTCGAATTTATCGAGATCGTGCCGGAGAAAGACCATGTCACCTACCGGTCGCTCGTCAATAAGCACAAAATTGTGAAATCGCACGGCTGGATGGTCGGCAACAGCCCGCGCAGCGACATCAATCCGGCGCTGCAGCTCGGTTTGAATGCCGTGTACATCCCCAATGCGAACACCTGGATGCTGGAACACGAGGCAGTGTTGAGCGGCCCAGGCAAGTTGGTCATCGTCTCGGCGTTCCGCGAACTGCGCGGGCATTTTTGACGGATTCCGGCAGTCCAATGTGGCAGCCCGCCGACTCCAGGCGGGTGCTTGTGCTTCCCCCCTAAGACCGGAACAATGAATGCCGGGCGCGTCGCGATTGACGACGCGCATCGCACCACGAAGAGGCATTTATGGATTGGCGCAAAGAATGGTTTGAGTTTGAAGATGTTGCCTACCTGAACCTCGCAGGGCAGGCTCCCATGCCGCGCGCTTCGATTCGCGCGGCCCAGGCAGCCATCGAATGGAAAAAATATCCGCACCAGAAACTGGATTCCACTTTTTTTGAAGTTCCCAACCGTATCCGCGCCTCGGTCGCGCGGCTAGTCGGCGGCAAGCCGGAGGAGATTGCCATTACCACAGGAGCGAGCAACGGAATGGCCGCGGTGGCTTATGGCCTGTCGTGGAAGCCGGGGGATGAAGTGGTCACGGCAAAAGGCGAATTTCCGCTGCAATACACGGCATGGAAGCCCATGGAAGAACGCGAAGGCATCAAGCTCAAGATCGTGCCGCCCCGAGAGCGATTCATTACCGCGGACGATTTACTCGCCGCGATGACAGCAAAGACGAGATTGGTTTCCGTGAGCCTGGTGCGCTTCGACGACGGCTCCTTGCTCGACGCTGCGCGTGTCGCGGCCGCATGTCACGCGCAGGGCGCGCTGCTCTTGCTGGATATCAGTCAGTGCTGCGGCGCCATGACCCTCGAGGCCGAAAAACTCGGGGCAGATTTCATGGTGTGCGCCGGATATAAGTGGCTGCTGGGCCCCTATGGCACGGGATTTTTCTGGGCCAAGAGCGAGCATATCGGCAACATGCGCCCCGGGCCGTTCTACTGGATGGCCGTCGCGGGGTCGGATAATTTTTCTTCGCTTTCTTTCGACGACCCAAAACCCGCGCCGGCCGCGAAGCGCTGGGACACCGCGGAAGCGGCCAGCTATTTCAATTTTAATCTGGTGGCCATGGATGTCTCGCTTGACTTTGTGGTACGCGCGGGTCCGGACACGGTTGCGGCTCACAACCGCAAGTTGATCGACCAAATGTATGAGCGGCTGCCCAAGGACCGCTGCATCCCCGCGAGCCCGCTGGATGCCGCTGATCGGGGGCCCTACGGCTGCTTTGCGGCGCGTTCGCCGGAAAAAACCGCGGCCCTCTACGATACACTGCGCAAGGCCGGAGTCATCACGAGCCTGCGACAGGGGAGCATTCGCGTCTCGCCGCACCTGTACAACACCGAGCGGGACATTGACCGCTTAATTGCAGTGGTCACGGCGTGAAGAATGCCCTGACTCGTGATTTCGCGATGTGTGACTGACTCGCGAGCCGCGCCGGGCAGCTCTCGGAATTGCAGGTCATAATTTTGGATGAGAAAGGCGAACTTTGACGGGTCCATCGCAAATGCCGCCGCGCGTTGCCGTGGTTGGCGCGGGAGCGGTGGGCTGCTACTTCGGAGGGATGCTGGCGCGCGCTGGCGTTCCGGTGGTGCTGATTGGCCGCCCGGCACTTGCCGAAGCCGTCCGGCGGAACGGGCTGTTCCTCGATTGCCTGACCTTTCAGGAACGCGTGAACGCCGAAGTTTCGACGGAGCTCTCCGCGGCAAAGGCCGCGGACATCGTTCTTTTCTGCGTCAAGACGCTCGACACGGAAACGGCTGCGAAGCAGCTTGCGCCTCACCTGAAGCCGGAGGCGATCGTCGTAAGCATGCAGAACGGCGTGGACAATGCCGAGCGCATGCGCCGCGCGGCCGGCATTGACTCGATTTCCTCGGCAGTTTACGTGGCCGCGGCCGTGCCCGAGCCGGGGCGCGTGAAGCACTCCGGCCGGGGCGATCTGGTGATCGGTCCTCGGACGGCGCGCACCGCGCGCGTGGCCGCGCTCTTCGAGACCGCCGGCGTACGTTGCCCCATTGCGGACAACATTGCCGGAGAGTTGTGGACGAAACTGGTTTGGAACTGCGCAGGCAACGCCATCAGCGCGCTGGGCCGGGTGAACTACGGAAAACTGGCCGCCGCCGAATACGCTCATCCGCTGCTCGAAATGGTCGTGGCCGAGGCGCTTGCGGTGGCGCGGGCTGCCGGTGTGGAGATTCCTTCGCTGGCGGAGCCCAAGGCGGCCATCGCCGGCGCGATGAAACTTCTGAAGCAAATGGGGCCCGCGACTTCCTCGACAGCGCAGGATCTGGCGCGCGGCAAACGCACGGAGATTGACTCGCTGAACGGTTACGTCTCGCGAAAGGGCGCGCAGCTGGGCGTGCCCACGCCGGTGAATTACACGCTTTACACGCTGGTCAAACTTGCCGAAGAAAATCTGTGAAACCGCGAAATCCCGCAAAGAAGTGACAATCGATTCGGTCAAAAGCGCGACCCGGCGACGCGGAATGGTATCCGCACGACGGCTTCGAGCTCGACCGGCTCGCCGCTACGCTCGGCAGGCTTGAATTTCCATTGGGAAAGCGCTTCCATGGCGTCGGCGTCGAGCCGATCGTCCACGCCGCGGACCAGTTGGATGCTGTCCACAGAACCATCCTTGCGAATCACGGCGTAAAGAATCACTTCCCCTTCGACCTTATCCTGGATCAGCGAAGGCGGGTACTTCGGATCGACTTTGCGCAGAGGAACCGGCCCGGTCACCTCCGCCGCAGACGCCGGCGAAAGCGGCGGCGGAGCATCTTCGCGCAGCTCCGTGAAATGGAGCACCCAACTCCCCGTGGCGCTCGAAAGGTTCGGCATGTTCACGTGAAGCGTGTACACCTTTTTGGGACCGAAAATCGCCTCGGGCTGCGCGCCGGGCTTCAGGGCGCCGATGTCGTGCGGTGCGGATGAATGCGGCGTATCTGAAACAGGAGGGCGCGGAGTGGTCCTGGCGGACAGCGCGATGCTGCCTCCGACTCCTCCGTTGAAGCGGATGCCGGGGGTTCCGCCGAGACCCGACACGGGAGAAGTCGCATTCGGATTTCCGCCGCTAATGCTGATGCCCGGCGCGCCTGACCCGTTTCGGTTGCCGGCAGTGCCGACGCCGCTGAGGCTGCTCGGTCCCTCTCCGGCTCGTCGGTTCGCACCAGCATTCCCGTCCGGGGAGCCTCCCGGAACTCCGGGGCGATCTCCTTCGGGTGATATCGAAATCCGCGCTGCAAGATTCCCCGAAACGATAGGAAGAATCTCCGTGGGTGGCGCAGGTGTGATCGACAACGCGATCAGCGTTTGCGGAAGCGCGGCTGACGGCGCATCCATGGGCACGTCTGGTGCGGGGACTGCATCGCCCGCAGCCTTGCGCGAACCGGCGCGTGGCGCGGCCGAAGCATTCAGCATAAGTTTCGGCTTGGGCACCAGCATGGGCGTTGTCGCAATGTTCAGATCGCCCGCCTTTTTTTCAAGATTGGGCATATCGGGTAATGCCACGTCTTCGGCGCGCCGCATGGCCATTCGCCTCGGCCGGAGCTTGGCCAGCGCATCCCGGCTGATCTCGAGCCGCGGGCGCGCGGGCTGCGCTGTTGATGCCAACTGGACGATGTTCGGCATCGCTGGAAGAATCTTGGGCGGCTCGAGCGGCGCCGCGGAATTGACGAGCGTTTGCCGGGGATGATTGGGATGGACCGGGTCGGAGAAGATGGTTTGCCGGGGATGAAAGGCATCGGCGCTCTTGGGTGGGAGCGGTCTTTCGGGTTTGCCACGTAGGCGCGGCTTGGGTTTTATTCCCGGCAATTCGAGAGCTGGCAAGTCACGGATCGTTCCGGACCAGGTCAGCACGGTCTCCGCACCGATAGGTTCATTCCCGGGCGCGGAAAGAAAATTCGGATACGGCGCTACAAGAAACACGATGTGCCAAAGCGCCGCGGCGAGCACGGCGCGCTTGGGGACACGCCTCTGCACCCAGCAATCGCGAAAGTACGGCCCGGCAAGGAACGCTCTGGGAGCGACCGGGCGGCGCACTAGCGCCCCCAAGCTGCTTGCCAGGCTCTGTCGGAACGAGCCCCATGGAACGGCGAGCTTCGGCTCCCGCCAGCGCCCGAGGGGCTCCCGCCGCACCAACAAGGGGCGCGGCAGCTTCAAGAGGTTATACGAGCTGTCCCATAAAGCCATCGGTACAAACCGGATTATACTCCCGCGACCGGAAGGCGTCTGCGGCTTCCCTTCGCGCCGAGCTTCTCGCTGCGGGCCAGGAATCGCTTGCCGAAGCGCCCTGGATTTGACAGGATAGATGCGGCAAATCTCTCCACCCCGAGGCCTGCCATGACCGCAACTCCGCCATCTCCAGGTGTCTCCCGGCGCCTTCCGGCTTGGTTGCGTGCTGTCCTGATTGTGGTTGCCCTGCTCGTTGTGGTGGCGCTCATCGCACCCTATTTTCTCGATGTGGACCACTACCGCGCGCTCGTCTCCGCTGCTGTCAAGAAACAAACTGGCCGCGAGCTGACCATCGGAAAGATTCGCGCGAAGTTCCTGCCCACCGTGGGCTTCGTCGTGGACGATGCGCACTTGGGCAACCCTCCCGGATTTCCGCAGGGGGATTTCCTGAGCGTCGAAACGCTGAGCGGCAGTCTGGCGTGGGGTCCGCTGCTCCACAAGGAGATTCAGATCAATGCCATCGAGCTGGTGAAGCCGAAGGTCACGCTACTGACCGACGCCCGCGGGCGGGCCAATTACGATTTTTCAACAGCGGGCGGGGAAAGCCAGAGGGCAAAGCGTGGCAAGGCAAGCGGGGACTCGGGGGCCGGAAGTTCGTTCTCGCTCGAAGGAATTGGGAAGATTGTGCTGACCGGCGCGGCGATTTCCATGGGACAGGTCACAAGCCGTGGCCGTGTTGAACCTACCGGCCAAATGACCGGATTGAATCTTGAATTGAGCAACCTGTCGCTCGACGCGTCGGCGCTCAAAACCATTGCCGGCAACGCGGATCTCAGCGGA
>WNGL01004099.1_pt1 | contig 17538 bp, 13 predicted proteins | sample 5400591 | NCBI WGS metagenome assembly WNGL01 (sample SAMN13153377, study PRJNA577476) | soil metagenome | isolation source: 80 cm soil or saprolite under Garry oak tree replicate 1 | place: USA:California | collected 2016-06-15 | reverse complement strand
GGACGTCTTGAAGAAATGCCTCCACCGGCAGTGGGAAAACGAGCAGGTCTTCCGTACTACGGCGGAATCCCTGCTCGCGCGCTTGGTGGAATACGTGCCCGAGGAAGTCAGCGAGGAAGCAGCGGCGCAATCCCCTGCACATGTGGAGCACGCGGAAGAGGCTGCTGACGGCGCCAGCGGGGGCATCGGCGAAGAGGAAGAAACTCAAGCGGTTGCCCCTGCCAAGCAGGCTGCCTCCGCGCTTCCGCAGGCGAAGTCGGTCCGTATTGCGCTGGACCGGCTCGACCGCATGATGAACAACGTCGGTGAGTTGGTAATCAACCGCACGCGAATGGTAGGCCGTCTGGCAGAGCTCGGGAAGCTAGTGGACACGCTGAGTTTTTCGAAGGAACGCCTGCATGCCAAGGTTGGAGAATTCCAGGATAAGTACGAATTCAGCCGCATCAATGCAAGGCAGTTCATTTTGCCGCAGAAAGGCGCCGGAGCCCCCGCATCCTTCTTCGCGCCGGGCAATCGTGGAAACGAACGCTCCCTCCTGAATGAATTCAGCGAATTGGAAATGGATCGCTACGACGATTTCAACATCCTTTCGCGGGTGCTTACCGAAATCTCCGCCGACGTGACCGAAGTCCTCACGCAGCTCGCGTCCTTTATGGGGCGCGTGGACGGCGACATTGACGAATTCACCAAACTCGCCCACCACCTTCAGGACGAAATCACCGCGGCGCGCATGCTTCCGATCGGCAATCTGTTTACCCGCGTGACGCGGGCGGTTCGCGATGCCGCCAAAGTGGCGGGCAAGCAAGTGGATCTGGCGCTGGAAGGCGCCGAGACCGAGCTCGACAACAACATCATCCAGCAGATTTCTGACCCCTTGATTCACCTGGTTCGCAACGCCGTCGCACACGGCATCGAATCCGCAGAAGATCGCGTGCAGGCCGGAAAGGATGCGCGAGGAAAGGTTTCCTTACGCGCGTATCACCGCGGCAACCACATCTACATCGAAGTCGAAGATGATGGCCGGGGGATTGATTACCAACGCGTGAAAGCGAGCGCAATCGAGCGTGGTCTGGTTTCCGTGGAAACCGCCGACCGGCTGACCGAGCGCGACTTCCGCGAAATCCTTTTCCATCCGGGCTTCTCAACGGCTTCCTCGATGACCGAGCTGGCCGGACGGGGCGTCGGCCTGGATGTGGTGCGTTCCAATGTCAGTGCTCTCAACGGCGAAATTGAAATCCGCAGCCGCCCGGGCCAGGGCACCTGTTTCGTCTTGAGAGTGCCTCTGACGCTCATCATTTCACCGGCGCTTTTCGTGCGCTGCGGCGCCAGGACCTTTGCTTTGCCCCTCGCCGTGGTGGAAGAAATCCGGCGTATTCGTGCCGACGAGATCGAAGAAGTCGGCGGCAAGCTGCTTGCCAAGGTGCGAGACGTCGTCACCGAAGTTGTCCGGTTGGATCTGCATCTTGGATTGCAGCCGCTCGAGCCGGTCAACGGTTACTTCCGGTTGGTGGTCGCCAGTGCCGCCGGCCGCCAGATTGGCGTGGTCATCGAAGAGGTCGTGGGGAAAGACGAAATCGTCATCAAGAATCTCGGTGAATATATGAAGAAGGTGAAACTTTTCCCCGGGACGACGATTGCTCCGGACGGCAGCTTGATCCTGCTGATTGATTTGAACCGGCTCGCTTCCCTCGAAATTGCCGACCGCAAAACGCTGCTTCCCACTGCCGCGGCCGCGCGGGTATTCGCGCCGGGTTCGGCTGCTGTTGCCAAGGGCAGCATACCGGCGGAGGCCATTGACCAGGTCCGGCAGGAAAAAGTCATCGTTGTCGCCGACGATTCCATCAGCGTCAGAAAATTTATCGGAAGAATGCTGGAAAAGAACGGGTACCTCGTCAGGCTGGCAACCGACGGGCTCGATGCCACCGAGCAGATCGCGCAGTTCGGCTGCCACTTGCTGATTACAGACCTGGAGATGCCGCGGATGAACGGCTACGAACTAATGGCACAGCTCCGGCAATCCTCCTCGACGCGCCGGATCCCCGTGCTGGTGGTGACGTCGCGTGCCGGAGCCAAACACCGCGACCGCGCCATCAAGGAAGGCGCGGCGAACTTTTTGACCAAGCCGGTTCAGGAGGATCAGCTTCTGGCCGTCGTCGCACAATTGATTGGGACGGATGTAGCGCATTCGAATCCGCTGGCAACTGTGCCGGCGCACTAAGGGACCATGGCCGACGGGAAGACCAAGAAGATCCGCGTTTTGATCGTGGAGGACTCCACATTCATGCGCAAAGTTCTCCAAGGCATTATTGCGTCTGATCCGCAGATGGAGGTTGCCGGCCACGCAAAAGACGGGCGCGAGGCTGTGGCGATGGCCGAGTCGCTCAAGCCGGACGTCATCGCCATGGACATCAACATGCCGCGTATGGACGGGCTCCAAGCGAGCGAGATGATCATGGCGAGCAACCCCCGTCCGATCGTGATTGTCAGCTCGGAATCGCGGGAAGGGGCAGACAGCACATTGCGCGCGCTCGAACTCGGCGCGATTGAGTTCGTCGCCAAACCCTCCAGCGGCATCGACCTGGACATGAATGACATACGCGAAGACCTGTGCAGGAAACTCAAGATGGCGGCGAAGGTGCATGTCGTGCGAACCGCTTCGCGCCCCAAGGCAGCTTTGCCGCGCACCCCAGCGAAGAACGCCGGTGCGCAAGCGGTGCCGCGCAGTGTGCCGCCTGACATGCGCTTCCCCATAGTTGTCCTCGCCGCCTCCACGGGCGGACCCGCCACAGTCATGCGCCTGGTACCCGGATTCACCAAAGATTTTCCCGCGGCAGTGCTGCTTGTGCAGCACATGCCTCCCAGCTTTACCAGCCAGTTCGCCGTGCAATTGGCGGAGTTCACCAACATACGCGTCAAAGACGCCGAGCAGAATGAGTCGCTGCAACCGGGATGCCTGTACGTATGCCCCGGGTCGCAACATTTGCGAATTACGCCGGCGGGCCGCATTCAGCTCGACGACACCGGGCGCATCGGCGGCTATTTGCCGCGAATTGATGTCACCATGGAGACCGTGGCGGCTTATGCCGGCGCAATGTCTATCGGCGCGGTGCTCACGGGAATGGGCAAGGATGGCGCGAAGGGCGTCCAGGCAATCAAGGCCGCCGGTGGATTGGTCCTTGCGCAAGACGAGGCGACCTCCGTCATTTTCGGAATGCCCGCGGAAGCGATCAAGACCGGCGCCGTAGATCACGTGCTTGGGATTGATGAAATTTATCCGGCGATCGAGAAGCGTGTTCTAAGTATTTGCCGGGCGACTCCGGCAGGTGTGCGATGAAGCCCCAAGTTGGATCGAACAGCAAACCGCGCAAGGTGCGCCGCACGGAACAACTGATTTTGTTCAACGTGGGCGCGCATCGGTTCGCCATTGCTGCCAGCGCGGTACACGAGATTCGCAGCACCGACAGCCTGGCGGGAGCGGCTGCGGCACTCGCCCAGACAGAACTGCCCCACGTGCAGCACATGATTCACCGGGGAAAGCGCACCTACTTTGTCGTGCATGGCGGCGACCACTTTCAGTTGCCGGCCGCGCGCCCGACGCTGGTTCTGGTGCTCCGCGACTCGCGTGTCGCCGTCTTGGTGGACGCCATCGACCGCATGGCCACGATTTCGCGGCTCTACGCGCTGCCCCGGGCATTTTCTGGAGATGAGCGGCAGTGGTATCGCGGCCTGGCTTTGATTGAGGACCGTGTCGTGCCCGTCGTCAATCCGTCCGGGTTCCTTTCCGACAAGGACGTACAGCGGCTCGATGAGTACGCCGCAATCGCGGCCGAGCAAATCACGCCCGTGGAAGGAAGCATCCCGGTATGACCCGCGTGCTCGAACTCGACGCGCAATCGTTTGTCCTGCTGCACATGGGCGAGCGGCGTTTTGCTCTGCCGGCGAATATCGTGGCAGAACTCGTACCCTTGGGACGCATTTATACGTTTCCGCATACGACGCCGCGCATCGAAGGCGTTTTGGTGCGCCGCGGCCACATTGTGCCGGTATGCGATTTCGCGCAAGTCCTGCTGAAGGACCGGCTTCCCGCGCGGAGGTATTACCTGATTGCGCGGCGGCACTACGACACCGGGACCGAGTGGACCGCGCTGCCCGTTACGGGCGAATGCGAGCTGATCGCTTCCGAGATGCTTCCAGCCACTGGCGAGCATCCGCCCCATGTTGCCGGCTGGCTTTCGCACGACGGCCAAGTGGTCGAAGTTCTTGATCTCGAGCGCCTGGCTCCCGGGCCGGAAGCGCTGGCCTCAGCCGAAGCGGTCGGCGCCGGCCACCAGGAACACGTATGAGCGGCTCTTCTTCATTGCCGAAAATTATGCTGATTGACAGCAATGTCTATTTTGCCAAGCGGCTTGGCGACGCGCTTCAGAAGGAAGGGTTCGACGTTGTGCCTTGCGCGCAGGCCGCGTTTGCGCTGACCATGCTCGAATATGACACGCCCGCAGCGATTCTTTGCGCCACGAATCTGCGCGAGATGAATGCGCTTGAGATTGCGCGGATTCTCCACGCCGATTCCAAGAACGCCAACTTGCCCATCATCGCCATCGGCGATGGCAGTCAAAAGGCCCTTATGGAAGCGTTCCACGCCGGCTGCGACGACTACGTGGATCGCAGGCGCAGCCCCTCCGTCATTGCCTCGCACATCAAATCCATTCTCGTCAGCCGCAAAGAGGGTTTCCAAACCACGCAGATGCTGGCCAGCGCCGACACCAGCCTGAGCGGAAGCCTCTCGCATCACGACTTGCCCGATGTAATCCAGATGCTGGGCCAGGCGCGGCAGACGGGCGCACTGCACATCAACGCCGCGGACACCGACGGGATCATTTTTTTCGACGGCGGAGAAATTGCCCACGCCGAATGCGGAACCTTTTTCGGCGATGAAGCAGTCATCCGCATTCTCATATCCTGCAAGACAGCAGAGAGCGGCGTGTACAAATTCATGTACGGAACCACCGCAGCGCAGCGCACCGTGCTGCGCTCCGCCACGGATCTGATGCTCGACGCTATGCACGAGTTCGACGAAGCGGTCCGGAACTCTGCGGAGAAGGAACCCTCATGAGCGAACTTCTTGAGCCCACCCGTGTGGCTGACGAAATGTCCAGTCCGCGCGTCCCCACGGTCTATTTTATTGACGACAGCGCCACGATGCGCGAAGTGATCAAGATTGCTTTCCGCCGGGAAAATATCAACGTGGTGACCTGCGCCGCCGCATCCGCGGCGCTCGCGCAATTCAGTCAGACGCCGCCCGACGCGGTCATCACCGACGTCATCATGCCGGACAAGGATGGCTACGAGGTCTGCCAGCACATCAAGCAGCATCCGCAATTTGGCCAAACCCCGGTAATTCTGATGTCCGGCGTGGTGAACAAGTCGGTGGCGGAAAAAGCCATTTCCGTTCACGCCGATGAATTGATTCGCAAGCCGTTCCAACCACAGGAGCTCGTCTCTCGCGTGCGGGCATTGATCCACCCGAAACCCGCCGAAACTTCGGAAGCCGAGGAACAGCGTCTGGGATCGAAACCGCTCAGCACTATTTTTGCGCCTCCTCCTCCCTCCGCGCCGCCGGAATATGCCTGGCCGCGCGCGCTGGCCGAGGCCCTCACGCCGCGACCCGCGGCGCAGCCTCCGATGCCGCAGCGGCCCGTTGCGCCGCCGGCTCCGACGCGGCCCAGCGGCGCAAACGCCGCGGAGCTGCAAAAACTGCGCAACGAAATCATGCGGCTGGAATTGCTGGTGAAAAAGCTGCAGACGGAATTGAGCATCGAAAAGCAGTATTGTGCGTCGCTCGAGCTCCATATCCGTACTCTGCAAGAAGTGAAGTAACGTTCCGGAGTTGCGCTCTTCCCGGCCGGGCTTCTTTGTGGGCGATCGCCTTTTCCTGTAAACTGGAAAGGAATAATGGTCATTAAGTTGACTAGTCTGCGCTCCTTCCAGTAGGCTTTCCGTTTGGTTTGTTCATGGTCTAATGCCGCAAGTCTGCGGTAACCGGCAGTCCATGGAGGAGTCATGTCTTCCAAGAACTCCCTTTCCGATAGGAAGCCTGCCAGGCGCGGCGGGGTCTCGCGGCGCGAATTTGCGCGTCGCACGGCCATGGCAACGGCGGCAGCCGCGGCATGGCCTGGGGCTTTGCTCGGCGAAGCGGCGGCAGCGGCTCCCGGAACAACGCATATTGAACGGACTACCAGTGCCACTCCATTATCCCCATCGAGCCAGGCTGAAGTGGACCTAAGAGTTCACGCTATCCTCAGCAAGTATGGTTCTCGGCTCAATAACGAGCAAAAATCTGATGTCCGCCGCCTGGCAGCGGAAACCCAGAAGTCTATAGACAAACTTCGTTCCTATGCCCTGGACAACTCCGACCAGCCGGCGACGGTTCTAAAGCCGCTGATGGAACGCCCGGCGCGCCCTGCAGGCCAGCCTGCGTCCACCCCGGCAAAAAAGCCAAAGACGTAAAAAAGGAGCAGCATGCTGGGCCCCGACATCCTTTACCTTCCCGTCTCCGAACTTGCCAGGCGCATCGAATCGCGAAAGATTTCTCCGGTCGAATTGACCGAAAGCTATCTCGCGCGGAGCGAAAAGCTTGGGCCGAAACTCAATGCCTATGCAACCCTGACTGCCGATCTCGCGCTGCAGCAGGCCCGCAAAGCGGAGAGCGAAATCAAGGCGGGCCACTATCGCGGGCGGCTTCACGGAATTCCTTACGCCGCAAAGGATTTGCTTGCGGTGAAGGGTTATCCAACAAGCTGGGGGGCAAAGCCCTTCGCCGACCGGAAATTCGATTACAACGCGGCGATCATCGGAAACTTGAATCGTGCAGGTGCGGTGCTGCTCGGTAAAGCCGCGATGATCGAGCTTGCCGGAGGCATGGGGTATCGCTTCGCTTCCGCTTCGATTTCGGCGGCGGCAAAGAACCCCTGGAACCAGGACTGCTGGACTTGCGGGTCGTCCTCCGGGTCTGGGGCCATCGTGGCGGCGGCCCTCGCGCCATTCGCAATAGGCACAGAGACGTGGGGCTCGATTATTTGCCCCGCGGCGTTCTGCGGCGTGACCGGGCTGCGCCCGACATTCGGCCGCGTCAGCAGGTACGGCGCCATGGCGCTGGCTTATTCCATGGACAAAATCGGCCCTCTCGCCCGGACGGCGGAGGATTGTGCGATGGTCCTTGCGGTCATTTCGGGCCACGATCCCCAGGATCGCGGAACCCTTACGCTTGATCAGGCAACGTTTATCAACAGCCCGTCGCAGGACCTCAGCACCAAATCTCTTCGCTTTGGCTGGCTCGCGAACGCCTGGAACAACGTTGAACCAAGTCTTGCGAAGGCCGTGGATGAAGCCATGCGTGTGGTCAGGAAATATGCCGGGAAGGTTGCCGGCGCGAAACTTCCGGAAGGGCCGTTTGATGAAGCCGCAAACGTGATCGTAGCCGTCGAAGGAGCCTCCGCTTTCGAATCGCTCATCGAGAGCGGGCGCTGCGCCGACCTGACCGACCCGCTTGGCAAGATTGCCGGCTACGTCAATCAGCAGATTTCCGGAACCGACTATCTCCATGCGCTGCGCGTTCGCGGCATTCTGCAGAAGAAGATGGCTGAGCTTTACGAAACGTTCGACGTGCTGATCGCCCCTTCTCAACCTTTGGCTGCCACACCGCTCGATTTCGACCTCGAGAAGGGCCTCTCCTTCGCGGACCCGCAGGGTGCCATCGGCAACCTTTGCGGACTACCGGCAATTAGCGTTCCTTGCGGCTTCACGGACAAGAAGCTGCCGGTGGGGTTGCAATTCATGGCGCGCGCCGGAAATGATCGCGCTGTGGTCGCAGCCGCTCGCGCCTTCCAGCAGCACACAAACTGGCACTTGAGACGGCCGCAAATTTCGTGATCCGCGACTGGTAATCCGCCGTACTAGAGTGGCCAATTCATCAGCGCTTCTTCACCTTGTAATCGGAAAAGCTGACCTCCCCAGCGACGGGATTGCCACCATAGGTGCCGGTCAGGTTCAGCTTCTGCGGCAACTGCAGTCCGCTTGCCTCCAGATAGTCAATGCGGACATTCAAATGGGTGCTCTCGGCCGACGACTTGGACTGATAATCACCCACATAGCCGGCCAGCAAGAAACCTTTTGCCGTCTTGGTGAATCGGGGCTCGATGGTACTGTCAAACTCCGCAGTCTTGATTCTCAATGATGTAATGGCAAGGTCTTTGCTCATGGTGATTACGACATCCGCCGCGCCTTCCTTATAAAGGAGGCGATATTGAGTCTCTTGCTCTTCCAATTGGTATTCACTGTCAACTTCCGGGAAGGGCGGCATGAGCAGGAAAATCGATGCCGTCTGATAAAACCCTGTGAGGGTTTGCTCCATTCCGCTATAAATCTGATTCAGACTCTTGACCATCTCGTCGTTCCCGGCAGGAACGTCGTTGTGCGTGACCGCAACGGCGCCATCGGGTCCCAGGGAAACCGAGAAGCGAATCTGGTTCAGCGTTTTCAATCCTTCATCCGCGGCGGCGGGATTCGTTTTCCGCAAGTCCGCAATCATCGCCTCCCAATTCGGCCAGGAGCTGCACTGAAATTCGACCAACCCTTCGTTTCTGAGGTTGTAATAGGCCTGACGCGCTTGTCTGACAGTCTCCTTCTTGGCGGCCGCAGTCTGAGCCGATACCGAGGGCGCAACAAGCAAACAACAGATCAGGAACGAAAACCACAATTTGGGACTGCTTGAGTCTTTCATGTCTGTCTCCAGTCATCGAATCGGTGAGCGTGCTTAAGCATGCCGTCTCCTAGGATTGTTGCCCGCTGCGGAGGACGTCGCGGATCATGTGAACCAGCGCGGCGCGCGTGAAAGGTTTCGTCAGCAAGACCGTGGAGGGGTCCCAACCGCCGTAGTGCGTTGTGGAATACTCGGTGTACCCCGACATGAAGATAACTTTTATGCCGCGGCGCAACAGCGCGAGGTGCGCGGCGAGGTCCCGGCCGGACATGCCCGGCATGACCATGTCGGTCAGGAGAACGTCAATCTTCCCCATGTGGTTTCGGGCGGCTTCCAGCGCTTCGATTCCGTCTTTGGCTTCCAGGACCGTATAGCCGCTTAACGCCAAGAACTCGCGGGTGATCTCGCGGACGTCCTGCTCATCTTCGGCCAGCAAGATCGTTTCGGAGCCGTGAGGCAGTTCGGCAGGGATGCTGGTGGGACTGGGTGCTTCCACGGCTTCTTCCACGCGCGGCAAATAGATTTTGAAGGAAGTCCCTTTCCCGGGTTCGCTGTACACCCAGATGAATCCGCCGCTTTGTTTGACCACCCCGTAGACCGTCGCTAGTCCGAGGCCGGTTCCCTTCCCCTTCTCCTTGGTTGTGAAGAATGGCTCAAAAATGTGCGCTTGGGTTTCGGCGTCCATTCCCGTGCCCGTGTCGGTCACGGTGAGGAGAACGTACGGGCCGGGCGTAAGCACTCGGTGGGTGGTTCGGCACGAGGAATCCAGGTCGGCGTTCGACGTCTCGATGCATAAGCGGCCGCCATTGGGCATCGCGTCGCGGGCATTGACGGCAAGATTCATGATGACCTGTTCGATTTGGTTGGCGTCGGCGCGCACGGGCCCCAAGAGATCGCCGGTCCGAATCAGCAGTTCCACGTCCTCGCCGATCAGTCGGGGCAGCAAGTGCCCCAGTTCTTTGACAATCGAATTCAGGGAAATCACCTTGGGCTGCAACACCTGCATGCGGCTGAAGGCCAGTAATTGGCGTGTGAGCGCAGTCGCGCGGTCGGCGGCCTTGTCAATTTGCTCCGCCTTGCGGCGCACCTTTTCGTTGGTGACCGATTCCTGCAAGAGTAGCTCGGAATGGCCCTTCACGATCATCAGCAGGTTATTGAAATCGTGGGCCACGCCGCCGGCTAACCGGCCGACCGCCTCCATCTTCTGCGCCTGACGCAGTTGGTCTTCGAGGTGCTTGCGCTCGGTAACATCCTGCGCCACGACGAGCGTCGCCCGGCGCCCGCCGAATTCCAGGTCGTGCGAGGTGATCTCGGCTTCGAACACGCGGCCGTCTTTGCGTTTGTGCCTCCAAACGGCAGGCGGTATCACTGCTCCCCACGGCCGCTCCACCCTTTTTTTCAGGAGGGGGATATCGGATTCCGGGCGCACGTCGGTCAACCGAAGCTGAAGAAACTCCTCGCGAGAATAGCCGTATTGTTCGACGGCTTTGTCGTTGACCTCGAGGAATTGCAGTGTCTCTTTGTCAAAAAGCCAAGTAGGCAGCGGATTGTGGGAGAAGAGCAAACGAAACACCGACTCGCTCTTCCGAAGGGCTTCTTCCGTGCGTTTGCGTTCGATGGCCAGCGCGATCTGTTCGCCGACGGACGCCAGGAACTGCACGTCGCGTTCGCTGTAGGCGTTCTTGTCCTCGTAGTGCTGCACGGCCAGGACTCCGATGGTCTCCGATGGCGTTTGCAGCGGCACGCCAAGCCATGCAGGCGAAGGAGAGCCTACCAGCTCGACCTCACCCTGTGCGGCCAATTGGTCGAAGACATCCTGGGGGATCAACATCGGGCGGCCCATGCGGAACACATAGGCCGTGCAGCTTCGCCCGGCCTTTACCGGCGGCGGTGCGCTATCGTATTGGTCGGCGAAAAAAGGAAAATGAAACATCCCGGTGACGCGGTCGTAGAGCGCGACAAAGCAGTTCTCTGCCGGCAGCACCTTTTTCAGCGCCAGGTGAATTTTCCCCAGCAGTTCATCCAGGTTGTTTGTCAGGGTGAGTGCGTGGATCACTTCGGAAATGACCTGCCGCTCGGCCTCGGCGCGGACACGGTCGGAGACGTCCCGATAGTTGACCACCAATGCCCGCATCTCCGGGTCGCCCAGAAGATTCTGTGCCGCAGCTTCGACCCACCGGGACGAACCGTCCCGCCCAACCATCCGGCATTGCACGTGAACCGTGCCTCCGGGGTTTGCCACGAGCTCGCCTAAGCGTTCCCGGCACATCGGCTGATCCTCGGGGTGGACCAACTCCAATCCGTCTCGTCCGATGAGTTCCTCCGTGGTGTAGCCGAGAATTTTGGCTGCTGCGGCGTTGGCGAAAAGATAGGTGGAATCCGCGCTGAGCAGCGCGTACATCTCGTCGGAGTTTTCCAGCAGCGCGCGCAACTGCCGCGCGCCGACAGCGATACGGGGCTGGTCTACAGCGCTGTTACCCATGCGGCCGGTTTCCAATGAACGGGGCCGGCGGACGGGCAGACCCCGTACTTGACTAGACTCGACTACTCTACCCGGAAGATCGGGCGCACCCGCTCACCACACACATTCCATTCTAGCTGCGCCCTGGCAGCTTTGGGCCGAAACTGAGTCCAGGTGTAACGAATGCGTTATCCGAAATTCCCTGAATCTACAACCGGCCGCCATTGTGGCACGTGGTGTGTCGCCAGCGCCGCGGTTGGAAATCGCGCAGGGCGCGTGTTACGCTCCGCCAGCCAGAGAGCCAGCGGCAGCATCTCGCCCCTCTGCTGCGCGATAATTGGCGCTCCAGGAGGACACCTTGCACGCAAAACCTTGGACAGACATGTTCGTATTGACTTTGCCCATCTGGGAGAAAATCCTGCGGTCCGTGGTCGTCTATTTGTTCCTGGTGATAGGCCTGCGCCTGGCGGGTAAACGCGAACTAGCGCAGTTGAACCCCTTTGACCTGGTTGTATTGCTCACACTTTCCAACACCGTCCAAAATGCCATCATCGGCAACGATAATTCCGTTACCGGCGGGATCATCGGTGCTGCCACGCTGCTGGCAATCAATTATCTTGTCGTTCGGTTTCTCTACGGTCGCAGGAAACTGGAGCAAGTCGTCGAGGGGCAGCCGGACGTGCTGATCGAGGGAGGGCGTATTCGTAGGAATCTGCTCCGCAAAGACCTGATCTCGCTTCCGGAGCTTGAAGCCGCCGCTCATCGCCAGGGATTTGCGTCGCTCGACGATGTTGAGCGAGCCGTGCTCGAACCCGGCGGGACGATTTCGTTCATCGCCAAGAAGCCGGCGCCGGAAGAATCGCGCCATCAAGAGCTCCTGAAGCGCCTGGACCAGGTAATGGGAGAACTGACCCGCCTCCGGGGAATGCCGGCGCCGCCGCAGGCGTGACGTTCGTCTGAAGCCCGCCCGACGAATTTCCACGCCGCGAGCTCCCGTCAAGAATGCAGGTGCCCGGTGGCGCGGTATTGTTGGAGCAACTCCTCGAGGAATCGTTCGCGCCCTCCTGCACAGGCTGCGGCCATTTCCTCAGACGAAAGCGCCAGCTTGTCGCCCACCTTCCCGGCAATTTGCCAAGCCATTTTCTGGCGCACGGACGCGTCGAGGAAGGAGCGGCGCTGCAGAAATGCTTCGATGAGCTGAAACTCATTGTCCCCCAGAAGACGCAAATTATATTTTTTGCCCGACTCCGCCGGGACGTTCCCCCAGTCCGCATGGATCTCCTCGAGCGATTTTTCTCGAACCACCACGGTGCCGGCGACAAAGTCACCCAGGCGCTTATTTTGCCGGTTGAGCAGAACCGTCAGGCAGCCAATCCCATAGAGGACCGGAAGCTCATCCACTGCGCGGAGCAGGTTGCGCGCAATCGCCTGGAATACGCTGATCGGGCGGCCCGACTGCTGAATCACGCGAAGCTGCATCAGGCGTTTCCCCGGTGTCTGGCCGTTCCAGACCGCTTCAAAAAACGCGAAGTATCCGTTGTAAAGCGCAAACCACAGGAATACCCCAACCGCCGTGACCCAGGGAGTTCCCCAGGGGATCGTTGTCCCCGCCCCGGCCGCACCAATCAGCGTAATGACAACGATGACGATCATGGCCAGCGCCTGTATCATGGTGTCAATAAAACAGGCCAGGAAGCGGCTGCCGATTCCCGCAAGATGGAAATCGACCAGGGTCTGCTCCGGCGTTTGAATGGTAAGCTTATCGGCGAAGGTGTCGCCGCCCTGCCCCGCAGGCGGGTCCGGAGGTTGTTCCACAAAGGCCACCGATGCTCTCCGCGCGCTGGATTGCAAAGCGAAAACCGCACTGGACACGTCTGACCGGCCTTCTCGAGCGTGCCTCGAAACACGGCGTCGCCGTGCTGTCCCACACAGAGCTGCAAGAACTCGGGCTATTATACCGTCAGACGGCCGCAGACCTCGCCACCGTTCGTGAAGATCCCAAGAGCCAGTCTCTCCAGCAATACCTGAATCCGCTCCTGGGCCGCGCGCATAACCTCATTTACATGGGCCGCCGCGGAAGCCCCGGCAGCATCTTGCGGTTTTATGCCTCCACCTACCCGCAAATATTCCGCGCGACACTGCCGTACACCGTCCTGGCATTCTCCGTGTTCCTTGCCAGCGCTGTTGCGGGTCTCCTCGCCACACTGGCCGATCCCGCGTTTTCGCGATTCCTGCTCGGCCCGCGGATGAGCGAAACGATCGAGCGCCGCAAAATGTGGACCGACTCCATCGTCGCCATCAAGCCGCTGGCCGCGAGCGGCATCATGACCAACAACCTCACGGTTTCGATCACCACGTTCGCTCTCGGCATCACCGCGGGTCTCGGAACCCTCTACCTGCTCGCTTTCAATGGCCTGTTGTTTGGAGTCGTGCTCGCCGCCTGCTGGCAGGCGGGCATGCTCCCAAAGGTTCTCGCGTTTGTCGCCGGCCACGGCGTGCTCGAGCTCCCCGCCATTTTCATCGCCGGCGGAGGAGGGTTGCTGATTGCGCGGGGGCTGCTCTTCCCAGGGCTTCTCTCGCGGCGCGACTCGCTGGCGCAAGCAGGCAAGCAGGCGGTCCGCCTGATGCTTGGGACCATTCCCATGTTGATTGTCGCAGGCGTCATCGAAGCCTTCGTTTCGCCGACAGCGATCCCGGCGTTGTTGAAATTTATCTTCGCCGCGGTTCTCGGCAGCTTGTTCGCCCTTTACCTGGGGACCGCGGGACGTCGCGCACCCGCGCTTGTGAGTGAAGACTAGTGCCGTTCCAACTTGTTGCTCCGAGTTCTATCCTTCTCGATCAGCAAAACGTAAGAATAGTTCATCGAAGCTCCGCACCATTTGGCTCAAAAAGTTGGAACGGCACGAGTCCGGTTCAGAGCAGGCTCCGCTCTTTGATCTCCAGATAGCGATTCACGAGCATAGGCGTGAAGTGCGCAGGGTCGAATTCCATGGCCATGGCTCCCTGCTGCTGCAACCGCCGCAGCAAAAGCTCGCGGCGGTCCAGCATCTCCTGCGCGGCGACATGGTGATACATTTCGCGGGCCGTTTCGGGGCTTCGTCCGGCTAACTCAGCAAGCTCCGGCTGCTTGATGACGCCAAACAAGACCAGATGACGTGAGGTCATCTGCATAGCGCTTTCAATGACCTCGGGCGTGGCCGGCGTTTCCGCCAGGTCCGTCAGCCAGACGATCAGGCTGCGGCGGCTCTGCGTCGTGAGCAAAGTTTCCGCGGCGCGCACATGGTTCGCTTCGTAGGGTTCGGTCTGTACCTGCGCCAGGCTTTCCACCAGTGCGCGGAGGTGCAGCGGGCCGCGCCCCGCGGGAATCTGCTGCTGGGGTTTCCTCCCGTACGCCAGCAGGCCAACGCGATCGCCCGAATAGAGCGCCACCTGCGCCAGCGCCAGCGCCGCATTCACGGCGTAATCGAGTTTGCTGGGGCCCTTCACTCGCGCCCGCAGGAGTCTTCCCGCATCCAGGACTAGCCAAATCACCTGGCTCCGCTCGACCTGATAGATTTTGCTCACCAGGCGGCTGCGCCTCGCCGAAGCCGTCCAGCAGATGTCCCGCCACGGATCGCCCGGGCGATAATCGCGCAAACTCTCGAAGTCGCGCCCTTGGCCGCGTTGCCGCTTCAGCCGCTTTTCCAGTTGGACCTGGCGGGTGCGCATCAGATAAATGGTCTGCCGCCGCGCTTCTTCGAGATTCGGATAGACGCAGACGACCTGCGCGAGATCGGCCTCCGCCCAGCGCTCCGCAATTCGAAAAATGCTTTGATACTTCACAAACACGCGGCCGAGGCGCGCGTCGCCCCGTTCGGCCGGGAAAATGGCGTAGCGCGCCGCGCCGGTTCCTCGAGCTGCGGCGCGCAATTCCAATTCAGGCGGCTCGGAGCGAAACTGTGTGGGGACATCGTCCACGGCAACTGCGGTGATCGCTATTTTGCCGTGGTTGACGAGGCCCACTTCGACTGACGAACCGGTCCCGAATGCGGCCGCAGCCGTCCAGATTCGCCGGAGCTCAATATCGCCGGGCGCGGGAAGCTGGACGAAATCCCAAACCCAAAGGAGCACCGCCATCACGTCCCAAACGGCCATAGCCCATAAAAACCGCATATCCCACCACGCCGGCCCAATCCATACCAGGCCCAAAATAAAAAGGAGGAAACCTCGCGGCCCGAAGGCCCCGCTGGGGAATATCTTTCGCCAAACGCTTTTGCTGCGATCCAGCGGGCGGGCTCGCGCGCTCGCAGTGGGTGGGACGAGATGGCTCGGGTCCTTCATCGAATAAATGCGGGCTGTTTCGCCGGGGCTACTTCGGCACCTCGACCGCGGCGACCACTTCAGCGATCACCTGATCGGCCGTAATGCCGTCGAGATCGGCTTCCGGTTTCAACAACAGACGATGCCGCAATACAGCCGGCGCGACGCCTTTGACGTCGTCCGGGATCAAAAAATCGCGCCCTTCCAGCGCTGCTGTGGCCTTGGCGACAAAGAGAAGGTTGAGCGCCGCCCGGGGGCTGGCCCCGAGGCTGAGGGAGGGCCAATCGCGGCTGCGCCTCACAATCGTCGAGACGTAGCGGAATAGTTGCGGCTCGACGCGCACCTGCCGCACTTCTTCGCGTGCCCCCTCGAGCCACCCGCCCGGAAGCGGCTCCAGCCCGAGTCGTTCAAGGTGATGGGCGTCGTAACCTTCGTGATAGCGCTCGAGGATCTGTGTCTCGTGTTCCGCCGGCGGATACCCTATGCGGATCTTCATCAGGAAGCGGTCGAGTTGCGCTTCGGGCAGCGGATACGTTCCCTCGAACTCGATGGGATTCTGCGTCGCGAGAACCGTGAAAAAGCGCGAAAGCGCGTGGCTGGTGCCTTCAATGGTCACCTGGCGCTCCTCCATGGCTTCCAGCAGCGCCGACTGCGTGCGCGGCGGCGTGCGGTTGATTTCGTCCACCAGCAAAAGGTCCGTGAAGATGGGCCCTTCGTGAAACGAGAACTTGCTGGCGGCCTGATTGAAAACATTTGTGCCGGTGACGTCCGCGGGCATCAGATCCGGCGTGCACTGGACGCGGCGGAACTTGAGCTGCCCGATTTGTGCAAGCGCCTTGACCGCAAGCGTCTTCGCCAGTCCGGGGACGCCTTCGAGCAACGCGTGGCCGCTGCAGAGCAGCACCAGCAGTAATTGGTCGAGCGCCTCGCGCTGCCCCACAATGGCCCGCGCCATTTCCCGGCGCACGTGTTCCGCAAGCTTGTTTACCTGTTCGGCCATTCCTGCGTCTCCTTGTTTGTGCGGCGTTTGATCTGCAAAAGCTCGGCGTAATGTTCGAGCGACTGAACGACGCGCAAGGCATCCTCGTCGCCGATGTCGGATTGCCGCGTGGCGCGCTCGGCTGCCTGCAGCGCTTCGTAAAAACCCGGCTCCGTCCAGCCCAGGCGGTCCCGCGCCGCCTGATGGAGCTGCGCGATGGGCGCGCCTGCCGGCAATCCCAGGCGCCGCGTCAGCAGCGCGCGAAAGTGCTGCACGCTGATGGACGCCGCTGCGGCGCCGGCATGCCCGCGGTGATAGAGGTCGCCGAGCGTTTCTACAAATTCCAGGGGAGAAAGCCTCGCGGCCACCTGCGGCGGGCGCACTGGGCCCGAACGCCGCGCGAAGGTGAGGAGCAGGGCCAGCGCCAGAACGCCGAGTTGCGCAAACGCCGGCGGCACAGGGGTTTTTTGCAGGTACGACCTCAGTGTTCCGCGCTCTCCGTGATAGTACTCGTCCCAGAGGACTCGAACCCCCCGGACCGGGCCGACGGAATTCAGGAAGAGCTGCAAGTTCCCTGAAAGCGTGATTCCCGCGTTTGTCAGCGGCGTGGGAGCGGCCCACCAGATGATCCGGCCCTGTCCCACGCGGTAGGTGACCACCGCTGCTTGGGAGCCTTCGGCGTAAACGGCGAGGTGCCCGAAGTGTTTCATCTCCCAGCGCGTGCCGGGTGCTACCAGGATTTCGTCTGCGCCGCGCGTGAGCGGGCTGGGCGCCACCGCCCGATAAATCTTCCATTCGGCTTCGTTCGCTTCCACCTTCAGCAGACCGCCTTGCGGAACCATCCTCGCGGCTTCCTGTCCGATCGCCAGAACACGCCCTCCGGAATTCACAAAACGGGCCAATGCGCTTATCTCTTCGGCGCTGGCCGGCAAGAGCGGTTCCGCCAATATCAAGAGCGTATCGGAAGCAGGCTGGGGCAATTCGGTGGGAGGGAGAGCCCAGCGCTCCACCGTATATCCCAGGTCCGTCAGCAGTAGATAG
>WNGL01008592.1_pt1 | contig 17543 bp, 22 predicted proteins | sample 5400591 | NCBI WGS metagenome assembly WNGL01 (sample SAMN13153377, study PRJNA577476) | soil metagenome | isolation source: 80 cm soil or saprolite under Garry oak tree replicate 1 | place: USA:California | collected 2016-06-15 | reverse complement strand
CCGGTTACAGCACGCTTATGGTGATTGCAGAGATGGGGCTGTTGCGTTGAGGATCATTGGGGGTTGAGGAGGCCCAACCCAAGAAGAGCGGTAGCAGGCGGTATATCGAAACTTTGTTGGGCTGGCCGAGTGAAGAGTCCGCTGGAAGCACTCTATACGAGACGACTCTCTTCACCTCCATACTGGAATATGCCATAATTCTCTTCTTTGGAATCTGGCTAATCACAGAATACTTCGCTAACATCTACGAGCAGGAATACTTTGGATCCTTCGACCCAGTGTTCCTCGTAATCGTCCTCATGATCGCCTCAGGCTACGGCTTCACCAGGCTGATCTCGACGATCAAGTCGCAAATCAAGCCCGCTAAGAAGAAGAGCAAGCCGGAGGATGATTATTAGTGTCCAGGGTCGGACTGGTCACGATCTTATCTATCGTCCTCAACCTATTCCTAACTTTCTGGCTCATAAACCAGTACATGAGCGATATCTACTTCCAGAACTACGTCAACAGCACTATCGGTCAGTACTATCCGTTCATAGTGCTCACCCTCGGTGTAGGCGGAGGCTCGGGCCTAGGCTACCTCTTCCTCAAGAGGAAGCATGGAGAGGGTGGTCTCATCGGCAAGATCCAGAAATCGAAATCATTCAAGCCTGTTGGTCCGCTGTCCCCGACATCAGCCTCTGCTTCGAGACAGATCCTTCCGACTGGCGCGCCTCCATCGCCCATCTCCAAACATACAGTCTATGCAGTTCCCTCACTTCCAAAGTCTACAACTCCTAGTAGCTCACGATCCACTCCCGCGACTGCCTGGGCTTCGGGCAACAAGTCTCCACTCGAATCGATCCTATCCCCCAAACAAGACGCGCCCCCTAGGCCAGCCCCATCAGGTGTTCAGCCGCCAAGAATGGAGCCATCCAAACCAGCGTCAGCTCCATTCTCTTCAACTGAGGTCCAGCCACCTCAACCACTCCGCTCAATAGGCGAGTCACCAACACGACCCACGCCAACCTGGGGCTCCCCTCAACCCTCAATGGATGAGAGGAAGCCTGAATCGGGGCCGATATTTCAGAAGCCGGGAATGGAGATGACCGCGAGGCAGGAACAGCAATTCCCAGGATACTCTAGCCCGCAAGGCCCGCAGTCCACGCCCGTTCCATCCAAGTGGGCTCCTCCTGCGGATAAGACGGGGACAGGTCAATGGCCTGAGGGCGGCGTGAAGTCGATTCCTCCACTACCAACAAAGTGGAGCCCTCCTGCAGGAACAACCACTCCACAGGAGAGACCTCCACCCCAACAGGGATTCCCGAGACCAGGACCATTGCCCGTAAGAGGTCCCCTGCCACCCCCGCAGGGTGGACCGCGACCGTTCGTGATTCAAGGTCCAGGTGGCCCGCCAAGACCCGAACAGAGGCCGATGACCCCTCCACGCCCGATAGCTGCTCCACAACCGTTTCGTTCTGACCAAAACCGCCCTCCGCCTGGAATGGGCGGCCAGCCCAGGCCTCTGCAACCAGCTCCGCGACCAGCCGCTCCTTTTGCCGGTCCAATGCCTCAACCATGGACTCCCCCGGGTCCGACTTCGGAGAGGAGGGAATCGTCAGGGCTTGGCAACCCGCAACCTCCCGGTACGGGAGGCGAGGGGTCTTCTGGGAAACAGGGTTCTGAGCAGAAGAATGTGCCTGAAGGTGCTGGCGGCGGAGGAGAGATGGACTGGGATACGGCGCTGGACACCATTCTCAAAACGCTGCGTAAGGATAGGGTAGGAGACACGAAATAGAGACCTTGCCAGTCTCAAAGCAGTTACAACAACTCTTAGGGCACAACATTCCAGGCCCACAGTGTTATCACACAACAGGGAGAGTTGCCTAGGCTGAGAAAACTCCTCGTTAAGCTCGTGGCCATCGAAACGGCCCTCGTCGGCTGGCTCTCATACTGGATCTTTCTCGTATACGCCAACAATCCGTCAATCGCAGCCGAACTATCCTCAGGCTTGCAGAGGTTCCCACAGCTCTCATTCAGCACGGTCGACATCGCTGTCCTAGTTTTGATCGCGATCCTAGCGGTGACTCTGGCTTTCAAGTTCCAGAGGGGACTCAGACCCGGAATAAGACTTGAGAGGGCTCTCCAAATGCTGGAGAATCTGATGAAACGGAACCTAGTGTTAGAAGCCCAGGTCGCAGAGCTCAAAATCGAGAAATCTCACCCCACACCTCCAGTCATCATACCAGCTCCAGCTCCTTCAGCTCCGGCTGGCGAACCGCGATCTGGCTCTTGGGAGAAAGCGTTCCGGACACCCTTAGAGGCAGGACCGCCTTTGACATCGAGAGCACCAGGAACAGGGAGCGAAGAAGTCCCGTTCAGTCACGAGACCGGGATTCCTCCGCCGCGTATCGATGCGAAACCTCAGCCCAGTCCTTCCATGATCAAGCCTGCTATCGTGATCAACGAGAAAGGGTCCGACAGGATGTCGATGCCTCCACTCATAGTGCCTGAGAAAACGCTTGAGAAACAAAGCTTCACGAGTCCACCAAAATCCCCTTCAACCAGCTGGGAGGACAGGCCGCAGTTCATTGGGGAGTCGAAGGGTATCCTCACACCGTCATCGGCACGGAAGGCTCCGACTGTCTCCGACTCTGGAGGATTGAGACAGCCTTACATTCCCGCACCGGCACCCAAAGTGATCCAACCAGGTGTAGTCGCCGGGCCCACGCCATCTTCCACACCAAAGATCACGCCCATCTCGACACTCTCCAAGATCACTGCCAGACCCGCTGCCCGTCCATCTCCACCCAAGATCCCATCCACAACAACGAGTCCACCTTCCACACCCTTCGAACTGCAAAGACCTGAAACGACTCCTCCGCTGGTAACGCCATCCTCGACCCTCCCTCCGGACACAACATCCACAGGTACAGACACATCGACAAAACCCACTGAAACAACCGCAAAGCTCTCCGAGGAAACTGACAAGACGAATGAAAAAGACAGCAGCATCTTTACTCAGCCTACACGGAAGAAGCTCCCACTAGAATAAAATTCGTGAAAGCCTGCATCCTCAATGTCTGTTCATAGATAGTTGAGCCGGGACCATCTAGCTTCTGGTCTCGGTCAATTCGAACCATCCCTTCAGCGCGCTCTGGTCCGACCTAGAATGTTTCTGCAATGTCTCCAGGCTCTTCTGGAGAGTTAACGGCCTGAACTCGAATCCCATCTTTTCCAAGACTGGCATTACACCTTTGGCAAGAGAGGGAGCGACTATGATCGGGCGAAGTTTCTTCCCGAGCGGTGCCTGAAGATATTTCAGATACTCGGCGAGCTGTTTTACGGCAGAGGCTCCTGCCGGGTCTTTCTTAATCTCGATAACCACGGTGTTCCCTCTAGAGTCAACTCCGTAGACATCGACAAAGCCCGGGGCAACCTTCTTCTCATGGTCGATGATATGGAGACCGGGTTCGATGAGACTCGGCTCGGCGAGTATCGCCTTCTGCATCTCCTCCTCGCTTGAGTGAAGAATGAACTCCGCCTTGTCCTCCAACAGAAAAGTGCCTAAGAAATCCACTCTGCTCACAATCATCGTCAGAGTCTCGAGCGGGCTCGGACGAACAGCCTTGATGATCAGTCTCCCGTCCTCAATCCGGGTCTGAAACACGCATCCGGACGGTTGCCAGTTGACAGGCTGGTAATCCCTTCGACGATGAATGAGCACACAACCGTCCTCTTTCAGAATCAACAGCCTCTCTCCTTCTGCGAGATCGCTACCCGTGCGACCCGAATAGGCAATGGAGCATGACATAACCATCACAATCATCCTCCGAGCCTCCAGTCCCTCTATCAATTCCCTGCGAGCCTCCTCGAGTTCTGGAGACACCAAGACAGCCATTCAAGCCCGCCTGGAAAGACTCAACTCTCCTTACGCGATATATCAGGATGATTTGAAGGAAAGCGACGATAGAGAGGTTGGAGAGCGATACAACACTCTCTCACCTTCCTACGACGAACTATACGGTCAAGAACAGTCTCCCAAGCATAAGGCCGTCATCGAACTTATTGCAGATGAGAAATTCCAGATTCTTGTCGACGTTGGATGTGGATCAGGCACGTTCCTCAAGAGTGCCCATGAACTATACGAGTATGCGGTCGGCATTGATCTCTCAATGAGTATGCTCAAAGTCGCAAGGAGACGACGGACAGGGAAAACCGACCTCGTCCTGGCAACGTCGCGTTTGCTCCCAATCAAGAATGAGTCCGTCGACTGTCTAGTCTCGATCTCCACCCTCCGAGCTGATTCAAGTCTTCGAGCGGCAACTGGCGAGATGAAGAGAATCTGCCGGAAAAACGCCGTCTTAGCTGTGAGCCTTTTTCAACATCCGGAGGATGATGTCACACCCCTTCTAGCTGGTACTGAGCACTCATCGCGTATTTCTGGGAGGGAAACCGTCTATTTTCTGCGTCTGGGCGACTGAAAGATCCTGAGTTGTAGGACCGGTCCTTGGATAGTTTAAGAACTAGACGTGTCCCCACTATCAGCGACTCGGATGCCAGGATGCTCACACCAGTGGCGTGGAAGGGGACAGATGGCACGTTGCATAAGATGCGGCAAGCTGAAATCCGATTTCAGAAAGGAGCAGCACAATCAGAAGATGATGCAGCGAGAGGAATCGGAACTGGCTCAAAGCTAGAACTGCTCGGAATCGACTGGGCGATTTGACAAAGAGTTTTTATGGAGTCCGAAAGCGTGGACCGCGCAAAGGGGAATAGTTGGAACCCTCAAGAAAGCCGCTAAACCTTCTCGTTCGAAAACTGAACGGTGATGTCTCAGTGAAACTGAAGAACGACACCGAATATCGGGGAAAGATGATCGACTGCGACAGTCACATGAACATAATACTCGACGGGGCAAGAGAGTACCGTGGCGGGGATCCCGCGACAAATTTCGGCAGTCTGATTGTCAGAGGAAGCAACGTCTTATACATCTGCGTAACCGAACCTACTAGCTAGTCTGGTGGCGATCAAGCCTTCGACCCAGAAGTTCTTGGCGAGGGTAGAACAGTGGGCAGAGCATTTCTCAAATATCGTGCAACTGGTCTGCCGATGAGGCCTCCGGCGAGTACCTGAGCTACATCAAAAGGAACCTCGACAGTGGCACCGACGACGCCGGGATTTAGTGCGGAATTCACGCCCACGATGACGCCTATGAAGGCTGCGTTTGTGATGAAATATCCTCCGACCATGACCAGGCTTGCGAATAGCCACGAAAGTTTCAGGCGCGAACCTGGAACCCGCCAATAGACCAATCCCGCTATTGTGCCCTCAAGACCTTTGACGACCAGAGTGAAAGGCCAATAGGGAGCGCCTCCAACAACTGCATCTGAAAGCGATGAGCCCACTCCGCCTGCAAAACCTCCGACCATGGGACCAAAAGTCCAAGCGGCGATGAAGATGATGATGTCACCCGCATCAAATCTTTGACCGGGAACGGCCGAGATGGGAACCCAAACAAATTGCGTGACCACGAAGACAAGTGCGGTAAACATTGCCGTTACAGAAATGGTCAGGACTGGGGTGCGCTTTCCTCTCGGAGCTTTTGTACCTGCCTCCATGTTTGACGTTGACATCGGAATCTATTTCCTAGCACTCGCAAGAACTGGCTGGGTCTTCAACTCTTGATTTTTCGAATTGAGTCCAGCCTGCACCAATCCTGAGTAGGGAGGGGAAGGTCTTCCCGGCCGAGATTTGAATTCTGCGTGGAACTGGGTTGCAAAGTGAAAACGCTCTTTTGGCAGTTCTAGAATTTCCATTCTACGGTTGGAATCGCTCTTTCCAGAGAATCTCAATCCTCCAGAGGTCAATTGAGCAATGTAATCTGGATTGACTTCGTACCGGTGTCTGTGTCTCTCCCAGACCTTTGTCCTTTGATAGAGAGAATATGCTAGGGTTCCTTCATCGATGAGTATCTCGTGGGCGCCGAGCCTCATTGTTCCGCCCTTCTCCAATACATTGTTCTGCTCTGGCATAAGGTCAATGACATGATTCTTGGACCCTGGGTCGAGCTCTGAGCTTCCCGCATCCTCTATGCTCAAGCTGCGGGCGTACTCTACAACGGCTAGTTGGAATCCGAAGCAGATTCCTAGGAAGGGGATGTTGTGGGTTCGCGAGTACTCTATAGCCTTGACCTTGCCTTCAGACCCTCGGGATCCGAAGCCGCCCGGGACGAGGACTCCGTCGAATCTGGACAATATTCTGACCTTTGCCGGTTCCTTCTCAAAATCGTCTGTCTCAATAAGCTCCAAGTCAACCTTGGCGTCGAGGGCGGCCCCCGCGTCGCGGAGAGCATCATTTACGCTGACATAACAATCTGCCAGTTCCGCGTATTTTCCACAGATCGCGATCGTTACATGGCCCCGAGGGCTGAGGTGGCTATTGAGCATCTTCCTCCATGAGCTCCAATCGGGAGAACTGGGGGGTAGCTGGAGCCTAGATACGAGATAGTTGCCTAAGCCCTGCTCGTCCAAGAGGAGGGGAGACTCATAGATGCTCGCGATATCCTGCGACGTAAAGACCGCGGACTCCTCAACGTTGCAGAAGAGGGCTATCTTCTTTCTCGGTTCCGGTCTCAGAGGTACCTTGCTCCGGGCCACTATTACATCAGGCTGGACACCTATTCTCCGCAGCTCTTGTACGCTGTGCTGTGTTGGTTTTGTCTTCTGCTCTCCCACGACGTCGAGCATTGGTACGAGCGTGACGTGGACATCGACGACATTGCTGACTCCTTCGTCGAGCCGAAACTGTCGGGCCGCCTCGAGATAGGGGAGAGATTCGATGTCGCCGACGGTCCCGCCTATCTCAACCATCACAACGTCAACTCCCTCTCCCGCGACGTTCCGGAGCCGATCCTTGATCTCGTCGGTAATGTGGGGGATTATCTGTACGCATTTTCCGAGAAAGTCTCCTCTTCTCTCGCGCTCGATTACAGAGGAGTAGATCTGGCCGGTTGTCATGTTGTGGCTCTTCGGTACGTTGATGTCTAGGAACCGTTCGTAGGTTCCAATGTCCATGTCCGTCTCTCCACCGTCCTCGGTGACGAAGACCTCGCCGTGAATGTAGGGGTTCATCGTTCCCGCGTCGTAGTTGAGGTAGGGATCTATCTTGACAGCAGTGACTCGGAGTTTTCTTGCTTGAAGGATCTTGCCGATGGATGCTGCTATGACGCCCTTGCCGATACCGGACATTACTCCGCCGGTGACGAATACGAACTTCGCCAAAGGGTAACAGTGAGAGGATTCAGAGCTTCCTCAAAAGATTGACGGCACTGGGATGTTTGAGGAATGGAGTATGAGGAATAATAGCCTAGATAACGTCGAGTTCGGGATTACCTAGGCTCGCTGGACTAGGGGTTTCGGCTTCATCGGCGATGCTCTCGCTTCTGGGAGTCTTAGGCCTGCCTTCTCCCAATCATCCAAGAACCGTTTCAGGCCGATATCTGTCAAGGGATGCTTCACCATCTTGTCTAGAACATCAGGCGGCATTGTGGCAACGTGTGCTCCTAGCTTCGCTGCCTCAACAACATGGATGGGGTGGCGTATGCTGGCGACTAGCACTTGGGTCCCGAAGCCATAGTTCTGGTAAATCTGTAGTATCTCTTCGATAATCTTCATACCCTTGTGTCCCGCATCGTCCAGACGTCCGATGAATGGACTCGCATAGTCCGCGCCAGCCTTCGCCGCCAGAAGTGCCTGGTTGGGGGAGAAGATGAGAGTCACATTGGTCTTGATGCCGTCCTTGTGGAGCCTCTTCACCGCCTTGAGTCCTTCTCCGGTCATTGGACACTTGACAACGACATTGGGTCCGAGGCCGGCGAGATCATGGCCCTCTCTGATCATTCCCTCCGACTCTTGGCTGACCACTTCAAGGTTCACTGGACCCGGGACCAGTCTCAATATGTCCTGGACTAGTTCGGTGAACTCGCGGTTCTCTTTCGCTATCAATGTCGGGTTGGTGGTTATCCCGTCGAGAACACCCATGTCGACGAAGGTCTTGATTGACGGGATGTTGGCGGTGTCGAGGAAGATCTTCATTTCCAACAATCACCGTGAAGCGACGAGCCTTCTGGAGGCTTTCACGATCTCTTGTGGAGTGAGACCGTACTTGTTCATCAGCTCCTTGTGCTCGCCGGACTCTCCGAAAGTGTCGCGGAGGCCGATCCTCGAGACGGGAACCGGGTATGACTCTGAGACAGTTTCGGCGACCGCGCTTCCTAGACCGCCGATGATGCTCTGCTCTTCTGCCGTTACTATCCCGCCAGTCTTCTTCGCAGCGTTGAGAACTGTATCGGAATCTATCGGCTTCAGCGTGTGAGAGTCAACGACCTCGGCCGATATTCCCTCCTTGGACAGCGACTCTGCAGCCTCAACCGCCTCATTCACCATCACTCCACATGCTATGATCGCAATGTCGGACCCGTCTCGCAGGACCTCAGCGCGGCCGATACGAAGGTCGGCGGAGGATGAGTAGACCTCCCCGACCGCGGCTCTGCTGAGACGTATGTAGAACGGCCCAGGAGTCTTCCACGATTCGGCCACCAGTGATCTGGTCGAGGACGCGTCTGATGGTACGACGACTCGCATGTGAGGAATAGCTCTGATCGCGGCAACATCCTCGACAGTCTGGTGGGAGGCCCCATCAGGACCCACGGTGAGACCCCCGTGTGATGAGACAATCTTTACGTTGAGGTTAGGGTACGCAACCGCGTTTCGGATCTGGTCGAGGCACTTGCCGGGGACAAAGGCTGAGTAGGTGCTGACGTAGGGAATCTTTCCGGCGAGTGCGAGTCCGGCTGCGATTCCGATCATGTTTGACTCTGCGATCCCGACGTTGAAGAACCGCTCGGGATAACGGTCAGCAAACAGGCTGGTCTTGATCGAAACGGAAGTATCGGCTCCAAGCACTACGACCCTCGCATCCTTGGACCCTAATTCTAGGAGGGCGTCCGCGTAGGCGTCGCGCATGGAACTCAGCTGGAGCAGCATCAGACTCTCCACCATCCGGGAAATCCTAGGGCGAGTTCCATGTCCGATCATTCCTGTCGCATATGTTCGACAAGCTTCCTCACCGTGTCCTTGTCCGGGGCCTTGCCATGATACGCCGGGTCCCATTCCATGAATGAGACTCCCTTGCCCTTGACTGTGTGAGCAATAATGACGGTAGGCCTGTTTCTCATGCTCTCGGCCTTTTCCAACGCGTCTATTACCTGGCGTAGGTCGAAGCCATCAACCTCCAGAACGTGCCAGTTGAAGGCTTTCCACTTGTAACCGAGGGGTTCTATCGGCATTATCTGCTCGGTCAAACCATCCTGCTGTATCCCATTCCGGTCAACGATGGCAGTGAGATTGTCCAGCTTAAACTTGGAAGCCGCCATCGCCGCCTCCCATGTCTCGCCCTCGTCCATCTCACCGTCTCCCAGAAGAGCGTAGACCCGGTAGCCCTTCTTGTCGAGCTTTCCTGCTAGCGCCATGCCGATGGCTGCTGAGAGTCCGATCCCGAGAGAGCCTCCGGGAAATTCGACGCCTGGAACCCTGAGATCCGGATGTCCCTGAAGCCGGCTGTTCAATTTTCGAAGCGTCTTCAGCTCGCTTACTGGGAAGTATCCTGATTCTGCGAGTGTTGCGAACAATACCGGGGCCGCGTGTCCCTTGGATAGGACGAACCTGTCTCTGTCCGGCCAGTCAGGCCTTTTGGGATCATGTCGCATCTTGTAGAAGAAGAGGGCGACTAAGACTTCGACCGCTGAGAGGCTTCCGCCAGGATGACCTGATTTTGCCTCTGCCACCATCTCTAGAATGTCGGTTCTGACCTTGACGGCTTTCTGGAGGAGCATTCCAGTGGGAATCTGGGTTTGCTCCATGACTAGTGGACCGGAACCTGAACTATCTGCTCTGCAAGCTCAAGTGTCGTACTGGCTTGAGATCGAAGCTCGTTCAGATCCACTACCACCGTGCCTATCTGGTCAGCCTGCTGCGCTGCCGCGAGACCTGCTAGTAGGACTGCCTCCTGGACTGGGGCGTCTGAGGCGAGGGACATTGCGAGGACGGCGGTCATGCAGTCTCGAACTCCCACAGCGTTGAACCCCGGTTTCGGCCCCTTGAACGGTGGGAAGCTGGTAATGTTCCTCTTCTCGAAGAGAATCATCCCGCGCTCGCTCCGGGTGAGGAGGAGGCTCCCACACTCGAGCCTGGACATGAGGTTGTGCCCCATGTTCCGGAGAGAGGTGTCATTGACCATGGATACACCGGTTGCAATGCTGCCCTCTCGGGCATTGGATTTGACCATCGTGACGCCGATGTAGTCGAGATAGTGTCTGACCTTGGGCTGGGCGAGAATCTTCTTGTCCTGGACCCGGCACTCCTCTACTACGTTGCTGATCAGTTCGGGGGTTATCACTCCCTTGTCATAGTCCGAGAAGACAACGCCGTCCGCGCTCTTGACCAGCTCGTTTAGAGAGCCTAGGAACTGTTTTGTGACATGTGGCTCGACGTCGGATCGGTACTCCTTGTCGATGCGGAGATATTGCCGGTGGTTAAGTATGAACCGGGTCTTTAGGCTGGTGGGCCGGTCGTTGACTATGACGCTAGAAGTGTCAACGCCTCGTCTCTGAAGCTCCTCCACAAGCCATCTTCCAGAATCATCCTTTCCGATCACGCCGAGAACCTTGACCTTGGCTCCAAGAGCCACGAGATTGTTGGTGAGGTTGGAGGCTCCTCCAAGCACCAGTTCTTCGGAAATGAAGTCTGCGACAGGTACCGGGGCCTCTCGGGAGAGCTTTCGGCCCTGAGAATGGACGTACCGGTCGACTATCAGGTCCCCAATTACAAGGATGGATTTCTCCCGAAAGCCGTCCACCACCTTGGTGGGATCTGACACTGCGAGTGTCAACTGGGGAACCAGATCAGTCCCGTTGGTCGCGACTCTATTTAAGATTGTCAGAGTGTTACGGTGGCGATGATAGCTGAGCGATTATAGAGAATGCTACTTTACATCCTCGGACCGCTTCACTAACCTGACCCGGCACATGACATGGTCGCCGTCTTTGACGCCGAATATTTTCCTGATCTCTTCTGGGATGGTTATTCGTCCACCTGCGATTACTTCTGCGAAGAAGGGTATGTCTTCTTCCTCGACCTGGATAGGCAACTGTTGGCCTCTGAGGCAAATGGCTAAGAACCCGATGATATAACTTTTGACAAAAGTAGAGCGTGAAAGATCTCGTCGGAGTGAGTCGTTGTTGAAGAGTATTGTTGATACTGGCTTCGCGGATCTTTCGAGGATGAACTTTGATGTTTCGGATGAGCAGAGACTGGTCTTGGACGAGGTTGACCGGGCCTGTCGGGAGCTTCGACCTTTCGAGGACGAGGCCTACTTGGCCGGCAGATTCAACCAGCATCTCGGGCCGATATTCAAGAAAGCACAATTGCTAGGCCTGCCGATATCGCGGAGGTATGGGGATGGGCAAGGGGCAGACGTTCTAACCTACGCGCTCGCACTCGAAAGGATCGGCCGCGAGGGCACGGGTGTCAGAACCTTTCTCTCCGGTCATGTCTCTCTCGGCCAGGTGACGATTCAGAAGTGGGCGAGCGAGGAGCAGAAGCAGCGTTACCTTCCGCCAGCTACGAGGGGGGAGAGGATCATGTGTTTCGGTCTTACGGAGCCGACGGCGGGAAGCGATCCAGCGTCCCTTCGGACAACCTTCGAGGATAAGGGAGTAAGGCGTGGATTTCGAATGGTAGTATTGCTGATGTGGCTGTGGTTTTCGCTTACCCGAAGGGGAAGAGGGATGGGATGTGCGCGTTTATTGTTGAGAAAAGCTTCGAGGGCTACTCGAGTCAGCAGCAGAAGCACAAGCTTGGGATGCCTACCTCCGACACGGGGTCTATCTTCCTAGACAACTGCCGGGTTCCGAAAGAGAACCTCATTGGACCTCTGGGGAAGGGTTTGAGCATCGCGTATTCGGGGTTGATGAGTGGTCGGTTGAGTGTCGCGGCTGGTTGTCTCGGGGTTATTGAGGACTGTATTGAGGAGGCGGTTGGATATGCGAAGCAACGGGTCCAGCATGGGAAGCAGATTGGTAGGCACCAGCTTGTGCAGCGACATATTGGGGATATGTCGACGAGTCTTGAGGCGGCGAAGAACATGGTCTACAAGGCTGCCTTGTTGAAGCAGCGGAGTGATTCTAGTCCGGAGGATAGGGAGTTGAGGGATGAGGCTGATGTGATGATTGCAAAAGCAAAGTATTTCGCCTCGAATGCTTCGTTTGAGGCTGCGGACCGAACGGTCCAGATTCTCGGCTCTAGCGGTTACAGCTTCGAGACCCGGGCGCCTCGCCATCTGGTGGATACGAGGGTCTGTAGAATCTACGAGGGCACGGACGAGATTATGGTCCAGAAGATTGCTGTAAGCCTCCTCGGCGATGACTATGAGGCTTACAAATAGCTGCTCGACGATTCTTCCCTGACGGGATCTCTTCCCAAAGAGCACTCTTCTGTCGCGAGAATTTTTTTATTTTCAAAATCGTGAAGGGGTCCTCTGGCAATCTGAACTGTTTCTGGGCGAGATTATTGGTCTGTCGCGTAGAACAGGCTTATTCGCGTTTTTCAGTAAGTGTTGGTGAGGGCCGTTCGAGCGTGAATAAGGTGCTCTGTGGGACCCACCATCCAGATTGCTGATCCGGGCTTATTCTGGGCAATTTTCCCGGATTGGACACTTTCCAAAGAACTGTTTTGTGTCGTGAGGATCAACTGCTTTCGGGATTCTGCTCTGTAACGGTTTTGGTAACCGTGGATGGTAACAGCATGAGTCGTCTCTGCTTGGGGTGGTGGAGGTTTCGGCTCAAGTCCGAGCTTTGTCTGGAACGGGGTTGGAGAGGCGAGGCTCGTAGGGTTGTCGTGTGGAGTCCCGGTTGAGGCAGGCTTATTTTTTAGTTCGGACGATACTGATATTGGGGATCGGATAGATCCGGTCTGGGGGATTGTGACCGTTGGGAATTAGGCTCTCTTCATTGTCAATCTCTAGGTATACGTTGTTGGTTGGCGCGCAGCTTATTGTGAACGTGACGCTTGCGTTGTGGCTGTACAATGAGTATCTTCACAATCCATTCATGCAGGCATACATGTCTTCGTTATGGTCCCTGATCTGGCCGGAGGTCACAGTGGCAGCTGGTATACTGGTAGGGGTTGTCGGCTCGCTGGCCGCCTACAACAGAGGCCATCTCAGGCGACTCATCAAAGTCCCCCCTCAGGGCATGGCTCAAGGGGCTGCTAATCTGGCCGCGATTGACGTCTGCCCCTTCTGCAATCTGCCCCTGAAGACGATCTCGGAAGGAAGACTACAGTGTCGAAACTGTAGAAGGTACTTCAAGAGCAACCTGCCCAAGGCCTCCGTTTAGCTCTTCGACCAACTCCGCCCTTGCCCTTATTACCGGTCCAGATGATCCCTTCTCCGAGCGCGAGGCGGAGTGGGCGCATCTATCGACCCGGACATGATACCCTACCTTGAAGAGGCCTGCTACTACCTGAGAAGGAAAGGACTCTCATTCACGGAACTTTCTAAGGCGTTAGAGATCTCCGAGGCTCAAGCAACACGATTATTCGAAGAGTATGCATCCAAGATAGCCGCTGGTGCGGCGAGCGAGAACGAGGTGGACAAGAACCTCTGGGAGGACATTCACAACGACTCTTTCGGAAACGAAAAGATTACCTTCGCGAGAGACGACGGGTTCTATCACTGCAGACGCTCGGACCTGGAGCTGATGGAGAGCCCCTCACTCATGAGCATCTTCGAGTCGAGCAAGAAATTCCTCGACTTCGACATGTACAAGCCATATCTAAACACGAAACCCCCGGTCGGATACGACCCCATGGCGCTTCAACGGCAGGTCAAGAGGGCCATCGAACTCATCCAAGAGATTCTAAATCAGAGATTTAAGAAAGAATCAGAACAAGAGTAGCAAATCGCCTCCGTGATTGTCCAGAGTCAGACTGAATAAGCCGCCCCTCGTCTCGAACTTTTGACCTTGTCGCTTGAAGGATTCGAGGTAGCGGTAGTCGGAGCAGGACCTGCCGGAAGCGCCGCCGCGCTAACCCTAGCCCGAGAAGGGGTCCAGGTACTCCTGGTGGAACGAGGAACGTTCCCGGGGGCAAAGAACGTCTTTGGTGGCAGAATCTACTCCTACGCGGTCAAGAAACTCCTGGGGGATTCTTGGAAAGAGGCTCCGATAGAACGGTTTGTCAGGAAGGAAGGCATTACGTTCATGACAGACGACAGCGCCTTCACCATCGAATACGAGTCCAGAGACCCAGAAGGCAGCTTCACCGCCAAACGAGCGAGATTCGATAAGTGGCTGGCCGAACAGGCAGAGAAAGCAGGGGCCTCACTCATTACCGAGGCGAGAGTAGACGACCTCATTATGGAGAAAGGCCGGGTCAAAGGCATCGTGGCTGGTCAGGACAAGATTCCCACCAGCGCAGTAATCGCCTGCGATGGAACCACCACAGGACTGGCGCGAAAGGCAGGGCTGGTGAAAATGCTTGAGCCCTACCAGATCTCGATGGGAACGAAAGACGTTGTAGAACTCCCGGTCGAGACCATCGAGGAACGTCTAGGTCTGGACCCAGGCGAAGGAGCTGCCCATGTCTTCGTAGGCTCCTGCACCAACGGCACGCGCGGTGGAGGTTTCATGTACACCAACAAAGACAGCGTCGCACTTGGGATGGTAGTCGGCGGAGAAGACACCTCCTCAAAACAGATTCAATCATCAACCTTCATGGACCGACTGCGAAAACATCCCAGGATACGGCGGCTCATCAAGGGTGGAAAGACGGTCGAGTATGACGCCCACATGATTCCTGAAGCGGGGCCTAAGATGCTCACCCGCCCATACACAGACGGGATGCTCGTGGCGGGAGATGCTGCCGGCCACCTACTAAACAACGGCTACACATTCCGCGGCGTAGACATCGCGATCCAGGCAGGAGTGGCCGCAGCACAGACGGTGCTTGAAGCTCGCAAGAAACAGGACTATTCAACAGGCACACTTCAAACGTTCGAGAGAAAGCTCCGAGCGGACCCTGCTCTCAACGACATGTACACGTTCAACCGGGTCCCGGCTTACCTAAGGAAGGGTCGCCTCTACAATATCTACCCAGAGCTCGTCTGCGCAGCGGCAGAAGCAGTCTATCGGGTCGATGGAGAGGGCAAGAAGAAGATCTTCAAAGAACTGCGCTCACAAGCAAAAGGCAGAGTATCGATCTTCTCACTTGTTCGAGACATGATCAGCGGAGCGAGGACATTCTAGACTTGTCAACAGAAGAAGCCATGACGCTGGACAAGCGACTGGCACTGGTCAATTTCACAAAAGACCCTGAACCCTTCATTGTAGTCGACACAGAGAAATGCGAGCAGTGCAAGATGAAACCCTGCCTCTACATCTGCCCGGCGGAGGTCTACACTTGGCAGGACAAGCTCAACTACAACACCGAGGGCTGTATGGAGACCGGAGCCTGTCTGATAGTATGCCACAAACTCGGAGCAGGCGCGATAACCTGGAAGTACCCATCGGGCGGGAAAGGAGTCACATTCAAGTCCGGATGAGTCTTAGGGGACCGTCCTAACAAACAAATAGGCCCACGAAACCACCCCGACGGGTCAAGTAGATTGTCTATGGTCGAAATTGCTCACGAACCGCTGAAAAAAGTAGTCGTCCGAGAACTAGTCAAGTATGATAATCCACAGCAACTTGTAGGTTCCCTCGCAATAATCATGAAGATGGGTCAGCCGATCCTCCTCAACTGGTGCGAGGGCATGGTCTTCGTCTCGCAGCCGATACCTCCCCCTGAGATGCCGGAGGAATATGCGAAGGGAGAGCTGTACATTGCTTCGATCAGTTATGCCCCGATGCCGGAGTTCAGTCACAAGGTAAATTCGGGCAACACCGAAATGCCAGTGATCGACGTCTCGAGAAGCCCCCTGAGCCAAGAGATAGGCCGGTTCCTAAAGTCCCATAGTTAGTAGTCCGTTATCGCTAGTTCTTGCCGTAGAATTTCTTCATTTCGCGCGTTAAAGCTGGGACCACTTCGAAGACGTCCCCTACTATCCCGTAGTCTGCAAATCCGAAGATGGGAGCTTCAGGGTCCTTGTTGATCGCGACGATTACCTTCGAATTGATCATTCCTACACGGTGCTGGATCGCGCCTGAGATTCCGCACGCAATGTAGAGAGTAGGGGAGACCGTACGTCCCGTTTGTCCGACCTGGTCCGAGTGTGGCCTCCAGCCCGCGTCAACGGACGCACGGGACGCCCCGACCACTCCTCCCACCGCCTCTGCGAGTTCCTCAAGAATCTTGTAGTTTTGCGGGCCACCCATTCCCCGTCCGCCCGAGACTATCACGCTTGCTTCAGTGAGGTCAAGCTTCTTTGCGCCGTGAGTGACGAACTCTCTTACCATCATTCTGGAATTTGGTTTACCGAACTCTACATGCTCGACCGAGGGGGTTCTATGGGGCATAGCCTCTTTGGCTGTGAATACGTTAGGCCTCAGAGTCGCGATACTTGGCGTGCTCTTGATCTTCACCTTGAGTAAGACCTTGCCTGCGTAGGCGGGTCTGGTCGCGACTATCCGCCCGTTATCAACCTCCAGCTGAGTACACTCGCTTGCCACGGCCGTGTTGAGATGAATGGCTAGTCGCGGAGCAAGATCCTTTGCAGTTGAAGTTGCTGCCGCTAGAATTATGCTTGGGCTGGTCTTTTTTGTAATGTCGAGTGCGATTTGGCGATAGTAGTCGGCATTGAAGGGTTCAAGACTCGGATCGTCCGCGAGGAAGACCTTGTCAGCTCCATATCGTCCAAGCTCCTTCGCTCCCTCTTTGAGGCCGTTGCCGATTGCAAGTGCATACTCATTCACCTTTAGAAGATCAGCTAATCTTCTTCCTTCTGTGACCGCTTCGTAGGCCGCTTTCCGAAAAGCTCCCGCGGATGATTCGGCGAAAACCAGAATCTCGCCAGTCGTTCTAGATCACCTTTGCCTCTTCGTGCAGGAGTTTCACAAGAATTGGGACTGCTTCGACTCCCTTGCCTACTATCTTGCCAGGGGCGCGGGGTGGAGGATTTTGGACTGAAATAATTTCGAGAAGAGGAGGTTGCAGTTGCACATCTCTTACAAAGATCGGTTTCTTCCTGGCCGCTACGAGTTCTCGGAGAGAGGCATAGCGGGGGACGGTAAGATCCTTCTCTGCTGTAAATGCAGCAGGGAGAGACGTCTCAACGACGATGCCCCCACCTTCCACTTCCCTCTGCGCAACAGCCCTTCCATCCGATAATTCGAGCTTGACGATCTGGGTTACGCATGGAATGTCCAGTAGTTCCGCAACCATTTGTCCGACCTGTTGGTTGTCGTCGTCGACACCTTTCTTTCCGAATAGGAGAATGTCGAACTGGTGAGACTTCAACTCGTTAGCGATTGCTTTTGCGATGGAACCAGGGTCAATGTAGGGGTCTTC
>WNGL01005886.1_pt1 | contig 17546 bp, 17 predicted proteins | sample 5400591 | NCBI WGS metagenome assembly WNGL01 (sample SAMN13153377, study PRJNA577476) | soil metagenome | isolation source: 80 cm soil or saprolite under Garry oak tree replicate 1 | place: USA:California | collected 2016-06-15 | reverse complement strand
CGCTGTGATTACCCAGGGCCTGAGGCCGTTGGGCGCGATCGCCGATGCAGTGGTCGCTCGGTTGGGCCCAGGTCGCGTCGGTGCCTCGCTTGCCGGCCATACCACCGAGGATCTGCCCCTCGACGTGCTGGCCACGCACTTGGGCGCGCTGTGTGCCGATCGCGCCCTGCGTCCGGAATACGACGAGCCGTCGCTGCGGTGGATGCTGAACGTGGCGGAGCGCAACGAGCCCGACCGGGTGTTACGTCGGCGCCTGGTGCGTGATCCGCATGGGGAGATCGTCGGTTGGTTTGTCTACTATCTCGGGCCGGGCGCCGAGAGCGAGGTGCTCCAGCTCCTGGCGAGAAAGGGATCGGCCGACGCGGTGTTCGACGCGCTCGTCGCCGACGCCTGGAGCGGCGGGACCGCGATGCTCTCGGGTCGCTTGGAGCCGAGAATGGTCAAGGAGATGTCCGCGCGGCACTGTTACTTCCGGCACACCGGCCACTGGGCGTTGGCGTACTCGAAACACCCCGCCATCCTGCAGGCGATCCTGAACGGGGATGCGTTCCTGAGTCGCTTGGAGGGCGAGTGGTGAGCCGAGCGTTTTCGTGATGCGGCGACGCCGCCGCGTCCGCGCACTTCGAGTGATGCGTGTGAGCGCTGCCGCACCGACGCGACGATCTCTAATGCGTTGTGGCGCTAGCGGATAGGTGATGACCGTCGTGGCACCACGTTTGCCTTCCTTCGAGTCGGCCTCGGGCCAAACCAACACTCACGGAGGCAAGCGTCATGTTCAAACTCAGAAACCTCGCGATGCTGACTGCGCCGGTCGCGATTGCGCTGACCGCGTGGAGCTGCGAGCGGCAGTCCAACGCGGTGGCGCCGGCGATCGGTACGCCGTTGGCGCACTTCTTCCAGTTTCAGTGTACGCCCTTCAAGATGACCGGTGGCGGCCGGATCGATTTTCCGCCGGGCACGGCTGAGAAGAACCCCCCAGCAAGCCACGAGTACGAGACGTTCGGCGCGCACGTCATGGATCAAAACGGCGACTGCGTGGCCGACCAGGGCGCCCTCGAATGGGTGGACCATCGGCCTGAATTTCGCGTGAACGGGAGTCCGCTGAATCTACACGCCACAGCGATCACGTTCGCGGAGCAGGCGACCGACACCGACTGCAAAGATGGCGCGGCGCATTGGGGCGGCAAGCTGCGCGTGCAAAACACGGGACAAGAGGATCTCGATTTCGAAGTGTGGGACTGTGACAACGGGGAGCCCGGCGTCGGCCACGACGGCTTCGCCATCAGTGTGCCGGCCATCGACTACGCGGTGATGTGCCCGGACCCCGCTCTACCGCCCGCGGAGCCGACGTGTACGCTGACGGGCGGGAACCGGCAGTTCCACCCGACACACTGACCTGATCGCCATGATCTCGGCAAGGAGGCATACGATGAAGATCGACACGATGCGGCGGGCGATCGGCTTGGTGGCCGTCGTCCTGCCCATGACCTGGATGGCGGGCACGCTCGCGGCCCAGATGCGGGCAGCGAATGCCCAGGCCTTCGGCGTTTCCGTGAACACGCCGACGGTGAACCAGACGTCTCCGTACGCGGTCTTGCCGGCCGGCGGCGCGTTGGCGGAGGATCAAGGCCAGACCGTCACCGTGGCGAATTTCGTCACGGCGCAGGACGCGTTCGCCATCGTCACGGGCGACGCCGACCCGACGTACGGCTCGAACGCGGTGAGTAGCGCGACGCTGGGAGCGGTGAGCCTGCTCAACGGCCTCATCACGACCGACGGCGTAGTGGCCATCGCAACCAGCACGCTCGGCGACGGTCTCGTCGCGAGTGACGCCGAGGGATCGAGTCTCTCGAACCTGATTGTGAACGGGACGGCAGTATCAGACCCCGCACCCAACACGCGCATCGACCTGCCCGGTGTCGGCTACGTGGTGCTGAACGAGCAGAGTGCGACGGGCGACGGCGTGACGACCAGCGGCATCACGGTGAACATGATCCACGTGGTGCTGCAACAGCCGATCCTCGGAGTCCTGGGCCAGGTGACCGGCTACCAGACGGTGGGGAACATCATCGTCGGGTCGGCGACGAGCAGCGTGAACTAGCGACGGCGCACCTCCCGTGGCCGTCGAAGAACGCCCGTCCCTGGGTGACGCGGTACGCGTCGCCCAGGGCCGGGTTTTTCATGGGCTGCTCAGTCCTCGAAGGGTCGAATCCAGCCAAGACGCGAGCTCGCGTCGGCGGCGTGCCACGCCCGGCGCGCCCGCACGAGCAGATCGCTTGCGCTGCCCGGGGCATACGCGAGGTTAGCGATCGCGTCGTAGCCGGCGCGCAGCTGGAACGACGGGACGGCGCCGGCGTGCGAGCGGCGCCGCATCACGCCGGCGAGCCGCTGCGCGAGCTGGATCGCGCCGGTGGCGCTCGTGCGGGGCGCCACGACGGCGAACTCTGCGGCGTCAATCCGGCCCGGCACGTCCGAATGTCGCACGCCGCCCTTGATTGTCTGGGCGCAGAACACCCTCACCTCGGGCAGCACCCCCTCGTCCTCCACCTCGATCGCGAGCACCACGCACGCGAGCGCGCCGTGCGCCCGTACCGACAGCGCCCCGAGCTCCTCGACGCGACGCGAGAGACCCTGGAAGTTGTACAGGCCCGTCTCGCGATCCAAGAGACTGTTCGATTGCATTTGTTCGGCCAGCGTCTTGAGCTGCGCGTAGCTGTCGAGTTTGATGAGCAGCTCCGCGACGTCGAGCGGCTCGCCGAAAATACAGGATGCGCCCGCGCGCAGCGCCGCGAGTCGAGCGTCGCGCGATGCCAGTTCGCCCACGATGAGGATGGGTGTGTGGGGCGAGACGCGCGCGGCGCCCCGGAGCCGGAGGCACAGCTCGGCAGGCTGCATGTCGGGAAGGGCGGCTGCGACGACGATCGCGTCGGGCGAGGTGCGGCGCACGGCTGCCAGCGCGGCTTGGGCCGATGGCACGCGCTGCACCGCGTACCCGCCGGCCTCAAGCTCCCCGGGTACGGGGCCGAGGAGCTGCCCGTCCGCGCTGACGATCAAGACCACGGCCATGTCGTCTGTCCGGCGCCTGCAAGATTCAGTCCGACCAATCCTTTGGATTACAGGAATTCCCTCAGGCTCGCCTGCGAATTGCCGCTACAGCGGAGCGCTGCCGCATGGCCATCCGAATAATCCTGGCAGACGACCAAGCGATGGTGCGGCAGGGGATCAAGCTGCTGCTCGAGCGCAAAGCGGAGGACATTCACGTTCTCGCGGAAGCTGCCGACGGCCGGGAGGCGGTGCGGCTGGCGCGCAAACTCCAACCGGACGTCGCCGTCCTCGATCTGGCGATGCCGCTGTTGAACGGGCTCGACGCCGCGCGCGAAATCCGGCACGACGTTCCGCTCACGAAAACCATTCTGCTCACGGTACACGCCGAGGATCGCCGCGTGCTGGAGGCGTTGCGCAGTGGTCGACGCGTTCCGCGCGGCCGAGCGGTCACCGGCCGGCCAGTCTGCCGAGCGAGCGCCTCACGCCGCGAGAGCGGCGGGTGTTGCAGTTGGTGGCGGAAGGAAAGACGACCAAGGAGATCGCACTGGGGATTCACACCGCGGCCGGTTTGGTGCGCTATGCGATTCGGGAGGGTCTCGTGAATCCGTGACCCCGCCGTTTCACCAGCCGCCCCGCCGGCCGAGCATCACGGCGGGCGTGAGGAGCATGATCTTCAAGTCCTCGAGCGGAGAGCGGTGGCGGATATACTCGAGATCGTAGTTGAGCTTCTCCCGAACATCGTCCAGGCAGCTGTCGTACGAGAGGTTGATCTGGGCCCAACCGGTGATCCCCGGCAAGACGCGTTGGCGCCGCTGGTATTCCTCTATCTGCTCGCGCAGCGACGCGAAAATCGTAGGCTGCTCGGGGCGCGGGCCCACGACGTTCATATCGCCGACCAGCACGTTCCACAGCTGCGGTAACTCGTCGAGCCGCAACTTTCGCAGCACGCGTCCGAGGGGAGTCACGCGCGGATCGTCGCGCTGCGCCCAGACCTGCGACGACGCTCCGCCGTCGACCCGCATCGTGCGGAACTTGTACATGGTGAACGTGCGGCCGCCGTCGTCGACATGGCGCCGAAAGTTGCCGGCAGGCTCGCCCAGTGCGCGCCGATCGAGACCGATACGCTGCTGCGTGAACAGCACCGGACCACGGGACGTGAGTTTGATCAAGACGGCGATGATTGCCATCAATGGAAAGGCGAGCAGCAACGCCACCGCGGCAATCACGAGATTGAGTGCGCGTCGAGCCTGGTCGCGGGTCATCATGCCCGCGTGATTCGCAAAGCCTGTGCCGGTTTCGGGAGATTTGCGGTCCGGGCGCTACATGGCACATGCACCACGTTGTGGGAAGCATGCGACGGTCCCCCGAAAGCCACGATGAGACCTCGCACGGTATAGGTCTTGCTGCTTGGGCCGCTGATGAATCCACTGCCTCTTCCAGCAGTTCGCGGTCAGACCGCCGCGCCAGCCCTGCGGCGAGCCAGCCCCCCTCACACGCCAAGTCTCCCCGACGGGGGCGAGCCGGGACCCGACTGGCGGCGCATCGCGAGTGCGTTGCTCCGCTTCAAATGGCTCCTGGTCCTCACGCTGACGATGGGCATCGGCGCTGCGTTTGCGGCGATTCGTCTACTGCGCCCGGTCTACAGGGCGCAGGCCAACGTGTGGGTGGACGTCCCCGACCGGCGTGGCGAAGGCCCCTCGGATGCGCGAGGGCCGATCCGGCAGGGCGCGCTGCTCGATGCGGATGCGTGGGTGGAATTGCTGCGATCGTACATCGTGTTGGATCAGGTCGTGCGCGACCTCCGTCTCTATCTCGAAGTGAAACGGCCCGCCGACCGGCCGTCCTTCAGCGGTTTCGGCGTGGCGGACGCGTTCCGCCCGGGCGCCTACCGGTTGAGCGTCAGCGATGACAGCAAGACGTACACGCTGGCGGCCGCCGAGGGAGTGGACCTGGAGCGGGGAACGGTCGGCGACTCGGTGGGGAGGCGGTTGGGGTTTCGCTGGGTCCCGGGACCGGAAAGCTTGTCGCCCGGCCGCACGATCGAGTTCTCCGTGGTCCAGCCGCGCGACGCCGCCCTGCGGCTGGGCGAGCAGCTCGATGTGCGGATGGACCTCAATGGCAACTTCCTGGCGCTGCAGCTGCAGGGCACGAACCCGGTTCTGATATCCAGCATTCTGAACGCCGTCTCGCAGCGCTACGTGGCAGTGGCGGCCCAACTGAAACGCGAAAAGCTCAGCGAGCTGACGAAGATCCTCGAAGACCAACTGACAACCGCTCAGCGGAATCTCGACGACGCGGAAGCGGCGCAGCAGCGATTCCGCACGCGCACGATTACCCTGCCGTCGGATCAACAAGCCGGCCAGGCTGCCGCAGCGGGGACCCGCGACCCGATCCGCGCGAGCTTCTTCGACATGCAGGTTGAGCGCGACCAGTTGCGGCGCGACCGCGACGCGCTCCAGCGCTTGTTGACGCAGGGTGGGGATTCCGGGCTGCCGACGGACGCGTTGTCCGCCATCGAGTCCGCCCAGCGTGCGCCCGAGTTGTCGAATGCCCTCAAAGAGCTGAGCGACAAGCAGGCACAGCTGCGCGCCTACCGGTACCACTACTCCGAGGCGTATCCGCCGCTGCAGCGTCTGGTGAGCGAGATCGCCCAGCTCCAGCAGCGGACGATCCCGACGCTCGCGCGCACGCTCGCGTCCCAGCTTGCCTCGCGCGAGTCGGAATTGGGGAGACAGGTGGACGCTGCGTCCCACGACCTGCGCCAGATTCCCGGTCGCGCCATTGAAGAGGTCCGGCTGAATCGCAACGCGCAGCTGAAGGAGCAGACGTATACGGCGCTCCAGCAGCGCTACGATCAGGCCCGGCTGGCCGCGGAGGCCACCGTGCCGGATGTGCGGATTCTCGACCCGGCCATCGTGCCGCAGCGGCCGATCAAGAACACAGCCCCACGTCTCCTGCTCATGGGACTTCTGGCCGGCCTCGGGCTGGGCGTGGTGGGCGCGATCCTGCTCGACCGCGTGGACCCCAAGGTGCGATACCCCGAGCAGGTGTCGCGCGACCTCGGGCTGTCGATCCTCGGCGCGGTGCCGCATCTGCGCGCCAAGGACCCGGTCGAAGTCGTCGAGGCCCTGCGTGGCGTCCGCCTCAACCTCATGAACGAGCACGGTCCCGGGCCGTTGCTCGTCACGGTCACGAGCCCCGGGCCGGGCGACGGGAAGTCGTTCCTGTCGGCCAATCTGGCGCTCGCGTTCGCGGACGGCGGCCATCGCACGGTGCTCGTGGATGGCGACATTCGCCGGGGCGTGTTGCACCGTCGGTTCAAGGCCAATCGACAACCCGGTTTGGTCGATTTCCTGAATGGGGACGTGGGCCACGACCAGATCGTGCAGCCGACGCCGTACCCGCGGCTTGCGCTCATCGGGGGTGGCACGCGCACACAGCGGGCGCCGGAGGTGCTCGGATCGCAGGCGATGACTGAGCTCATCGCGGAATTGCGCGGGCAGTATGACGTGATCCTGGTAGATAGCCCGCCGCTCACCGCCGGCGTCGACCCGTTCATTCTGGGAACGGTGACGGGCTCGCTGCTGGTCGTTTTGCGGACCGGACACAGCCACCGCGAGATCGCAGGGGCGAAGCTCGAGGTGCTCGAACGACTACCGATCCGGTTGCTCGGCGCCGTGCTAAACGACGTCCCGCGCGGTGCCGCCTACGGCTACTACGCGTACTACTCGTACTATTTGCCCGGCTACGAGGCTGTGGACGAAGGCGACGGCCGCCGTACGTCTGGTCCGCAGGTCGTCTAGCGGGGGAAGGGTACACCGGTCCCATGAAACGATCTCTCTGGTCATTGACCGTCGCAGCGGCGTTGCTCAGCACCGGCGGGTCTGGGGTGGCGGCACAATCACGCGCCACAACGTTCCAGGTCGGCGATCGCATCCTGCTCCATGTAGAGGGGGACTCGGCCCTGTCGGACACCTTCAGTGTCGTGGCGGGGCCGGCGCTGCGGCTTCCCAACATCGGCGAAATCCCGCTCGCCGGCGTGAGTCGCAACGATCTCGAGGCCCATTTGACCCGAGAGTTGGGTCGCTACATCAAGGACCCCGTCGTGCAAGCGCGCGCCCTGATTCGCGTCTCGGTCGTCGGTGAGGTGAGCCGTCCCGGATTCTATGCCGTCCCCGTCGATCTGGTGCTGCCCGACGCACTCATGCTCGCGGGGGGCGCGACCCAGGCGGCGCGCGTCGATCAGCTCAGCATCCTGCGCGGCAACGCTTCCTTGTGGAGCGGGAGCGACCTGCAGGCAGCGATCGCGCGGGGTGCGACGCTGGATGAGCTCGGCGTCCGGGCCGGGGATCGCATTCAGGTGCCGGGACGTGGCGATTCGGAATCAAAATGGCGGATCGCCGGCATCATCGTCACAACCATGGTCGCCGTCGTCGCGGTGACGCACCACTAGCAGAGTCCGCTCCTGATCAGAGTGATCTGCGACATGTGACGGACGACCACCGCTCTTGACGCCGTCTGCCGCCATGCGTTAGAACCCGAGCCATGTTTCTCCCCGGGAGATGGACGATATACGCGCTGGCGTGGGGCTGCGTACCGCTGAGCCTCACGGCGCAGGAACCCGACACCACCAAGCCGTTCACCCTGCCGCCCGCGACGGTCTCGGTCACGCGGTCCGAGACGCCGCTCACGAAGGTGCCGCTGGCCATTCACACGGTTGACCGCGCCCAGATCAGCCGCGCCAAGCCGACCTGGGGATTGGACGAGGCCCTCGCGAACGTGCCCGGCGTGTTCGTAGCCAACCGCTACAACTTCTCCCAGGATCAGCGGATCTCGATCCGCGGCTTCGGCGCCCGCTCGGCGTTCGCCGTGCGCGGCATCAAGATTCTCGTGGACGGGATCCCGCAAACGCTGCCCGATGGACAGGGCCAGCTGACGAATCTCGAGCTGGCCGAGGTGGACCACATCGAGGTGTTGCGCGGCTCGGCGTCGGCGCTGTTCGGCAATGCCTCGGGCGGCGTAATCAGCATCTGGACCAATCCGCAGAGCATAGACGATGTGCGTGAGGACGCGCGGGTCGTCGCGGGCCAGTTCAGCGAACGATCCGGCCGTTCCTGGAACAAATGGCAGACGACGACCGGGGTGCGCGTCGGCGGCGGGAGCGCGGCGCTGACGGTGTCGCGGCTCGATTACAAGGGAGAGCGCGACCACAGCGCCGCGGACCAGCGCGTGCTCAACGCGCGCCTGCGACTGCCCCTGGCGGACGGTTGGTCGCTCGCGCTGGTGACCGACGTAGGGGACAACCCGCGGGCCGACAATCCTGGCTCGCTGACGCTCGCCGAGCTGCGTGCGAACCCCGATCAGGCGCCGGCACTCAACCTGCAACGGAACGCGGGCAAGGCGGTGACACAAGTCCAGAGCGGCGCCACGGTGCGCCGTGCCTGGGCGAACGGTGGCGAGGCTGCGTTCACGCTGTTCGGGCTCACCCGCGATCTCAAGAATCCGATCACCACGACGTATATCGATCTGGATCGGATCGATTACGGAGCGCGCGCCAGCGTCACGTACCCGGCGCCGCTCGGTTCTCTCGTGCATCGGCTGACCGCGGGCATTGACTTCCAGCGCCTGCGCGACGACCGCAAGAACTTTGCGTACACGGCGAGCGACCCCGCCAAACCCGACACCGTGCGCACGCTCGATCAGCTGGAGCACGTAACGGAGATCGGACCGTTCGTCCAGAGCGCACTCGAGCTTTCACCCCGGACGACGCTCACGGCCGGGCTGCGATACGATTGGGTGAAGTTTGGCGTGCAGGACCATCTGATTTTCGCGACGCCGACGGACACCAATCCGGACGATTCGGGCGCGCGGCTGATGCGCGCCCTCTCCGGATCGTTCGGCATCGGCGTGAATCCGTCGAGCACGGTCACCGTGTACGCCAACGTCGGATCATCGTTCGAGACGCCGACGACCACCGAGCTCGCCAACTCGCCAGCCGGCACGGGTGGATTCAACACCGGTCTTAAGCCGCAGCAGGCCTGGAATTACGAGATCGGCACGCGTGGGTCGGCCGGCCAACGCGTCGGGTACACGGTCGCGGTGTTTCAAGCCGACGTGCGCGACGCGCTCATTCCTTATGAGATCGCCGCGCCGCGGTTCTATTACCGGAACGCCGGCAGCACGCGGCACCGAGGCATGGAGGTCAGCGCCGACCTATCCATTGCGCCGGGCATGAGCCTGAACGTCGCATGGACATACTCGGATTATCGATACCGGCACTACACCTTCACGGACACGATCCCCCACGTGCTGGACGGGCGCGCGCTGCCCGGGATCCCCAAGCACTGGCTGAATCTGTTCGCGCGGGCGCACCCCGCCGCACTTCGCGGCGTGTGGGCGGAACTCCAGCAGTCGTATTCGTCGGGATATGTCGTGAGCGACACGGGCAGCACGACGACGTCACCATGGTGGGCGACAAGCGTGCGTGTCGGCTGGGAAGGAAACAGCGGTGGGATGCGCCTCGGGCCTTTCCTGGGCATCAACAATGCCTTCAACCATCGGTACGTCAGCTCGGTCGTGATCAACGCGGCACGCGGTCGCTTCTATGAGCCGGCTCCCGGTCGCAACGTCTACCTAGGCCTTTCCGTCGGAGCCGGTCGGTAGGTAGCTTGGACCCATGACAAAACGTTTGAGCCTCACCGGGTTACTCTTGCTCGTCGCGCCGCTCTGCGCGGCCCAAACCGCCGCGCCGCAATCGATCGACCGCAACTGGCTCACCGTCGATACGACCGCCAAGACCGCGACCTTCCAATTGACCGCTGGGCTGACCCAGCTCAATGGCGGCCTGAACTTCAACGGCTTCAACGACGGCAAGCTGACGTTGACCGTCCCGACGAGCTGGACGGTCGTGATTCACTTCACGAACCACGACACGAACCTTCCACACTCCGCGGAAGTCGTCGACACGACGAAGCCGATGCCGGCAGGTCCCGTCGAGCCTCCCGCTTTCGCCCGCGCCATGACGGCCCGGCTGATGCAGGGGCTCGCCGGTGGGGAGTCGGACTCCTTGCGGTTCGTGGCGAACAAGGCGGGCGCGTACATGATCTTCTGCGCCGTGCCCGGCCATGGCCTCGCGGGGATGTGGATCCGGCTCAAGGTCTCCGCCACGGAGAAGCGCCCGACGCTGGCGACGTCGACGAGCTGAAGCACGTCCCGGCATGAGCAGCGTGCTCGAGGTGCTGGAGTTGCGCTACGAGCTGCCGGGAAGTGGTAAGAACCTCGTCGACGGCGTGTCGTTTTCCGTAGCGGCGGGAGAGACGCTCGTGTTGCTCGGGCGCAGCGGCTCGGGCAAGACGACGACGCTGAAGCTCGTGAACCGGCTGCTGACTCCGACGGGCGGCACCGTGCGGATCGCGAGCGAACCGACCGCCGTGGTCGTCGCCACGCAGCTGCGGCGCCGCATCGGCTATGTGATTCAGGACATCGGTCTGTTCCCCCACTTCACGGTCGCGGCGAGTGTCGGGCTGCTGCCGCGCCTCGAGCGGTGGCCGCCAGACCGCATCGCGCGCCGGGTACGCGAGCTGCTTGCGCTGGTCGGCCTGGAGCCCGGCACATTCGCAGCGCGCTTTCCGCACGAGCTGTCCGGCGGCCAGCGCCAGCGCGTCGGCGTGGCCCGCGCGCTGGCCGTCGACCCACCGTTGCTGTTGCTCGACGAACCGTTCGCGGCGCTCGACCCGATCACGCGCCTCGAGCTGCAACGCGAGTTTCGTGCGCTCGCAAGCCGGCTCGGCAAGGCGATGGTGTTCGTCACGCACGACGTACGCGAGGGCTTGCTGCTGGGTACGCGCATCGGGCTGCTCGAGGCCGGACGCCTGACGTTTCTGGGAACACCGGACGAGTTTCGCGCCAGCACATCCCCCGCGGTCCGACAGTTCATGGACGCTGCCTGAAGCTCTTCGAGTTTTACGCCCACCACGCGGGCGAAGTAGGGCTGCTGCTGGGCCAGCATATCGGCATGGTCGCCATCTCCACCGCGCTCGCCTCGGCTCTCGGTCTGCCGCTCGGTGTCCTGGTGGTCCGCCGGCCCGCGTGGCGCCGGCCCGTCCTCGGGCTCGCGAATGTGTTTCAAACGATCCCCAGCCTGGCGCTTTTCGGTCTGCTGATTCCGGTGTTCGGCATCGGCGCATGGACCGCGATCAGCGCGCTCGTCGTCTACGCGCTGCTGCCGATCGTCCGTAATACGTACGCCGGGATCACGGGCGTGGACCCGGCGGTGCGCGAGGCCGGCCGCGGCATGGGGATGACTGACGGCGAGCTGCTCTGGCTGGTCGAGCTGCCGCTCGCCGCGGGCGTCATCCTCGCGGGAGTGCGGATCGCGACCGTGGTGAGCGTCGGCGTCGCGACCATCGCGGCCGCCATCGGCGCGGGCGGGCTGGGCGTCTACATCTTTCGCGGCGTAGCCACGGTGGACGATACGCTCATCCTCGCGGGTGCTATTCCGGCCGCGCTGCTCGCGCTGCTCGCCGACGCTCTGCTCGGGTTCGCGGAACGCCGGCTCGTCTGGCGGCCGAAGTGACGCGCTTCCTGGTGTTGCTGGCGATTCTGGTATCCGGTTGTGGCAGGCGGGATCGCATCGTCGTCGGCGCGAAGAACTTCACCGAATCCGATCTCCTGGCGGAGATCGTAGCGCAGCAAATCGAGCGTCGCACAGCGCTGCCCGTGGAGCGGCGGCTCCACCTCGGGGGAACGTTCGTCTGTCATCGGGCGATCACGGCCGGCGACATCGACCTCTACATCGAGTACACGGGCACCGCGTTCACCGCCATTCTGAAGCAGCCGCCGATCGCAGACCCCGACAGCGTGTATCGCTTCGTCGCCGCGGCGTACGCGCGCGATTTCAAGCTGCAATGGACGGCACCGCTCGGCTTCAACAACACGTTCGCCATCCTGGTGCGCCGTGCCGATGCCGAGCGATATGGGTTGCGGTCGATTGCGGATCTCGTGCGCGTGGCGCCCCGCTGGAAGGCGGGATTCGGCTACGAGTTCCTCGAACGCGCGGACGGGTTTGCGGGTCTTGCCAAGGTGTACGGCCTGACCTTCTCGCGGCCGCCGACGGCGATGGACCTGGGGCTCACCTACCGGGCGCTCGCCGACCGTCGCGTCGATGTCATCGCCGGCAACTCGACCGACGGTCAGATCGCCGCGCTCGATCTGGTTGCTTTGACCGACGATCGCGGCTACTTCCCACCGTACCAGGCGGCGCCGGTCGCCAGAGGTGCAGTGCTCGAGAAGTATCCCGCGGTTCGAGCCGCACTGGCTGAGCTGGGCGGCAAGATCTCGGATGCCGAGATGCGACGGTTGAACGCTCAGGCGGATGTCGAGCACAAGGACATCGTGGAGATCGCGCGGGCGTGGCTCCAGGAGCAGGTACCCTAAGGAGGCGTTCCATGCCTGATGCAGAGGGTTTCGTTGTTGTTCGGGGCGGTGCGAAGGGGTTTATACAGGAGATTACCGCGGGGCATCATCACTTCACCGCCGATGAGCCCGTCGCAACTGGTGGGACCGACCGCGGCCCCGAACCGTACGATTTGCTCGTGGCCGCGCTCGGCGCGTGCATGTCGATGACCATCGCGCTGTATGCGCGAGCGAAAAAGTGGCCGCTCGAGTCCGTCGTCATCCGGCTGCGTCATTCGCGGATTCACGCTAAGGATTGCGCCGACTGTGTGACCAGGACGGACACGCTGCTCGACCGGATCGAGACCGAGGTGGCGCTCGCCGGCAGTCTGACGGCGGAGCAGCGGAGCAAGCTGATGGAAATCGGGCACAAGTGTCCGGTGCATCGGACGCTCAAGTCCGAGATCGTCATCCAGGAAGCGTCGGTGTTGGGTGGGTGATCGTGAGCGCGCAGACCTGCAAGGAGATTCGCCTATGCTCCAGCAAGCCCCTCTGTATGCCTACATTCCCGCGAAGGACATTGTCCGCGCCCGTGAGTTCTACGAACGAAAGCTCGGCTTCACGCCCACGCGAGAAACCGCCGGTGGCGTCATGTATCAGTTCGGCGACCATACGGCGTGCTTCCTGTATCCAACGCCCAATGCCGGCACGTCCAAAGCGAGCCAGGCATTCTGGCAGGTCCACGATCTCGAACGTGAGGTCGCCGAGCTGAAGGCCCGCGGTGTGCGGTTCGAGGAATACGACATGCCGGGGTTGAAGACCACGGACGGCATCGCGACCGGTCGAGGCAACAAAGCCGCGTGGTTCAAGGATAGCGAGGGCAATATCCTCGCCTTGATCCAAAGTCTCGAGTAGCAGGTACCGGCGTCTAACTCAGGGCCAGCGTCGGTGTAAAGCCGGGCGCCCGGCGCGCCTTGGTCGCCTGCTCGAACGCGTACGCCACGCGCAGCAACACCGGTTCGCTCCAGGCGCGCCCGTAGAACGAGACGCCGAGCGGCAGGCCGAAGTGGAAACCCGCCGGGACCGTGATGTGCGGGTATCCGGAGACCGCGGGAAACTGCGAGCTGCCGGTGCCGCCCCCGCCGCCCCCGCCACCCCCGCCACCCCCGCCACCCCCACCGCCGGCGAGGTCGACGAGTGACGCGATCCCGCCCGAGGGCCCGAGCATCGCGTCGAGCTTGTACTTGTCCATCGTAGCGTCGATGCCCTTGGTGCGGGTCAGCTCGATGCACTTGGCGCGCGCGTCGAGGTAGGCCTGGTCGGTGAGCGGCCCGCGGGCCTGCGCGGCGATGAACGTCTCCTGCCCGAAGTACGGCATCTCGCGCTCCTCATTTGCCGCGTTGAAGGCAATCACGTCGGCGAGCGTGCGCGGCTTTACGGTGGCGGGCATCGTGGCGAGATAAGCGTTCAGATCCGCCTTGAATTCGTACTGCAGCACGTCGCGCTCGTTCATCCCCAGCTGGCCGGCCGTTTCGATGGGGGCGGGATCCACGACTTCGGCGCCCTGCGCCTTCAGGACCGCGATCGCCTGCTCTAGCACCGTGTCCACGATCGGATTGTTGCCGGTGCGCGCCTGGACCCCGACGCGCGCGCCCTTTAGACCGCTCGCGTCGAGAAACGCGGTGTAGTCCTTCGCGATATGGCCTTGCGCATCCGCCGTCGCTGGATCGCGCGGGTCCACGCCGGCGAGCGCCGTGAGCAGCGCGGCGGCGTCGGCCACGGTGCGCGCCATCGGTCCCGCGGTGTCCTGGCTGTGGGCGATCGGGATGATCCCCGCGCGGCTCACCAGGCCCACCGTCGGCTTCATGCCGACGATGCCGCAGGTGTTCGACACCGCCGACCCCGAGCTCGAGCCCGACGGCGTGCGATCCAGCACGTAGGGATTCCGGCACTGGCGCCCGCGGCCGCTCCAGCCGCTCGACGAGCGGCTGGACCGGAAGTTGGCCCACTCCGAGAGGTTCGCCTTGGCGAGGATCACGGCGCCCGCGGCGCGCAATTTTTCGACGATGGACGCATCGCGCACCGCGAAGTTGCCCTCGAGCGCGAGGGAGCCCGCCGTCGTCTGCATCTTGTCGTGCGTGTCGATGTTGTCCTTGACGATGACCGGGATGCCGTGGAGGGGACCGCGCACCTTGCCGCGGCGCCGCTCGGCGTCCAGCGCGTCCGCGGTCGTGAGCGCGTCAGGATTCGTCTCGAGCACCGCGCGCAACGTGGGTCCCTGGCGATCGAGCGCCGCGATGCGGTCCAGGTAGGCCTGGGTGACGCCGCGCGCCGTGAGGCGTCCGGCTTTCATGCCCTCCTGGAGCTGCGCGACCGTGGTTTCCTCGAGGGCGAACAGGGCGAACGCCTGGGGCGGACGCGGGCGACCTCGTTCGGTGCCGGGCAGCATGATACCAGCGACGGCCAGGGACGCGAGTTCCGCGAATTCGCGGCGCGACACAGGGGGCATGGTGCAACCCTCGAACAAAAGGTGGAGGAGCTAGAATGCCCAGCCAGCAAGAATCAAGAAGGAGCGGGTCTTGTAGCTCTCCGAGCTCGTGACGGTGCTGAGCTTCAAGTCGCTGAGCCCGTAAATGTAGCGGCCCTCGATGGTGATGGCGCTCGTGGCGCCGAGCCGAGCGCCACCGCCGATCACCGCGGCGTAACTCGTGGAGGGCCGGTCGGTGTCGGGGCAAGCGGCGCCACCGGCGCGGCAGCGCAGCTCGAAGGAGACTTGCGGGCCGGCGTACGCGTAGGGCGCGATGCCGGGCGTCGGAAAGAGGGCGCGCAAGAATACCGGCACGTCGACGTAGTCGAGCTTGCGCTCGTCGGTCGTACCAGAGTTGGTGACGCCGCGCTGCGCGTAGAGTGCCTCGACGCCGAACCCGAGCATGTTGCGGCCGGTGCCGAACGACAGGCCCAACGCGAACCCCGTGCGTTCCTGCAGATTGCCCGGCAGGACGCCGCGGTTCGACACGTTGCCGTAGGAGAACCCACCCTTCAATGCCACGCCGCCCCCACCCTGCGCCGGCGCCACCGTCGTGACGCCGAGCGCGGTCGCGAGGAGACAAGCGAATGTCCGTGTCATGGTCAAACCCTCCCTTGTGTTCCGGGAGCTACACCCGGTTGAGAGGGGCGGTTCCCACGATCACCGTCATCTGATGTCCTCGAACGGGACGTTCAGGATCTGATAGCGCTCCCAGCCTCGAAAGTCGAAATGCCACCACTCGCTGGGGTTCACCGTGAACCCTTCGGCCTCCAACACGCGGCGCAGCAAGGCGCGGTGCCAGCGTTGGCGCGACGTGCCGCCGGGATAATCGGAGAGGGCGCGCGGCGTCGCTTCGTCGTACGTCGACGGCATCTCGACCGGCATGCCGGTCGCCAGATCGTAGAGCGTGAGATCCACGGCCGCGCCGCGATTATGCTTCGAACCGCGCGCCGGGTCCGCCACGAGCCAGCGGGACTCGGCGGGCGTCGCGTCCCAGAACACCTTCGTCACGTACCACGGCCGGTAGGCGTCGTGGATCAGGATCCCAAGCCCGAGGGGCCGCAGGACCCGCGCCGCCCGCACCAGGGCGAGGGCCGCCGGCCGCTGCAGGAAGGCGCGGGCTGACGAGTAGACGACGGTGCCGAGGAAGTTGTTCGTCGTCGCGTACCGGATATCGAGCCGGATCGTCGTATCCAGCCGCGAGGGCTGCACCAGGTCGGGCGCCAGAAACGCACCGCTCTCGGCCGGCGGCCTCAGCCCGCGATCGATCCGGAGCAGCTCCGCAACCGGTCGGACGGGCCGCAGACGCAGCTGCCCTCCGTCCGCGGGCCCCATCTGGAGCCGCCGCAGCGCGACTGGCCCCACCTGGATCTCTGCGGGCCGGAAGACGACGCGGTCGGCGTCGTATGGTCCGCGGGTCGGGAACGTGAACACCGAGTCCGCTGCCTGCGCGAGCGGGGCGGGAGCCGCGGGCCTCAGGAGTGCGACGAGCGCGCCGCCGTCTTCATAGATGTACAGCGTGTCGTGGTTCGAGGCGTACGCGCCGATCAGGCTCAGCCAGGCGCTCGGCGGTGCCGCGGGCTTCGGCGGGAGCGACTCGGAGGTGGGGAGCTGCAGCAGCAGCGCGAGGATGTAGCTCATCGAGCCACACCGAACGTGAACACCGTGCGCGAGCGATAAGTCCCGCCTGGGCGCAGAATGGTCGAAGGGAAGTTCGGATGATTGGGTGAGTCGGGAAAATGCTGCGTCTCGAGGCAAAGCCCGGAGCGGTGCGCGTACACGCGCCCGCCCTTTCCCTTGATAGTTCCGTCGAGGAAGTTGCCGGCGTAGAACTGCACGCCCGGCTCGGTCGTGCTGACATCGAGGGTGCGCCCGCTCGCCGGCTCCATCACGCGCGCGGCGTGGACGAGGCCGGCTCCCCCTGGCCGATCGAGCACCCAGTTGTGATCGTATCCCCGGCCAAACCGTAACTGCTCGTTGTCCTGGCCGATCCGATCGCCGATCCGCGTCGCAGTTCGAAAATCGAGCGGCGTTCCCGCCACGGGCGCGATCTCGCCCGTGGGAATTACGGCCGAGTCGACGGGCGTGAATGCCGACGCGTCGAGCGTCAACACGTGATCGAGGATGGTGCCGTCTGTCGTGCCGTGCAGGTTCCAATACGTGTGCTGAGACAGATTCAGCGGCGTGCCCTTGTCGGTCGTGGCCTCATAGTCCACGACGAGCTCATCGCGCGGAGTGAGGGTGTAGGTCACCCGCGTCACGAGCGTACCGGGGTAACCCTCTTCACCGTCCCTGCTCGTGTACTGCAGCGTGACACCGGCGCCGCTGTCGGTTTGGAACGGCTCACCGGTCCACAGGACTTTGTCGAATCCGCGGACGCCCCCATGCAGTGTGTTCTCTCCGATGTTCTTGGCGAGGGGGTACGTCGTGCCGTCGAGGGTGAACTGCGCATTCCGGATGCGATTGGCGTACCGGCCGACGATCGCGCCGAAGTACGGCACGTTTTTGAGGTAGCCGGCGAGACTGTCGAAGCCGAGCACGATGTCGTCGAGGCGTCCGGCGCGGTCCGGGGTGCGGATCG
>WNGL01005474.1_pt1 | contig 17546 bp, 11 predicted proteins | sample 5400591 | NCBI WGS metagenome assembly WNGL01 (sample SAMN13153377, study PRJNA577476) | soil metagenome | isolation source: 80 cm soil or saprolite under Garry oak tree replicate 1 | place: USA:California | collected 2016-06-15 | reverse complement strand
CCTCAGGTGTACGGGGGCGCGGGAATCCACGTCGAGTATTTGAGCCGGGAGATGGCAAAAGAGATCGAGGTAGAGGTTCACTGCTGGGGACCGCAGCATTCCGATCAAGGCAAACTGCATGTTTGCGGATCAGAACCGTGGGGAGAAATCTCCAACGGGACCAATGGCAAATTCAAGGGCGCTCTCGAGGCCTTTAGTCTGAATCTGACACAAGTCAAGTCTCTGCAAGGAATCGACATCGTTCATACACATACCTGGTATGTATCGATGGCAGGTTATCTGGCAAAGAAACTCTATGGCATTCCCTTTGTTCTGACCACTCACTCGTTGGAACCGCTGCGCGCCTGGAAAGCTGAACAGCTGGGCAGCGGCTACGCAATGAGCTCCTGGATGGAGCGAACGGCCATCCTCGATGCCGACGCGATCGTTGCCGTATCCCAAGGCACGAAGGCGGATATCTTGCGCGCTTATCCCGAAGTTGAGCCGAATCGCATCCATGTCATCTACAACGGCATCGATCTCGCCGAATACCAGAAGACGTCGAATACGAAAGCTCTGACTGACTATGGGGTCGATCCCACCGTGCCCTATGTTCTGTTTGTCGGCCGCATCACGCGACAAAAAGGTGTCACGCATCTCGTAGACGCGATCAGCTACTTGCCACCGGAAACGCAGATTGTACTATGCGCAGGCGCGCCCGACACGCCAGAGATTGCGGCCGAGTTGCGTAAGAAAGTTGAAGATGCACGAAAGAATCATCCGCGTATTGTATGGATTGAAAAGATGGTGACCAAACAGGAGACGATTCAGCTGTATAGCAATGCCTGCGTCTTTTGTTGCCCATCAGTCTATGAGCCTTTCGGCATCATTAACCTGGAAGCAATGGCTTGCCGCGCGCCGGTTGTCGCAAGCGCCACGGGAGGCATCAAAGAAGTTGTGGTCGACGGAGAAACGGGCTTTCTGGTTCCATTTGATCAGGACCCAGTTACCAATTTTCCGAGCGCCCCCGAAACATTCGCAAGAGATCTCGCTATTCGCATCAATCAACTCCTCAAGGATCCTGAAAAATGCCGGCGCTTCGGCGACAAGGGAAGACAACGCGTGGAAGAGACTTTCAGTTGGACCGCGATTGCCCACCAAACGATCGAACTCTATCGGCGCTTGATCGAGCACCGAGAGGCTGAAACGCGGAATTGATCGACACCGGCCTTTGCCTGGCATTCCATTGTGACCGGGCGCCAGCTCAAAGGCAATGATGGCTTAACAGCCAGGAACGTGACATAAGATGACAGTGAAAAAATCGGGCGGACGCAGACGGGTAGTCATTGAAGAAATCACACCCCAGGTGGATGGCGGACGGTTTCCCGCGAAACGCACCGTCGGCGATCAGGTCCGTGTTGAAGCCGACGTCTTCACCGACGGCCACGACGCCATTGCCGCTTCGCTCCTTGCACATCGCGAGGGATCCGAACAGTGGACTGAGATCCCGATGGTTCCATTGGTGAACGACAGGTGGGAAGCCGCATTCCGAGTCGGCGATCTCGGTCGTTATGGTTTCAAGGTGCAGGGCTGGGTCGACCATTTTGAGACTTGGCGACGCGATCTCTTGAAGCGGATCAAGGCCGAAAGCGATGCAGCCGTCGACTACCTCATTGGCGCGGATCTGGTTTCAGAGGCGGCGGAGCGCGCTGCCGGCGGAGATGCGGTTTGGCTTCGCGAACGGGCCTCTGTTCTGCATTCCGGCAAAGAGCCGGCGGCCCTTCGCATCCATGCAACCGACCCCATGTTGCACGAACTGGTGCTGCGGTACCCTGACAAGCGATTCGCAACTGAGTCAGATCACGAACTGAGCATTGTTGTCGATCCAGTGCGCGCGCGATTCAGTTCCTGGTATGAATTCTTTCCGCGTTCTGCTGCTGAGAAGGCTGGCGAACCTGGCACTTTCGCTGATTGCGAAAAGTGGCTGCCTTACATCGCAGAGATGGGCTTCAATGTTGTCTATATGCCTCCGATCCACCCCATCGGCCGCACCTTCCGCAAGGGGCGAAACAATTCACCCGAAGCTCAAGCGGGCGACTGCGGGAGCCCTTGGGCTATTGGTTCAGTGGATGGCGGACACAAAGACATTCACAGGGAGTTAGGTACGGTTGAAGACTTCCGGCGATTCGTGGCGAAGGCGAAGGAACTCGATCTCTCCGTAGCGCTCGATATCGCGTTTCAGGCTGCGCCAGACCATCCTTATGTAGGCAAGCATCAGTTATGGTTCAAAAAGCGGCCCGATGGAACTATCCAATACGCTGAAAATCCTCCCAAGAAATACCAGGATATTTACCCATTCGATTTTGAAAGCGAAGATTGGTCGGGCATGTGGGAGGAACTGAAGAGTGTATTTCTCTACTGGGTCGGGATGGGCGTCACGATCTTTCGAGTAGACAATCCCCATACCAAAGCCTTTCCTTTCTGGGGCTTCAGCCAGTCGTACACTTACTTCCCGTGGCGCAACGGCAAGCAGGAAATCACCGCTTATCTGACTGAACTCACGCAGACACCTGTGCGGGAGTTCTTTCGACCGAACCAATGGCCGAACACGCCGGACATCCTCACAGAGTTTCTACAGATGGGGGGGCGTGCTGCTTTCGTCATTCGCCTGCTGCTCGCGGCGACGCTGGGCTCGAACTACGGCATATATGGCCCGCCGTTCGAACTGCTTGAGAATCGCCCTGTGCGCCATGGCAGCGAAGAATACCTTAACTCCGAGAAGTACGAGATTCGACACTGGGAACTAAATCGAGCCGAAAGCTTGCGCGACCTAATCACAAAGGTTAACAACATACGCAATAACAACCCGGCTCTCCAAAGTGACTGGTCGCTCAAATTCCGCTCTACAGACAACGACCAGCTTCTCTGCTACAGCAAGGAGTCAGAGGACCGATCAAACCTGCTGGTGACGGTCGTCAACCTCGATCCGCATCACACCCAAACCGGATACGTGACACTGCCTCTGGACGAACTGGAAATACCCCAGGACAGGGCATACGAAGCGGAGGACCTGTTGAATGGTGAACGATATCTTTGGCACGGACCGCGGAATTTTGTGGAGTTGAATCCGTCCCGCATGTCCGGCCACATTCTCAAGATCCATCGCAGGATGAAGGTGGAGACGGACTTCGAGTACTTCCTCTGATTCAAGCAGCGGGCCAGTACTGTAAAAGGAGTGCCGAGTTGGCCGAGCTCCAGTCAAGCTCGCTAGAGCTTACCTTTGATTTACGCTGCTCGTCATAATAGGCATCAGTGTTCTCATTCACACCAGTGGACATAAGACGGTGAGCGCGCATCCAAAAAGCTTGGAGAAACAGAGATTGAAAAGGCTGGCAAGTGTAACTGACCCGCTCTGGTACAAAGATGCGATCATCTACGAGCTCCACGTGCGCGCGTTCGCCGATTCGAATAATGATGGCATCGGCGACTTTCCGGGGTTGATGTCGCGCCTAGACTACCTGCAGGACCTTGGGATCACCTGCATTTGGCTCCTGCCTTTTTTCCCTTCACCGCTGCGCGATGACGGCTATGACATTTCGAACTATGTCGACGTCAACCCCTCCTATGGAACTCTCAACGATTTCAAATCATTTTTGGATGCGGCGCATCAGCGCAACATGCAGGTGATGATTGAGCTCGTTATCAACCACACCAGCGATCAACATCCTTGGTTCAAGGGTGCTCGACTCGCTGCAGCGGGCACGCCTCAGCGCGATATGTATGTCTGGTCCCAATCTGACCAGATATACAAGGACGCCCGCATTATCTTCACCGATACCGAAAAATCAAACTGGACGTGGGATGAGACGGCGAAGGCTTACTACTGGCATCGCTTCTTTTCACACCAGCCTGATCTCAATTTCGACAATCCATTGGTGATCGAAGAGGTTCTCAAAGCTATGCGCTTCTGGCTCGATATGGGCGTCGACGCACTGCGCATGGATGCCATTCCGTATCTGGTCGAGCGCGACGGTACTTCGTGCGAGAACTTGCCTGAGACTCACAAAGTCATCAAGGCAATCCGTGCGGCTATCGACGCCGATTACGGCAACCGCTTGATTCTAGCCGAGGCCAACCAATGGCCCGCCGATGTTCGCCCATACTTCGGTGACGGCGACGAATGCCATATGGCATTTCATTTTCCTTTGATGCCGCGCATCTACATGGCTCTTCGCCAGGAAGATCGGTTGCCTATAACCGACATCATGGCCCAGACTCCGCCGATTCCAGACAACTGTCAGTGGGGACTCTTTCTTCGAAACCATGACGAATTGACGCTTGAGATGGTCACCGACGATGAGCGCGATTACATGTATTTCGCTTACTCGTCCGACCCTCGCATGCGCATAAACGTGGGCATACGGCGCAGGCTTGCTCCCCTGGTCGATAACAATCGCCGTCGCATTGAATTATTGAATTCGCTCCTGTTGAGTTTTCCGGGAACACCCATTCTCTATTACGGGGATGAGTTAGGTATGGGAGACAACATATATCTCGGCGACCGCAATGGTGTCCGTACCCCGATGCAGTGGACCTCCGACCGCAATGCCGGATTCTCGAAATGTGATCCGGCGCGACTCTATTTTCCGGTCGTCATGGACCCGATCTACGGCTATCAGGTGGTCAATGTGGAGGCGCAACTGAGCGATCAATCGAGCCTGCTGCATTGGACCCGCAACATGATCGCATTGCGCAAACTTTTTCAGGTGTTCGGCCGTGGCACGCTCAGTTTTCTGAACCCCTCAAATCGCAAGATTCTCGCCTATCTTCGGGACTTTGATCGCGGTGACGGTTCTCATGAGACCGTCCTCTGTGTCGCGAATCTTAGCCGGTTCGCTCAGCCTGTCTCTCTCGATCTGGCGGCCTACGCGGGAATGGAGCCGGTGGAGATGCTTGGCTATGTTCCGTTCCCAACGATCACGGACGCTCCATATCCCTTGACTCTTGCCCCATACTCTTTCCTCTGGCTCGAATTACAGGCTCCTTCTATTGAAGCAAAACCCTTGCCCGAGCTGCAGCTCGTGGCCGCGGAAGACCCCGGCGGGACAGAAGTACCAGCGCTGGATCTGCTCACCGCAGGCTGGTCAGGACTGCTTGGCGGGATTGGCTTGGCGCAGCTCGAAGCGGCGCTCATCGCATGGCTGCCACGTCAACGATGGTTTGGGGCCAAGAGCCGTAGAATACAGTCTGCCCGCACTTTGGATTGGGTTGATCTCTCAAGAATCGCAGATAACTTCGCAGAGTTCAGCACGCCAGGACAAACGGCCAGCAGCGTGGTGGCGCCTGCGCTGTTGTTCGTTGAGGTGACTTACTTCGAGGGCAATTCGGATATATATCAGCTTCCCCTGACGGTCAGCAGTGGGACGGGCGCTGATGAAATCACCTCCGGCAAACCGGACAGCATTATCACCACATTTACTTCGCCGTCTGGGATGGCTATTCTCCACGATGCCACAGTTTGTGAAGACTTCCGACAGATGCTTCACACGTTGATCGAAGGCAATATGACGCTTGCGCTCTCGACCGTCATTACACCTGGACTTCTGAGCGCGCGATCTGTTTCCCCGCAAGGCGCTGACAAATCCGCAGATCGTCCGCTGATGACTCCAAACGCAGGTGAAGCGGAGGCGACCGACGCAGCCTCTACTGCACAAGCGGAAGACGCTCAAGGTAAGCCCAGGAACAGGCAGGATGCGGGCCTTCCGGTTGCGCCCGTTTCGCTAACCGCGCAGCCGGGAGAAGCGGCCGCGCCCTCCAAAAGCGACACAGCAACTGTTTCGGCTGTGAACGCACAACGAATGCAACCGCGCGAGTCTCCCTCCGCTGGCGATCCGGCTCCGGCGGGAGGTCGTCTCGATGCCCGAGCTTCCAGCGCATTCGGCGAGGCGCACTTCCCACGGCGTTTGCCATCGCGCGTTGGTTCCGCCGAGCAGTCGAACACGTCGATTCTCTACGGCGACAGGCTTATTTTAAAATTCTTCAGACGAATTCAGCCGGGAGAGAACCCTGATGTCGAGATTGGGCGCTTTCTCACCGAAAGCGCACATTTCCCATCAGTCGCCCCGTTTTACGGCGAGATTTCAATTACACCCGTCAATGGTGAGAAGACCACAGTCGCCATGATGCAAGGGCTAGTTGCAAATCAAGGCGACGGGTGGGAATGGTATCTGCAGCAACTGGCGGAATTCTACGGCCGCGTCGCCGAACTGCCCGCTCCGCCCAACTCTCCGGCACCCAGTTTTCTGGCAGAGCATACACCGATTCCTGGCGCATTGGAGCTGGCGCGTCCGTCGATTGAAGCTGCGGGGCTCCTGGGCCGCCGAACAGCAGAGATGCACCTCGCACTGAGCAGTAACGCTGAAAGAGATGCGTTCGCGCAGGAGCCCTTTACGAAGGAATATCTCCAGCGAGATGCAGGTCGCATTGAGAGGCAAATCTCTTCTACCCTTGAGGCTCTCAAGTCGCAGATCTCAACCCTTGATGATTCAACATCCGATGCCGCCGGCTTGCTCCTTTCGCGGCGCCGCGAACTCCTTTCGCGAATCCGCTCTGTCGCCTCTCTGGAACCCTCCGGTCAGTGCATCCGAATACACGGTGACTATCACCTTGGACAGACGCTTCACATCGGCGATACTCTTCTCAATGGCGATGGCTCCGACAGCCAACACGATCCCGGGGCAGGTGACTTCATCCTCCTTGATTTTGAGGGCGAACCCGCTCGGCCGCTCGAAGAGCGGCGGCAGAAGCAGTCGCCAATTAGAGACGTGGCAGGCATGATCCGTTCGTTTTCGTATGTTGCTAACGCCGGGCTGGACCGCTTTTTAGCCACTTATCCCGAGCCCGCGCACGGAACTCCACTCGATCGTCTGGCAGCTTGGGCTCAATTGTGGCAGAATTGCGCATCCGCCGAGTTTTTGGCTGCGTATTGCGAAACAATTTCCATCAGAGAAGGGCTAATACCTTCTCCGAAGGACGCACAAACTCTACTCAACGCCTATCTGCTGGAAAAAGCTCTCTATGAGTTGCTTTACGAACTAAACAATCGGCCTGCATGGCTACGCATCCCCATCGCAGGTATCCTATCCTTATAGATAATAGATAAGGCTGGCAGGGAAGTAGCCAGTTGGCGATAGACCAGGGTCACTGCAGGATTGGCACAGATTCCGCGAATTCATTATGGCAACCGCAAATCCAGTCTCCGAAACTCGCAACCCTTCTACACCTGCAAGCGCAAGCCTGCTCGTGTCCGTTGCCGCAATGCCTCCGGAACAATTGGAGAATGTTTTTGCGAGTCTTACCGCTTCCTTTCCCTCAGACGATCTCGTTATTGTCACTCCTAATGACACCGCAGGGACTTCGTATCCAGCGCTACGAATAATCCCAGCACGCGCCACAAATGCCGTATGGCCATTGCCTGCCGCCGACTTTGGCAATGCATATCACTTGGCCAAAGAGCAGAACGCACGCGCCGTCCTCATGTTAGGCCCCGGCTCAGATTCACTCGGACCGGCGGCACTTCGCGATCTCGCCAATGCTGTTCTTTCTTCGCATATAGACCTGGCGGTGCCCAACTATACGCTGCCGCCGCATACCGGCTTGGTCAACTCCGCCATCCTCTATCCTCTGACGCGCGCACTGTTCGCTTCACCCGTTCGATTTCCTCTCACTATAGATCTCTGTATGTCGTTGCAGATGGCAGAGCGCCTGGCATCTGCTGCCGACCGATTGACCACCGTGAACCAGAGCGATGCGATACTTTGGCCCACCAATGAAGCGCTGGTTGCCGGGTTAAGTATTGATGAGGTCGCCGTAGGTACGCGCCTCCTGCCCCAGCCCGCGGAGCCAAACGTCAATGCGATCCTCTCGCTGGTTACTGGATCCCTCTTCGCTGACGTCGATGCCAAGGCAGCATTTTGGCAGCGGCCCCGACGGATGCCATCCGAACACCGACCCAGATCTGCGGCGCTGCCAGGCGATGGGACTGTCGATATTGTTCCAATGGTTGAGGGTTTCCGCCTCGCGTTTACGAATCTTCAGGAGATTTGGTCACTCGTCCTCACGCCAAATTCCTTGTTCGGGCTCAAGAGGCTTTCGGTCGTTGAGCCGGCTGCATTTCGCATGCCTGAAAATTTATGGGCCCGAGTCATCTTTGATTTTCTTATTGCTTATCGTCTGCGCACCATCAATCGCGGCCACTTGCTTGGCGCGCTTATTCCTCTTTACCTCGCGTGGGTTGCCGGGCACATCAACGTAACGGCTTCCGGAATCAGCCCTGAAATGCATGTCGATGCGGTCGCCGCTGCATTTGAGGCAGACAAGCCGTATATCGTTTCGCGCTGGCGCTGGCCCGACCGATTCAATTCATGATTGTCGTTTGAACGAAGCGGGTTCGTAAACTTGGCAAGACACAAGGACTAAGCCGTTAAAGGAGTGAGTCCGATGCAAAAATCTCTAGCTACAATGCTTCAGACAATTCAGAACTATTCTCCGCAACCCGAAACAAGCGGCAGCAATGGATCGATCTGGCAACATATGTCCGACGCGCTTCATCAGTCACTCTACCGCGTCCTCTCGTTGCTCATTGCGGTACTGCCTGGCATTCTCGCAATTTTTGTTGCATTGATTCTCTTCACGGGCGTCGGTATGGCGATCTCAGCGATGCTCCGCCGAGGGCTTACACTCATAAAATTCGATGAGCGACTGAACCGCAATCGAGGAAATGCTGATTGGGCACCTTCCAGTTCACCAACTGCATTGATTGCTCGCATCTCCTTTTGGGGATGCGTACTGCTTGGATTGATCATTGGCGTGTCTGCCTTCGACGCTTCCTATGCGACCGACGCCGCTCTGCCGGTTTCGATGCTTCCATACTTGACCCACGCAGTCGGCGCCATGCTTCTCCTCATTGCGGGAACACTCATCGCTCGTTTCCTGGCGCGCTCGGTGCTGATCGGGGCAGTCAACGCACAGCTTCAGTACGCGCGATTCCTCTCGCTCGGCGTTAAATGGCTCGTCCTTGTTCTTACCTCCGCGATGGTTCTGGATCACCTGCAGGTTGGGGGAAACGTCGTGGAATTGGCGTTCGGCATTCTCTTCGGCGGCATTGTTCTAACGCTTGCTCTCGCGGTTGGTCTGGGTTCGCGCGACCTCGTCAGTCGCTCTCTCGAAAGCCATGTCGAACGCAACGTTGAGCGCGTTGCTCCCCAGCAAACAGAAGCTACCTCTATCCCAGTCGAGCCGCTCCGCCATGAGTCAATTCGCCATTTTTGAGCGATATATTTTGGTATCGTACCGATCTGAGAATGCAGTTGCAGATCGTCAAAGCAGCGTGAATCGATAGTGTCAACGCTATTCGATTGTGCAACGATTCGGGTGAGACTCTCTCCTCGACGTCATTCTGCGTAATCATCGAGATCCGTCGCAATTACCGCGACGGAGTTTGCAGGAAGAGCGATTTCTCCGCTCATCGCTTTCAGGCTCGAACTGGATGGGAGTATCACCCTGCTGCTCTCTGGGACAGAGAACGCATGCCCAGACATTCCCAAATTGCAGACCACCAGGATGGTTCCGCGTTCCATACGAAGCCACATCTCGGTTTGGCTGTAGAAAACGCGCGTGTGGCCCGGCTCACCATCGTTCAGGCAAGACCTCGTGCGTCGCAATCGAATCAGTTCGCGGTACCAAGCAGTCATTTCGGCATGTTGTCCTTCGGAGACTTCTTCCCAATTCAGCTTGGATCGCTTGAACGTTTCAGGGCTTTCCGGGTCAGGAATTGAATCCGGATCCCACCCGAAGGCCGCAAACTCTCGTTTTCGTCCCTCTGAGACCAGACGTGCGAGTTCTGGATCGTCATGGTCAACGAAATATTGGAAGGGCGACGAGGCCGCCCATTCTTCTCCTTGGAAAATCAATGGTATTGATGGACCCAACAAGACGATCGCCGCTGCAATCTTGGCGCGTTCAAAGCCCGCTATCTCGGATATTCTGTCTCCCATTGCTCTATTCCCGACCTGATCATGATTCTGGATGAAACCCACAAATCGATGCATCGACAGATTGCCCGTCGAACGGCCGTGCATGTGGCCTCTGTATCTGGAGTAAATTCCGTCATAAACGAAACCCTTCTCGATTGACTTGGCTAAATGACTGAGAGAGCCGAAATCGGCAAAGTATCCACCCGGGGGGCTGGGGCACAGTGCGGCAAAGAGCGCGTGATGAAAGTCGTCGCTCCATTGCGCGTCCATACCAAGCCCGCCAGCCTCGCGTGGGGTGACAATTCGCGGGTCGTTCAAATCGCTCTCGGCGATCAGCACCAACCGTCGCGCCAAAGTCGCACTTAGTGTCCCCACCTCTGCCGCTAGTTGCTCGAGGAAGTGGATAGCCGACCGATCAATCAATGCATGGACTGCGTCGAGACGTAGGCCATCGATATGAAAGTCGCGCATCCACATCAGAGCGTTGTCGCAGAAAAACCGCCTTACCTCATGCGACCCTGCTTCTTCCAGGTTCACTGCACCACCCCATGGCGTATGATGCGAATCGGTTAGGTACGGCCCGAATTTTTCGGCGTAATTACCGTCAGGGCCAAAGTGGTTGTACACCACGTCTAGCAGAACAGCCAATCCTCTTTGATGCGCGGCTTCGACAAACCTCTTTAGTGCATCGGCACCACCATACGGTTCATGCACTGAAAACAGCGCCACGCCGTCGTAACCCCAGCCGTGCTTCCCAGCGAACGAGGCTACCGGCATGAGTTCAACATGCGTGATGCCCAGTTCAACCAGGTGGTTTAGCCTATCAATTGCCGAATCGAGCGTGCCTTGCCCAGTAAATGTCCCGATGTGCAACTCATACAGAATGGCGCTTGCCATTGGGAGAGCCTGAAACTTCTCATCGTTCCACTCGAATGCATTTTGGTCATATAACCGCGAAAGGCCGTGCACGCCATGAGGCTGCCATCGCGAGCGCGGATCTGGGTAACACGTTTCGCGTTCGTCAAGCAAATAGCCGTACTCTGTCCCCGGCCCAGCATCCTTTAGGGAGAGTCGCCAATAACCAAAATCATCTGGCCCTTTCATCGGGAAGATGTCGCCATTCACCTTCACAGCGATCTTTTTAGCTCTTGGCGCCCACACGTCGAATCGATGCATGCCCTACTCTCCGTCTCTAACGAATAGCGCAACAGGGAAGCGCTGCAGAAGGGTTTGTATCCGAAGGCGCCCTCCATCCAGCGATTCGCCCGTGAGCAGATTCTTCCAGAGAGCCTCTGGTAGATCGATCGTTGTTCCTGCCCAGTTTCCATTCAGCTTTGCGTTCCATCGCGGAACAAGCGTTGCGACACGACCACCTCGCATGTAAGCTACGGCGTATTCTTTCTTCGATCCTTCGGCGAGCAAGGGCGTATAGCTCGCGTCTGCTCCGAACCACTCCGGCTTGCTTCGCCGCAAATTGAGCGCGGTCAGAGTCACCCAAAGCTTCGGCATTCCGATGTCAACTCGGCGCATGATTTCTTCTGAGCTCAACCCAGACTCGAGTTCAGCGAGCATCGCCCGTCTCAATTCGTAATCCACGGCGCCACGATTGTCGGGGTCCACTAAGTGCAGGTCCCAGAGCTCGCTACCTTGATAAGTGTCCGGAACCCCAGGCGCGGTGTACTTCAGAAGTGTCTGCGCAAGGCTGTTAATTCTACCCGGCCCCGACACTCGTGCAACAAATTCCTCCAGATCGGAGATAAAGTCGTTCGAGCAAAAGATGCGCTCAATGAAACTCCGGAGAGCATCTTCAAACTCCTTATTCTGCTGAGTCCAACTCGTCTGCTGCTTGGCCTCGCGCGTGGCTTTTTCCATGTACGCAATCGTGCGCTTCATTGAAATGGGCCACGCACCGATCAACGTCTGATAGAGGAAGTATTCCGTGCTGTGGTCAGGAAAGTCCTCAGTTTTGAACCGCGCGTTCCTTCGAACCCATCGGCTCACAGCGGCCTTCCATCGTCCAGGAATCTCGGTGATCACCGCCAACCGCGCACGAACATCGTCAGAACGCTTCGTGTCATGGGTAGAGAGCGTGGCCATCGTCAGCGGGTGCGTAGACTGCATCTTCGCTTGATAGTCGTGAAACTGCGCGACGGTCAATCCGTCGTTTCCCGGCGCTCCTCCTACTTCGTTCAATCCAATCATCCGATTGAAGCAATAGAAGGCCGTATCTTCCACACCTTTTGCCATGACCGGCGACGTGAACTGTTGGAATCGATAAACAAACTCCGCTTCAAGTTCGCCACGTGCGCGCAACGTCAGTACGTCACCAATAAAATCAAGCAAGCCGGCGTCCAAGTCCGCACGACGTTCTTTCGCTTGTTCGACAGCCTTGGCAATTTCGCGGGAATCTTCGTCTGTAATCTGATTTCGCGGTGGAACCACGTACGTCCGGTACACGGCAAAGCACGACGCCACTTCACGTAGCGCCCGCCTGATTTCTGCGCGCGTATAGTCGCGGCGATCACGATTATTTTCACAAATCTCAACGAATAGGCTTGCCATGCGATTGACGTCGCTACCAAGCGCCTCCTGCTCCACGTTCAGCTTCTTTTCGTGTGCGATGGATTGAAAATCAACCGGCTCACCCGTAAAAGCTCTGTACGTATCCGTGATCTCCTTCAGACCTTCACTTTGTACGAGAAGACGGTTACAAACGTTCAAAAAGTCGTAGCCGGTTGTGCCATCGATTGGCCAGGTCTCTCGCAGATACTCTCCCGGCTCCAGAATCTTTTCGCCAAGGATCCACGCATCCGGAGCATGCCCTCGCAATCGCTCAAAGTATTGTTGAGGGTCGCGCAAGCCATCCGGATGGTCAACGCGAACGCCGTCCAGCACTCCCTCATTCAACCATTCGAGAATCCGACTGTGCGTTGCATCAAACACATGCGGGCGCTCCACTCGCAAGCCGATCAGCGAGTTTATGTCGAAGAAGCGCCGGTAACCGAGCTCCTGATCCGCGGTTCTCCAGTAGGCAAGTCGATAAAGTTGGAGGCTGAGTATTTCATCCAGTGCATCATAATTCTTGTTCAATTCATCGACTGCCTGGTCAATTGCACGCGACGTTGCCGGGTTCTCTTCGCAGTACTTTTTTAGCAGATCGTATATCACGGTCTTATCTTGATGCCGCGACAGAATGGATTCCCGATCGGTCGCATCAGGTGAAGGCAGTCTTGAAAAGCTGTCGGCGATGAAGCTAAGCGTCGGGCTGTGCGCATATTTGGCAGCCCTTGAAAGAACAGTCGGCAGCGATCGAGGAGCCAGGGGGAAGAGATTTTCCAAATAGCGCACCTGAAGAGCGTTGCCGTCGCGCTCGATCTGGATTAGTCCAGCGCTGAGAACGCGCCCGTATTGGTCGCCCAGGACTGGGATCAACACCTTGTTTTGCAATTTCACTTCGGCGGAGTGCCAATCGATGTCAAACCAAGTGGCGAAGCGGCTCGATTGTCCATTCTCGAGGACGTCCCACCAGTATCGGTTGTGCGCGCCAACTGCCATGTGGTTCGGCACAATGTCGAGCACCTGGCCAAGTCCCAGTTCTTTCAGGCGCTCGCAGAATCGCCGGTGTCCTTCGTCGCCGCCGATTTCGTCGTTCACCTTCTGATGATCGACAACATCGTAACCATGCATGCTACCGGGCGCAGCCTGAAGATAAGGGGAAGAATAGATATGTGAAACGCCGAGGGACCGAACATATTCCGCCACCCGCGCGGCGTCGTCAAACGTGAAGCCTGCGTGTAGCTGCAGCCGGTATGTTGACGAGGGAATGCGCTGCATGAATCACCTGCAGACCAAAATGTAATGGGAAGGCTGCTTTTCGCAGCGATGGTATGTCCCTTTAGATGCTTCGGAAATCGGACCGGGATGCCTCGGCAATTTCCGTAATCAGCTCCAGATTGATTGCGAATGGCTCCCTGCTCCTTGTGCGAGCCGCGGCAAAATGGCGCTTTATGCCCCCATATGGTACATAGTGTCGGACGACTTGAGTGCGCGCCCCGAAGTTTACGGGCATTCATCGAGTCTCCGGTTGCGCGTCGATATGAATCCAGAACGGGGCCTTTTGGTTACCAACACGTTGATCTACTTTTGTGACGAATTGTATTTCTCCGATGACGAGCCGCCTGTCATGCAAGTCGAAATAGCTCGTTGATGACATAACATGCCCCGCATCTGGTTCTTCACCCTGATGACCTCCGCACTTACGTCGAGTCTACAAAGCCATCACCGGCCCCATCTCTCGTCACATCTTGAAATTTATCGCCCACGATCTTCCAAGGAGGTCGTCGGTGACTCTCGGTATACTTGCTCGTGAAGGCAGGGGGATGCCAGCGGATAGGAAATCGGCGTACTATCATTTTCTGATCGCAACATTCCAAGGCGGGGAGGTTGCGAGCACCTTGGTTGTAAATGACCTCCGAATCCTGGGTGAAGAAATTGGCGCCACGCAAACAGAAGCAATCAGTTCGGACGCTTCAGCGTGGTTTCAGAAGCATAAGACTCCCCTCCAATTCATTTTTAAGGATGGGGGCAGTTGGAAGCAGTTTCCGCTCCTTGCCGTTGAGTTCCCCGAGGGCGATGTTCATGCAGGTCGAATTGTTGCCACGCCACCGTTCTAGGTAACCTTCAAGGGCAGATATCTGCTCGCTTAGCAGCGTAAAGGCCAAGAAAGTCGAGGTCTCACACTAACTACCATGCGGGGGAATGAAAGCCGAAACGAGCCGGTGTTCATGAACCCGGCCATCTTCATCAGCGCCTCAGTTCTTCTCGGCGCCTTGTTCGCCTTGGCGCAGTGGATCAGTCTGCGGCACATGGGTTACCACGTGCACCCGTCCATCATCTTGGAGGCATGGGGGTTCCAATTTCTAGCGTCTGGAGTATTGTGCTGGTCGTTGTGGCGTCTCCTCGGACCGCAAATTCAGAGGGCAAGCATCCGTTCCTGGATCGTCTATTTTTTGCCGCTCAGCATTGTGATTAGCGTTGCTGAAGTAATGGCTTTTGTGCTTTTGTTCCCAGGCCTTCCCATGAACCGGTCTTTCAATACCTATCGGGAAAGATTAACGTTCTATCTATATTCAGACCTCTTCGAGGATGTGGTCATCTTCTGGTGCGCTTTCTTCTTGTTTCGAGGAGTTGGATACTACCAGCGTTATCGCGAGAACGAACGAGCAGCTGCCCAACTCGAAATTCAATTGGCCAACGCGCAAATATCGGCGCTCCGTATGCAGTTGAATCCGCATTTCCTCTTCAACACCATGAATAGCATTTCCAGTCTCATGCGCATCGATATTGATGCAGCCGATACGATGCTGGAACAGCTTAGCTGCTTGATGCGTATCACGCTGGAGCGCGGCGATGCACAACTGATATCACTCCGCGATGAGATGGAGTTCGTCGAGCTATACCTGGCCATGCAGGCGCGCAGATACGCTGGCCGGCTCGAACAGGATTTGTATTTCGATCCGGAGCTATATGACGCTCTCGTGCCGGCTATGCTGCTCCAGCCAATTATCGAGAATGCTTTCGTTCATGGATTGTCGAAGATCGATTCGGGCGGCACGCTTTCAGTCGAGGTGCGGAGAAATGGAAATCAGATGAGAGTCTGCGTTAAGAACAGCGGTCGAGGTCTATCTCCGGGCGCCCCAAGCCTTGCGAATCGTCATGGTGTGGGTTTGGCTAACATCAGGAGCCGCCTGAAGTTACATTATGGCGAGGATTCTTCTTTCTCAATGGTCGAAATCGACCCGAAGAACGTACAGGTTTCCGTTCTCCTTCCACTTCAGTTTTCGCCTGACGCCTTTGAGCCAGCGGCAAGGTATGGTGCACAATGATACGTGCAGTGCTTGCAGATGATGAAGTTTTAGCTCGCCAAAAGCTTCTCCAGCTTCTTCGCGAGGAACAGGACATTGAAATCGTCGGGGAGTGCGCCACCGCGTCTGAAACTATTCAGCTTGTCAACCTGACCAAGCCCGAGCTTTTGTTTCTCGATATTCGAATGCCCGACATGGACGGGTTTGATGTTGTAGGCGCGCTGTCTGCGCACGAGACCGTAACCATGCCGCACATTATCTTTACCACTGCGTATGATCAGTACGCAGTTCGTGCATTTGAGATCCATGCGATCGACTATCTCCTCAAGCCTTTCACGTTTGAGAGATTGCGATCCGCGGTCCAGAGAGTTCGCGAGCGGATCGTTGCCCCGGAGCCGGATACGTCCGCACGAGCTATCGAGCTAAATGGCGCGCAATACACCACTCGCATCGTCTTCAAGTCCCGGGGACGCATTCTGTTTCTTCCTGTAGAAGACATTCGCTGGATCAGGGCCGAGGAGAACTACGTCCGCATCTATGCTGGCGGGGAATCTCACCTCTTGCGCGAAACCATGGGCCATTTGGAGGGAAGGCTAGACCCTCAAACCTTCCTGCGGGTACACCGTTCTTCGATTGTGAACTTGCGCTACGTAAAGGAAGTCAGGAGCGAGCCGGATGGCGAAGCAACGGTAGGTTTGATTAGTGGCGAGAAAGTTGGAATGAGCCGTAGCTACCGCTCGCGCATTCAAAGACTGCTTCATAAATGAGTACTATTCCAATTAGTAGAGAGAAGTAATTCGAGTTGTTTCATTGCGCGCGCTCAAATCTGTTCTTCGCCGGCCTTGCGGTGCGCCTCGTCCCTGTTCATCGCAACCTATCCCCGTCTCTGTGAATTGGGAGAGTAAGTGTCACTGATTCCTGAGTAAAGAATCCTTCAGGCGATTTGAGACGCGCCGTATTCCGTTCGCGGACATGTCAGGACAAACTCCCTTCCAAAGCTCCGCCTCCATCCCACGAACCGTCAAGTCGTCACAAATCCTTATCCGCAGGTTCAAAAGGACGAGCACGTGCAACTGGAATATCGGGGTGATTTTCTTGTCATGAGTACACATGTATTGCCACAGCAGCGCAGGTTGCGGCCTAGTGTTGGAGGCGCCTCCCGATCTTCCAACCATCCATGGAACTTCACGGTTACGGTATGTGTGAATGCGGACAGGCATCGGCTCTTCCATGCGCTGACCGTCCCGGAATACATGGAGACTTGGATCTCTTTGCCTGGATTTGAATCAAGTCACAATATCGCTGTATCGCGGATGCCTGGCAGCTACCGAATCGATCAGTATGGGACACAGGGTATCGAGAGCAGCGTCACCGGCTGCGATCTCTTTTGCAGGCGAAGCAAAATGCTCTTCACGTGGAACAGGAATCAAGTAGAGGATGTGCCAGAGAGCCTCGTCCTGCTCCGTCTTTGCGGGGACTTCGCCCGTACGAGCCTGTGCTTGTCTCATAGCGGGCCAAGCTCTCGAAAGGAATATCTCTGGCATCAAGATTTTTGGGAAGCGTCACTCGGGAGGTTGCGCTCGCTCTTCTGATGGCGGCTCGGCGATTGTGATCCTGCTGCGAGTGGTTACTGCGCAGGGGCGGTGAGAGGTGGGCCCCCGCCACGTTG
>WNGL01004095.1_pt1 | contig 17547 bp, 17 predicted proteins | sample 5400591 | NCBI WGS metagenome assembly WNGL01 (sample SAMN13153377, study PRJNA577476) | soil metagenome | isolation source: 80 cm soil or saprolite under Garry oak tree replicate 1 | place: USA:California | collected 2016-06-15 | reverse complement strand
TGGCGATCAGCACATCGGCCGGCGCCCCCTGCGCGGCCTCCAGGTACCTGCCGAGCTCGGCGTGCACCAGGCGTACCCGCAGATCACCGACCTGCAGCCCATCCGGCAGCAGGTCGCTGCGCAGGCCCCGTGCGGCCGCCCAGTCGCACAGCCACCGGCGAGAACAATCCAGCAGCTGCCGATCCGCATCCAGCAGGATGTACTCGCCGGCGCCGACCGCGCCCCAGTCCATCAGACGGGCCACCATCGTCCCCAGGCCGGCGCCGACCTCCAGCACCTGCGGCGCACCCGCGGGCATGAGGCGGCGCAACTCGGCCAGCACATGCCGGTTAAGCGCCCGGTCATCCACGGTCGTCTTCGCGGCCAGGTAGCGAGCATAGCCGGAGGTCATCGAGACCTCATCGAAGCTCGTCATCGCTTCTCGGCAACCATCGCGAACTTGCGTACGCGCCCGCTGCCGAGCCAGTCACTCCACAGCTGATGGGCCGTGATCAGCTCGGCGGTGGCCTGCTTCCCGATCTGGCCGGCGATCTCAGGTGAGTCAGCTCGGTAACAGCGAAGCAGCGCCGTCGCTATCGCGTGATGTGCGGAGCTGTGCTCCTGTCGCCAGGTCACGGCTAGCCCCGCGTCGCGCAGTACGCCCGTCAATTCCTCCAGCTCTATGGGCCAGACCGTATCGGCGGCGGGCATCCGTGCCCGCTCCTGCTGGGTGAGCGGCTGGCCTTCCTCGACCGTGAAAGCGAAACGCCCGCCCGGCTCCAGGACGCGCGCCACCTCACCCGCCAGGGCAGCCTTGTCGGGGAATGCCAGCATCGTCTCCAGCAGGAATACCACCTCGAAGCGGCCCTCGGGCAGAGGCGGGAGATGAGCTTGCTCGAAGCGGCAGGGAAGATTCCCAGCTCGCTGCTGGGCGGTAGCCAGTGAGCTGGCGCAGTGATCGACACCCAGGTAGCGGCAGCCCGACTCCGCCGTGATCATCCGGCCGGGGCCGGCTACCCCGCAGCACAGGTCGAGCAGCGAGACGCCGGGGCCGACCCGGGCATGGTGAGCCAGCATCCGGACCTCGGCCGCCCGCATGAAGCTCTCCTGGCCTACATACTCGCCCGCGGGGTAGGCGGTCGCCCGGGCCCGCTCTAGCGCCGTCAAGAATGGTGCTCGTTGATCCTGTCTCACGTCAGATCCCGCGCGGTGTCCGGAACGGCGGGTGCCACCCGGCCCGGCAGAGCTACCTGCCGGGCCGCGCCGCGCCCCGTGTCGAGCGGACGCCGGTCGTCTCGGGTCGAACCGCGTCCACCGCTTCCACGTACTACCTTGTGTCAGGTATGACGGATCGGCGGCGCGTGTGGTTCAGCTCGGCCGCAGGGGGGAGGCTGACCCGGTGCGGCAGGCGCTCTGGAGGGCCGGAACATCGTGCGGGTCCACGTAGTAGTCCCCGAGGGGTTCGACAATCCCGGCCAGCCTACCGGCGGCAACATCTATGACCGGCGGGTCTGCACCGGACTGGCCGAGGCCGGCTGGGAGGTGCTGGTCGCGACCGTCGCCGCGGCGTGGCCGGTACCCGGTCCGGGCGCCCGCGCCGACCTGGCCCGCATCGTTTCCGCCATCCCCGACGGTGAGACCGTCCTGGTCGACGGGCTCATCGCCTCGCCGACCGCCGCGCAGCTGCTGCCACACACCGGGCGGATACGAATGACAGTGCTGCTGCACATGCCACTGGCCACCGTCCTCGACACACACCATGATGCCACAGCAGAGCGCTCCGAACGGATCGTGCTGCGCGCGGCCACCGGCGTGGTCGTTACCAGCGAATGGACCCGCCGGCAGGTCCTGACCCGATACGCGATCCCGGCCTGCCGGGTGCACGTCGCCCGGCCGGGCGTCGACCGGGTCGCTGCCCCGGCCCGGCCCGTCCGCGGTCACCTGATCTGCGTCGGAGTCCTCGGCCCCCACAAGGGGCAGGACCTCCTCGTTGAGGCACTCGCCGACCTCGCTGACCGGGACTGGCACTGCGTACTGGCCGGATCGCTCGACCGCGACCCGGATTTCGTCGAACAATTGCAGACCCGTATCACGCGTCTCGGCTACGACCACCGCGTCCGGCTCAGCGGCGTCCTGACCGGCGCGGCGCTCAGCCACGCGTATGCCACCGCCGACCTGCTCGTCGCGCCGTCCCGCTCGGAGACCTACGGCATGACCGTCACCGAAGCGCTCGCCCACGGCCTGCCCGTCATAGCTGCCGCCGTCGGCGGGCTGCCCGAAGCGCTCGGCTCCACCGCCGACGGCACCCGCCCCGGCCAGCTGATCCCGCCCGGCGATCCGGCTGCCCTCGCCGCCGCGCTTGGAGACTGGCTGGGCGACGAGCGCCACCGAGACCGGCTACGGGCCGCCGTACGACAGCGGCAGTCGACCCTGCGCGGCTGGGAACAGACCACGCAAGAGATAGCTAACGCGCTGACTGCCTGCGGGCGCAGTGAGCCTAAGCCGCCCGTAGTGAGCAACCGCCATGGAGAGACCAGCGTTAAGGAGAAGTCCGCCCGATGACATTCAGAACCGAGAGCCGTATAACAATCGCCGGCAGCGTCCATGAGGCGTATGCGTATCTCTGTGACGTCGGACGCTGGCCGGAGTGGGCGCCGACGGTTCTCGAAGGCCGGGTTCGCGGCGGAGGTCCGCTTCAGCCCGGCTCGCGGGTGGAGCAGCGGGCGAAACTGATGTTCGGATTGTCTCGTCGCCGGAGCCAGGAGGTGACCGTTGTCGAGGCGCCCCACCACCTGGCGTTCGCCGGGCCAATGGGTACTTCCGCGGCGCGCTGGGGAATGGAATTCGAGCCGGCCGACGGCGGGCAGACCGACGCCATGATGTGGATCGAGGTCGACCTCGCTGGCATCATGCGCGCCATCCCGGTCGGTCTGCTCAAAGACAGAATTCAGCGCGTCAGCGATATCGAGATGGTGGCGATCAAGGCTGCCGTCGAGTCCGCTGCGCGGGAAGGCGCGGAGTCCTAGATGGGGCGGCGCGGCTTTACCGAGACGCTGCGGAGCTCGAGGAGCACATCGTGACCCAGACCGACCGTCCGCAAGAGCGCCTGATCGAGACCTACCGCAAGAAGGCGAAGCACTACGACATCACCTCCCGGCTCTACCCCGCGCCCGGCTATCCCCAGCCGGCGCAACGCCTCCAGGCCGTACGTGCGCTCCGCCTTCACCCGGGTGACACCGTGGTCGACATGGCCTGTGGCACAGGCCTGAACTTCCGGCTGCTCGAGAAGGTGGTCGGTCCCCGCGGCCGGATCATCGGCGTCGATCTGACCGACGCGATGCTCGCCCGTGCCCAGGATCGGATAGAGGCGAACAGCTGGAGCAATGTGAGCCTCGTGCAAGCCGACGCGGTTGGCTTCGACTTCCCAACCGAGGTCAACGCGATCCTGTCCACGTACGCCATGACGCAGGTGCCCGAGTGCGCAGAGGTTATCGCCCACGGCGCCGCGGCTCTCTCCGGAGGCGGGCGCTGGGCTGTGCTGGATCTCAAGGTTCCCGACAACACGCCTGGGTGGATAGCGCAGCTCGGAACCGCAATCGTGCGGCCTTTCGCCTCGATAGATGAGTGGACCATGCGCCGTCCATGGGAGGCGATTCGCGTAGCCATGCAGGAAGAACTGGCCGATTTCTCCTGGACCGAGTTGTTCTTCGGAACCGCATTCCTCGCTGCCGGGTCCCGCGGCTGATCTGCGTCTATGGACACTGACAGTCCGCTTCGGCCCAGGCGGGTGGGTGAGGCAGCGCCACCAGGCCACATTCACGGGCGTAGGCCACGCCAGCCTCCATCGACACCTCTGGCGTTTCCGACACGGACTCCCAGGCAACTCCAGCAGCCACTTCGTGGTCCAACACGGACATCACATACTTACGCCACTTCCGGCTGAACCAGATGCTCACGGTCCGCTTCCCATCGTGCCGCACAAGACGCCAGAAGCACTGGACTTCACGATCCACGTGCCGGGGCCCGGCGGGCGGGGCAGTGCCCGGCCCGTCAGCGGCCGGTGTCGTGCAGGAGCCCGCCGGGAACGCGGTCAGCCGCGCAGTCGCACGCGGTAAAACCCGGCGACAATCGGTGGTCATCCCGCGATAATGGCCGGCGTGGAGGAGGTCGAGGTCGTCGTCGCCCACAACGAGCGCGCGACCCTGCGTGTCGGCGACGTGTTCCTGAAGATCGACGCTGATCAAGCGCGCACCGACGTCGAGGTCGAGGCGATGGCCATGGCGCCGGTCCCGACTCCGGAGGTCCTGTGGCGGAAGCCGCCCGTGCTCGCGCTCGCCGCGCTCCGGGGCACGGCACTCGGCCGCCTCGGCAAGCCGTCGACCGCGTCGCCGGCGGCGTGGGCCGCGGCGGGTGCCGCCGCCCGGATGCTGCACGACGCGCCGCTGCCGCCATGGCCCGGCCGGAGCCCCGGCGAGATCGCATCGCACCTCGACGGCGAATGCGAGTGGCTCGTCGCGAGCGGCGTCCTTCCCGCCGGCGTGGTCACGCGCAACCGCCGGGTTGCCGAGGCTGCGCTCCGGCGGTGGACACCGGTGTTCACGCACGGCGACCTGCAGGTCGCCCACGTGTTCACCGACGGTGACGAGATCACCGGCGTGATCGACTGGTCCGAGGCGGGCCAGGGCGATGCCCTGTATGACCTCGCCATCTTGACGCTCGGACACCAGGAGCACCTCGGCGATGTCGTCGCCGGCTACGGCACCGACGTCGACCTCGACGTGATCCGCGCGTGGTGGTCGCTGCGAAGCCTGCGGGCGGCCCGCTGGCTGATCGAGCACGGCTTCGACCCGTCCTCGCCAGGCTGCGAGTTCGACGTGCTGAGATCCCAGCTGTGAGCTGCACGAGCCCGGCGGCTGCCAGTGCCATCCTGCCGCATCGAGCGGGCCATCTCCTGAAGCGCGTCGTCTTCCGGACCGGCGAGGTCATGGTCCTCGAAGATCCCGGGCAGCCGACCGGCGATATCGGAACCCCGGCGCACGACTCGCAGGTCGCGGGGTTATCGTCCATCCCCGCACGGATGGCCGGTGCGCAAGTATGGCGTTACCTATGGCACGTAGCCGCGACTTTGAGACCGGTCAGCAAGCGAACAGACTATTGATGGTGCCGAAGTCGAGGGCTTGTTCGAGTTCGGCGTAACTGCCTGTGGTCAACAGCTCGGTTGCTGCGCGCTTGGCAAGGGTGTAGGCCGCCTGGGCGATGGCTGTGCCGATGCTGACGCGGCGGACGCCCGCAGCCGCTAGCTCCGCGACGAGCGGCGCGCCTGGGCCGGCCATCACGTTGAGGGGTAGCGGGGATGCTTCGGCCAGTTCGGTTATGACCTGCACATCAGCGAGCCCGGGCACGAACAGGCTGTCCGCACCGGTCTTGGCGTAGGCGAAGGAGCGGGCCAGCACGTCATCCAGCCGCGCCTCCGGAGCGCCGATGCCGTACAGGAACACGTCGGTTCGTGCATTGATGAAGAGCTGGGGTAGGCCAGCCGATACGGCCGCGGCTCGAGCAGCCTGGATTCGCGCGGCTTGCTCGGCAGGGTCAAACAATGCGCCGCCCGGAGCACGGGAATCCTCGATGTTTACGCCGACCGCACCGGCGGCAATGACCGCCTCGACCGTCGAGGCGACATCCTCAGGGCGGAGGCCGTATCCGCCTTCGATGTCGGCCGTCACTGGGATGGTCACTGCGGCCACGATCTCGCGGACCCGCTCGATCATCTCGGCCCGGGTCAGGCGCTGGCCGTCGCAGCGGCCGAGCGACCAGGCGATGCCGCCGCTGGTAGTCGCGATCGCCTGCGCGCCGGCCAGCGCGATCACCGCGGCGCTGCCAGCGTCCCAGGCGTTCGGCAGAACAAGCATGCCAGCCGCGTGCAGTACCCGCAGCTTCTCGGCGGTGCCCTTCTGGGTCTCCCCGGCCATGCTGTCCTCCCGTTACCGGCCTCGGGGGCCGTGCCCGGATGTGCCTGCCGGGCACGGCCCTGGGATGCCTTAGATGCCGACCAGGAGCTCGTGATCGTTCTCGACGAAGTCCGTGATCAGGCCGGCGAACCTTCCGGCGATCAGCTCCTTATAGGCGTCGGAGCCGGTGTGAGCGTCGTAGGCGGCCTGGTCGGCGAAGTGCTCGACGAACAGCAGATAATCGGGCCTGCTCGGGTCGCGGTAGACCCGAAACGACAGCGTGCCTGGCTCCTGGGCCGGCCCCCTGGGCGCGAACTCCTTGACGACGGCTTCGACCTCGGCCTGCTTGCCGGGCTTAAGAGTGATCGGGAACACCTTTGCCAGCACGAACAATTCCTCCTGAGTCAGGCGCAGCAATGCGCATCCGATGGAGTCCACGATGTCGGCCGCAGCGCAAAGATGTCTGGCCAGATCCGGACAGGATGGCTGACCGGCTGGCTGAGCTGACCTTGTCCGGATACGGCCAGCGCCAGCGCCGCGCAGCGCCTATATCTGGGATGTGACCACGTACTCGGCGGTGGTGACGACCGGGGTCTACTGTCGGCCAGGCTGTGGCGCGAAGCCGCTGGCTGAGAATGTGCGTACCTTCGAGCTTGCCGCGAGCGCGGAAGCGGCGGGGTTCCGCGCCTGCCTGCGCTGCCGCCCCTACCGGGCGGCGGGCCCGATCGCGCCCGGGGCGCCCGAACTCGTCTGCCGTGCCGTCCGGCTGATCATCGACGGCGTGCTGGACACCGGCACCGAGACATCGCTCGGGGCGCGGCTGGCGGTCTCGCCGCGCCACCTGCGCCGGATCTTCAACGACCATCTCGGCGTCACCCCAGATCGACTAGCCAGGTCGCGACGCGCGCACTTCGCCCGGAGGCTGCTTGACGACACCGACCTGACGGCAGCGGATGTGGCGTTCGCGTCAGGATTTGCCAGCGTCCGCCAGTTCAACAGGCAGATGCGCGAGGTGTTCCGAGCTTCGCCCAGCCAGCTGAGGCACCGCCGGCGCCGGACCGACCGCCTCGTCGCCGACGGCGGGCTGACGATGCGGCTGCCATTCGAGCCGCCATTCGACTGGGATGCGATGGCAGCGTTCTTCGCCGACCACGCTGTGCCGGGCGTGGAGTCAGTATCCGACCGGGTATACCGCCGCACGGTCAGCCTCGATGGAGCCCCCGGCGTGCTGGAGGTTCACCCGGGAGGAACCGATCACCTTCTGCTACGGGCCCACCTGCCCTACTGGGAAGGCCTCATTCACGTGGCGGAACGAGCAGGCCGGATGGTCGGGACCGACGTCGGCACTGCTGTCCGCGGGCCGGGCGCCTGGGGCCCGTTCGAGGCAGCCGTGCAAGCCATCGTCGCCCAGGAATGCAATGACCTCGGCGAGGCGAGAAGGCAGCTGGACCTGATGGTGCGGCAGTTCGGGCCGCACGTACCTGGCCTCACCCACGGGCTGACACACCTGTTCCCGTCCGCTGAAGTCCTGGGAGCGGGAGATCTCACCGATCTTGATCTGCCGCCGGCGACGATCAAGAGCCTTGCCGCTCTCACGGCGGGCGTTGCCTCAGGAGCGATCGTGCTCGATCACGGCGTCCGACAGGCAGACCTGGTGGCTTCGCTGACCGCGGTGACGGGAATCGAGCCCGCTACCGCCCACCAGATCGCGCTCCGTCTGGGCCACCGAGAACCGGACGCGGCAAGCCGGGCCGACGAAGGGCGCGGCAGTGCCGACGGTAAGGCCTCCAGCGCGGATACCCGGTTCTGCGCGGCTACAGACAGCGTCCAGTCCGGTGACGAACCCGCGCAGATCGGCGGTTCCCGGGTCCGGATATGACAGCGCCCCCGGGAGCTCGTGCTCGCGAGGGCGTGCCGTGGCCGGTGCGCAGGTCGCCTCACGGCGAAAGGCGCATCATGGCTCCAGCCGGACGGTATTCCATGAAGGCAGTGGTTAGGCCCGGGGGACACTAACGCACCGACAGGAGTGGAACGCGAGGCCGGCCGGTGCTATTCCAGCCGCGGGAACCACCGGTGAGATCGCGCTAGATCTGCTCGTTGCGGCGGGATCAGACATACCCTCCGCGCCTCCCGGCCGGTTACCGCCTGGCAGGAAGGACTGCGACTCCGCGTGAATCTGGCGTGCCGGAGTGCGGTTCCCATTCACTCTGCAGTGGCGGTGTCGCGGCAACGAGGTGGTCAGATGGGTCGGCTACACCAGTTCGTCGGCGGTCAGCCAGGCATTCATGTCCCAGCGCCTGGTCAGGTAGCGGCGACCAGGGCAAGCAGTTCGTCGGCGACCGAGGCGGTTGGTGCCGTGCCGTCCAGGGCGATCGCGCCCGCCTCGATCATCTGCGCCTCGAACATAACCCGGCCCTGACGGATCTCTTGCCGAGCCGCCTCGCTGCGTCCAGGCGGACGAGCCGCGTCGTGCGCGGCGAGCCGCGCCTCCTGCGTCCGCGCGTCGATGCGAAGCAGGAGCACCCGGTCGAACAGCCCAAGCAGCTCGTCCTGGTTCCGGGCGATGCCGCAGACGAACACGGCCTGGCCGCTCCCGGCCAGGATCTGCTCGAGCGCGGAGCGGCTCCACACCCAGCGATGCGACCGGAGCCAGTCCTCGTCCGGGCGCGGCGGGCCGGGTACGCGGCGGCCAGCCGTGTCTTGCCAGTGCGCGAGCTCCAGGTCATCATCAGGGTCGATGGCCAGCAGGCCGCGGCGTTTCAGCTCCCGGGTCAGGGCCGATTTCCCCGACCCGGGGTTACCAGTAACAAGGAACACGGACACGAGACATCCTCTCAGCCGCAGCGTAGGCGAACCTCCGGCCGGCAGGCGGCCGCACACGCGAGCACACCAGCACGCCAATTGGGAATCTTCATTGCCCGCGCCGCCCCGCCCAGCCGCAGCATTGCAGCCGCGACCCGACCGCCTTACGGACGCTAGGTTGAGCTCGTGCGCACTGGCGGCCATCCAGATCCGGAGGTTGCGGATGCCGCGGGTGGGTTGGGGGCGGGGTGCTGGCGGTCTTCATCTCGCGGCGAGGCGTTGCCCGGCATCTGCATCCGCCCGTACCTGCCTCGTGGCCACAAGGAGGAGAAATGACCGTTGTTGTCGGTGCGCCGGAGGACTTCACGCTGGAGGCGTTCCGGCGGGTCACCGTAGATGGTGAGGGTGTCGTCATCGGCCCGGCCGCAGTGCGGGTCATGGGTGAGGCCCGCGCGGGGTTCGAGCGCCTGTTGCGTGATGACCCGGGCGGCTTCATCTACGGGGTGACCACCCGGCCAGGCGTGGAAGTCGGCACGGCGATCCCGCCGGAGGAACTGCGCGACTATGCGCGCCGCTTCCGGGGGGTGGGTCGAGGTTTCGGCCGGGATTGCCTTGATGAGCGTGTTGTCAGGGGCATCGTCTTCGCCCGGCTGGCCGACTTCATCGGCGGCCACGCCAAGGTGCGGCCTGAACTCGCCCAGCGCGTAGCCGCCCTGCTGGATGGCCCGTTGCCGCGCGTACCCCTCGACGGCCAGGGCGGCGCCGGGGAGATCCTGCCCCTGATGCACGTGATGGCCGCCGTGGACTGCGGCGACCTGGTGGAGGGCGAGGGCATGGCGCTGATCAACGGCTCTCCGTGCGCCACCGCGCTGGCCGCCGATGTCACCCTGCACGCCGCGAACCGCCTGCGGCTGGCCGCGGCGATCTTCGCGCTGTCGATCGAGGCGCTCGCCGCCCCGCTCGATGCCTACGATGAGGCCCTTGATGACCTGCGGGGCGATGAGGCAGAACGCACAGTCCTGCATCACCTGCGCGGCCATCTGCGCGGCGCGGTCACATCAGGCCGGCTGGCCCACCAGGCGCCGGTCAGCTACCGCATCCTTCCCCAGGTTCTGGGTCAGGCCCAGCGCGCCGTGCAGGCGGTGGCTCATGCCGCGACCACGGCCCTCGGTTCGGTCACCGAGAACCCGGTGTACCTGCCCGCCAGCCCGGGCCATCCCCTCGGCCGCGTCCTATCGACAGGCGGCTTCCACAACGGCGCGGCCGCCCCCGCCATCAACTGGCTGACCGCCTCCTGGGCCGACCTGGCCCTGGTGGCGCAGCGCCAGGTCACCGCCATGCACAGCCCCACCTCAGGGCTTCCGCACCTGCTCGCCCCGGTCGGCTTCATCCCCGGGGCCTCCGGCGGAGCCACCAACCTGTTCGGCTGGGTAGCGACCGGGCTGGTCGAAGAAGCCCGGGCGCTGGCCGCGCCCACCCTGCTCCCTGCCACCATCAACGACACCCAGAACGACATTGCCACATCCACCTTCGGCGCCTACCGCAGCCAGCACCGGGCTGCCGAATGCCTCGACAGCGTCCTCGCCATCTTGGCCCTGATCTCCAGCCAGGCACTGTCCGTCACCAGCCGCCACCCGGCACCACCCCTGGCCGGGCTGCTGAACGGCATCCGGTCAGTGTTCCCGCCCGTCCAGACCGAACGGGAAGGCCAGGGAACCCAGGCAGCAGAACTCGCCGCCATCTTCAGCAGAGCCGCCCTGACCGGCCAGCCTGACTTCCCCAGCCATCGGGCCCAGGCCAGCCCGCAGCCATCCCCCTGACCACAGCCCCGCCAACCAGCCGTCCCACACCGCGCTACGACCACCGGACCCGGGGCACCCGCCACCTGCCGCGATCACGCAGGCGCTCCGTAAAGTTGCGGTACCGCTATTGCTGACCGCTGCGAGTGACGCCTGTCGTGGTGCTGGCTGGGCGCGGAGGTCCCCTGCCCGGGCGCACGTGGTCCCTGGCTGGCGTGGTATTTCTGCCGGGATGCTCGCGCCCTGCCGATAAAGATGGTCTGAGGAAATTCTGACTATCTGAGGTACTTGTTACCAGATAGATGCTGTGTGGTTGATGAGGAGGCCGCGGCCCTACAGGTGCGCGCCGCCGAGACTGCCAGGGACGTCACCGTGAAGGCAAGCTAACCGAAAGGCCAGAGTGCCCCGTCCTATCCTTCACATGCACCGGCTGGTTGCGTTGCACGGGTAGCCCGGGTGGGTCGCGTCGCTGACGTCGCTTTAGGTCGATGAGATGATCGTGGCCGCGTCGGTCACCCTGCTCGCCGAATCGCGGGCTGGGCGGCAGGGCGGGGCGTTGCCGTGGGCGCTGCTGGCAGCGGGGAGCGTGGCCGTCGTTCGCTATTACTGCCTCATGGGAGCTGCTGATCCGTCAGGTGCGCGGCGGATCGAGTCATCAGGTGGTCTGCTGCCGCCGCCTCCGCCGCCAATGGCAGGCGCCGCGGTGCGGCCCGACCTCCGGCAGCGACGGGCTGGACAGCAGCGGCTGTGGCGGCAGGCGGCGGCTCCGCCGGGGCGTCGGGCGGACGAGGCGCCCGCAGCAGGCCGAAAATTAGCATACCGATCATCGGGTTACCACCGGGAGACCGCGTTATACCACGGCTGCCACTCGCCGCGGTAGCGCTGCGCCAGCGCTGGCGGGAACATCGCCAGCACGTCCGCCGCGTCGTTCGCCGGCAGGCCGTCGACCAGCCACGGGACCAGCTCGCTTAGATCCGGGGCGGGCTGCAGCGAAGCCATCACGCCCAGCCACTCCGCGGCGGTCAGCGTGGCGCCGATCAGTGGCAGCGCGTCCCGCTCCTCGTGGTCGAGGTGGCCGCGGAGCGTGCTGGCGAGCTCGCCGATCACGTCGCCGAGCGGTAGCTGCTCGTCGTCGAGTGCCTGATCCACCGTGGCGAGCAGCGGATCGATCAGGCTGTGCTCGGCCACCATCTCGTCCAGCACTGACAGAGCGGCCGCGCTCCCGGCCAGCCGGGTCCGCAGCACCGGCCACACCCCGGTGTCCTCGGCCCGGTGGTGCACCAGCAGTTGCCGTCGGAACACCCCCCATCCGGTGCCGACCGTGACCCGCCGGACCGGATCCCGCAGCGTGTCGCGGCTGGCGGCGCGCGCCAGCGTGGTCACGTCGCGACGGAATGCGCGGTGCGCGGCGAGCATGACGCCGAGATCCGCTGCGCTGCCACGGGGTTGAGCCGCATCAGAGTACGGCAGGTTGTCTTCCCTCATGAATACCTCCTTGGTTCCGAACTCGACGTTAGGTTTCCGGCGGCGCAGCGGAATCCGCATCGCCGGTCAGTATTTGCGTGCGGGCATCCCGGGCTGAAATAGGTATGTTCGTGTCATGTTGCAGGGACGGCAGATTCAGCAGGCTGCCATCGACGCGCTGCTGGAACAGGCGGACGCGGGGGCGAGCGGCGCGCTTGTGCTGCGGGGCGAGCCGGGTATCGGCAAGACCGCGCTGCTGGACTACGCCGCTGATCGCGCCAGCGGCCAGATGCCGGCGCTACGCGCCATCGGCATCGAATCCGAGGCGGAACTGCCGTTCGCCGGGCTGCACCAGCTCGTCCGGCCTGCCCTGGACCGTCTCGGCGCGCTGCCTGGCCCGCAAAGCGCCGCGCTGGCGGCCGCGTTTGGCCTCGCTCAGACCGCCGACGGCCCGACCAGCGCCGGGGACCGGTTCCTCGTCGGCGTGGGCGCGCTGTCCCTGCTCGCCGAGATGGCCCCGGTGCTCTGCCTGATCGACGATGCTCACTGGCTGGACCGGGCGTCGGTCGAGGCGATGCTGTTCGCGGCGCGACGGCTGCACCGCGACGGCATCGTGATGATCTTCACCAGCCGCGACTACCCGGGTGCGTTCCCCGCCCCGGGCATCACCAACGTGCCGGTACCCGGCCTGGACGCGGCCGCGGCGGCCGCGCTGCTCGCCGACCGGGACGCCGCGCTACCGCCAGGGCGACGCGACCAGCTCATCGCGGCCACCCGCGGCAACCCGCTCGCGCTCATCGAGCTGTCCGTCACCGGCGTGATAACCAGGCCGAATGCAGTCGGCGCTCCAGTGCCGGTGACCAGCCGGGTGATCGACGCGTTCGGCCACCAGATCCGGTTGCTCTCCGGCGCCGCCCGGGTCGGCCTGCTGCTTGCCGCGGCCGACGATACCGGCGACCTGGCGCTGCTGTACCGTGCCGGGCTGGATCTCGCCGAACTGCAGTCGGCCGAGGAACAGGGTCTGGTGTCGATCGGCGGGGGGACGCTTGAGTTCCGGCACCCGCTGATCCGGGCTGCCGCCTATCACGGCGCCACCCACAACCAGCGGCAGGCCGCGCATCGCGCGCTCGCCATCGCGTGCACCGGACCGGACCAGGCCGATCGCCGGGCCTGGCACCTGTCGGTCGCCACCACCGCACCGGACGAGCACGTCGCAGCCGAACTAGAACGGGCTGGCGACCGCGCGGTCGGCCGCAACGGCCACGCCGCCGCCACCGCCGCCTACCAGCGGGCCGCCCAGCTCAGCGAGGACGCCGCCGCGGCCACCCACCGGCTGGCCCAGGCCGCCGAGGCGGCGCTGGACGATGGCCAGCACCAGACCGCGCGGGAACTGGCCGGGCGGGCCGGCCGGGACGCCGCGAACACCGCGCTCACCGTACGGCTGCTGCGAGTGCGGGCGCTGGCCGACGTCGCGGACGGCATCATGCTAGGCGCGTACGAGCTGAACCTAGCCGGGGCCGCGGCAATCGCCGGATCGGATCCGGCGCAGTCGCTGTGGATGCTGATGGAGGCGCACCAGGAGATCCGGCAGGCGCCGTACGACCATGACCGGATCGCGGCGACGGTACGCTCGCTGGACGACTTGCCCTCGGATTACGGGCAACGACCGCTCGGCTGGCTGATCCGGTGGAATGCGGCAAGCGTGCTCGGCCTGGATACCACGCACTACCCGCCGCTGGGCGATACGATCGCCCAGGTCCGGGAGGACGCCGTCGGCGTAGATCTGCGCGCATTGATGATCACCGCGGCCGCTGCGTGCCTCGCCGGCCGGGATGATGCCATGAAAGACATCGGCCAGGCCCTCGTGGACGAGGCCCGCACTCGCGGCTCCATCGGGCTGCTGCCCAGCGGCCTCAGCCAGCAATCCTGGGCGGACACCATGCTCGGTAACTACCGGGACGCCCGGGTCGGCGCCGCCGAAGGCCGCCAGCTTGCACTCGATCTCGGCCAGACGTTCTGGGCTGACTGGATGTGCGGCACGCTCGCCTACATCGCCGCGATTGAGGGCGACGAGCATGCCTGCCGTGACTACGCCGGACAGGTGCGGGCCACCGAGCAGAGCGCCGCTGCGGCGCCGTGGGCGGAGGCTGCGCTGATCGTGCTTGACCTCGGCTACGGCCGGGTCGCGGATTCTCTGGCGCGAATGCAGGCGGCCGCGACAGGTCCCGCCCGGCACCACCCCAACATCACGCGGATGGCGCCGGACCTGGTCGAGGCGGCGGTCCGGCTCGGACAGCTAAGTCAGGCCGCCGAGGCCGCGGGCCGATTCAGCCGCTGGGCATCGCTGGTCGGCCAGCCATGGGCGGTTGCGCTGCACGTCCGGTGCCAGGCGCTGATCGCGTCCGACTCGGAAGCGGAACGGTACTACGAGCGTGCGCTAAGCCTGCATGAACAGGACACCCGGGCGTTTGACCAGGCCCGTACCCAGCTGCTGTATGGCGAATGGTTGCGCCGAGAGCGGCGCAAGCGCGATGCGCGGGTCCAGTTGCTCGCCTCGCTGCAGACATTCGATGCGCTCGGTGCCTGGCCGTGGGCGAATCAGGCCCGCACCGAGCTGACCGCCACCGGCGCGACGGCGCCGCAGGCCGCGCCTCCCGACCTGCTGGCCGCGCTCACCCCGCAGGAACTTCAGATCAGTCGGCTCGCCGCCCGCGGTCTAGCCAACCGGGACATCGCCGCCCAGCTGTTCCTGTCCCCCCGTACCGTCGCCTACCACCTGTACAAGGCCTATCCCAAGCTCGGGATCTCCTCCCGCGCCGAGTTGCCCGCTCTGGTCTGAGGCACTAGGCACATGTACAGCCGGATGGCGGCGGCGGCCCCCGTGGTCGGCGCCGCCCTCGCCATCCGGCCGGGTCATGCCACTCAGGACGGCCGCCATTCCCAGCGCCAGCGCACAGTAGCTCGGGGTCTTTCCGTCGTCGTCCCAGTGCGGGCAGCAGTCCGGCAACCCCTGCGGCCCTATCAGCATTAGCGTGAGAATGTCTGGCTTCCGGCCCATGTACAGCACGGTAAACAGCTGCTCGTTAAGCCGAATCAGTCATGGATATCAGTATTTTCGTGCACTACGGGACGGGGTCACGGATCCCGCTCTTGACCGCATCACTCACCACACGGATCATTCGGAATAACGTGATCATTCTGGGAATGTCTTCTGGCCTCGACCTTCTCGCTCTCCACTTCGGTCGAGCAGTGCGCGAGGTGGCATCGAGGTCATGGAGCATCCCCAGCCTTTGGCTTTTGATTCTCACCGGGAAGCGCTTGCCGCGCTCGAACTCGCTCCGGCCTGGCGCGCTAATCGGCTGCCGCAGAGGTGCTGGCCTTCGAACGATCCGTCTGCCGCGCTGGTGCTCAGGTAGCTACAGGCCGGCCGTAGGTCACGGCCTCGCGCACCTGCTGGGGCAGGGACTGGGCGAGTTGCGCGTCGGGCTGAGCGCCGAGAGAGTCGTTGATCGTGGAGAACGCCAGGCGAAGGGCCACGAAGGCGGTGATGGCGAAGATCTGCCCGTCATCGAGGCCGGAATCGCGGAGCGCCTGGATGTCGGCAGGCGTCGTCGCGTTCGGGTCCCTGGCGATCTTCCGGGCCCATGCCGTCATGGCCTTCTCCTGGTCTGTCAGCCCGGCGTCGCTGCCAGTCAGAACCCCCGCCGCGAGGGCGGCGTCCGATGCTTTGCCCAGCTTCCCGCCCCACGCCAGCGAGCAGTACGAGTCACCGAGGGCTGAGGCGGCCGCGGTCACCAGGATCCCGCGCTGGCGGAAGTTCAAACCGCTCGGCGTGAATGCCTGGGACACCAGCTCGAACAGCCGCTTAAGGGTGTCTGGCTGGTGCGCCCACAACCGGGACACATTCCATACGTAGCCGCCGTCTGCGAGGTCTTCGTCGTAAAGCGCCTGCACGTGGGGGGACACTGGGGGTTCTTCGAGAAAGCTGCCGGTCATGGGCGTCCTGCTTCTTCGGGTTTGCGGGCCAGGTAGCCCACGAGGTTGATGTCGGCCCGGAGGGGCAAGCCATCCCGTAGCAGCCCCTGAGCCTGCTCGACGGCTGCGCGATGGAACTCGGCCTCGCCGACGTTCTGGATGGCCTCATAAGCCGGGCCGGTAGCGGCCAGCGCACGCGCGTACAGCTCCGGATCCGCGAACTCCCAGGCGAACGGAACGTCCAGGCGCCCGACATCGCCGAATCCGTGCGACGCGAGGAGCTGCTCACCCGCACCAGGCCGGCCGAGCGACACCATCACAGCCTGGTTGTCGACCTTTTCCGCTGCAGCCAGGCGGGACGGCGCCAGCGCCCAGGCTCCAGGGGAAATCTTCAGGTGACCCCACACCGTTATCCCGGCGCGTCCGCCCGGGCGAAGGACCCCGGTGTATCTCGGCGACCGCTGCGGGCGTGGTGCCCCAGATCCCGCGGAAGCTGGTGACGACGTCGAACGACGCCGGATCCCACGGCAGGGCGCGCATATCGCCGACCCTGATGCCGCATTCCGGGTTCCGGTCCACGGCCACCGCGGCCAGCCTGGCCGAGGCATCGATACCGGAGCAGGAAGCCCCGCGCAGGCGGGCCAGCTCGACGGCGAGCCCGGACCCGCAAGCCACGCCGGGCAGGCGGTCTGCGGCATCGACGCCGAGCCGGTGATGCACCGCGACATACTCCCGGCAGTTGCCCGGCTCGCTGAGGGTCGCGAAGTCCACCGCCTTACGGCCCCAGCCCTCGTCCACCACCGCCCACCGGGCAAAGCCTGCGCCCGGCCTCGTCACCGCTGCTCCCTTCGCGTCGTCCGTTCCCCCGTTTCGCCGGTCTCACCGGTCTGCGGCGCCGACCGCAGGGCGCGTCTGCCGGTAGGCGTAGCTTCGCTGGCCAGGCGGTCCTGGACGGCGCGGCGGGCCCGGCCGAGGTAGCCCGGATCGGCGTACAGGTGGAAGTACCAGTTTGCCGTCAGCAACGCGCCCTCCAGCTCGAAGGCCAGCTGCTGCGGGTCGCTGCCGGCCGGCAGCTGCCTTTGTGCCCGGGCGTCGTCCGCGGCCCGCTCCAAGGTGTTCATCCACTCATGCTGGCACTCGGCGATACGGTCGCGGACCGGCCCTGGCGCCTTGCAATCGAACTCGGCCATGGCGGAGGCGAAGAAGCATCCCCCCGGGAACACTCCGCGCTCGATATAAGACAGGAAAGCCTCACACAGCGCGTACAGGCGGGTGATCCCGGAACCGGCGGCCAGGCCGGGCGCGACCACCTCCTGAACGTAGCGCTGCCTGGCCTCCTCGATCGCCGCTAGCTGCAGGTCTTCCTTAGAGCCGAAGTGGGCGAACAGCCCGCTCTTGCTCATGGCCAGCTCGCCGGCCAGCCGCCCGATGCTGAGCCCGTCCAGTCCCTCGACCGAGGCGAGGTCGGCAGCAGCCCGCACGATAGTGCCACGCGTCTGGGCGCCATGGCTGTTGGGGTGTCTCGGCATGAACCAAATTGTATAGCACGAACGATCGTGCTATTTTGCCTAGACGGTCAC
>WNGL01004253.1_pt1 | contig 17550 bp, 14 predicted proteins | sample 5400591 | NCBI WGS metagenome assembly WNGL01 (sample SAMN13153377, study PRJNA577476) | soil metagenome | isolation source: 80 cm soil or saprolite under Garry oak tree replicate 1 | place: USA:California | collected 2016-06-15 | reverse complement strand
AGATCTCGGGTTTCTCAGCGGTGGCGGAAGCCATAGCGCTTCCCGCGGCACCGATACCGAAGCCGGCACCGAGCGCTGCGGCCCCCATCGTCAGTCCCGCTGCAAAGATTCGAGTTCCCTTCTCAATCGTCAGCGCCGGACCTATGGCGAAGACCGAGAGAAGTCCGACGACGAGGCCGTAGATTGCGAGTGCCTCTGCGAGTATGGTTGCGATGAAGGTCTTCAGCATTACCTCGGGTCTTTCTACTCCTGCGCCTGCTATGGCGGGTCCTGAGATTCCTATTCCGAGTCCAGCCCCGATGCCGATGGCGGAGAGTAGAACGCTGAGTCCTGCGCCAAGTCCTGCCCAGAATGTGGGACAGAGGGTTACAGACGAGAGCGTCGAGCAGTCGACAGCCACTACTGTGTCACAATCCAGGTCATAGGTTCTTGATAGGGCGCGAAAGGGTGGCCGGTCCCTTCATAAAACTTACCAAACCATTCCACCCAGTGAAGTCTTAGAGTCTGGACGAACACGATGAGCCCTTCGAGGATCATTACAAGGATATTGCCGAAGACTGCTCCAACGATTCCGAAGGAGGTGAAGAAGGCAAACTTCACCGCAAAGTCTGCCAGGTTGAGCGCCCATATCCGAAGATAGGACAATGTGTTGCTTCCGGCCCCAATGAAGACCTCCATCAGGTGGAGACCGCCCTCGCCGTATCCTAAGAGCCCTAAGGGAACGAATAGGAGAACTACTACCAGCGGGTTGTGCAACAGAACCGAGAATTTGAATCCTGAATTCACGACTAGGACTGCCGCGTAGATGAACATCGCATAGAACCAGGCCCAGCAGATTGGCCCGAGGAAAGCATGTCTGTACTCGTGGTGTCTGATCTTGTTGTAGGCGTTGATGGCGAGACCGGACAGGTAGTGTGCGACCCCGAAGAAGAGGATGAAGATCATGTAGATGATGAGGTTCGCGGTGCTGGGCGCAACGTTCGGACTGGTCGGGAAAGCTCCCGCGGTAGGAGCGAAGAGCGAGGGAATCCCAAGGACTTGGCTGGACTCGAAGCCGAATATGTCTCCAAAGACGAAGCCGAAGATGGTGACGCCGATCCCTAGCATCAGCACCAGCTCTGCCCCGTTGACGAATATCTGGCCGATCTCGAAGACCTTGGCCTTCTTCCTCTTTAGATAGAGCAGGAATCCACCGAAGGCTACGAAGAGGAGTCCTTCACCAATATCGCCGAACATCAGTCCGTAGATGAGTGGAAACGTGAGGATCATGAAGGGAAGGGGATTCGTCTCGCCGTAGGATGGTATGCCGAAATTGTCGATTATGCTCTGGAGCGGCCGGGTCCAGCTTGGAGCCTTGACAAGGGTCGGAGGATCAGCATCGTTCGTCGACGCGTGTTCCTCGGCCGAGCTCTCTACATTATTCTTAGATTCTTCCTCGACGTACATTGACGCGAGCCCATTGCAAGCTTTCGACAAACCCTCCCCCACGTCCTTGGCAGCATGCTCCGGAACCCAGGCTTGAAGCAGAACCGTTGCCTCAGTCGCAGTCGACCCTGAGAGCGCCTTCGTCCTCAGATCGAGTATCTCAGATAAGGTTGCCAGGCTCTTGATTCTCGGGCCTTTCTCTTTCGCGAGCCCCGCTTTCTTCTCATCGAGTTCCTTGGATACTTTCTCAAGATCGAATAGTCTGGAGTCGATAACCTCCTTCGCCTTCTTAGGGTCGGGTGGAAGGTCTGTCCATGGAGGTCCTGGCCTGGCGCCCAGTGCGGTCACCGCTTGTTTCGCATCGTCCTGGAATGCGGATGGGAAAATGGCGAGGAACGTCTGGCTTTTTCCAGCGGTGTTGGTGATGGCGAAAATGAGGTTGCCGTAGGTTATCTGGTCAAGCTCTCTCTGCACCGACGGTATTGTTTCAGTAATGGCCTCTCCCGCGAGGCTTGTCAGAAAGCCGCTTCCGGCAATCGCATCTAGCGACACTCCAACGTTCTCCAGTCCAGAAAGGAATCTTGACAGCTCGGAGGTCTGCTCCTTCTCTGTCTGTATCTTGCCCTGCTCATCATCGATCTGCCGGCCCGATTGTTCAAGCTTGAGCGTCTCATCGTCCAGAAAACGGGCAAGCTCTTCCAGATTATCAACGGGCGCCTTCAAGCTCTCTACCCCGGAGTCTCCAGTCTGGAGGGCTGTGGTCAAGCTGGCTATCCGGTTCTTGACAGTAGACGCTTTGGCCAAGAGTTCTAGCGCCTGATAGCGTCGTGCACCCTCCGGAAGGTCGCTGTCCTCGACCTCTGTGAGGTGGAAGAGCTTCTTGGACCCGGCGTACGCGAGGAGATTGGGTAGCTGGTCTTTGGCGACTACTATGCTGACGTGTCGCATCGGGTCCGGGTGAAGCAAGGCTTGTGGGTCTACTCGCCGAAGATTGTTGAGGCTATCAACGTCAAGAGCTGGCTGTCAAGCCTTTCGAGGCGTGACCTGAATGAGTTGTTGAATATGATCCGGCCTTCAGCATCGCTCGCGATTACTCCCCCTAGCCCGTCGATGGGGTTTTCCTCGAATACTAGCTTCGAACCTTTCGGAAGAACTTTTGAGACACTGTCCAGATTCTGCTTTGACGAGCCCTTGAATCCCAGTCTCACGACTGGTTGGTCAGAGTCAACGGCCTTCACTGCCTCGGCGACGAATCGCTGGGCCGTTTCACCAAACCGTGACGACTTTGCAATGTTCGACAGCTTCTCCTCGACCGCTCCCAGAACTTCCTGGACGATACGGTTCTTTTCGTCGAGGATCCTCAGCCTGTTGGCTCTCACCTTTGAACTGAGAATGCTCCTCCTCACCGCCTCCGCTTCCAGTTTGGCCTTTGCAAGGAGCTCATCGGCTTCTTTCTGAGCCCGCTGCCGGGCCTCCGCGATAGTCTGGTCTGCCTTCGCCTGGGCCTCACGAATCGTCTCGTCCGCCTTCAACTTCGCGTCGGAGAGTATCCGATTGTGAAGCTTGTCCAACGACTCTGACACTCTGTTCACCCGCTTAGTATGAGTTCCAACGCTTTGCTTACCGCGTCGTCCTTTCGGGCCTCTGCCAGCTTCCGATAGTTCTTCAGAAGCTGTTCAGTCTCAACATCTGATTGGCGAGCCTCGGCCTCAGCCTTCTCCTTTGCCATTCCCAGAATCTCCTCGCGCTGTTTCTGCGCGCTCGACAAGGCTTCCTGCCGGAGCATTTCAGCTTCCTGTGAAGTCTGTGCGATGATCTGTTGTGCTCGGACCTTGGCCTCGTCGACGATTCTCCGGGCCTGTCCCTCGGTCTCTACGATCTTTCTGACCGCGTCTATTCCAGACAAGTCTTTCTCTCCAAGGGTTCCGAGTCGGCTGGTTTTGGAATCTCTGCGGGATCGTCCTATAAAACTCTGGGGGCTTAGCCTCGATAGCCTCTGGATTCTATTTACAGTCCCGGCAGATCCGAGCGAGTTTATTGGTCGCCTCATCAAGCTTATACGATTCGCGGCCGGCTGATCGTCTTCGCCGGGGGCCATACGAGGCCGGGGTTGGCTTGTCCACCGAGGGCCGATCGGTTCAGGCGACGGGCTGCAGACACGCCTCGTAGCAACCCGTAGTAAACACCCGCAGTGGTGGCTGAAGTGGGTTCGACTCCCACCCCCGGCTCCACGACAAAGATAGTGAGCCTGAAGGATTGGTTGTCGAATCAACGAAAGGAACTGAGCGATTTCCCAGCGAGGAAACGAGTGAGAGGATGATTTAGTGGATTCCAAAGGGCCCTGGCTGTCAGCGCTAGCTCTACTCGCATTCCTGCCTGCTTTCGGTCTTGCCAGGCTCTTCACCTTCATACTACCACAGGTGGTCGTGGTTCAATCTGGAATTCACTTTCACCACTTTTGGTACGGAATAGTTCTGCTCGCCGCGTCAGGCTGGTTGGGAATCGTTGGAGGCGATCGGTGGAACAGACTAGCGGCGATCATGTACGGTCTCGGCGGAGGGCTCCTTGCCGATGAAGTAGGTCTTCTACTCACCCTCGGCGATTATCAGACGGGTATAACATACACCATAGTCGTAGGGGCAGTCGCGATCTTGGGCACCGTGTCGATTTTTCAAAGATATGGAAGAGAGATTCTGGTAGAGCTGAAAAGGATCACATTGTCCGAGAGAGTTGGGTACTTTGCTCTCTTCATCCTTGTTCTTCCACTGCTGATCGAGAATCTGGCACAAATCCAAGTGAGCACCGTCGGGATTCTGGTCGCGTTCGTGTATAGGGCGAAATTTGGCGGCTCGTGGAGGATCTCCACCAAACGATTAGCGGCTGAACTATCCGGCTTCCTACCCGTCCTCCCGATTATCATCGTACCAAGCTTTCTAGGTGGATACTTGGTCAATTCGATCTTTGGGCCCCTGATGAATCAGGGCGACCCGCCACTGATACTCCTGCCATTGTTGATCGTGGCTGGAATAGGCACGGACATAGTCACCGGTCTGTTCGGAGGATGGATCTGGGTGCGAGTCCTTCATCGAACAACATACTCAGACGACAAGGTCGGAACGCAAGCTTTGGCAAGATAGTGCTCCGACAGCCAAAAACCTAGTAAACCTAGGCCATAGGAAGACAGCGACTCACAGAACCGTGTCTAGCTGAACAAGGCTGCTGGCTGATTCCCTAGCCCGTGAACTGAACAGGGGACTACTTTGAGGATACCCGGTTGATACTAGACCTAACACGATAAATCTCGATTCAGTAGCAGGGTGGACAGATTCGATTCTGTGGACGCGACTGGCTGGTGATCGTGAGCGCCGGGTTGTGTCCGAAGTAGAGATATCCGTCCACAAAGTTTTCGTGCGACGAGACGAAGATGAAGTAGAGCCCATTCCAGGGCAAAGTAGTCAGTATTGGCGGCGGAGTCCATTGCATAGTAACGTTGACACTCTGGCCCACAGGGATCGTAATCGGCAGTGAATTGTGGACGGCGCCTCCCGAGAGAAGTTTCCACGCGATGGGCCCAGCAAGTGGAATGTTACTCATATAGGCCGCGACAAGATTGACGGGTATGGACCCGGTGTTTGCGATGTCTATCTCGATGTTTCCAATGCAGGCCGGACTATTGAAGAACTTTCCTTGAGGCACTACATTGTTGCCAGTAGCACACCAACGGTTGTTCGGTCCAACGCAAATTGCAGTACCTGTCCCTGAGGGGCATGCTGTCCCATCGGGCTGAGGGACGTAGTCCGGGTCATTTCCGTAGGCTGTGTTTCCTGAGAAGACCAAGATGCCGTCTTGGGCGAGATCCATCATTCCGGACTTGTTATTCATGATCTGGCCAAAGTCTGCGCTTTCCACCTCTAGCCTTCCCGTGATCGTGTTGCCGGTGATGATCGCTTGGTGACTGACTTCGGACTCGAATTGTCCGTTGACAGTGTTATTGACAAACGTCAATGTACCTCGACCCGCCTCGTAAACTGCACTGTTACAATTGTCGGTGCAAATGGTCGTGATTCCTTGGGTGTTAAGGGAGCTTCCGGAGATTGTTACGGTCTGAACGTCAGAAAGGCCCGTCCAGCCTTGAACGTTTACATTCTTTAGGGTTACAATCGAAGAGGAGTTGCCGACTAGACCTTTTATGGTCGTGCCCACGACTGTCAAGTTGGAACCTTTCGAGGCGAAGACATAGCCAACTTGTGCGTAGATCACGCAGACCCCATTTACTGGGACGAAAATGTTCGAGGGGGTTGGGGATGTTATGGGTGAGGTTGTCGGCGAGTTACATGTCGTCGGGCTCGAAACGGGACACATTCCTGACGGAATGTTGGCCCAAGTTAGTTCAGTGCAGGCGTACACTGTCTCAGGATCCGAAGGGGCGAATGTTGCAAAGTTGCCCCATACTGTCGAGAACTTTTCCGCGTATGCTGCGCCTGAGTTGTCCTGTCCCGTGTTCGACTGGAAGGTGGGGACGACCCAGATGAAGACGATTGCTGACATCATTATCACGATGAGCACCATCATCACTTCTGCGATGATAGTGCTGAAGCCCCTCTTCGAGCGTCTCAGCGAGCGTCGCACGGTGGTTCCTAGTTAACACGCCGCTTCGTGAGCCAAAGGGAGAATGTTACCCTGCGTCGAAGGGAACGGGATTCAGTGCTGCGGTCATGCTTCCATCTACACTGAGTCGGGTAGGGCCTCATAGAAATGCGGAATGTCGGCGTATTCTTGGTAGTTGCTGAATGGTAACAGTATCCTCATGCCCGGCAGAGTCGTAGGCTAGCGTGCCCTCGCTAGAGGGAGTCACCCTGGCTATCCAGACCACAGAACTGATCGCTCACGAAACAGGCAGTCTTGCGGCAGAGGTGGTCTTTGGGTCGATAGATGGAATATTCTCTGTGCTGGGAATAATCGCCGCTGCCGGGAGCGCAGGTCTCGCGCCGTTAGAGATCTTCGTGACAGGGGTGGGCGGTGCGGCAGCAGGTGCACTATCGGTGTTTGCCGCCACTTATCTCTCGGAAACTACGGAAAAGAAGATGCGGCTGATGGCGGCATGGGAGCATTCGAGAAAGGTGGGGACGAAACGGTCGCGGAACAGCAATGGCGAATTGCGGACACCAACTAGGAAGGAGCATAAGGTGTTCCACGAGTTACTCTCAAGGGTTCACCGGCGAGCTCTAGTCTCCGGTCTCGTAACTTCGACAACCTCGACTCTAGCATCTCTTACGCTACTCCTCCCCCTCGTACTGCTCTCCCAGTTCTACTCAACGCCCACTTCGATGCTCGTAGGCATTTTTCTTCTCGCGTTGATGGGCGCCTTTAGAGGAATAACACTGAAGCAGTCAGCGGCCAAGTCTGCAATCAAGATGGTGATTCTAGGTGTGATCATAATTGTTGCTTGTAGAGTCTTGGGATCCTACGTCCAGACGTTATTGAACCTTCAGAGCACAATCTAAACCGTCATAAGACCGTCGCCCGGAAGACCCTGTCGCAGCGATCGGCTTGCCAAATTATCAAGTAGTCTTGGTTGAACCAGCCTTCGAAGAATCGATCGGCTTCGTTGCAAGAGCAATGAAGAATTTCGGGCTGAGATCTCTCCGCCTCGTCAACCCTGTCACGAATCTCGGCCGTGATGGCAGAATGAGGGGTGGACACGCACAGGACGTTCTCGATTCCATGACGGTTCACGAATCACTCTCAGAGTCTCTCGATGGCGTCGATCTTTCGATTGGCACAACAGCGCAGAGAGGACTCTCTGCAACAAATCTCCTCCGGAGGCCAATGACTCCAAGAGAACTGAGCGAGGTTCTAGCCCAACAGGATGGCACAGTCGCAATAATCTTCGGAAGAGAAGGCATAGGGCTCAACAACCACGAGCTCAGCCTATGCGATGCAACAGTCACAATACCCGCTTCGGAGGCCTACCAGACTCTGAACTTGTCGCATGCGGCTGCAATAGTATTCTACGAACTACACAACCCAGCATCAGAGGTCACCGAGGAAGAGTTGGCTACCGAAGAGGTCAGAAAGACCATTCTCAGATACTTGTCCGATTCAATGACCATAGTGGGAGTTGAAGATTACAAGATAGGCCTAGCGACACGAGCAGTCAAGAATGTGCTGGGGAGATCAGCGATCAGAAGACGGGAGGCAAACCTTCTGGCCGGAGCTCTGCGCCAGATTTCGGATGCTCTCTACGAATCCCGCAGACTCGACGGATCAGTTCCGGGAGATGAACAACTCAGCCTTCCGCTAGAACAGTGACTGGAATCCGCCTCTTGTCTTCCTTCGGCTTCGCCGTGTCGAACATTGCTCCCAGGCCAGTTCCACGGGATTCCGTCGAACTATCCTCTCTGTCTCGCGGCATTCCAGAGCCAGTCTCGCCGTTGTAGGAGATTAACGATCTCACCAGGGCCTGGGCGAGTTCAAGGTTTGTCACAACTGGAATACCAAACTCTGCAGCCTTCCTACGGATGACATACTCATCCCGAAGGATCAGTCTGGACTCCGCATCTTTCTCGTGGCTGGGAATATTTATCACAAGTTTGATCTTCCGGCTCGTGAGGTAGTCGAGAATGTTTGGGCTCTTCTTCTCGCGAACCTTGTAAAGGGTCGTTGATGGTATGCCCACTCCGGCGAGTTCCTCTGCCGTGTGTCGCGTCGCGTAGATGCGATACCCGTTCGTGGCGAGCATCCTCGCGTAGGGGATTATTGCCCTGCGAGTCTTCCCCATTGTGATTAGGACAGAGTCGCCTCTTCTCGGAACATAGAAATTGCTTGCGATGAGGGCGTTGATGAAGGCATCCTGGAAGTTCTCTCCAAAGCACGCGACTTCACCCGTGGACACCATCTCGACCCCTGTAACTGGGTCAGCCTTGTCAAGTCGTGTAAAGGAGAACTGGGGCGCCTTTACCCCGAAGCCGGTAGCCTTGCCTTCGCCATCAGGAATCTTCTCGCCCATTATTGCCTTGGCTGCAAGGTCCATGAGGTTTGTTCCTGTCATCTTTGAGACGAAAGGCATACTTCTGGAAGCTCTGAGGTTGCATTCGATTACTTGCACTGCACCGTTCTTGACTAGAAACTGGATGTTGAAGGGGCCCTTGATTGCGAGGGCCTTTGCGATCCTTCTGGCATAATCCAAGACTCGATGTTTGCTCGAGTCCCTGATCGTAAGGGTGGGAATGCTCATCGTGGCATCTCCAGAATGGACTCCTGCATTCTCAACGTGCTCTATCACGGCGCCGATGAAGACGTTCTCTCCGTCTGAGACTCCGTCGACCTCGACTTCGCGCGCTCCCGTGACGAATTTTGAGATTACGACGGGATATTCCTTTGAGATTAGGGACGCCTGGCGAATATACTCGATCATTTGCGGTTTGTCGAACGCGACGTTCATGGCAGCGCCGGACAGAACGTAAGAGGGTCGGATGAGTACGGGATATCCGATCTTGTCTGCGAACTCCGCTGCTCCGTCAAGGGTCTCGAGCTTACTCCATTCAGGCTGCTCTATCCCTAGGTTGTCGAGGAGAAGGCTGAATTTCGACCGATCCTCGGCTGTGTCGATACTGATGGGCGAGGTGCCCAGAATCGTCGCATGGGGAGCAAGTCCTGGCGCGAGGTTGTTGGGTGTCTGTCCGCCAACGCTCAAGACGACGCCCGTTGGTCTCTCCTTGTCTATGATGTCCAGGATTCTCTCGATGGTGAGTTCTTCAAAGTAGAGCTTATCGAGAACATCAAAGTCTGTTGACACCGTTTCCGGGTTGCAGTTGATCATTATCACTTCTCGCCCAAGTTTTCGGAGTGCGAGTCCCATGTTGACACAGCACCAGTCGAATTCGACGCTTGATCCAATCCGATAGCAGCCTGAGCCTAGGACGACAACCTTGTCTTGATCCACGAAAGGAAGGTCGTCTTCGGTTCCACCGTAGGTGAGATAGAGATAGTTTGTGTTTGCCGGCCACTCTGCGGCGAGTGTGTCGATCTGTTTCGTACAGGGAACGATGTTTTGCTTCTTCCGGAATTCTCTGAGTTCTCCTTCAGACTTGTGAACCAGTCGTCCGATCTTTGAGTCCGAAAATCCGAGAATCTTCGCTTTCTCGACGTTCTCTCTGCAGATTCCCTCTTGTTTGAGCTCTTGTTCCACTCCCAGTATGTTGAGGATTTTGTCGAGGAACCATGGGTCTATTCCGCTGAGCTTCGACACCTCGTCTACCGTGAATCCTGACTTGAGAGCCTTGACAACGTAGAAGACTCTCTGGTCTGTCGGTTCCTGCAGTTCCCTCTTGATTCTACGCCAGCTTCTCCCCAAATCGTCTACATCGGTAAGCTCTCTTCCAAGGTCCAGCATTCGAATGGCCTTCTGAATCGCTTCTTCGAAACATCGTCCAATAGCCATGACCTCGCCCACGGACTTCATCTGGGTCCCGATCTCGTTGCTGACTCTTCGGAATTTCCCAAAGTCCCAGCGGGGGGCCTTGACGACTATATAGTCGAGAGAGGGCTCGAAGCATGCCGTCGTAACTCCTGTCATCTTATTGGTGAGTTCGGGTAGAGTGTAGCCGATAGACAGTTTGGCTGCGATGTAGGCTATGGGGTAGCCGGTAGCCTTGGAAGCCAAGGCAGAGCTTCGAGAGAGTCGAGAGTTTACCTCTATGACCCTAAACTGTTCGCTTCTTGGGTCCAGGGCGAACTGAATATTGCATTCGCCGATTATTCCCAAGGCACGGATGACTCGTTGAGCCGTTGCTCGTAGAATATTGTACTCTCTATTCGTGAGGGTCTGAGATGGTGCCACTACGATGCTGTCGCCAGTGTGTATTCCCATCGGGTCCATGTTTTCCATGTTGCAGACAATTGTGCAGTTGTCGTCGTGGTCCCGCATGACCTCGTACTCGACCTCTTTCCACTTGTCGAGATACTCCTCTACGAGGATCTGTTGGATCCTACTGTAGGCTAGTCCGCGCTGAGCGATCTCCTTCAGCTTTCCATCATCGAATGCGACCCCCGAGCCCTGTCCTCCGAGAGTGTATGCGACCCTTACAATGACAGGATAGCCGATCTGTCGTGCAGCCTTGAGAGCGCTGGCAAGGTCTGACGCCTTCCGGCTCTTCGGGACTGGGATACCGTTCGCGGCCATTGTCGTTTTGAACAGCTCTCTGTTGTCGGCCATCTCGATGCTGTTGATGCCGGTGCCAAGAACTTGCACGGCGTATTTATCGAGAATCCTACTCTCAGCCAGCTCCATTCCGCAGTTGAGTGCGGTCTGGCCCCCGAATCCGAGAAGAATTCCCTGCGGTCGCTCCTTTGCGAGGATCTCTTCAATGAATTCTTTCTTTATCGGGACCGAATAGACCTTGTCCGCGAACTTTTTGTCCGTATGGATAGTGGCAATATTAGGGTTCACTACGATGGTCTCGATTCCCTCTTCCCGGAGTGCCTTGATCGCCTGGGAGGTCGAGTAGTCGAATTCTCCTGCTTCGCCTATCTTGATGGCGCCACTCCCAACGATCAGGACCTTGTCAAGCCCTTTGATCTTCATATTTGCAAGGACTCCTTGACGAACTGGTCGAAGAGGAACTGTGTGTCGTAGGGTCCTGGAGAGCTTTCTGGATGCCACTGCACGCCTACTATTCTCTTCCTCTTGTGCTGGATTCCCTCGACCGTCTTGTCGTTCGCGTTGAGGAATCTGACTTCGAACGGGGTCTGGTCAAGCGAGCTGGAGTTGACAGAGTATCCGTGGTTCTGGGTGGTGATGTAGCATCTTCCAGTCTTCAGATCCAGGCAGGGGTGGTTGACTGCTCGGTGTCCGAACTTGAGCTTGTACGTGTCGCCACCGGCTGCTAGTGCAAGGATCTGCATTCCCAGACATATCCCGAGAACAGGAATGTCCGTCTCAAGCAGTCGGCTTGTCGTCTCGACAGTTGCCTCGCACTTTTTTGGATCTCCGGGACCGTTGCTGATCACTATGCTGGTGGGTTCAAACTCGAGAATATCCTCGACTGAGGAGTCGTATGGGACTCGAACCACATTTACTCCGGTCTCCAAGAGGTTTCGGAGTATTCCGTACTTGACTCCACAGTCGACCAGAACCACGGTCGAATCTGAGTTGTTGACATAGTGGACCGGCTCGGATGGACTTACTCGCCTGACCAGGTCGTCCTCATTTGGGTCGATAAGCTTCCCGAGTGCTGCCGTAACCTCTTCATCTTTGATCATATTCTCGGAGACTCTTAGAAGCCCGAGCATTGTGCCGCTCGTGCGGATCCTTCTGGTCAGAGCGCGAGTATCCAAGTCCCTGATTCCAGGGACCTTCTCATCGTTCAACCACTCATCGAGACACTTGTCACTTGACCAGTGGCTGGGATTCGAGAGTGAGTGAATCGCGTATCCTTTCACCTTGATAGAGTCAGACTCGTAGTGGAGAGGTATTCCATGCTTGTCACAAAGAGAGAATGAGGGGACCCCGTAGGACCCGAGGATTGGATAGGTCATGACAACAATCTGTTCGAAGTAGGAAGGGTCCGTGAGAAGTTCTGGATACCCCATCATTGACGTGTTAAAGACAACTTCGCCCGAAGCCTCAGTTGGGGCCCCGAAGCCCTTTCCACGAAGGATTGTGCCATCCTCGAGGGCTAATACGGCGGCCCGGCTATCGTCCACTCGCTCGTCGTCTCAAAGGTTACTCGTATTCGCAGGGGCCTTTTTCAAGCTTTCATTCTCCGATGATAGACCGTGTCCCTCAGGAGAATTTCTGCGTGACGCCAGTGTAGACATCTTTCTGGCAGTTCAGAGAACTCTGACTGCAGTCCGACACTCGGGACAATACTGGTACAGAGCGGCGAGGTCTTTGTACTCAGCGGACCCGGAACCTCTCTCGGTCATTACGAGCACATGAACGAGAGGCTTTGAACACGTAGTGTGCTGAGACTCGTCTGATGTGGAGACTTCTATCTCCGAATCCTTGATCCTTGCTTTCTTGAGTAGACCCAGAAGAGCTTCTAAGCTTGAGACCGCGAACTCTTGGAATGGGAGGTGAGGGACTCCGTTGAGAGCCTTACTCTTTACTCTCGCGGGGTGTGCCATCGGCGGTTGTCACGGGCTCACGCAGTCGCGTGCTCAAGCTTTGAGGTGGATAGTTAGCGACCTTAAGCACGGAGTATCCACATTAGGTTACGCCAAGTGTCAGGAAGTTTATGACCGGGTCAGAGGTTGCAGGATATCTCAGGATTCCTATTCTGCCTAGTCCTTGATTGCGTCCCGATCGTAGCCTAGCCTTTGCTGCATGTCTCGAAGGGGGACAGATGGATGCAAAGCTTTTTTCCCGGTGAGGGGCTGAATGGGACAGAATTTGCCGAGGAGGGCTGATAATACCCAGCGAGAAGAGGAGGTTGAATCTGAGACGATATTTGTGAGCTTGGCGAAATGGAGAAAGAAACCGACAAGAGAGATGATTTCGGAGATGGACCATAACTGGGATCTTCCGAAGAAGGATGGCGGGAATCTGCTACAGGCCTACTGGACGTTCGGAAGATATGACGCAGTCGTGATCCTCGAGGCCCCTAATGAGAAGGTGGCGCTCAAGGCCCTGATGAGGGGAGGAGACTACTTGAACATTGAAACTCTCTTGGCCATTCCGCGGGGAGACGCGGTCAGGCTTCTTGAGTGACCTGCCTCATCAATGTCAATGACCCTCGATTTTTTTCGCCGTTCAAATCTGGGATTCGTTGGTAAACGATCGTTGTTTCAATATTGATGGAAAAAAAGGGGTAAGTCGAGGGCCCGGCCTATTCTTCCTCGCGCCTCTGCTCCTCGACTATCGCGTCTTCTAGTATTGCTGTGTGGGGGATTGCCAGCTCTGCCCGGTTTCTCGCATGGGGGATGAGGAGGATCCGCCTTCTCTTTCCTTCCATGCTTTGACCGCATCGACCATGCTCATGCCTTGGCTCATCTTGTCTTTGAGGAAGAGGTTGTATTCACTGGGTTTGCGCTTCTCTTTCTTCGCCGGTTTCATCTTGCCTAGTTGCGCTATTCTGCTGTCAATGTTCTCCTGTTGCTTCCTGAGGGCTTCGTTGAGGCTTCTCAGGCTGTCTTTGAGCTCCTTGGCGAGTGAGGCTTGGGCCTTCTCAATGGCCGCTAGTTTGGTCTTTGCGAGAGAAGTATGATTCTTCTCTAGTGTTGCCAGCCGTGACTTCACTTTGTTGACGTCCGCGAGGAGGGACTTTGGTATTCCTGCCGTCTTCGGCATGGTTAGTGGCATTCTTGATGAGAAGAAAAGCATTCCGGATGCCCATGAATTCTCCGATTACAGACGCGATTCCGACCGGAAACTGGCTAGCTATGACAGCGGAACAGTAAGGCCAACGGACTATCGGTGTTCCGATAGGAGTCTTGTGCTTCTCTCAGGAGAGTGAAAATTGGCAGAATCATGTATAGATTTGCGGGAATCGAGCCAGACGCTCGTTAGGTTGAGCATGCCTGGCTTGGGAAGTGAACGACTTCTGAATCTGTGGCCGATGCTTGAGAGCTGTATAGCCCGGCGCTGACCTGGGAGTTGATAACCAAGGCTATTTGTTGAGAAAGAGGCTGAGACCCTGGGTCAAACGCTGGGTTGCTGAAGGTGAGGGTTGTGTAGGAAGCACTCTGGCCCGGGGAGAAGGTTTGGTCTGGGGCTGTTGTCGTGCTGACTGGAACACCGTTTGTTGACATTGCAAAGGTAACGTGTGCGAGTGAGGTTGGCAGTGAGGCAGAGCTATAGACGATGACGCTACCGAACTTGTAGGTTAGGATAGGGTTGATGCTCGTCGAGTTGCTAGTGCAAGTCCATGAGACGTCATAGAATCGTACGGTGAGCCCGTGAATGGAGGTGTCGCTCATCACCGCAAATGTGGCGAGCCCTGTGAATGCGAGTAGCAGAATTATTACTAGAAAGTAACGAGAAATTCTTCCAGCTAATCCGGACCATCTCTCGGTCATAGCCAGACTTCCAGCGTTGGAAGCTTAATGAGTCTTAACTCAAGAAGGCAATGTAACCGGACACGATTAAAGAAGTCAGTTTTTCAAATCTCTTTGGAAGAGGGTTGAGGTTGGCTTCAGGGCTTTTGATCTTGGTCTTTCGAGGACTCTTGGATGAATCCTTTCATCGTGGAGATGATTCCAGTGAACTCCATTGGAATGATCCATTTTGTGGATGGGCTATTGCCTAGGGCTTTGAGCGTGTCCAAGTATTGGAGAGCCATAGTCTTCGAATCTACGGTCTTTGCGGCTGAGAAGATCAAGCCCAACGCTTGAGCCAAACCATCAGCTACAAGGATCTGGGACTGCTTGCTGCCCTCAGCCACGAGGATCGCTGACTGCTTTTGCCCTTCTGCTTGCAGGATGGCTGCGTTCTTCGCCCCTTCGGCTTTGAGGACAGAGGACTCTCGGATACCGTCGGATTCTGTGACCAACGCTCGCCTGCTTCTCTCAGCAGTCATCTGTTTGACCATTGCGTCCTGGACATCCTTGGGAGGCCTGATCTCACGGATCTCGACGTTGGTTACTTTGATTCCCCATCTCTCCGTCACTTCGTCCAGCCTGGTTCGAAGAATCGAGTTGATCTGCTCCCTCTTTGACAGCAGTTCATCGAGGGGTATGTCACCAACAACGGCCCTGAGTGTTGTCGTGGCTAGTCCGACTGAGGCTCCAGTAAAGTTCTGCACTTGTACGATGCTCTGCGAAGCATCAACCACCTTGTAATAGATCAGAAAGTCGATATCTACAGGAGCGTTGTCTTTCGTGATGGCTGTCTGGTGAGGGACCTCCAGGTACCTTTCCCTAAGGTCAACTTTGACGAGCCTGTTGATCACGGGAAGAATTAGTACTACTCCGGGTCCTTTCGCGCCCATCAATCGTCCGAGGCGGAACTGGACCACGCGTTCGTATTCGCGTATTATCCTGATGGAAGATGCGAGGAGGGCTAGGATAATTATGAATAGAATGATGAGGAAGAAAATCTCGACGTAGAGAGTGACGTCGCTTGCTTGAAGTATGATCGAGCTTAGAAACATGACTAGGCCTCCGCCTTTTCCACCAAAAGCCTCAGTCCTTGAACATCTTTAACTCTAACTTGAGCACCTCTTGGGAGATCTTCTGAGCCCGTGACACTATAGTCTTCGGATCCGATGTTTGCTGTGGCGGTTGCTCCGGCCTTCAAGTCGCTAGTCAGCCGGCCCTGCTTTCCTATTATAGCCTTGGGATTCTGCGCTGGAGGCCGATGCATCATCACCTCTCGAACCCTATAGAGGTAGATGCTTCCCAAGACGCCCCCACCGCCGACCAGTCCAAGCACTGTATAGGTAAGGACACTTGCCTGAATGAACGAGCCAGTTGGCGCACCGACGGGAGCTGGAGAGGAAGAGGGTAGGCTGAAGATTAGTAGGAAGCCTACGATGAAGATTATGACACCCGCGATCGCCGCCACGCCGTGATGTATTTTCAGCTCTAGGAAGATGAAGATCGCTCCTATCGTCATCAGGACTATAGAAACCAGCGGGGCCCCGAATACTCCCAGTCCGAGGAGCGCTAGAGCGACTAGTGCCCCTCCAATTACTGTGAATATGAGCGTTGGGTGATAGATGTCCGCCAGTATGGCGAATACCCCCGCGAGGAACAGGACGCTGTCTAGGTTCGGATCGCTGATGATTGAGAGAAAGATCGATGTCGTCCCCGGAGTGTGGATCGTGGCATCGCCCGCACCCATCATCGTCAGAGCTTGTTGTGTGTTGTTAGCTGGCAGGACCGTATTAATGACGTCTTGCTGCAGAGCGGTGCACGAAAACACGGTTCCGCACTCGTACGAGACTCCCTTTGTAACCATCAGTGCTGTAGCGTTCCAGTTGCGTCCGTTGTGCTTTGTGAGCGCAACCATGTAAGTAGTGAACGCGTTGATGTCCTTGGTCAGAGTGGTGTTTTCTTCGCCAGTCGGGATTCCTGACACAATGGGTGTCGCGGAACCGATTAGAGTTCCGGGTATCATTGTAATATTGTTTGAAGCCTCAGCGATGTAAGCTCCTGCGCTAAACGCGTGGGCGCTCGCCGGCGACACAAGAGTGTAGAATTTGTTCCCAGCCCCTTCGTAGTTGGAGATCGAGCTGATGATGTTTTCCATGTTGGTTCCAGAACCTCCGTTGGTGTTGAGGATCAGAATGAAGCTGTGTATTCCCGAGGAAGTCGCGTCGTTGATCGATGATATGACGAAGTCTTCGGCGCCAGGGTCAATGTCCTGGTTCAAGGAAGCGACATAAACGTTTGATTGTGCATGGGCCTTCGCGGGGAGAGACGCCTGCAATGCCAGGAATACGAGGGCGAAGACCAAGAATAGGACGATTCTGTCTTTAGAGACCTTCACCATTCAGTGAGTCCACTACGATATGGTCTGGAAGGGTTCCGCATAAGCCTAACCCCAATGATCCGAGTATCCTCAACTGCCCATTCCTTGAAATGCCATGAATAGACACGTCAGTGGAGGATAATTATAGCTCCGCCAAGACTCAGCACCCTCGAGCTATTGCTCGAACATCTTTATCCAACGCCCTATCCAGGAACTGGCAAGACAAGGATGGGCACGGCAGGCGATTTCGAAGCCTTCGATCTAGATCCCCGGCTCCTTCAAGGGATAAAGGACCTCGGTTTTGATGAGCTATTCCCAATCCAAGCCGAAGCCATTGCACCTATACTGCAAGGCAGAGACCTGATAGGGCAAGCCCACACTGGCAGCGGCAAGACCCTTGCATTTGCTGTTCCTATGCTACAGAGTATCGATCAGGAACAGAGGGGAGTACAAGGGCTAGTACTGGTTCCTACTCGAGAGCTCGCCGTACAGGTGGCTGGAGAATTCGAGAAGCTGGCTAGACATCTGAGGGTTCGAACCGTCCCTGTGTATGGTGGCCAGAGCATTGGGGTTCAGATGGACCGATTGGAAGACCCGAGGACCAAGATAATTGTAGCCACACCAGGGAGGTTGACTGATCACCTCGAAAGGAAGACTGCGAGTCTGGACAAGGTGAGGTTCGTGGTTCTGGACGAGGCGGATAGAATGCT
>WNGL01013540.1_pt1 | contig 17554 bp, 15 predicted proteins | sample 5400591 | NCBI WGS metagenome assembly WNGL01 (sample SAMN13153377, study PRJNA577476) | soil metagenome | isolation source: 80 cm soil or saprolite under Garry oak tree replicate 1 | place: USA:California | collected 2016-06-15 | reverse complement strand
GAACACCGCCGAAAAAGAAGACGGCGATGGCAATACTGGTCCAGCCCTTGACCAAGCCTGGCGCAAAGAATCTTGCAAACAGGGCCCACAGGATTCCGAAGATTGCCAGGCCCGAGGCGGTCAAGCCGAGCCACGTCGCCACCCTGAGCGGCACGACCGAGAAGGACACGATGCCGTCCATAGCGAACCGGAGCATCTTAAAGAGCGAAAACTTGGTGACGCCAGCTAGTCGCGCCGTCCGGCGGTAGGGAACGGCGACCTGCGAGAACCCGAGCCAACTCACCATACCGCGCACAAAGCGGGCGCGCTCGGGCATGGAAAGCAGAGCGTCGACCACCGCGCGATCCATCAGGCGAAAGTCGCCAGCGTCTAGGGGGATGTTAGTCTCCGACAAGCGGTTGATGATTCGATAAAACGCCTTCGCGGTCCACAACTTGAAGGCTGCTTCCCCCTCTCGCTCTGTTCGGGTGCCGTAGACGACGTCGTACCCCTCCTGCCATCGCTTCACGAACTCGCCAATGACCTCCGGTGGGTCCTGAAGGTCAGCGTCGATGACCACGACGGCCGCGCCAGACGCGTGGGCCAGCCCGGCGGTGATGGCGATCTGGTGACCAAAATTTCGGGACAGCCGGACCACGCGGATGCGACCGTCCTGGGCGTGAAGTTCTCGCAGCAGATCAGGCGTGGAGTCGGTGCTTCCGTCATCGACGTAAACAATCTCGAAGTCCAGTGGCATGGGCTCGAGAAGAGCTACCAGGCGGCGATTCGTCTCGCGCAGCACTTCCTGCTCGTTCGAGCACGGGACCACAACGGAGAGCAGCACCCGAAGCTCGCCGGACTCTGCCGAACCGCCTGGGGCCGAGAGTCGCCGCCACCCGGACACTTGTCGCCTCACACTCTCTCCTTCCGCGATCCGCTAGTATACTACTCCGTTTCGTATCCGGCATCGGTCTCCAGACTCAAGGTTGGTGACGGAGTGGAGGGCTGGGGCTTTGGTGCGCGTGCGAAACCCTCGCTGTAGCGGCTATATCCCGATCGCAAGGCTCGACTTATCAACGACTTTGGCGTTGAAGATACAGCCGCTACAGCCGCGACCATCTGTTCTGGGGGGAGCGAGCTAAAATTCAGTTCACGTCACGCAGGTTTCGGTATACCCTCTTGGGCTGACGACTGGCAAATTGGGCTTATGACTGGCAAATGAAATCGAGCATACCGCACGTAATCCGACTTCTAATCGTCATCCTCGTTATGAGCCTGGTGGTGGATTTTGCGATGCTCAATTTCTCCGCCCATAAAGACATGCTTGATTTCTCTCAGTTCTACTGTGCAGGCCAGATAGTGCGGCAAGGGCTTGGGAGAAGCTTGTATGACCTTAGGACGCAGTGGGAATGTCAGTCAAGAGTGGCCTCAGTCCACACGTTCTACAACCACCCGCCGTTCGAAGCCCTGCTTTTCTTGCCCTTCACGTCCTTCAGCTACCGCACTGCCTATACCCTTTGGACCATCATGAGTTTGGCGTTGCTGGTCTCCGCGGCCCTCTTAATCGAAACCCAAACCAAGGTTGGTCTCGCAATCTCGCAGTACACCAGGATTCGTGCGGATTTCGGCTTGGTTCTCATGATATTCCTGACGTTTGCCCCGGCGACGACCTGCCTCCTGATCGGTCAGGATTCGATGCTCGTCATTTTCATCTACACGCTGGCGTTCATCCTACTGAAGCGTGGTGCCGAATTCCAGGCAGGGTGCGTATTGGCCTGCGGGCTTTTCAAATTCCAGTTCATCGTTCCTTTTGTTGTTATCGTTCTCCTGCGCCGAAGGTGGTCCGCCGTGGGGGGCTTTGCGGTGATTGCAGCCTTCCTGGTAGTCGTCTCAACCGGAGTCTCCGGGTTGCAAGCCATCACGGGGTACCCCAGATTCCTGTTCTTCGACACGGCCTATCGGGAAGTCTCTTTCTTCCAACCGCAATTCACGGCGAACATCAGAGGTTTTCTGTATCTGTTCGCCGGTCGGAGACTCCCGGGGTCTGCATTTGTCGTGTTGGTGGTGGCCTTCTCCGCCTTGGCCCTATGGTTGGCTGCTAAGAACTGGAGGGATGAGCAATTTGGCCTGTCCTTTTCGGCCGCCGTCATCGCCACACTCCTGGCGAGCTATCATTTATACAACTATGATTTGACGCTGCTGCTGCTCCCGATCGCCATCGTGTGCGGTGAGTTGGCCCAGGGCGGGCTCTTGCTCTCGGGTCCGGTGCCTCTGACGGGAGCCTTGGTCGTGCTATTCATCCCTCCCTTGCATTCCATGCTCGTACAACGTAGCGCGTATGCGCTGATGTCTATTCCGGTTCTGGTCTTGTTCTTTACGGTGATTTGGCTTACCCGCGGCGGGGCACTCGAACATCCAGTAAGTTAACGTTCACCGACAGCCGCAGTGCTCAAGGTGAGCCCAGCGGAGCTCTATTGGATTATCTCAGCATCACCAGCCTCGACCGAAACACCCTGTTTCTGCTGCAGAAGTACGGAGTCAAGGCCTGCCTGCTCAAGCGTGACTCGCCGCTTGGCACGTTCTTCCGAGTACTGCCCGACTGGCAGGAAGCATACTCGGACAGCCTCAGCACTGTGTTTGTGCGCAGAACCCGCGCGGAGAACTACCCCGTAGTCATGAACCCGGGTCCAGGCGCGCGCACGGTCGTAAACCACGAACCGCCCGCCAGGTAGACAGCAGGCATTCTGGTCGAATGTTGGATTTTGATGGGGCGAATTAACAAGGGGCGGACCCACAGGCGACTGCTGGGACCGCACCTGCGGTCCCAGCAACTACTCGTAGCTTCATCAGCGATCCCGGCGAGGGGCTTCACGCTGTCGTTAAGACTTAAGTTGACTACGTGCCGACAGCCGTGCTTATCCTGCTGCCGATGATTGTGAACGCGTTATTGATGTCGCTGGCGACGACGCCCATGCCAGCGGTCGCCGCGAGTGCAATCAAGGCAGCCAACAGCGCGTATTCGATCAAGTCCTGACCGCGTTCGTCCCGGTGCAGGCTCCCCAAGACTTCCCTTACTCGCAAGAACATCCGTTCTACCATCATGCCTTACCTCCTCAAAGCCGTCTCCGGTCGCGTAGGTTTTCCCATGCGCGCCGCAAAGAAGGTTATTAAAGACAGAAGGCGGCGCGCAACCAAGCTTCAAAAGTCCGCTCCCGAGCTGCCGTCGCCAGGTTTGGCGTGCGCCCGAATCCTCCTCCGCTCTTCTGTGACTATCATCAACCAACCGCCGAAAGGCCACAATCGCCCGTCAGTGCCAACTAATTATAGCACAAGTCGGTTACCCTACGTAGCACTTAGGTGCTGTCCGGCCCCTTATCCGGCCTCCAGAACCGGTTTTCTGCCGTGTTTTCTGCCGTGTTTTCTGATAGATCGGAGCGCTTCCGGGTCGCCCTTGAACGTGCTTTTCATGCACTTGCCGGGGGAGGCAGGGTGGCGCTGGCCCGGCCCAAGTGAGGCCCGGGAACCCCCTCAGAGCCGAAAATGGTTTGCCAGACCCCCGAAATGCTGGTCAGACGGGTTTGCCATCGAGTCTCGGCCCGCCTCGGTAGACAAACAGCCTCATCATGCGCCTGCCCGGTGTGCCCAATGGTGGACAATTAGTAGCCATAAGTCCGCCGTCGGGACCAAGCATCAGGCCCCTGAGGGACCGCGACCTAAGCGTCGAGGTTTGGCCGCCTTATCCTAACTATGTGACTGATTTAGAGTACACTTTCCCGACTGGGACGGCCAATCGCAAGAAGCAGCAGGGCACCGTATGTGGAAGGTTCCCAGTTCCGAAAAGGGGCATCTCGGGACCTGAGGTTGGGTTTGGAATCCGGCTTGCATTGGCTATAGGCGTCTCGTTGACAACTTTTCGACGGCACCAAATGCGGGGCCTCGGAAGGAAACCTTCAAAAACTTTTTCTCGTCCAAGGAGGACGTACCATGATGAATCGTCTTATGCAAGTTCTGAGCACCCTGCACCGTGAGGAATCCGGCCAGGATTTGATCGAATACGCTCTGTTGGCTGCCTTGATTGCACTCGCGGCAACCGCTGGCATGAGCGTCGTCGCCAGCGACATCAACAATGCCTTCGTGAAGATTGGCAGCAAGTTGAGCGCCAACGTCGGCACGTAGTGTTTCGACACGGCCTAACCTCCTTTCAGCACACCTGCTGAGGGGAGCTTCTAGGGCGACTGCCGGGACCAAAAGGGGGGCTGGCAGTCGCCCATTTTCCCGCTACACGAACACAGTTTTCGCTTATCGGTTGGCTTTGATGATGGGTTACCCGCCCCACTGCGACCAAAAACTTCACACTCGCTTTGAAACCAGGAGCGGGAGATCGAACCCGGCCCAGAAACACTTTGACATAGTAATTAATATCATGATAGGGTAGTGGCCACAGAGATCCGTAGATGTCTCGTATCGGAATTCTGGATCCTGTTGCACTTTCGGAACACGGTTTGACCACCTTGCCAGCGACACTGACCTTTGAAGCTGGGCGGGTGTTCGGTGAAGAGAAATCCCCTTGACCACGGATAGCTTTCCTGTGTCGGCTCGTTTCGGGGAAGCTTGCCGGGGGACGCAGAGGCGTGGGCGAAATAATCACTTACCTTCAACCAGCGCCTCGCCGTTCGCGTGTGGCCACTTTTCAAGGTCGGCACTCCGACTTCGCTTCTCAGATCACCGGAACGAGACCGGAATAAGACCGGAGCAAGATTTAAGAGAGAGGCGAGCCCGAAAATTGGAACGTGACGGGGCACTTGCCCCAAGTTCTATGGTAAGGAATCGGAAGTGGAGAAAGCCTTCTTAATCGGTGCTTGCGCGTGCGCGCTTTTAGGCGCCATAAGGGACGTCAAGACGAGGCGGATTCCCAACTGGCTCACGTACAGCGCCTTCCTGGCCGGTCTGCTACTTAGGGCTTGCTTTGGCGGGTGGCATGGAGTATGGTACGGGTTCCTAGGCGGCCTGGTCGGGGGCGGCATTTTCCTCCTGTTCTTTCTGGTGGGTGGGATGGGAGCGGGAGATGTTAAGCTCATGGCCGCGGTTGGCTCCCTTGCAGGATGGGACCACATCGGGAATTCCCCGGCGGTTGTGATCATCGTGCTCGCGTGCGCCATCGCGGGCGGAGTTCTAGCCCTGATTTACATGGTTTTTCGAAGGCGGGTAGGCAGTACGCTGAAAAACGTCTGGTTCCTCGTTCGCCATCACATGTTGTTCGGAGTACAATCCCACCCCGACATTAATTTGCACGACCCGAATGCGATCAAGATGCCTTATGCACTGGCTATCGCTGCCGGGACGTTTTACTCTCTCGGTGCGATGCTCGTTCAGAGGTGAACAATGGATATGCGACGTGTCGTAGTTGCGCTGGCTGATGTGACCCTGGTGGACTGGCCCCAAAGCGTTCTGCCGGTGGGTACGTTTACGAAAGTCGAGGACGTCATGGGCCGTGCCTTGATCTACCCCTTGTCCGAAAAAGAACCTGTGCTGTTGCGTGACTTGGCTGAGCCTGGATCGGGTATCTCGCTGAGCGTCAAGATCCCGCCGGGGATGAGAGCCACCTCAGTCAGATCCAATGAGATAGTCGGCGTGGCGGGGTTCTTGTTCCCGGGTTCACATGTGGACGTTCTCGACACTTACACTCCTCCAGGCAGCAACGCGCCGCAGACCGAAACGGTGCTCCAGAATGTCGAGGTGATCAGCGCCGGACAGAAGATACAGCCTGATCCTCAAGGCAAGCCGGAGACCGTTAGTGTGGTGACGCTGTTGCTCAGTCCGAGGGACTCGGAGAAGCTCCTTCTAGCGAGCTCCCAAGGTAATATCCAGTTCGTGCTGCGAAATGGCGCCGACACCGAACAGGTCAAGGGGTCAGCGGTAAGCCTTGGCGATTTGAGTGCGTCGGGAGCGCCCAAGCCTCCAGCTCCCCCAACCACGCACGTGAGAGTTCGTTCGTCCAGGTCGGAGGCAAAGAAGCTGCCCAAGCCCGAAGATTTTTACACCATAGAGATCTATCAGGGGGAGAAACGCAGTGAACAAAAATTCCCGGAAGGCGCTCCCGCTCCCAATTAGTCCGGAGAATGCGCTGGCGCGGCTAGCGCTGAACGCGTTGACAACGGGGGTTCTGACGCTTGGCGTTCTACTGACTACGGGAGCCGCGTCTGGCGCGGACCAGCAAGCGGCTGCCCCCGAAACGCAGACGCTGCACGTGCTGGTGGGCAAGTCAGTGCTGATCAACCTGGAAACCCGCGTGCGGCGCGTCATGGTGAGCAATCCCGTCGTTATCGATGCGACGGCCACCAGTCCGACGCAGTTGGTGGTGACGGCGAAAACTCCGGGAACCAGCAGCCTGATTCTCTGGGATCAGGCGGGCCAGTCTAAGATGTTGGATGTGCTTGTGGACGTGGACATATCGACCCTACGGGACGCCGTTCAGCAGGCTTATCCTGGTGAGCCCGTGCAGGTGCAGGCGGAGGAAGGTCGAGTGCTTATTTCCGGAACAGTCTCTGACCCACGGGTCAGCGAGGACCTGGTCAAAATGGCGGGAGTGTTCTCAAAAGACGTCATCAATTCGACCATTCCGGCGCCTCCGCGTCACGAAAAACAGATTCTGCTGGAAGTGAAGTTTGCGGAAGTCGATCGCTCCAAGCTGGAGCAGTTCGGATTCAACCTGTTTAGCACCGGCGCGCTGAACACTCCCTTCACGGCCACCACCCAGCAATTCAGCCCACCCACGAATCAGGCTTCCCAGCTCGCGGGCACGTTCGGGCAGAAGGTGGGCACGGGTTCGACGACCTCCAGCACGAGTTCGAGCACACTTTCGACAACCGCCGCCACCAGCGTAGCGTTCACGATCAACGATCTGCTCAATGTCTTCCTCTTCCGTCCTGACCTCAATCTGGGAGCGACGCTCCGGGACCTCCAGACCAAGAACATTCTCGAGATCCTGGCGGAGCCCAATCTCATGGCGATAAGCGGGAAACCGGCGCGCTTCCTTGCGGGAGGCGAATTTCCCTTTCCCGTGGTGCAGGGCGGCACAAATGTTAGCGCCGTCACTATCCAGTTCCGGCCCTTCGGTGTGCGCCTGGAATTCACCGGTTACATCACCGAGAACAACGTTGTCCGGCTCCAGGTCATTCCGGAGGTAAGTACGCTCGACTTTACGAACTCTCTTACGATTTCGGGTTTCACGGTCCCGGCCATATCGACCCGCAGAGCCGAAACCGAGATCGAGCTTAAGGACGGCCAGGGTTTCGGCATTGCCGGGCTGCTTGACCATAGGACTACGGTGCAACTCAACAAGATACCCGGGATTTCAGACATTCCTATTCTCGGCCAACTGTTCCGCTCGAGAAACATTAATCGCTCCAACCAGGAGCTAATGGTCCTGGTGACTCCGAGAATTGTGGATCCGGTGAAGGTAGCTCCTCCGCCGATCGTTCTGCCCAAAGCGCCTGTTCCGTTCTTGAACACGCCAGGTTTTGATCGCGGTCTCCCGAAAGGGGAAGGGGCGGGGAAAACGTCAGAGAAAACGTCGCCGAAATAGTCATCATGGAAATTACTATGGGCACCGGGAACACAACGAAACCCACTGAGCGAGGGAAAGCACCGATGGGCGGTGCGCTTTCACTGGTCACCATTTGCCTGGACCAGAAGTGTTCAAGCCAGCTCAAGCACTTCATTGACTCGACATCGCTGATCCAGTTGCGCGCGGAATTGACGCAGTACCTGGAGGAGGACACCGACGCCAGCCTGGTCGATCAACTGAAGGACCTGCACCCGGACATTTGTCTGATCGACTTCGACGCCAATCGCGAGCAAGCAACCCGAACCGCAGAGCGAGTTCACGAGGCCTTTGCCGAGACCGCCATTTTTGCCACCTCGGCCGACTCCCAGCCCGAACTCATTATCAAGGCTATGCGCTGCGGCTGCGGCGAATACCTCGTCAAGCCTCTGGACCTCGACCAGCTGGTCGAGGCCTTGGCACGGGTGGGAGGGCGAAAGAAAGACAAGAGGGAGCAGCCGACCGGGCAACTGCTGGCCTTCCTGGGCGCGAAAGGGGGGTCGGGAGTCACGACCCTGGCGATTCACCTCTCCGCCATCCTGGCCCAGCTGCACCAGCAGAAGACGCTGCTGGTCGACCTCCATTCCGATTTGGGCGACGCCAGCCTGTACCTGGGCTTGAAGAAGCACGCCTACCACTTCTTCGATTTGGCTGACAATACTCACCGGCTCGACTCGGAGCTGCTGCAGGGTTTTCTGGCCCACCACTCGAGCGGCCTGGATGTTCTGACCGCTCCTGAAGGTTTCGATGTACCGCGCCACGTTTCGGGTGAGGACATTGCGCACACGCTGGCATTCCTCCGAAGCCGGTACGAATATGTGGTGGTGGACTGCCACCCGGGACTGGACGACCAGAACGTGGCGGTGATTGATCAAGCCGACCAGCTTTATCTGGTGGCGCAGCCCGAAATCCCGGCGCTGCGGAACGTAGCACGCTACATCGATCAGCTCAGCCGATTTCAATATCCCCCGGACAAGATCCGGGTCGTGATCAACCGGCACTCGAAGAAGTCGCCAATTAACGACGCGGCGATTGAGAAGGCCATTCGCAAGAACATTCATTGGAGGGTTCCGAACCAGTACTACGAGGTGATGAAGACCGTGAATACCGGGGATCCTCTTGCACTCACGTCGGGCTCGGAGTTCGTGCGCAGCTTGACGACTTGGACGGAGGCTCTGGCGGGCACACCTCCCACGGCCGCGAAGAAGAAAGAAGGCAAGGGCCTTCTGGGTCTCTTTGACCGCGGATAAGGTGACGTTTGAAAGGGAGATATCATGGGCGAAAGTGATCGCAGTTCGATATCCGTTGTCGGTAGTAGCTTGGGAACGTCACGCGCCGCCGAGCCCCGGAAGGGGATCGGGCTGGCGCCTAAGGCCTATCAAGAATTGAAATCGACGGTCCATCGCGACCTGTTGAGCCGCGTGGATCTCGAAAAGGTAATGGGCCTGGGAGACGGCGCCGCGCGCAGCCAGATCTTTAGTGTCATTCAGGACCTGGTGGGAGGCTTGAATACCCCGCTCAGCGGGATGGAGCGGCAGCAACTGGCGCGCGAGGTCTTGAACGAGGTCTTTGGTCTGGGCCCTCTGGAGCCCCTGCTCGAGGACCCCACCATCAGCGACATCCTGGTGAACACGTACAAGCGGGTCTACGTGGAGCGGGCGGGGCTGCTCGAAAAGACCAACGTGGTGTTCAAGGACGACGCCCACCTCATGCAGATTATTGAAAGGATCGTCTCGGCGGTGGGGCGGCGGGTGGACGAGTCTACGCCCATGGTGGACGCCCGGCTGGCGGACGGCTCGCGCGTCAACGCCATCATCCCTCCCTTGGCGATTGACGGGCCCTCCCTGTCGATCCGGCGTTTCGGTCACGTGCCCTTGCAGCCGGACGATCTGCTGGCCAACCACACTCTGACCCCGCAGATGCTCGAGCTGTTGAAAGGGGCCATCAAGGCGCGGCTGAACATCGTGATCTCGGGCGGCACCGGCTCCGGCAAGACCACCATGCTGAACTGCCTCTCGGGGTTCATCCCCGACAGGGAAAGAATCGTGACCATTGAGGACTCGGCGGAACTGCTGCTCAAGCAGGAGCACGTGGTGCGCCTGGAGTGCCGTCCGCCCAACGTGGAAGGCAAGGGAGCGGTGAAGGCGCGGCAACTGGTGATCAACAGCTTGCGGATGCGGCCCGACCGCATCGTGGTGGGCGAGGTGCGGGGTGAGGAATGTCTGGACATGTTGCAGGCCATGAATACCGGTCACGACGGGTCGCTGACCACCGTGCACGCCAACAGCCCTCGAGACGCGCTGAGCCGCATGGAGACCATGTCGCTGATGGCCAACCTGAACCTGCCGGAAAAAGCCATACGCTCGCAAATCGCCTCGGCCGTGACGGTCATCCTCCAGGTCTCGCGCATGAGCGACGGCACGCGGCGGGTCACGCACTTCACCGAGATCACCGGCATGGACAACGAAGTGGTGAGCATGCAGGACATCTTCCTGTTTGAAAAGCGGGGCATCGGGGCCGGCGGGCGGGTGCTGGGACGTTTCTATGCCACAGGAATAAGGCCCAAGTTTGCTGACAAACTGAAGACGTCCGGGATTACGGTCCCGGCCGCATTGTTCGACCACTCGGTTGAAATTTAACTGCTGAAGTATCGGGAGCGCCAATGTCGGTATTTGTGATTCTGTTCTTGATTCTCCTACCCGTGGTCTTTGCGGTCTTGTTCTTCGCCCTGCGGCCCACCAAGGAGGAGCAGTCTGTCCAGCAGCGCCTGACCATGATTGAAAAATCGCTGGCGGGAGCCGGCGATGAAGACACCACGGACATTCTGAAGCAGGAAGTGCTCAGTGAAGTGCCGTGGCTGAACGAAATATTGCAGATGGTGCCGTTTTCGAACCGACTGCGGCGGCTCCTGTACCAGGCGGACAGCCACTGGACTGTGGCGAAACTGATTTTTGGTTCCCTGTTCGTTGCCGCCTGTGCGACTTGGGTGGCGAGTTTTCGGGTCCCAGCCTTTGGGCTGGCCGTGATCGTCGGTTTCGTGGCTGGAAGCGTGCCTTATGGCTACCTCGTCTGGAAGAAGGGGGCGCGCATGAAGAAGTTTGAGGAGTTGCTGCCGGACGCCATCGACTTGATGTCCAGAGGACTGAAGGCCGGCCACGCGGTCAACTCGGCGATTGAAATGGTCTCCCAAGAGGTTCCGGACCCTGTCGGAACAGAATTTCGTCGCACGTTCGAGGAGCAGAACTTTGGCCTGCCCATGCGTGAGGCGCTGTTGAACCTGGCACGCCGTGTCCCCATGCCCGACGTCCAGTTCGTGATAACAGCCATGCTGGTGCAGAGGGAGACCGGCGGCAACCTGGCGGAAATCCTGGACAAGACCACCGTCGTCATCCGGGAACGATTCCGGCTCAGGGGTCAGTTGCGGATTTATACCGCGCAAGGGCGAATGACGGGATGGATCTTATCTGCCCTGCCCTTCTTTCTGTTCTTTATTCTGGACTTCCTGAATCCGGACTATGAAGGGATTATGCTGCACGACCCGACGGGTCAGAAGCTACTGTACGCGGGTTGCATCATGATGGTGATTGGCTGGTTTGCGATCCGGAAAGTCATCGATATAAAGGTGTAGTCGACTATGATTTACCTGACAATAACGGCAGTCTTTGTCCTGGGCTTTGCGGTGGTCTGGCTGCTTCTCAGCGCACACTCGCCCGTGAGCGCGCGGTTGATGGCGGTGACCACCGAGGCGCCTGCCGCCTTGCAAGCGCAGGCCGACGCACGCACGCCAGCGTTCAGCCTCGATCAGATTGTGAATGTGTTGGGACCCCTGCGCAGGTACGTGGGATTCACCGAAAACCCAGAGATCGTTCAGCGCCTCTCGATGGCCGGATATCGCAAGGCATCGCACGCAGACGCTTTCCTTCTCATGAGGATGCTTCTTCCGGTTGCGGCCGCCGTGATTGGGGCTTTCACGATCAAGAGCAACACGATCTTTGTCGTCGTCATCCTGGCGGTCGTCGGCTTCCTGCTCCCGGACCTCTGGCTGACGCGGGCTATTTCCAAGAGAAAAGAGAGCATCCGGCTCGCCGTCCCTGACGCGCTCGACCTTCTGGTAATATGCCTCGAGGCGGGATTGGGATTAGATCAGGCCCTGCTGCGGGTGGGGCAGGAAATGAGGATCACCCACCGCGAACTGAGCGAAGAGTTTCTCTTCGTTAATCTTGAACAACGCGCCGGGAAGGCCCGCATCGAAGCCTGGCGCAACATGGCACAGCGGTCGGGCGTGGAAAGCATGCGCGCCTTCGTCCACATGCTGGCACAAACGGAGCGTTTCGGGACGCCGATCTCCAAATCGTTGGGCTCCTTTGCCGAAGCCCTGCGTATTCGGAGAAGGCAACAGGCTGAGGAAATGGCGGCCAAGACGACCATCAAGTTAGTGCCCCCCCTGGTCATGTTCATTTTCCCGAGTTTGTTCATTGTTTTGTTAGCGCCTGCGGTGCTCGTCATCGGGAAAAATCTCGGCAACGCAATCCAGTAGTAACGGCGGGCAATCTCAGGAGCGCCGTCGGCCTTAAGAGCGAAGACTACAGACAAAAAGGAGCAGAACAGTGGACAATGTTACTTTGATTCGAGCTATTGCAGGAGTGTTGTTTGTGATCGTGCTTTTCGTCTTGATCCAGAGAAAGAAGAAGCGAGCATCACGCTGAGCCGGTTTTTTGATCGGTCGGATTGAGGGGGTTGGACGCATGCCCAGGGAAGAAGGGACGGTATTCGTTTACAATAAGACCAAGGAGACTTTCCTGGCCTACCGAGTGAAGGTGGCGGATTCCATACTCAGCCGCCTGATCGGTTTGCTCGGAAAGCGATCTCTCGCTCTCGACAGCGGGCTTTGGATCGTGCCTTCGTCCGGCGTCCACACTCTGGGGATGTTGTTCACCATCGATGTGGTGTTTCTCGACAAAAACCTCAAGGTGGTGGGCCTGCGCGAATTACTCCGTCCGTTCTCAATCACCGGCCTGAACTTGCAGGCCGAGAGCGTGCTGGAGTTGCCTGGCCACACCATCTTCAAGAGCCGAACGGAAATTGGCGACGAGCTCGTCGTCTCTTCCCATGAATCTGCCTTGACTGCCAACCGAAACGCATCCGGAGTCCAAGACCTCGAACCCACACCAAAGGTCACCTCCGCTCGCTGAGAGCGAGGGTTAGACGTCACAAGGTTGATCAGAGGCATACCTGGCGCCGGGTGTGCCGGGCTTGCTTCTTTGCTTCTGGCCATCGAAAGGCTGAAGCCGACGGGCGCTGTGGGAGGAAACCTGCCCTGACCCGCGTACGAATTCTCGGCGGAAACCATGACTTCGCCCGGTGACGATCGGCCCCAGTCAAGTCCCACCCAATGGGTCGCTGGCGCAGAACCTGTCGCCCTCTGCATGAGCTGCAAGGCGCGGTTCGAGCCGGGTTCGGCCGAGATATGTCCGAAATGCCAAGTTACTTTATCCTCCATTCGCAGTTGCCCCAAGTGCCAACGCTTTCAGTCCGCAGAGCACTTGAGATGCCCTTACTGCTCAACGTCCTTCGTAGTAGAAGCTGATACCGGATCGTCTGGCCGCAGTTCTCAACGGTCGCCCAGACGCGTCAAGTACCCGGTCCCCGCCGTGGCAGGGGGCGCCATTGCCGTGGCCGCGCTCCTCGGCCTCCTCATTTATACTCGCCTGAGACCGCGGTCGAGACCGAAAGCGCCGATCCGCCAATCCTATGTTCTTGATCGAGCCGCGTTGCGCCGAAATCCCTCCCTCAGCGCTCCTGTCCTTCAGGAGTTGAGGGGCCCGGAAATCGTCAACATCACGGACTACGTGTTCGACGTTTTGGGCAATCATTGGTTCGAGATCTCCCGGAAGGGCTCGAGTGGCTATGTTTTGGCTCGTGAGCTTGCACCTCCCAAGGCGAGCGACCCCGAAGCTGGCTACAGGCTTCTGCGACATTCTCTGCTGGCGCTGGAGCGCCCCGAGTCGCTGACAGCAGCAGCAGAGGCGGTGAATTACTATCAGCGGGTCTTCCCCGCGAGTCCGCACGGGGATGAGCTCAGTTGGCTTTCTGCCGAGACAACTCGGAGGCTAGGTGAGCATTCGGACCGCCGGCAAGCGCTCCTGCGACGTGCAGAAGAGGCATACAAGAAGATCGCGGAAGGAAACGGAGAGTTTGCCGACCGCGCCCGCGAGGCGCTGGCTCGGCTTCGCTCGCAGGCCTCAGCCGCTCGCGCGGCGCCCTGGCGCGATACTTTTGCTCTCACGGTGGAGGGCGGATCGCTGTCGCCCGCTCGTGCCGGAGCCGCCAGTCCGGTGCATACCATCACGGTCGTTAGCCAGACGCCGCTGTTCGTAAGAGTTACGGACTTGGTCGAGCTCTCTCCCGAGACGCGCTTCCAGGGCGAGATCGAAGAGGATATACGAGTGAATGATCAGGTCGCTGTCCCGAAGGGAAGCGTGTGCCGCCTGCAGGCAGTGGAAGTGCCTGGAAAAGCCGCTCGGGACCCCGGCGTCACCACCGTGACCCTTCGCCTGACTGCGGTCGTGGTTGGAGGTCAAGCTTACCAAGTCTCTGCCGGGGTAGTGCGGGTCGACCCTCCAAATCCTTCAACACCGCCGTCGCAGGCCCACCGCCGGACAGCTCAACTCTCCGCAGGCACCCGCCTGATGTTCCGCCTGGTCGCGCCTTTGTTGGTGACGCGCTCCTGAATAGAGCATAGCGAACAAAAAGCGAAAGCAAGACGCGGTGTCCCAATCTGCCCCAGTTTGCGCCCGCCCCAACCCCTCGGGAGCGGTCCAGCCTGTTGATCCCTCAGGGCTTGCAAGATTTGTCTCACCCGTCCCATGCGTCCCATTCCCAAGCTGGCGGCAAGTGCATTTCGTTCATAAGGGCGGCAAATTCGGGCTCTTCGCGCACAAGGTCGAACACGGGATCGACGACGTAAAGGCCGAGGTTGAAGGAGTGGTCGTTGACGGCTTCTCTCATCCGCGCGAATCCCTTGGTTTTGTGCCCGAGTGCGAATTGAACCATGGCAATTTCGAGCGGCGCAACATACTTCCCTGCTTGTTCCGCCTCTTCGAGCTGCTTGAGAATGTCCTGCGCCAGCTCCGGCCGGTGAAGGCGGCAAAGGACGCCGCTCAAGCCTCCGGCCGCAGCAAACATTCCGGGCAACTTCATGGCTTGCTGGGCCTGTTCCAGACTCTCGCCACTCTTCCCAGTGGCTTCCAGCGCCATCGCAAGAACCGCGAGCCCTAAGGGATCTTCCGGGGCTAGGCCCACCGTTTCCCGGAGTTGCTGAATGGCATCATCGTTATGACGATTCATGAACAGGTCCCAAGCTAGGTCCTCCCCATACATGGGGCTTAGCTTTTCCATATCGTGGGCGCGCTGCATCTGGCTGAGGGCTTCTGGCCACTTCCCCATGAACTCGTAGTAATGACCCAGGAAGTGCTGCGTGAAGGCATCACCTGGCTTGAGCTTGACGGCCCGCTCGAAGCGCTGTTCGGCGAGCGGGAAGTCCCAGTAATAAAAAAGAGCCACGATTCCGAGCGACGTGTAGGCTTCCGCCGTTTGGGGATCCTTCTCGATAGCTTTCGCCGCATTGCTCTCGGCGAGAGGCATTGCGTCCTTCGGCCTCTCGATCTCGAAGCAGGCCAAATAACTGTAGGCGTCCGCGAGACCCGCATAGGCCGCGGCGTATTCTGGGTCGCGTTTGGTGGCGTTCTTAAAGTCCACCAAGCTTTGCCTGAAGCCGTGTTCCGTATATTCCTGAAGATCGCGTCGTCCTTGGAGATACAGTTGGTAGGCTTGCGGATCTGGGGTGTGCCGCTTGGCGGCACTCCACTGGTAGATCGCAATGGCGCCTGCTGCCACCAATAGAGCGGACAAGCCACCCACGAGCCACCACTTGGTCCTGCTACTTCGACGCGGCACGGCAGCCGTCCCATAGCGTGATTCCAGAGCCTGAAGAGCCTGCATCATCTCCGAGGCTGCGCCGTAGCGGTCCTGCTTGTCCTTGGCAAGAGCCCTTTCGAGCACGCGGTCGAACTCCGAAGGCAGATCTCGGTTCGTCTCGCTCGGCGCCGCGGGTTTCACTGTGGCGATCTCGTGCATCACCGCTAGCGTGCTCGGCCCCTGGAACGGCTGGCTCCCAGTAGCTGCCTCATACAGCACGCATCCTAGCGAGAAAATGTCCGATCGGCCATCCAGCGGCTCTCCCCGCGTCTGCTCCGGCGACATGTAAGCCACCGTGCCCACAACTATTCCAGGCTCATTTACCGAGGCTATGGTTCGCGTGTCGTTTTCCGGTCGGATACCTAGCGGTTCGGTCAGCTTAGCTACGCCGAAGTCCAGTATCTTGATCTGAGATTCCGGCGTCACCATGATGTTGGCCGGCTTAATGTCGCGATGGACGATCCCTGCGGCGTGGGCAGCCGCCAACGCGCTGGCGATCTGGATACCGAAACGCACCACTTGATCAGCCGGCAAGCGGCCAGCCTTAATACGTTCCTTCAGATTATTGCCATGAACGTATTCCATCACCAGGAAGTCCATTCGGTTATCGCTGGAGATGTCGTGCAAGACCACAATGTTGGGGTGCATCAGTGCGGAAGCTGCACGGGCTTCCTGCAAGAACCGCCGCTTGCGGTCGGCGTCTGCAAGTTTGTCGTGCGGCAGGATCTTTATGGCTACGGTCCGGTGCAGACGCGTATCGAGGGCGCGATATACCTCGCCCATGCCCCCGGCGCCGATAGGACCGAGGATCTCGTAGGGGCCGAGCTTATCGCCCACAGCGAGGTGCATAGAGTGTCGACCATTCTACTCCGTATTTGTTTACCGCGCGAGATCGCCGCATGAGGCGTTGCAGGGCATCGCGGACCAGCGGGTACACGTAGATATCTTTGATGGCCTGCCCGTGGGCTTTGTGCTCCCGGTCCATGCGGCCACGACCGGCAACAACGGCAGCGTGGGGGGCTACTGGTATCAGGACAATACGAACGCGTCGGCGGGGCACGCGGCGAGCTTTACCTATGACGCGCTGAATCGCCTGGCCACGGCGGCGGCCACACCACTGCAAACCGGCGGAGCGGCCTACAACCTGACCTACGAGCAGGGAAGCGGAGGCTCGTACCTGGGCTATGATCGCTTCGGGAATATGTCCTGCGTGCAAAACGGCTCAACCAACGGTTCCTGCCCTCAGGCGACGATCGACTCGACCACCAACCGCATCACGGCGGTGGGGACGGAAACGGAGAGCTACGACGCGGCGGGGAACCTGAGCAGCAACAGCAACGCCTACACCTACTCGTGGGACGAGGAAGAGCGGCTGATTTCGGTCACGATCAACGGCTCGTACACCGAGCACGTCTCGCGGTACAATGCCCTGGGGCAGCGGGCAAAGCGCTACGACGGCAGCACCGGCATCACGTACGAGCTGGTGAACGACCCGTTTGGCAACCTTGTTTCCGTGATCCGAACCAGCGACGGCGCCTGGGTGAAAGGGTACGTGACCCTGGGTTCACGGCCGCTGGCGCTGTATCAGGACGACGTGACTTATTTCCTGCACCCAAATCACCTGGGCTCGACCAGCGTGGTCACCAACCAGACGGGCGCGCAAGCTCAGGACAGCCTGTATTACCCGTTTGGGTGGGGGTGGAAATACTACTACACCGGCAGCATGAAGGACGAGCGCTTTGCGGGCATGGACGCGCGCGACGAGGAGACGTTCTTCGATCACACGCCGTTCCGCTTCTATCACTCGGGGTGGGGCCGCTGGAACAGTCCTGACCCGCTGGCGGGCGACATCACCAATCCCCAGTCCCTGAACCGGTATGCGTATGTGGGGAACAACCCGACGAGCCTTGTCGATCCGCTGGGATTGGATTCGGGTGATTGCTTCATCGGCTTGGATCCCTGCCCTCCTCCCACCTGCGACGACAGCGATCCCTA
>WNGL01004091.1_pt1 | contig 17554 bp, 14 predicted proteins | sample 5400591 | NCBI WGS metagenome assembly WNGL01 (sample SAMN13153377, study PRJNA577476) | soil metagenome | isolation source: 80 cm soil or saprolite under Garry oak tree replicate 1 | place: USA:California | collected 2016-06-15 | reverse complement strand
CCGGCACCGCGAGACCGGTCGAGCCCGGCCGCGCCTGCCCCGGCCGGTTCGAGAGGAAGATGTGCAGGATCTCCGTGGTGCCGATCCCGTCCAGGATCTCGACGCCGAAGCGGTCGCGCCATCGCTTGTAGAGCTCTTCGGGCAGCGCCTCGCCCGCCGACACGCACCGGCGCAGGGACGAGAGGTCCCAGCGCGTCTCCGCCTCTTTCACCTGCAGCATGGCCGCGTAGAGAGTGGGCACGCCGAAGAAGATGGTCGGCTTGTAGCGGTGGATGACCTCGAACATGGCCTCGGGCATGGGCCGGTGAGGATAGAGCACGGCCTGGCCGCCCACGCGCATGGGGAAATACATGTTGTTGCCGAGGCCGTACGCGAAGAAGAGCTTGGCCGCCGAGAAGGTGCGATCGTTTTCCGTGATGCCGAGGACCTGCAGGGCATAGGTGTCCGAGCACACCACCATGTCGTGCTGGAGATGCACGACGCCTTTGGGGAAGCCCGTCGAGCCCGAGGAGTACAGCCAGAAGCACGCGTCGTCCTTGGAAGTGGCGGCGGCCTCGAGCGTGGAGGCGGCGCGGGAGAGCCACGCCTCGAAGCCGATCTGCGCGCCGCTGGGCTTGCCCGCGACGACCACGTGCTTGAGATGGGTCGCCCGGGAGAGGATGGGCCCCGCCTCGGCGAGGAGCGGCTCGGAGATGACCGCGACCTTGGCCCGGCTGTCGTTCAGGAAGTACAGATAGTCCTGCGACCGCATCATGGTGTTGATGGGGATGGGAATCGCCCCGATCTTGATCGCCCCCCAGAAGGTGGCCAGGAAGGCGGGCGAGTCGAGGAGGAGGCAGAGCACGCGCTGCTCCGCCTCGACACCGAGCTCGCGCAGGGCGTTGCCCGCGCGGTTGACCATCTCCTGGAGCTGGGCGTACGTGATCTCGCCGTCCTCGGTGAAGAAGGCCGTCTTGCCCCCGCGCCCTTCCTCCACGTGGCGGTCCACGAAGAAGCTCGCGGCATTGAAGCGGTCCGGGATCTCGAACGGCGACACTGCCATCGCTCTAGCGCCGCCGCTTCGCGCGGGCGCGCCGGGCGGGCCTGGCTTTCGCGCGCGGAGGCGCAGCCGTCTTCGCGGGCTTGACGGCCATGGCCTCGATCTCGACCAGCAGCTCGGGCTTCACCAGCCGCGAGATGATGAGCAGCGTGTTGGGCGGATAGACGCCGCCGGGAAAATACTTCGGGAAGAGCTCGCGCCGGGCCTGCATGAAGCCGTCGACGTCCGTGGCATGGGTGAGGAAGGTCTGGAACCGCACCACGTCGGTCATGGCGCAGCCCGCCGCCGTGAGCACGGCCCGCACGTTCTCGAAGGCCTGCGCGGTCTGGGCGACCACATCCCCCGATCCCGCCACCTCGCCGGCGCGGTCGGTGCCCACCTGCCCCGCCACGATCACGATCTCCCCGGCGGGCACGGTCATCCCGTGCGAGTACATGCCGAGCGCCGGGCCCAGCTCCTTGGAGGTGATTGCCTTGGGCGCCATGGGTCCTCCTCAGATCTCCATCAGGTCACGGGCCACGATGATCTGCCCCTTGAAGTGCGTCCGGGCCGCCTCGATCCACATCTGGTCGGTGATGCTGGGGTCGCCCTTCGGGACGATGTGCGACAGGACCAGGGTCTTGACCCCGGCGGCTGCGGCCACCCTGCCGCAGTCCTCGACGGAGGTGTGGCTGTCGATGATGTGCTTCTTCAGGGTGGAGGCATTCGGGATCATCGCCACCAGGCGATCCACCGCGGGCACCCACAGCGCCTCGTGAACCAGGATGTCCGCGCCCTTGGCGAGATTGATCAGATTGTCAGAGCGGTTGGTGTCACCCGAGATCACGATGGATCGGCTCGGGGTGTCGAAGCGATAGGCAAAGGCCGGGACCACCGGCGGATGATCCACCAGGGCCGCCGTGACCGTCACGTGCTCGTCCTTCACCACCAGCCCGCCCTGACTCATCTCGTGCACGTTCACCAGAGGGAGAAGGGGCACCCGACCCTCGTCGGCGATGCGCGTCTCGATGTCGTAGGCGTTCATCTCGAAGAAGAGTCGGGTGATCTTGGCGATGGGGGATGGGCCCCAAGTATCGATGCGCGTCCGCAGGCCAGCCGTCCAGGCCAGGAGAAGCAGGTTGCCATAGTCCGCATTGTGATCCGAGTGGTGATGAGTCACGAAGACGTGACGCAAGCTGGCCAGCGGCACTCCTGCCTCGGTCAGGCGAATGGCCACGCCGTTGCCGCAGTCGATGACGTAGGGGACACCGTTGGCCACGATGACTTGCGAGGTCGACCAGCGCTGCGTTGACGGTCGCGGCCCGCCACCCGTTCCGAGCAGGATGAGCCGTGTCCTCGCCGTCGCCGGCCCCCCGCCCGCCTGTGCCCGGGCTATCGAGGGCAGGCCAAGCACGGCGCCGGTCGCCGCGACGCCTCTGAGCAGATCTCGTCGCGAAATGGGGCGCGACGCCATCACCCGAGCCGGACGTACTCGAAGTCGACGGCGAGGCCGTTGACCCCGCGGGCGGGCGGGGCGATCCAGCTGGCGAACTTGCCCGGCTCGACGACCGGCTGCATCAGGCTCTGGATGTACTCCTTGTCGTCCTCGGTAGGGAGCCAGTCGCGGTGGCGCGCGTCCCAGTCCGCCTGGCCGACGATGCGCCCGTCCGGAGCGACGCGGACCTCGGCGAAGCTGCCGATGGCCCGGTGGAAAGCCCGGTGCGGCAGGGTCAGCTCGAAGTCGATGCCGTGCTTTCGGATGACCTCGTTCCACCGGGCGACGCCACGGGCGCAGTCGGCGACGTAGTCGTCGCGGAGCCGCTCGTTGAGCGAGACGAGGGCGGGCTCGTCGCGGGTGACGATACGCTCGCCGTCCAGCTCCGCCACGGGATACGTCGCCTGCTTGAGCAGGTGGTCGTCCGTCTTCTTGGTCTCCTCGAAGCGACCCTTGAGCCCCAGGGTGTAGAAGTTGGCCGCGTTGGTCGAGATCTCCGAGCCGAAGAGGTCGAGGGAGACGGAGCAGTGGAAGTTCAGGTAGCGCTGGATGGTCGGCAGATCGATCCCGCCGTGCTTGCGCAGATCGTCCGTCTTGTGCTCGCGCATGAGCTCACAGGCGCGCTGGACGATGCGCATGATGCCCGCCTCGCCCACGAACATGTGGTGCGCCTCCTCGGTGAGCATGAAGCGGCACGTGCGCGACAGCGGGTCGAAGCCGCTCTCGGCCAGGCTGGCCAGCTGGTACTTCCCGTCCCGATCCGTGAAGAAGCAGAACATGAAGAAGGACAGCCAGTCCGGGGTCTTCTCGTTGAAGGCGCCGAGGATGCGCGGCTTGTCGGCGTCTCCCGAGCGCCGCTGGAGCAGGGCCTCGGACTCCTCGCGCCCGTCGCGGCCGAAGTGGGCATCGAGGAGATAGACCATGGCCCAGAGGTGCCGCCCCTCCTCGACATTGACCTGGAAGATGTTGCGCAGGTCGTAGAGCGAGGGGCAGGTGCGGCCCAGGTGCCGCTGCTGCTCGACCGACGCGGGCTCCGTGTCGCCCTGGGTGACGATGAGGCGGCGGAGGGTGCCGCGATACTCGCCCGGCACCTCCTGCCAGGCGGGCTGGCCCTTGTGATCGCCGAAGTTGACCTGGCGGCCCGGCTCCGGCTCGGCCAGGAAGATCCCCCAGCGGTACTCGGGCATCCGCACATAGTCGAACTGCGCCCAGCCCTTGGCGTCCACGCTCACGGCCGTGCGGAGGTAGGTCTCCTTGGCCTGGAAGCCGAGCGGTCCCATGTCCTGCCACCACTCGAGAAACTTCGGCTGCCAGTCCTCGAGGGCCCGCTGGAGCCGCCGGTTCTCGTGCAGGCTGACGTTGTTGGGAATGAGCGAAGAATAATCGATGCCGGCCATCAGACTCTCCTTCGATCGAACTCGCTGCGCTGGCCCGTGCCGTAGACGCGAAGCGCGCCCTTGTCCCCGACGGCGTTCGGGCGCTGGAAGATCCAGTTCTGCCAGGCCGAGAGGCGGCTGAAGATCTTGCTCTCCATGGTCTCGGGGCCGCCGAAGCGGAGCGAGGCCTCCATGCCGGTCAACGCGTCCGGGGAGAAGGCGGCGCGCGCCTCGATCCCCACGCGCACCTCGTCCTCCCAGTCGATGTCGTCCGGCGTGAAGGTGACGAGACCGGCCTCGCCCGCGGCCCGGGCGTCGAGATCCTCGCCGATCCTGCGCTTCAGCTCGTCCACCCGTCGCGGTTCGTCGAGGAAGCGGCTGGCCAGCCGGCTCAGGCCATTGACCATGGGATAGGCGCCGAAGTTCATGCCGGTCAGCCGCAGCGTCGCGGGCTTCTCGGCGCCGCCCTCGCGCGTGCCGTCGAGCATGTAGGAGCGGTCGGCGGCCAGGGCCAGCTCGAGCAAGGTGCCGGTGAAACAGGAGCCGGGCTCGATGAGGGCGAAGATCGAGCGCGAGGAGACGTCGAGACGCTTGAGCGTTCGCTTGAGGTAGAGGCGGATCTCGCGGACCAGCCAGTCCGCGGCGTGGTCCTGCAGGGCGCGGTCATGCGCTTCGACGAGCTCGACGCTCCCCTGCGTCTTGAACACCCAGATCCCGATCTCCTCCTCGTTGGCGCGGAGATGGAGGAAGAGGTCATCGAGCTCGCGCGCGACCCTGAGGGGCCAGAACTGCGCGCCGGCCGCGTGAATCGCCTCCAGGGAGGCCGGAGGTGGCGCGGCCGGGCCCTGCACGGTGATCTCGGCCACCCCGCGCGAGCGATCGACGACGCACGCGATCGAGCTGTAGCTGATTCGATCACCCTCGATCGTGCGCGGGAGCGGCGTAAGCGCAACGCCCGGGGCGCTCTTCGGCCGATCGCTCCGCGCGGCGAGCTCGGCGGCCCGACGCTGGACCGTCTCGTCCAGCTTCGAGCGCGGCACCACCTCGTCCACCAGTCGCCACTCGACGGCCCGCTGGCCCTTGATCCCTTCCTCGAGCGTGCAGAAGAAGTCGGCGCGGTCCCGGCGGACCTTGCGCTTGTCGACCAGCCGGGTCAGTCCGCCCGTGCCGGGCAGCACGGCGAGGAGCGGCACTTCGGGCAGGGCCACGGTGGTCGAGCCATCGTCGGCCATGATGATCCAGTCGCAGGCCAGGGCCAGCTCGTAGCCGCCGCCCGCGCACGGACCGTTGACCGCGCAAAGGTAGCCCTGGCGCGACTCCGCGGTGGCCTCCTCGATGGCGTTGCGCGTCTCGTTGGTGAACTTGCAGAAGTTGACCTTCCAGCCATGCGAGGACTGGTTGAGCATGCGGATATTGGCCCCGGCGCAGAAGATGCGCTCCTTGCCCGAGGTCAGGATGACGGCGCCGACTTCCGGATGCTCGAAGCGCAGCCGCTGGATTGCGTCGTACAGCTCGATGTCCACGCCGAGGTCGTAGGAGTTGAGCTTGAGCTCGTATCCGGGCCTGAGCCCGCCGTCCTCCTTCACGTCCATGGCCAGGGTGGCCACCGGTCCGTTGACGGAAAGCTTCCAGTGCTTGTACTTCGCGGGCTCGGTGCGGAAGTCGACCATGATCCTCGAGGCCTCGTCAGCCATGCTCGCCGTTCTCCCTTGGCCCTGCGCTCAGCCCAGGATCACCCAGAGCGCCTTGGCGCTCCGGGGCCCCAGGTTCTCCCAGCCATGCGGCGTCCCGCCGTCGAGATAGGCGCTGTCCCCCGCCTCGAGCTGATGGGCCTCGCCATTGTAATGGAGGGCGACCTTGCCTTCGAGGACGTAAAAAAGCTTCATCTGGCCGGGATCGATGACCACCTTGTCCGTCTTGACGCCCTTGGCGCGCGGGCCGAGCGTCGAGACGACCGCGCGGATCTTGCCCTGGAAGAGGCCGGCGCCCAGCACGTGCCACTTCTCCGTGGTGCCGTCGAAGGACACGACGGGATACTCGCTCTTGCGGCTGACGTGGAGCCGTCCGTTCCTGGTCGTCTCGAAGAGCGAGGCGATGGGCACGCCGAGGGCGGCGGCGAGCTTGCCGAGGGTGGGCAGGGACGGCGTGAGCCGACCCGATTCGATCTGGGACACCATGCTCGGCGTCATGCCCGCCTTCTCGGCGAGCTGGCGCTGCTGGAGCCCGCGCTCCGCGCGTAGCGACTTGATCCGTCCGCCCAGTGAAGTCATAGACCGGCCAGTCCCCTCAGGGCGCGGGCCACGAAGACCCGCGTCATCTTCTTGCGGTAGGGATGCGTGAGATCGGTATTGTCCAGGGGCTTGGAGGGCCGGTACGCGGCGTCGGCCACGCGCTCGATGAGCTCCGGGCTGAGCCGCTGTCCCACGAGAAGAGCGGCCGCATCGGGGGCCGGCCGGGGCTGGGAGGCAACCGCGCCGAGCGTGATCGCGGCTTCCTTGACCGTGTCACCTTCCATCCTGAGCGCCACGGCAACACCCAGCACCGGGAAATCGAAGGATCCGCGCCGGCGCAGCTTGAGATAGCTGGAGCGCCAGCCTTCCGCGGGCGGCAGCACGATGTCCGTCAGGACCTCGCCGGGCTGCTTGCTCAGGTACTGGATGCCGTCGTCCTGGTAGAGGGCGCTGATGGGAATGACGCGCTCTCCTTTCGGACCTACCAATCTCACCTTCGCGCCCAGGCTCCAGAGCACGGGCGCCGTGTCGGAGGAAGACACCGCCCAGCAGCGGTGGCTGCCCGGGGCGACGAGGCAGATCTCCCCGTCCTTCTTCATGCAGAAGTTGACGGCCTTTCGCCACTGATAGGACTGGTTGTAGTAGTTGCAGCGCGTGTCGACGCAGACGTTGCCGCCGATCGTGCCCATGTTGCGGAGCTGCGGGCTCGAGACCAAGCCCGCCGCCGTGGCGAGGGCGGGATAGCTCCGCGCGATCTCGGCATGCTCCGACACGGCGGTCAGGATGGTTCCCGCGCCGATGGTCATTCCCGTCGCGGCCGAGCCCCGAACGCCGGTCAGGTCGCGAATGCCGCGCAGGCCGACGAGCACGGAAGGCTCGAACTGGCGGCGTTTCATGTTGGGATAGAGATCGGTGCCGCCCGCCACGAGCATGGCCGCGGGCCCGTGGTCGGCCATGAGCTTGACCGCATCCGTCACCGAGACGGGGGCCAGGTACGTGAACGGCGGCAATCGCATCATTTTCCGAAAGGCCTCACGGCGACATTCTCCGCGGGTAGGCCAAAGGCCGACTCCACGGCCCGCGGCTCCGGAAACGTGAAGAGCGGCAGCTTCTCGGGCCCCACGCGGGGCGTCTTGCCCTGCCGCTTCAGATCGAGGGCCTTGAGCACCTTGTCGGGGGTGACGGGGATCTCGTCGATCCGGATACCCACGGCGTCGAAGACGGCATTGTTCACGGCGGGAATCACGGGCAGGAGCGGCCCCTGCCCCGCCTCCTTGGCGCCGAACGGCCCCTCGGGATCCTCCCCCTCGACGAGAATGGTGTGGATCTCGGGCGTCTCGAGGGTGGTCGGGCTCTTGTACTCGAGCATCGAGGGAATCTTGTGCACACCTTTTCTGAAGACCTGCTCCTCCATCAAGACCTCGCCCAGGCCCATGTACACGGAGCCCTCGACCTGGCCCTCCACGAGGAGCGGGTTGAGGGCGCGGCCGATGTCGTGGGCGATCCAGATCTCCGTCGGCTTCACGTCGCCCGTCTCCGCATCCACCTGGACCTCGACCACGCAGGCCGAGTACGAGTAGCAGGGCGAGGGCCCCACGCCGCCGCCCTTGTACTTGCCCGCGCGCTTGGGCGGGGCGTAGGAGCCCGGGTACGCGAGGACGCCGTGCATGCTCTCGGCGAGCACGACCGCCTCCGGAAAGGAGACGCCCTTGTCGTCCTCGCCCTCGACGAAGACGCGGCGGTCGCGCGCGACGAGACGGTCGGGTGTCACCTCGAGCTTCCTGGCCACCGCCTCGAAGATCTTCTCGCGAAGGCGCGTCGCCGCCTGGATGGCCGCGTTGCCGGCCATGATGGTCACGCGGGACGAGTACGAGCCGAGATCGACGGGCGTCAGGTCGGTGTCGGCGGGGAGGACGCGGATGTCCTTGGGCTGGATGCCGAGAACCTCGGCGACCAGATAGGCCAGGACCGAGTCCGAGCCCTGGCCGATATCCGTGGCACCGGAGAACACGGCCACGAGCCCGCTCCGGTCGGCGCGCACGACGACGCCCGAGTGAGGCATGTCGTTCCAGTAGATGGCCGTGCCCGCCCCCGTCATGTACGACGAGCACGCGATGCCGATGCCGCGTCCCGCGGGCAGGCTCCCGCGCTTCTCACGCCAGCCCGAGGCCTCGACCACCCGGTCGATGCACTCGCCGAGCCCGATGGTGGTCACGGTCAGGTGATTGGCCGTCTTGGTGAAGGGCTCGGCGAGATTACGGCGCCGCATGTCCGCGGGATCGAGGCCGAGCTGCTCGGCCGCCTTGTCGATCTGGCACTCCATGGCAAAGCGCGGCTGCGGCGTCCCGTGGCCGCGCTTGGGGCCGCAGGGCGGCTTGTTGGTAAAGACCCGCGCGCCCTCGAACTTGTAGACGGGCACCTTGTAGGTCACGGTCTGGAGCGCGCCCGTGTAGAAGGTCGAGGCGACGCCGTAGGAGCCGTAGGCGCCGCCGTCGAGCCAGGAGCGGAAGTGCATGCCCGTGATGGCGCCATCCTTGGTGAAGCCGGTCTTGACCCACATGAGCACCGGGTGGCGCCCGCGGTGGACGTAGAACACTTCCTCGCGGGTCAGGGTGAACTTCACCGGCCGCCCCGTGAGCTGCGAGAGCTTGCACGCGGCGATCTCGTGGGCGAAGGGATCGAGCTTCCCCCCGAAGCCGCCACCGACGGGGGCCGCCACCACCCGGATGTGGGCGGCCGGCATGTCGAGGATCTTGGCGAGCATGCGGTGGACGTAGTGCGGCGTCTGGGTCGAGGACCACAGCGTGAGCTTGCCGTCCGCGCCCCAGTGCGCGACCGCGGCGTGCTGCTCCATGGGCAGATGCGTGTTGCCCTCGAAGAAGAAGGCATCCTCGCGGACGAGGTGGGCGGCGGCGAAGGCCGACTCCACGTCGCCGAACTGGAGGGAGACGGCCTTGTGGACGTTGGGGCCGTCGCCGTACTCGTGGATGCGCACGTCGTGGTTGCCCAGCGACTCCTCGATGGACATGAGGGGCTTGAGCGGCTCGTAGTCGACCTCGATCAGCTCGGTGGCGCGCTCGGCCGTCTCCTCGTCCACCGCGGCCACCGCGGCCACCGCGTCGCCGACCATGCGGACCTTCTCGACGCAGAGTGCTTCCTCGTCCTGCGACACGGGCAGGATGCCGAACTTCACGCGCGGCAAGTCGTGCCCGGTGATGACGGCGTAGACGCCGGGCAGCGCGGCGGCCCGGGAGGTGTCTATCCTCTTAATAAGCGCATGGGGGTGAGAGCTGCGGAGCAGCTTGCCGTGGGCGAGGCGCGGCAAGACCATGTCGTCGGCGAACTTGGTCTCGCCGGTGACCTTGGCCCAGGCATCGATCTTGGGCAGCGACTGGCCGACGACCGAGAGCTTGCCGTCCTTCATACTCGCGCTCCTCTCATGCGAAGAGCGGCCAATTCGACGGCGTCTAGAATCTTCGTGTAGCCGGTGCAGCGGCAGAGATTGCCGGCCAGGGCTACCCGCACCTCATCACGCGTCGGCGTGGGGTTCTCCGCGAGGAGCGCCTCGGCGGTCAGGAGAATGCCCGGGGTGCAGTAGCCGCACTGGGCGGCGCCGAGCTCGGCAAAGGCCTGCTGCAGTGGATGGAGGCGGCCGCCGTCGGCCATGCCCTCCACGGTCTTGATCTGCCTTCCCTGACATTCGACGGGCAGGGCCAGGCACGACAGCACCGGCTCGCCGTCGACCAGGATGGTGCAGGTGCCGCATTCCCCGAGCTCGCAGCCGTGCTTGGTGCCGGTGAGATTGAGGTCTTCTCGCAGGACCTCGAGCAGGGTCTTGTGCACGGGCACGATCACGTCCCGGGTCTCGCCGTTGACCGTGAGCGCGAGCTGCGTCTTCACACCTCTCCCCCTTAGAAGGGCTGTCCCGGTGCTTATCGGTATACGAAAGTCAACTTAAGAAATACTAAACTCAGCGGGCGGATGTCAAGCAGGCCGGGCGAGCCGCACTCGCAGGATTGCGAGTCGCGTAGATCGCGGGCGCCTGATCCGGCGCTCCCAGTGAGTCAAAAAGGGGAGTGTCTTGACCCGACGACGACATTTTTTCTCCGCCAAAAGTGCCTGAATGGGCCTCCAGACGAGTAGCGGCCTTCTGGCATCGCTCATGCCCCAGAAGGGGCCGGCGCTAGATGAGACTAGGAGTCCACAAGGTGGGGAAAGATGGTGGGAAAGCGCTTTCGCGATCGCCGTGAAGCCGGTCGTCTCCTCGCCGCTCAGCTCGGCGCGTACGCCAAGCGCCCGGACGTGCTGGTGCTCGCGCTGCCGCGTGGCGGCGTGCCCGTCGCAGCGGAAGTGGCGAGCGCGCTGGGGGCGCCGCTGGACGTCTTCGTCGTGCGCAAGCTGGGCGTCCCCGGGCACGAGGAGTACGCGCTCGGCGCCATCGCCACGGGCGGCGTGCGCGTCCTCAATGAGGAAGTCGTGCAGGCCTTGCGCATCCCCGACCGCGTGATCGACGCGCTGGCCGGCAGGGAGCAGGAGGAGCTCGCGCGTCGCGAGCGTGTCTATCGCGGTCATCGCCCACCGCTGGACGTGCGTGGCCGCACAGTCATCCTCGTGGACGACGGCCTTGCCACCGGCGCCACCATGCATGCCGCCATCAGGGCGCTACGACAGCAGCAGCCCGCCCGCATCGTCGTCGCTGTCCCCACCGCGTCGCCCGAGACGTGCGCCGAGCTGAAGACGGAGGTCGATGACGTCATCTGCGCAACCACGCCGGATCCCTTCTACGCCGTCGGCCTCTGGTATGAGGACTTCTCCCAGACTACCGATGAAGAGGTCCGCGAGCTGCTCGCCCGAGGTCCAGGAACGGGACGGGCCGCCTGAGGCGGCAAGCGCTGAGGTCGCCCGTGGAGGAAGCCATGCGAAGCACGACGGAGGAACGGCTGGATCGTTCCGCCCACTGGGCGGCAGGGGCGGTGCCCGAGACGTTCGCTGCGGTGTGAGGGTGATGGCCGAACCTGCGAGATGGGAAGGCGAAGAACAGCCGGTGCGAGTCCTGGCCGGGCCGGTGATCCTCGAGGGCGATCTGAGCCTGCCCAAGGGCGCCCGGGGTGTCGTGCTGTTCGCTCACGGGAGCGGCAGCAGCCGGCATAGCCCCCGCAATCGGCTGGTGGCAAGCCTGCTCAACGAGGCGAAGCTGGCCACGCTGCTCGTCGACCTTCTCACCCCGCGAGAGGAGGCGATCGATTTGCAGACGGCGCACCTGCGTTTCGATATCCCGCTGCTCGCCAAGCGTCTCGTCGGCGCCACGGACTGGCTCGCCCGGCACCCGGACACACGAGCCCTTCGTTTCGGTTACTTCGGCGCCAGCACCGGGGCCGCCGCGGCGCTGGTCGCGGCGGCGGAACGCCCCCAGCAGATAGACGCCGTGGTCTCTCGGGGCGGCCGCCCCGACCTGGCCGGGACGGCCCTCGAACGTGTCCGGGCATCGACACTGCTCATCGTGGGGGGAAATGATTATCCGGTCATCGCGATGAATCAGACCGCGCTCGCGCGCCTTCGCTGCGAGAAGCGGCTGGTCATCGTCCCCGGAGCGACACACCTCTTCGAGGAGTCGGGAGCGCTGCTCGAAGTGGCCCGACTCGCGCGTGAGTGGTTCGAGCGCCATCTCGCGTCGGCGCACGCGACCACGGCCAGCCCGTCATAGCGCGCGGCCATCGATCGCCTCAGGCGAGGAGTCGCTCGAGCCGCCGCGAGATCTCGGATTTCGGCTGGACACCCACGATGCGATCGGCCTCTCGACCCCCTTTGAAGAGGAGCAACGTGGGAATGCTCCGCAGGTCGAAGCGCGCCGCCGTCAGGGGATTCTCGTCCACGTTGAGTTTGGCCACCCGCACCCGTCCCGCCATCTCCGCGGCCAGCTCGTCGATGACGGGCGCGATCATCTTGCAGGGCCCGCACCACCCGGCCCACGCGTCCACCAGAACCGGCACCGGCGAGCGCTCCACCTCGGCTGAGAACGTGGCATCCGTCACGGTCAGGGGTCGGGTCTCGATCGACACGGGCAGCGGCGTCTTGCAGCGCCCGCACATGGGCTGGAGCCCCTGGTCGATCTTGTCGCGCGGGACCCGATTGGCCACGCCGCAGGCGGGGCAGCGAATCACGAGCGTCTCAGACACGGCGCACCTGGCGCGCTTCTGTCCCGGCCGGCGTGAGGGCGTGTCGCAGGACCTCCTCGGCATCGTCGACGAAGACGAACCGGAGCTGGCGCCGAAGCTCATCCGGGACGTCCTCGACGTCACGCTCGTTCCGGCGCGGCAGGATCACCTCGCGGATGCCCACGCGGTGCGCGGCCAGCACCTTCTCCTTGATCCCGCCCACGGGCAGCACCTTGCCGCGCAGGGTGATCTCCCCCGTCATCGCCAGATCGCTCCGGACGGGACGTCGCATGGCCAGGGAGGCCAGCGCCGTCATGATGGTCACGCCGGCTGAGGGGCCGTCCTTGGGAATGGCGCCCGCGGGCACGTGCACGTGAATGGTCTTGCCTTCGAAGAGCTTGGGGTCGATGTCGAGCGCGTCGGCATTGGACCAGACGTAGGACACGGCCGCCTGGGCGCTCTCGCGCATGACGTCGCCGAGCATGCCGGTGAGCACGAGGCGCTCTTCCGAGCTCGGCATCATGGTCACCTCCACGAACAGGACATCCCCGCCCACCGGCGTCCACGCCAGTCCCGTGGCCACGCCGGGACGGTTGGTCCGTTCGGCCACCTCGTCGAAGAAGTGGGGGCGGCCGAGGTATTCGGTGAGGTTCTCGGGGGTGATGAGGACAGGCTCGCGCCGTCCCTCGGCCAGCCGACGGGCCACCTTGCGGGCCACGGTGGCGATCTCCCGGTCGAGGCCTCTCACCCCCGCCTCTCGCGTGTATCCCCTGGTGATCTGGCGGATCGCCTCGGGCTCGAAGGAGAGCTCGTCCTTGGCCAGACCATGGGCGGCCAGCTGCTTGGGGACCAGATACTCCCGCGCGATCCCGATCTTCTCCTCGTCCGTGTACCCGACCAGCGTCAGGATCTCCATCCGATCTCGAAGCGGGCCCGGAATATTCTCGAGCGCGTTGGCGGTGGCGATGAAGAGCACCTGCGACAGGTCGAAGGGCACGCCCAGGTAGTTGTCGACGAAGGTGTGGTTCTGGGCGGGATCCAGGACCTCGAGCAAGGCGGAGGATGGATCGCCCCGCCAGTCCGCGCCGATCTTGTCGATCTCGTCGAGCATGAAGACGGGATCGCGGGCTTCCGCCCGCCGCAGTCCCTGGATGATCCGCCCCGGAAGCGCGCCGATATAGGTCCGCCGGTGTCCGCGGATCTCCGCTTCGTCCCGCACCCCGCCCAGAGACATGCGCGCGAATTTCCGGCCGAGGGCGCGGGCGATGCTCTGGCCCAGGCTCGTCTTGCCCACGCCGGGGGGTCCCACGAAGCAGAGGATCGGCTCCCGCGCCGGGCTATCCCCCGTCACGCGAGGCGGCTGGGCGGGCACCGGGGCTTCCCCCGAGCCGGGCTGGCCCGCCTGGCTCTCGCGCTCCTGCCGGAGCTTCTTGACGGCGAGGTACTCGAGGATCCGGTCCTTGATCTTCTCCAGGTCGAAGTGATCCTCGTCCAGCACCTGACGGGCGCGGTGAATGTCGATGGTGCCCCCGTCCAGCTTGCTCCACGGCAGGCTGGCCAGCCATTCGAGATACGTGTGGATCATGCCGTGCTCTGGCGACGCGGGCGAGATACCGACCAGACGGGAGAGCTCGCGCTCCGCCTCCCGCCGCGCTTCCTCGGGCAGGTGGGCCTCCTCGATCTGACGGCGAAGCTCGGCGACCTCGCCGCTGCCCTCCTCCTCGTCCCCGAGCTCGCGCTGAATCGACCGGAGCTGCTCTCGCAGATAGAAGTCCTTCTGCTTCTTGGAGAGCCGCTCCTCGGTCTCCGTGGTGATCTTCCGGCCCAGCTCGCGCACCGCGAGCTCGCGCTGGAGCAGCTCGAGGAGCCGGCGGAGCTTGGCCGTGACCGGATCGGTCTCGAGGACCTCCTGCCGCATGGAGGTTTCGAGCGGCGCCACGGAGGCGATGAAATAGACCACGTGACGCGGATCCGGGAGATTCCGCGCCGCCATGGGCAGCTCATCCGGTAAGTCCGTCGACACCGCGACGAGGCGGGAGAAGACGTCCACCACGGCCTGGCGCAGCGCCTCCACTTCCGTCCCCTCGAGCACCTCGTCGGGAGCGTGCTCGATCCGCGCGACCAGATAGGGCTCCGTCTGGGTCCAGTCCTTGATCCGGACCCGTTCCAGCCCCTGGACCATCATGCGAATGGTTCCGTCGGCCGCCCGCGCGAGTTGATGGATGACGCCCACCGTGCCCACGCGGTGGAGGATCTCGGGCGTGGCCGACTCCACCTTGGGATCGCGCTGCGCGACCAGCGTCAAGAGCCGGTTGCCGCGCATGACGTCATCCACGAGCTTCACGGAGCGCGGCTGTCCCACCACGAGCGGGGTCGCCGTGAATGGCAGGAGGATCGCCTCTCGGAGCGGGAGAATCGGGAGCGTGTCCGGGATGCTGAAGCCGCCGAGGCCGGTCTCTGGATTGTCTGCCATCAGCCGGCTCGCGGGCGCTTGTGAAGGGTGACGAGGAGGAGGCCGCGATCGTAGCGCGCCTCGACCCGCTCCGGGTCCACGCGCGCGGGCAGGGGCAGCTCCACCTGGAATGGGCCCTGGCGAATGGCCGCCGTATGGTACGCGGCGCCTTCCGGGCCCGAGGGAAGCTGTCGATGTCCTTGGACCACGAGCACGTCCTCGAAGAGCTGCACCTCGAAGTCGTCCTCCGTGGCCCCGGCGAGATCCACGACGATCTCGATCGTCCCGGCCGTCTCGTACAGGTCCGCGTCGGGTCGCCACCGGGCCGGCACGAAAAAGCGAAGGCGGTCGCTCTCCCACGTGTCCTGGAACGGCCACCTCTGGCCCGAGGGCACCACCATCGTGTAGCGATAGCTCAAGCGTCGGTATCGCATGGCTTATGTCGCGCACTGGCGCGGATCGAGACCGTGGCGCAGCAGCTCGCCGGGATCGCGACGCTCCGCGCCCGCGGTGCGTGCCGCTCCCTCACGTTGCCTCGTTCCCTCCGAGCCGGCGCCCTCAAGATGGGCTCGCGGAGTCGTCTGGGCCGCCGCCGAGTTCCCCCGACATGTACCCGGCCAAACGGCCGCGCAGGAACAAGCGCGCCCGGTGAACGCGTGACTTGACCGTGCCCACCTTGACGCGCAACAGCGCGGAGATCTCATGATTCGAGAGACCTTCCAGATCGTGGAGGAGAAAAGAGATGCAGTGCCCCTCCCTCAGATCGCCGATGGCGGACGTCAACATGCTACGCAGCTCCATCTGAAGCGCGGGATCCTCCATCTTCGTTGAGCGGTCGGAGGCCGGCTCGCCCTGCTGTCCTTGTCCGCTGAGGGACGGGAACATCTCGTCCCTCGACACCTCGGTCCGCCGGCTGCGCCGCGTCCGTCGTTTCTGGATTGCGGCATTCACCGCGATCCGGTGTAGCCATGTACCCAGGGACGAATCCCCCCTGAACGTGTCGATCTTGCGGGTGGCCGTCCAGAGCGCATCCTGGACGACTTCCTCGGCGTCCGGCTCGCTGCCCGTGATCCGGATCGCCAGCCTATACAGGCGGTCGCCATACCGTGCGACCAGGATCTCGGCGGCCTCGCCATCCCGCCCCCGCAGACCAGCGACCAGATCCCCGTCTCGGTCGATGTGGAGGGAGCCAATGATCGCGCCCTGCAAGGTCCCCGGTGATCGGCTCCTCAGTGGTGAGGCTTTCCTGGGATGGGCGGTCAGTGTGGCCATGAGCATCTCCTGAACACGTCGGCGATTTTCAAGGTCACTGTCCATCTGTCTGGCGGGGAGGCAGCCACCATGCCAGAGCGCCGACTCTTGCACGTTGTTCGCTCTCCCGGTCGGTTCGCGTACCTGCGGGACGCTGCGAGATCCGTGCCGTCCGATCTGGAGAGATGGGTCAATTCCCCTGCGCAGATAATCCGCGCCGGAGCGAGAAGTTCTTACACTTCTCTCAGTTTTACACGGTCAATCGGTTCTACTCCGTTGCGGACACGGGTCCGGGCTAATATGGCCGGGTGCCCGAGAACAAGCTGGTTCCGATGAAGGAGGCGGTGGCCCGCTTCGTGCCGGACGGCGCCTCGGTCTGCATGGGCACGGCCCTCGAGGCTCTCATCCCCTTCGCCGCCGGTCACGAGCTCATTCGCCAACGACGGCGCGGCCTCACCCTCGTCGGCCCCATCTCGGACATCCTCTTCGACCAGCTCGTCGGCGCCGGCTGCGTCGCCCGCATCCAGGCCGCCTGGGTGGGCAACGTCTCGGCCGGGCTCGGCTACAACTATCGCCGCGCCGTGGAGCATGGCGTTCCCCATCGCATCGAGGTCGAGGATCACTCGAACCTGAGCATGGCGGCGGCGCTGCAGGCCGGGGCCATGGGGGCGCCCTATGTCCCGACCTACTCGCTCCTGGGGACGGGACTCGTCGAATCGAACCCGTCCTTCAAGCAGGCTCGAGATCCTTTCTCGGGCGGTCCCGTGGTCCTCGTCCCTGCCCTCACGCCCGACGTCGCCATCCTCCACGTCCAGCGCGCCGATGCGGAGGGCCACGCGCATTGCTGGGGCACGCTCGGCGTCACCAGGCCGGCCGCCCTCGCGGCCAGGCGCCTCATCATCGTCGCGGAGGAGATCTGGCCCCGCGAGCGCATCCTGTCCGACCCTGGGTTGGTCCTCGCCCCCACCCTCAAGGTCGCCGCCGTCGTCCACGAGCCCTTCGGGGCCTACCCCTCGCCCGTCCAGGGCTGCTACGGACGCGGCCACGACTTTTACCGGCGCTATCACGAGGATTCGCGCACGGTGGAAGGGATGCAGGCCTGGCTGGATCGCTGGGTCCACGGCGTCGCCGACTGGAGGGGCTTTCTCTCGAGGCTGGGCACGGACGCGCTCGATGCCGTGCGCGTCAAGGCCCCGCGTCTCTCTGAACCTCTCGACTATGGAGTATGAAGCAATGGAGTGTGAAGCCATGGAGTGTGAAGCCATGGAACGTGAAGCCATGGAGCGTGAAGCCGCATGAAGATCACCGCCGTCGAAGCCGTTTGCCTCGCCATTCCCATGAAGCCGCTGAACCCGCCCTCATCCTGGACCGGGAGCACGCGCAAGCAGATCGTGGTGCGCGTAAAGACGGACGCGGGGCTAACGGGAATAGGCGAGGCCTTCGCCTATGGGGCGCCCCTGGCCGTCTGCAACGTCATCGAGGAGAGCCTGGCGCCTTTGATCATCGGTCAGGATCCGTCGCGGATCGAGTACCTCATGGACCTGATGCAGCGCGGGACCATGATCTACGGCCGGCG
>WNGL01018621.1_pt1 | contig 17555 bp, 13 predicted proteins | sample 5400591 | NCBI WGS metagenome assembly WNGL01 (sample SAMN13153377, study PRJNA577476) | soil metagenome | isolation source: 80 cm soil or saprolite under Garry oak tree replicate 1 | place: USA:California | collected 2016-06-15 | reverse complement strand
CGCCGAGCGAGGCGTCATAACCCTGCGAGGACCAAGGTGAGTCTGGCCAACGACCTGCACCTCAATCCGGCCGAGGAAACGGAGCGGATCGCCGCCACGCTGCGCCAGCAACTCGGCGAGTCGTTGAATCGGCGTGGGCTGGTGGTGGGCATGAGCGGCGGCATTGACAGCTCCGTGTGCGCAGCGCTCGCGGTGCGAGCCGTGGGAGCCGCCCACGTATTCGGCCTGCTGATGCCCGAACAGGACTCGGATCGGAGCAGTCTCGAACTCGCCGCCCGCTGGGCGGATGCACTGGGCATCTCCTACGCGGTCGAAGAAATCACAGAGATCCTCGTCGCGGTCGGGTGCTACCGGCGGCGCAACGCCGCGATCCGCCGCGTGGTACCCGACTTCCAGGACAACTGGCGCTTCAAGGTGGTATTGCCGGGAGGCCGGCTCGATTCCGATCGATTGAATGTGTCTTACCTGGCGATCGAAGTCCCGTCCTCCGGTGAGGTTCGCCAGGTCCGCCTGCCACCGGCCGAGTATCGGGAGATCGTCGCGGCGACGAACTTCAAGCAGCGCGTTCGCACGATGCTCGAGTATTACCATGCCGATCGGCTCCACTACGCGGTGGTCGGCACACCCAACCGGCTGGAATACGACCAAGGATTCTTCGTCAAAGGCGGTGACGGTCTCGCCGACGTAAAACCCATTGCCCATCTGTACAAGACACAGGTTTATGAGCTCGCCGAGTTCCTCGGCGTCCCCGCGGAGATTCGGTCCCGCGCCCCGACGACCGACACGTACTCTTTGCCGCAAACGCAGGAGGAGTTCTACTTCTCCCTGCCGACCGCCACGCTCGATCTGGTCCTGTACGCGCACAACCTCGGCCTGAATCCCGCTGCCGTGGCCGCAGAGCTGGGGCGGACGCCTGACCAAGCGGCGCGCGCGCTGCGCGACGTCGATCAGAAGCGCGCGGCAACGAAATACCTCCACCTCCCACCCCTACTCGTCGAGCCTGTCCTCGAGCGGGAGCCGGTCTGATGTGCGGGCTCGCGGGCGTCGCGCGTCGCGAGCCGCGCGGCGTGGCGACCGAGATGCTCGATCGCATGGCCGCGGCGCTGCGGCACCGTGGCCCGGACGGGTCCGGGCGTTACGCGGATGCGCAGGTCGGTCTCGCGCACGTGCGCCTGAGCATCATCGACATCGCCGGCGGTGCGCAACCACTCGGCAACGAAGACGGCTCCGTGCTGATCGTCTACAACGGCGAGGTCTACAACTATCTCGAGCTGCAACGCGAGCTGGTCGCGGCCGGCCATCGGTTCCGCACGCGCTGCGATACCGAGGTGCTCGTCCACGCGTATGAGCAGTGGGGCACCGGCATGCTCGGCCGCCTGAACGGCCAGTTTGCGTTCGCGATTTACGATCGCCGCGCGGGAACGGTCTTGCTCGCGCGCGACCGCTTCGGCGTGCGCCCGCTGTTCTACACCATCACGCACGGCGACCTGTGGTTCGCCTCCGAAGCGAAGGCCCTGTTCGCGAGCGGCGAGGTGGAGGCCGAGCTCGACCCGGTGGGACTCGACCAGGTGTTTACGTTCTGGGCGGCCCGCCCACCGCGGACCGTGTTCCGCGGCGTGTACTCGCTCGAGCCGGGGACTTTCGCGGTGTGGCGCCAGGGCGTGCTGCGTCACGATCGCTTCTACCAGCTCGATTATCCGGAGGCCAGCGAGGAGCCGTCCAATGCGCTGCCGACGCTCGGGGGGCTGCTCGACAGCAGCGTCGCGCTACGGCTGCGCTCTGACGTCCCCGTCGGCGGATACCTGAGTGGCGGCCTCGATTCGTCGATTACCTGCGCGCTCGCGGCCCGCGGATCGCCGTTCTCGCTACGGACGTTTTCTGTCACATTCGACGATCCGCGACTCGATGAACGGGAGTTTCAGCAGCTCGTGGCTCGGCAGCTCCAGAGCAGTCACCACATCCAGGCCATCGGTTCCCATGAGGTCGCCGCAGTCTTTCCGGAGGTCGTGCGTCACGCCGAGACGCCGCTCGTGCGCACTGCTCCCGCCCCGATGTATCTGCTCGCCCGGCTCGCGCGCGAGCACGACATCAAGGTCGTCCTCACAGGGGAGGGATCGGACGAGTTGTTCCTCGGCTACGACCTGTTCAAAGAGACGGCGCTGCGGTTGTTTTGTCTCCGCCAACCGCAATCGCAGCGGCGGCCTCGCCTGTTCGATCGGCTGTATCCATATCTCGATCCTCGTGGCCGCCGCGGTGACTTCTGGCGCCGCTCGTTTCTCGATGCCGGCTCGCCGGACGACCCCCTGTTCTCGCATCTGCCGCGGTTCCTCCTCACCGCACGGATCAAGGACTTTTACTCGGGCGACCTCCGCACCACGCTCGCCGGAAGCGCCCCGCTCGACGAGCTGCGCGCAAGCCTGCCGCGTCAGTTCGCCACGTGGTCGCCGCTCAACCGTGCTGCATATCTCGAGATGGTCACGCTCCTGTCCCCGTATCTCTTGAGCGCACAGGGCGACCGCATGTCGCTGGCGCACGGTGTGGAGGCACGCTACCCGTTCCTCGATCATCGCATCTTTGAGTTCGCGGCACGCCTGCCGGCACAGAGCAAGCTCCGCGGTCTGCGCGAAAAGGCTGTGCTGCGCCGCTGGGCGCGGAACGTGGTGCCTCCGGCCGTGCAGCAGCGGCCCAAACAGCCGTATCGCGCGCCCGATGTCCCCGCCTTCTTCACGCCGGCACCGCCGGATTACGTGGAAGAGCTACTGGAGCAGCGCAGCGTCGCGCGGACCGGCCTGTTCGAGCCGGCAGCGGTGGCGGGCCTGGTGCGACGCTGCCGAGCCGGTACCCCGATGGGATTTCGCGAGAGTCAGGCGCTCGTCGCCATTCTCTCGACAGAGTTGTGGCATCGCCAATTCATCACGAGTGACGCGCGAGGCTCGGCGCGCCCGGCGCCACACGACAACCGCGTCGCGGCGGTAGGATGATCGTGAACCCAACGGAGACGCACCCCGCTATGGACGAGGCAGCCATTCTGGCGCGCACGCGCGCGTACGTGAACGAGACCTTCCTGTATATGCGGCCCGGCTTGACGCTGGGCGACCAGGACCGCCTCCTGCAGCGAGGCGTGATCGACTCCATGGGCGTGATGGAGCTGATCGCCTTTCTGCGCAGCGAGTTCGGCGTCGTCGTGGCAGATGAGGACATCACCGAAAGCAACCTGGGGACGCTCGCCGACATCGCGCGCTATGTCTCCGCCCACCGCAGCAACGGCAACGGCGGACGACCGGGCACGAACGGAAGAGGCTCGCGGGGTTAACTCGACGGAACGGCGTCGCGGCGCGTCGGCTCCCACACCGGCGTGGCGCGCCCGGTGAGCAACCGGAGCCAGGCATGCAACACGGCCACGTTTCCCGCCACGACATAGGCCGGCAGCCCGAGCAAGCGCGGTACTGACGTCTCGTCGGGCCAGAGCCAACCCAATGCCGCCAACGTCATCGCCACTCCGCTGATGACGAGTAGCACCCGAGCCCACTCGCTAGCGAACGCGAGATCCACGAGGGCGAAACCAGCGGCGACCAAGCTCCAGGGCACGAGCCAGCGGCTGACCTTGTGGCTGAACAGCATCCAGGAGAACACCCCGTACCGGAGTGGGTTGAGGAGTGCGCGTTTATAGGCGAGCGTGGCCAGGCCGCGCGTGATGGTACGGACTTTCCGCCGATACTCCTGGTGCAGTGAGCGGCCGCGCGGCACATAGCAGATCGCGTCCGGCACCGATACCGCGCGAAGCCCGTGCTCCCGGGCTGTCAGGGCCGCAGCAAAATCTCGACTGCGGTCCTCACGGATTGGTTGCATGTGCAGCTTGACGCGGATCGCATATAAGCAGCCAGAGGCGCCGACGATTCCGTCTACGGCCGTCTCCAGATCGCGGATCCACATTTCGTACCCGACGTACGTTCCCTCTCCGCTATTCACGCGCTCCGCCACGTTCGTGACGCTCACGTCACGACCCGATGCGACACCGACCTCCGCATCGTCGAACGCGGCCACCAGCGCCTGGATCGCGCCGGGATCGATACGGACCGATCCATCGGTGTTGACGATGATCTCGCCCGTCAGCAGTGGTCGGGCGGCGTTCTCAGCCGCCGTCTTCCCCTGCCGCCGCGGCAGCCGCAGCAGCTCGACGCCGCGGCCCGCAAATCTGCGGACGATCTCGTCGGTCCCGTCTGCTGACGCGTCGGATACGACGAGGATCTGCCGTCGATCGGCCGGATAGTCGATCGCAAGAATCCGCTCCAGCGTCCCCGCAATGACGGCCACCTCGTTGTAGACGGGAATCACGATGCTAATGCGCGGAGGAATCGGGGCTGAGGATCGCCGCTGCGCGTGCCGTTTGCGCAGGCTCAGCAGCCTGAGGATGGCCGGATAACCGAGATACGTGTACAGGCAGAAGCCGGCAGCCAGCGCGACTACGAGCGCGGGGAGGAGCATCATGCCGCGACCGGTGTCAAGGCGCCCCCGCCCCCGCCACGCGCGACGAGCCGGTAGATCTCGACGTAGCGATCGAGCCAGGGCCCCACGCCGAACTCGCGCTCCAGGCGGACACGGGCCGCGCGGGCCCGCCGCGCCGCCGCGGCGGGATGCGCGTAGACATCGCGAATCCCCGCCGCCAACGCCCCGGGATCCTCTGACGCGACTAGCACGGCTTCTTCCGATGTCAGGACATCGGGAACTCCACCCACGGCGGTCGCGACCACGGGAACGCCCGCCGCCATGGCCTCGAAGAGGGCGACCGGGGTGCCTTCGGTCCGCGAGCTGAGGACACAAACGTCGAACGCCGTGTACACGCGCTCCGCATCCGCCACCTCGCCGTGCCAACGAATTCGGTCTGCGACTCCCAATCGGCTCGCGCGCGCCTGCAGGGCCAGCTGTTGGACCCCGGTCCCGATCATCGAAACTGAGAGCGGTACATCGTTGAGGTGCGTCAGAGCCTCCAACAGCACATCGGGCCCCTTCTCCGCGCTGAGCCGGCCGACCCAACCGACAGCAAAGTCCGCTCGTGGAATCGCAAGCGCGCCGCGCGCGGCGTCGCGGTCGAGCGCTGGCGAGATCCGGCGCCACGCGTTGGGCAATGTATGAATGCGCGACCGGGATACACCGGCGCGCGCGAGGCAGTCACTCAGCGGCCGGGAGACGGCGACCACCGCGTCGAACCGGCGAAACGCGCGACGCTGGAGATACTCGTAAACGCGATTTCTCCAGGGGCCGCCGGTGAAGCCGTGCGCCGTGGTAATGACCGGGATGCCGAAATGCCGCGCCACACCGGCGTCGAGGACGTCGGGCCGATAGCCATGGGTATGGACCGCATCGGGGCGCAGGCGCCGGCATAATGCCGCGATCGCGGCGCGCTCGCGCGCATAGCCCCGTGCGGACACGACGATCTGATGCGTGTTCACCCCCGCGTCGGACAACGGAAAGAGAAAGGGTTCGCCAGCCCCAGGTTCAGCGACCACGGATACGATGTGAACCTCGTGTCCCATCCCCCGCAGCCCCATCCCCAGCATTTGCACCACGCGCTCGAGTCCGCCAAATGTGGCGGGCGCGACCACGTGCATGATTACCATGTACTCCCCCGCGTCGACCTGGTCTCGAGCGCCACGGGCGCGCGCTTCCCCGTCCCTTCCAGGATGACCACCGCGGCGGCGAACCCTTGCTGGTGAGACAGGCTGACATGTGCGGTACGAACGCCAGATTCGCGCGCTTGCTCGACGAGCACGCCCAGCAATCGGATTTCGGGAGCACCGCCTGAGGCCGACACCAGCTCGACTTGTCGCAGCGCGCCGTGACGGATCCCAGCGTGCAGCGCCTTAAGACACGCTTCTTTCGCGGCGAAGCGCGCGGCCAGCGCATCCACCCGGTCAACGCGGTTCGCACAAGCCGCGAGCTCTCGTGGGGTGAAGACCTGCTCCTCGATCTTCGCGAGGACGCGCGACCAGCGCGCGATTTCGACGATGTCGAGCCCGATCCCGACGATCATGCTAAGCGTACGGCCAGCGGAATCCGCGGAAGCGTGCCTCGCCGCACGGACGTCTCTCCGGAAGGAGCCGGCGTCGTGGCGTATTCCACGCACGCCGAGCTCTTCGGCGACCGCGATCGCGCGCGCATCGATCAGGCTCAAGAGGCGGTTGATCACGTCGACGCTGAAGTACACGCTGACCTTTTCCTTCCACGGTCTCCCGATCCCGCCGTGCCAGAAGCGCGCCTGCTCTTGGTCCGTATACTTTTTTTCGAACCACGGCTGGCGCGCCACGAGCACGCGCGGCGCCCGGGCAGTCGCGTGGAGGAGCGCGCGGCGGAAATGGCGCTCGAAATGTTTCAGGACGGCGCCCGGATCCGGTACGGTCGTGCGGATGTCCTTCGCCTCCGCCCGCATTTTCCGCCCGGCCACAAGCCACGCGCCCGCGTTCTCCTTGATTTCCACCGGGTGCAGCCACGCCTGGCGCAGCCGCCGGACAAGCTCGAGCAGCGCCGAGGTGCGCGGTTTCCAGCCGAATGGTTGCTGTGGGTGCCGCGCGAACAGCAGCTCCTCCGGGACAACCGCCGGCGATTGCGCGGGCGGCGCACCATCCTCGAGCCAGTGGTACACGGTGCTCGCACCGACCATGAGGACAATCACGTCCAGGCGGTCATAGCCCGGCAGGACGCGCTCGAGAATCAGCTCGAGCTCCGCTGCGCCCACGCCGGAGTGGCCAATGTTCCCGACATGCACGCGGCGCGCAGCGAGCGTGCGCAGCGCATCGGGGCGGTTGAGCAGGCGTTCGACGACCGCCGGCCAACTCGTTTGCTGGTCGAGCGCAAAACACTCGACGGAGCTTCCTCCAGCCACGAGGATCCGGCACAGGCCTGGTTCGTGCGCGCGCGGGTCGCCGCCGCGCTCACCGTCGGCGTTGACTTCGAAGCGGACGCGCGGCTCGAGCTCGGGAAAAACGCCAGGATGCTGACGCACCTCCAGGCGCATGCTTGGCGGCCAGACGCAATACCGCGTGAACCGCCGGATCCACCAGCGGGTGGCCAATTCGGCGCTGATGACGAGGACGAGGCCGGTGAGCGCGGCGATCAGGATCCAAGACGTCATATGGGACCTATGCGAGGCATGGGGATGTGAACCGAGGGAGCACGCGCTGTGCCAGTCACGTGAGCGAGCGCGGAATCGCAGGGCGAGAGTTTTACCTGTTGCGCCACCGCCACACGTGCGGGCCCAACCCTCCGGCCCGGCGTCATGCTCTCCCCAAAACGCGCAGCAGTGGAATCCGACTCCGTACGTCGACATATCGGTCGTTCCGATACACGAACAAGACCCACATGAGTCCAAAGACCACCACCATGGCGACCCCGGCCACGGCGAGTCCGGCCAGGCCACGTACGCCCAGCCCTAGCTTGAACCACAGCAGCACGGCCAGCACCGGCACGGCGCCCAACACGGCCCGCGGCACGACGTACCGGACGTACTCCGCGACCGGCGTCTGCAATTCTCGGCACGTTTGGACTAGGACGGCGGCCGCGAACAGGACGTTGGGAATGGCGGTGCCGAGCGCAACACCGGCAAGCCCCAGCGGGTGCACGAGCAGAATACTCAGCCCAAGGTTCACAAGGCCGGCGACGAGAAACCCGATCGTTGGCAGGCGGGGCTTGCCCAGGCCCATCAGGATCGGGAGCGCGACGCCGCGCACCGGTAGGAAGATCAAGTACGAAAGCATGAGGATCTGGAGCACCTGTCCCGCCGCGTGCTCGAACTGCGGACCGACCCACCAGGCAATGAAACGCGGCCCCAGCACGACGAAAAACAGGCCGGCCATGATCGTCACCGAGAGTGCGACCTTGGACCATTTGAGAAAGATCTCGCGGAGATCCGCCGTCTTCCCCTGCGTTTGCAGCCGCGTGGCGGCCGGCATCACAACCGCCGCGATCGCGATCACGAACTCCATCAGGTAGATGATGAAGCTGTTCGCGACGGTGAAATACGGAATCGAGCTCACGTTCATGAACGCCCCGATGACGAGCGAGTCCGTTTCGAACGAGAGACGAGACCCGGCGTTGAGCACGAGCACGAAGAGGCTGAAGGAAAAGATTTGGCGTACCACGCCCCAGTTGAACCCCCCCAGTCCCAGATGTATCTCGGGGTGCCGGCGTCGGATGAACAACACGCACGCCGTGAAATCGAACGCCAGGCAGGCCAGTTGAACGAGCGCCAACAGCGTCAGGGAGGCCTTGAGCGTGAGGAGTCCGACCGTGAGGCCGAGCCGGAGCAGCACGCTGGCCAGGCGGATCACATTGCGCGGCACGAAGTCGCCGTGCGCCGCCATGATTCCGTCGGGCAGGAGCCCAATGAATCCCGCCGCCACGAACAGCGCCATGACCGCGAACGCCAAGCGCGCGTCGGTGTGGCGCGGCGTCGGGATACCGTAGAGTGTGAACAGTGCATACAGGCCCAGTCCAATCACCAGCGCGATGAGCCCGAGGAGCAGATACAGTCCCGTGCAGCTGCCGATCGCCTCGTTGAGACTGCGGCTGTCACCCTTGGCGGCATGCTGAGCGAAGTAACGAACGGACGCCATCGGCACGCCTAGCACGAGGAGCCCGAGATACCCGTTCATGGACGTGATCAGCATCCAGGTGCCGTACCCGTCGACCCCGAGCTTGTGAAGCGTGAACGGCGTCAGCAGGTAGAGCACAACGATCATCAGCGCCGTGACGACCCAATTGCTTCCGACACTCTTTAGCATGCGGGAGCCTCCATGAGTACCGCGGCAGCCTCGTTGACGGTGACGAACCGGAACGGGGTCAGGTTCGCCAACTTCTCCAGGTAGCCTTCGATCGTGGCGAAGAGCCGTTCGACATCCGCTGCGGTGCGCGTGAAGGGGCTCAGGCCGGGCTTGAGACTGGGCGTATGCCAGCTGATGTGCAGATGCCGCGCTCCATGTTCCAGTAAACGGGCGGACAGCGTCAACATCTGGGCGACTGATTGAAACTCCGGACTGAGGCTGAGACGGCGGACCAAGCCGGTGCGGACGGCGATGCCCGGTAGGTGCAGCGAAAGGGGCGCTGCCTCGAGCAAGCGCTGCACAGGCTCAAACACGCTGAACGGTCCTCGGCTGAACCCGTACGACAGAGGAACCTCCACGATGGGCCCATCCGGAACGGGCGTCCGGACGTCCCGGTCAGATCCCAGGCGGTACGGCACGATTGGAGCGCCGACGAACGTCGGACCATCATCCACCGCTTCCAGACTGACGAACGGGCTGACGCTCGAGTCCACCCGATACCCGCACGACACCAGGGCGGCAACCGTGTCCGGGCCGATGCCGTAGCGTCCCGCCCGAAACGCGGTGGGCCGTTGTCCGAACGCCTGCTGCATCGCTTCTGTCAGCGTCCGGATCTTGGCCCGCTGCAGGTCGGCGGGCAGGTTCTTGACCATGGAGTTGCGCGGCACGAACGCTTCGGTGAGCGGCGGCGTGTTCCACGGATGTAGGTGAGCGCCGATCTCTGCGCGGCCTTCGCCTCCGATGTCGCGCATCACGGCGGCCGCGCAGGGATCGGTGGCCACGTGATAACTCGTGAAGTAGGTGGGCCGCACACCCAGGCGCTCGAAGAACCGCGCCTGTCGCCGTAACTCGCCGATGTTCTCCACGGTCACATCAGTGCGGCTGCGACTCCAATTATCCTCTTCCGTGTCGAGCGACACGATAAGCGGAATCTCACGCATCGGCGGCTCCGGCCCTGCCCCCCCAACGAGTGCGCAACTCACCAGCTGCGTCCAGCGCGCGCAGCACGCGCCCACGCCATCCGCGACGGTAGATCGTGATCTCTTCGGTGATCCGTTGAGTCGTCGTCCATTGCTGCTTGTAAGCGTCGGCGCCGCGCAAGAAGTCAAAGCGCCGGTAGCCGCGCTCGATGGCGCGCCGGATCATCGTCGCCATGAGGACGAGACCAACACTTTGGCGCTCCCAGTCGGGATCGCGGCCACTTTGGTAGAAGTAGACCGTGTCGCCCCACGTGAACCCGTACCAGGCGGCGACGGGCGCGCCATCGATATCCAGCGTGGACAGCCAGAGCCGCCTGCGTGCCGCGAGTTCGGTAGCAAACCGGCGGTGCAGCCGTCTCACGCCGCGGTCCTGGAACGCGCCTTCCTCGCCTTCCCACCGGCGCTCGTGCAGGGACATGAGGTGGCTTAAGCCCGCTTCTACGCGGTCGTCCTCGTAGTCCGTAATCCTCATCGCGTGCTGGCGTCGTAACTGCCGCTCCTTGCGACGCAGCGTCTGACGACGCGTGGGCGTCAAGGTGCCGAGGTACTGTTCCCAGTCATCGCACAACTCGAGATACGGACACACCCACAGCCGTTGGCGACGGACCGCGTACCCCCGCGCGGCGATCGATTCGTACAAGCGGCGCGTCGTGATTGCATTGGGTGCCAGGTTGCTCAGGATCAGTAGCTCCCACGGCAATGCGTCGAGAGAAGGCGCGAACTCGGCTACGGGACTTCCCGGCATCGCCAGGACATCGAGGTGGTCCGGACATCCCACATCGCCAGAGGCCCACGTGAGCGCGGTGACCGGCACGCGGTGGAACGCGACACGCCGCAGCCGGACCGGAAGCACCGCCTGGACGACGCCCTCCGCGCCGCGGAGCACCAGCGCTTCGCTCGCCGCAACCTCGGCGGAGGGAGAGGCGTCCGCCCACGCGCGATACCACGCCCAGCTCATGAACGGCGACGGCGATGCGGTGCTCGCTTCCAGCGTCTCCCACGTCGCGGGGCCGAGGGCAAGCGCATCGGTCAGCGACATGCGCGTAACGCCGACGCTCGATGTGCTGAGCACGACGCTCATCGGGCGAGACCCAGTTGTTGGAGCGACTCGAGCAAGAACGGCGCGGGGTCACGCCACCGCCAGATTTCCTCGCCCGTTCGCCGGACTCCAACGCGCAGGAAGTCACGCACCGCGGCGAGTTTTACCGCCGGGCCGCCGCCGTTGCGCAGCTGCAGGTACAGGTGATCGACGTCGCCCCAAAACCAACGGCTCCGCACGCCCACCCGATACTGCGTCACCGCCGGCACGCTGTGTCCGAGCGCGCAGGCGACGAGCAGGCGCGGAAAATCGACGCCGGCATCGATCGCCAGCTGGAGCGATCCCCACAGACGTCCGTTGACCTCCATGAACACGTGCTGGCCTGTAGCTTGATCCCGCTTACACTCGATCATCGCGGCACCCTGCCAATTCAGGGCCTCGAGCATGCGACGTCCCGCCGTAGCGAGGTCGCTATCGAACGCAATGCTTTCGCGGTACACGCTCACGCCGCCCTCCGGCGGCTTCTCCCGCAGGCGGCGGTGAGCAAACTCTGCGACTACTCGACCATTCCAACGCAGCACGAAGAGCCCTTCACCGGGGCCTCGGACGCGCCGTTGCAACAACACTGGAAATGCGATGTCAGGGAGTGTGCGGACCGCGGTGCGGCACTGGTCGCGTGAGTTCACAAACTGCACGCCAAAATGCCGACCACGCACAACGGAGCGATGCGGCTTGAGGACTGCGGGAAAAAAATCCTCTCCCGGCAACTCCGCCTCTGCCGCTGCAAGCATCATTGTCTCCGGAACTCCCAGCCCCGCTTCGCGAGCGACGCGCAGCATCGCGGCTTTATCCGAAGCCTTGCGATAGGTTTCCAGGCGAGGGAACGGCAGCGCCACCGACTTGGGGATCTGCCGGCGGCCGTCGAGGATCGCCTCAACGGACGCGTCCGTGACCGGCAAGAGCACGCTTACCCCAAGCCGCGATACCAGCCCGGCCACTTCCGCGACGTAACCGGCGGGATCGCCCAGCGGTTCAGTCGCCAACCGCAGCCGGCACACCCCGCGCGACACGCCCGCTAGCGAGAACCGGCGGCTCGCCGCCACGCCAACCTCGAAGCCAGCCCGAATCAGGGATCGAGCCGCGGCGAGCGCGGCGCGCTCATTGCCATCGGTGAGTAGCACGTCCATGACTGTGCCCGAGTTCTCTTGAGAGAACTGTGCCGCGGGGGCTGTGCCCTCTATAGGTCCGTGGGTGTGGCGTCGACGCAACGCCTGCGGCCGCCGGAGGCCGGAAAACCGATACGGGCAGGGTGGCGCCACTCTTGCGCTCGCGTGCCCTCATGTGTGGCATCGCCGGCATCGCCTACCGAGATCCCGAACGCCACGTACCGGAAGACCTCGTCCGCCGGATGTGTTCCGCGTTACGCCACCGCGGCCCTGATGATGAGGGCGTCTACGTGCGGGGCGCCGTCGGTCTCGGGATGCGCCGGCTCAGCATCATCGACCTGAGCAACGGGCAACAGCCGATTTTCAACGAAGATCGGTCCAAGCTGATCGTCTTCAACGGGGAGATCTACAACTACAGGGAGCTCCGCCGCCGCCTCGCGGCCCGGGGACACACGTTCCGCTCGTCGGGCGACACGGAGACGATCCTGCACCTCTACGAAGAGCAGGGCGTCGACTGCGTGACATCGCTCAGGGGGATGTTCGCCTGTGCCATCTGGGACGAGACCGAGGGGGGGGGCTCCCTGTTCCTGGCGCGCGATCGATTCGGCATCAAGCCCTTGTATGTCGTATCCGGACCGTGGGGGATCGCGTTCGCATCCGAGCTGAAGGCGCTGCACGCGACCGCTCTCACCTCGCGTGAGCTCGATTGGGAGGCACTCGACAGCTTCTTCCAGCTCGGCTACGTCCCTGCCCCGCGCACACCATTTCTCGACGTTCGTAAGCTCGAGCCCGGCCACACACTCCTCTGGCGCCGCGATAACGGTCTTTCCGTCACCCGCCGCTACTGGCGTTTCCCGGTCGAGGATCGAGACAGCCCCCTCCGGCCGGAAGCACGCGTGCGGGATTGGCTCGACGAGTCCGTCGCAGCGCATCTCGTAAGCGATGTCCCTGTCGCCGTCTTCCTGAGCGGCGGTCTCGATTCATCCGCGGTCGTTGCGAGCATGGCGTCCGCCGGCGACGTGCCGCATGCGTTCACCGCCCGGTACTCGGGCTCGGGGGGGGCAGCGGCCGACGAGACAGCCCTCGCGCGCGGGCTGGCTGCCCGGCACGGCGCCGAGCTCACCGTGGTCGACATCCACCCCGAGCTTCAGGACATCTTCGAGCCGATCGTCCGTGCTCTCGATGAGCCGCACGCCGACGACTCGGCGATCCCGACCTGGCTGTTGTCGCAAGCCGTGGGCAGTCAGTATAAAGTCGCGCTGACCGGCATTGGCGGTGATGAGCTATTCGCGGGCTATCGCCGCCACATCGGCCTGCTCGCGACCGAGTACTACGCCAAGCTGCCGGCTCAGCTCCGGCATGGCATCGGCGCTCTGAGCCGCTGGCTCCCGGAGCCGAGCGACGGCGCGCTCGGCATCGACCGGCTGAAGCGATTCCTCGCCACCGGCAACGGCGCGATTCCCGATCGTTTCCTGGGCCTGATGAGCCGGCTCTCGAACGAAGAACGGCTGGCACTCTATGCGCCGACCCTGCGCGCGAACATCTCCGGACGAGCGGCTACCTCCAGGTTCCGCGATGTCTTCGCCGCGCAAGGGAACGCCGTCTCAGGACTGGCTGCCGGGTTGTACATGGACTACACGACGTTCTTGCCCGATGATATCCTCGCGCTCAGCGACCGGCTGTCCATGGCGCACTCGCTCGAGATCCGCGTGCCGTTCGTCGATCACAGGCAGCATCGCCTCGGATACTTCGATGCTCGGGTGGTAGATACGCTACTCCGCGACCACCTGACGGGACGACAGAATCAGGAGCGGATTCTGTTGGCCTTGCTGTGCTTCTCGACCTGGCACCGCCTCTTCGTCGAAGACGCTCCGGCTCAGCGCGGGAGCACTGCAGTGTCCCAGAGCGCGAGACACTTATCGGCGTGGTAGCCGTCGGCCCAGTCCCACTCCTCGCTGATCAACTCGAGGGGCGGCGGGAGTTGGAACGGCGGCGCCTGTAGGATCATGCAGTCCCGGCACAGCACGAGGTCTGTGGGCGGCAGCGGATCGCGCACGACGTCTCGATGCATGAAGCTGCGATTCGGACCACCGTACGTGCTTTGGTTGCGGTCGATGAGCTCGGCGACGATGTCGGCCCCAACGTAGGTGCGGCCGCAGAAGTCGATCTCGCGCATCCAGTGGCAGTCGCCGCAGGGAATATCCAGAAGCACTTCCACTCCATAACGTGTCAGGAGGGACGGCAAGACCCGCCGCGCCACGCGCGTTTCCTGGAGCGTCGAACCGTAGCCCGACACAGATTCCGGGCTCCCCCATTCATTGGTCGCATAGATGCGCGTGAAGACGGACTGGCGCCCGCGCAGCCGGCGCGGGACGCTCCGCAGGAGGCGGGCTGCACCCCGCATGAGGTCGAGGACCATGCGTCTGTCGGGCCCCGCAACATGCGGGCCGTTCCCGCCGCCCGCAGGCATATGGCGTCGACGCAACAGGTGACCTGGAAGTCGCCATAGCTGAGCGTGGCGTTGGTTTTGCAATACGGGTTGACGACCCAGGGAGGGTGCATGGTGAGTCTGGCTCGCTGGCAACGCGCCCAACAATACGAGCGTGGCTATTGGGAGTCGGTCGCCTCTCGCATCGCCACGGGCTCCGTCTCACAACTGGAGTGGTATCGGTGGCGGGCCGAGCAGCTCCAGCTCAGGCTCCGCAGCGTCGGGCTCGGCCACCTGGCCGATGGTGGCGCCCGCGTTATCGAAGTCGGCAGCGGCCCGGTCGGCGTGGTGGGGTTCTTCCCGGCCGTGGAACGCGTCGCCGTGGACCCGTTGGAGCCGCACTACGCGGCCAACGCAACACTCACCGCCCTGCGCGCACCCACGGTCCAGTACCGACCGGGGTCGGTGGAGGCGCTCCCCGTCTCGAGTGGGCATTACGATCTCGCAATCATCGAGAACTGCATCGATCACGTCCGCGACGTCGCGGCGGCGATGCGCGAGCTGAGACGTGCGCTGGCGGCGGCAGGGGTCCTGTATCTCACGGTCAACTGTCGAACACCCTGGGGCTTCGTCGTGCACCGCGCGCTTTCGCGGCTGCGTGTCGACGCGGGCCACCCTCACACCTTCACACCGCCCCGCGCACGCCAGCTTCTGCGCGAACACGGCTTCAGAGAGCTGCAGTGGGAAGCGGGCTCCTATCGCGAGGCCTTGCAGGCTGACCTCGTCGCGCCGGAGCGCCGCGCGAATCTCAAGGGCCTGCTCGGTGTGAGCGAATTCCTGCTCACGGTTGTGGCGCAGGCCCCCCCCGTCCCGGCGGCCTGACTCGCGGATGCAAGTCCCCGTAGCGCCACCGCTCCGAATCGGGTTCATCGGCGCCGGCCAGATGGCCGGCCAACATCTAGACGCGTTACGACGCGTGGCGACCCCGCACGTGGTCGCAGGAGTTTGTGATCTCCGCCTTGACGCCGCGCATGCGCTCGCACGGCGCGCGGGCGCCTCCGCGTATCCCACCGTGGCAGAATTGTTGACTGACGCGCGACCGGACGTCGTCCACATCTGCACACAACCGGCAACGCACTTCGACCTCGCCCGCCAGGCGCTCCTCGCCGGCGCCCACGTCTACGTCGAGAAGCCGTTCGTGGAAACGCGGGGCGATGCCGAAGCGCTCTTCGCTTTGGGACGCGACCGCGGGCTGCTGCTCTGTGCCGGTCATCAGTTGGTTCGCGATCCCGCGTTCCGCAGACTGCTGGAGCGCGCGACCACGCTGCAGCCCCCGGTGCTCGTGGACAGCTATTTCGCATTTCGACCACCACGCCTCCACCCGTACCGATCGGCTCCGGCCGCCCTCGGCGAACAATTGCTCGATGTGCTGCCTCATCCCCTCTACACGCTGGTGGCCGCGCTCACGCACTTCCTTCCAAACACCGGGATCGGGGGGGCCGCGCCGCAGCTCGTCCATGTGACAGCGACGGCGACGGACCTTCATGCGGTGTTGCGGGCGGGCGAGGTGACGGGCCGTCTCGCAGTCAGCCTGCGCGCACGGCCGGTCGCCTCAACGCTCACTGTGACGGGGGCACATGGATCCCTCACGACCGATTTCGTGCGCGGAACCGTGCTCGGCGCGGGGAACGATGGCACGAGTCCGCTGGAGAAGATCGCCAATCCCTTCGTGGAAGCGGGGCAATTGGCGTGGCGCACTGCGGGCGGCCTCACCCGTCGCCTGCTTCGCGGGGTCGCCTACCCGGGGCTCGCGGAGCTGATCGGCGAATTCTACGCGGCGGTGACTTCTGGCAGTCGCTCCCCTCTCTCCATCGAACATCTGAGACGTGTCACCGACATCTACGAGGAGCTCGCGGTCCAAGTCCCCAGTAGGAGCCGGCCCGCAGTGCGCGATCGCGCTGCCTCCTCCCCCCCCTCCCCGGCCGGCGGGCCAGGGGCACCGGTCGCTGTGGTCACCGGAGCCGCGGGGTTTCTCGGACGCGCCCTCACGCGCGAGCTCACGCGTCGCGGTTTTCGTGTACGCGCCACGTACCGCTCACAGCCGTCCGACGATCCCCACGTGCACGAGTGGGTCCGCGTGGACCTCCGCGCACAGGTCCCCTACGAGGTCTTCGCCGGCGCGTCGGTCGTCCTCCATGCCGCCGCCGCAACGTCCGGAGGTTTCGAGGCCCACCAGCGCGACAGCGTCGACGCGACGCGTCAGGTGCTGCGCGGGATGACCGCGGCTGGAGTGCGCCGGCTGGTCTACGTGAGCAGCATCTCCGTGCTGCGGCCGCCGCGATCGGCCCGCGAGCGTCAGACGGAGGAAACGCCGCTCGCGGCCCATGCGGAGCGCCTCGGTCCGTACACGTGGGGGAAGTGCGCCGCCGAGGAGCTCGTCACCGCGGCGCACGCGCGTCAGGATGTCGTCGCGCGGATCGTTCGCCCCGCCGCTCTGATCGACTGGGAGGACATCGACGTGCCAGGACTCGTCGGGCGCCGGCTGTTCGAGCGCTGGCACTTGGGCTTCGGCCGCCCCGGCCTGCCCTTCGCCGTGTGTGAGGTCGGGCGAGCGGCCGCCGCGGTTGCATGGTGCGCCCGTCACTTTGCCGACGCGCCACACATCGTCAACCTCCTCGACCCAACCATTCGCACACGCGGGCAACTGCTGCGCCGGTTCCGCGAGCATGGCTGGCGCGGATCCGTGTTGTGGCTGCCGATCAGCCTCCTCGCCGCCGCGGTCAGCGTGATGCGGTTCGTCGCGGCGCTCGCTCGTCGCGAGCGGGCGCGACCGCTGGCCGTGTGGTCGATCTTGCGGCCGCGCCGCTACGATGCCACCGTGGCGGCGAAGCTCCTCACCGCCGCCGGCGAGGCCGCAGCGCCCACTGTCTCGGCGCCTCGGGCGGCCGCGCCCGCCGCGATGACGCAGGCGTATGGCTGAGGCTGTGCGGCAGTCCGGCGACCCCGGGGTTGTCGCGCCGACGCAAAGAGCGCGGACGCCGGCATGGGATCTGTTGCTCGCGTGCGTCGCGGTCTATATCGCCACGGCGGTTGGTCGCGCACATCAACTGTTCCCGGTGCTGCTGA
>WNGL01004090.1_pt1 | contig 17555 bp, 19 predicted proteins | sample 5400591 | NCBI WGS metagenome assembly WNGL01 (sample SAMN13153377, study PRJNA577476) | soil metagenome | isolation source: 80 cm soil or saprolite under Garry oak tree replicate 1 | place: USA:California | collected 2016-06-15 | reverse complement strand
GCTTGACGTACGCACTCGCCGACCGGACCGGGCACCCCGTGCTGTGCACCGGCGACGACTTCGCCGCGACGGACGTCACCATCGTGCGCCCTGGGACAGAGCTACTGTAAGTGGACAACCTGTGTGATTATCGCCTGCAGGTGCCGAATCGATGCATTCGCAGATAACCCATGACCTGGAAAAACAGCGCGGATCACCGATTATTCACGCCGGAGCCTGGCGAGGATGTCCGCTTGAGCGTCGGTGATCTCGGTGCGCTGGCGGAAGGTGCCGACGGGGCCGGTGAACGTGCCGACGGCGATGCGGCCGAGTTCGCGGCGCAGGCTGGGCCAGGCGCCTTCGCAGGCGTTCTCGGCGAGACGGGCCAGCAGCAGGGCGAGCCAGCACAAGATGACGTGGGCGCGGATCCGCTCTTCCTTGCGGTGGCAGGCGGGGCGCAGGTAGATGACCTGCTTGGGGTCACGCCAGCCGCGCTCGACCCGCAGCAGCTGCGGGTGGCCCAGGGCGATGTCCTCGGAGGTCATCTTGGGGTCGGAGGTGCGCAGCAGGTACTGGCCCCCGAGTGCCGCCTATCCCGCGCGGTCGAAGGTCACGACGCCGGGCGGCGGGCTGGGGAACAGCTCAGTGCCATGGCCTGGCCGCCCGCTCCGCCCAGTAGGCGTCGGGGGCTTCGGCGAAGCTGAGCGCCGGAAGCTGGCCGACGGTGAGCGCGGCCAGGTTCTCATCCAGCTGCGCGCGGGTGGCGGCGCCGGACAGCACAACCGATGCCCACGGCTGGGCCAGCGCGGCGGCCAGCGCAATCGTGTCTTCGGTGACACCGCGCGCCGCGGCCAGCGCGGTCAACGGCGCCGGCGGCCCGCCCGCCGGAGTCAGGCGCCCGTTGGCGACCGCCTCCTTGACCAGGACCGCCCACCCGGCCCCGGCGGCTTCGGCCGCAGCGGGGCCTGCGGAGGGCTCCAGGAGGTTCCATGTCACCTCCGTCGCCGTGAACAGCTGCTGCCCGTCAACGGTCACTGTCAGCGCCCGGCGGATCGTTTCCGCCTGATGCGGGCCGCTCGCGCTCAGCCCGATGATCACACCCTCGGCGCGCAGCCGGGACAGCGCGGCCAGCAGCGCAGCGTCGGTAAACAATCCGGAATCAAGGGTCAGCGAATGCACTTGATACAGGGTGAGCCGGTCACCGAGCAGGGCCCGGCTTTGCGCCAGCTGGGTCGTGAACATGGCCAGCGAATGTTCCTTGACCTCCTGCTGAGGAGCGTCGAGCCGCCAGCCACCGGTATAGCGGTATCCCCACTTCGAACCGATGATCACGTCCGCATGGCCGCGCTCGGCCAGCCAGCTGGCCAGGAATTCCTCCGCCCGGCCGTAGGAACGGGCCGCGTCGACGTACCTGACCCCGGCCGCGTAGGCAACATCCAGCATCGAGAAGGTCCGGGTCCGCATGCCAGCCACGCTGCGGTCGGGCAGATCCTCCTCACGGCCGCTAGTGATGTACGCCGGGCGGCCCAAAGCGGCCAGCCCCAGCCCGATCCGGGAGACCACCGGCCCCTCGGCGCCGAGTGCCGCCGTGGGCATGCGAATCGGGCTCCGTTGGTCACTGACCATGGCCACCACCGTACCGGCGGCCCAGCCAGCGGCCTATGCCCGGGATCTGGCCGTACCACATGCACGGCAGCAAATCGCCGATCACCTTGTCCTAGGTGACGGAGACTCCGCCTTCGACGTAACCGATCCTGCGCTTCGCAGACAAGCTGCTGCCGGTCAGCCAACGTGGCGGCCGATCAATCCAGATCAACGGGCCGCCTGTCATCACCGCGCCGGTACGCCAGGGCCCCGGCATAGTGGTGTGATGTCCAGTTGATGCCGCTATAGCCGTTACCGCGTGTCAGGCCGCAGTACGGGCACGGCTCCCGAGATCATGTGGGTGTCGAATCCCATGATCACTGCGGAAGACCGTGCCTGCCTTGTCATCATCCCCGATCAGCGCTGCCCTGGAGCAGCTTTCCGGCCTGCCTGCCGGTGACCGCGCGCAGCTGTCCGGCCAGTGTCCTGGCCTGGCGGAGTACCTGGCGCGGGTGCCTGACCCGCGGGATCCGGCGCGGTGTACGCTCGTTTGCGGCTGGTGACACGTAGGTTTCTCCCACTTATGGACGGCGCGGACATCATCCGCAAGGCGCTGGCCGCGGGGTACGTCGACGAGCTGACCGTCATCATCGCACCGGTGGTGCTCGGCGGCGGGAAGCGACTCTTCGACGGGTTCACGCCGTCGCTCGACCTCGAGTACCGCGGCGTCCGCCAGTCGCCCTACGCGACCTTCATCCATTACCGCGTGAAGCGGTGAGTAAGCCGCCCACCTTGGTGGCCTCGCCGAGGATGGTGATGAGGGCGGCGACCGCCTCCCTTGCGTCCAAGCCGGTCGCGGCGACCGTCACGTGCTGGCCGCTGGTGGCCCCCAGGCCCATCACGCCGAGGACGCTCTTGGCATCGGCGGTGTTACCGCCCGCGGTGACCGAGACCGCCGAGGCGAACCGGCCGGCCGCGACGGCAAGCGCGCCGGCCGGGCGGGCGTGCAGGTCGCCGGCCAGGGTAATGCCCTGCTCACAGCTTGCGGACATGACGTGCCTCCTCTGCCGCGGCGGCGACCGCCTTGATGTCCCCGCCGGCGGCGGCGGTGACCGTCGCGGCCACCGCGCCCTCGACGAACGGCGCGTCCGCGAGCAGCACGCTCTCGGCGTCGCTCAGGTCCTCGAGCACCGCCCGCACCGTGAGCACCGCGCTGCCCAGGTCCGGCAGCACGACCACGCCGGCCCCGCTGTCGGCCTCGCTGAGCCCGCGTTCCACCTTGGCGGCGCTGGTCCCGAGGTCGCCGTCGTCGGTGCCGCCCGCGGCGATGATGGTCACCGTGCCGCCGCTGACCTGCGCGGCCAGGTACGCGGCGCCCTCGGCGAGTTCGGCGCTGTGCGAGACGAGGACGATCCCGACCGTGCCGTTGCTCATGGGATGGGCGGTCATGGCATATCCTGAATGTTGTTCGGCATTGCTGAAAGGCCAGGAGAGAGGCGCTGATGATCCAGTCGGTGCAGCGCGCGGCGCAGATCCTCGCCGTCCTCGGCTCCGGCACGCCACGTCTCGGCGTGACCGAGATCGCCGACCGGGTCGGCCTGGCCAAGCCAACGGTGCACGGGCTGCTGCGCACCCTGGAGGCCCATGAGCTGGTGGCGCAGGACCCGGACACGGGCAAGTACAGCCTGGGCCCGGGCGTGCTGCAGCTCGGCAACGCCTACCTGGACGGGTCCGACCTGCGGGCCAGGTCGCTGCGCTGGGCGGAGTCGCTGGCCGAGCGGGCCGGCGAGGCGGTCTGGGTCGCCACCTTGTCCGGATCCCGGGTGATCGTGCTGCACCACGTGTTCCGGCCGGACAATACCGTGCAGATCCTGGAGGTCGGCGCGGCCATCCCGTGGCACGCCTGCGCCCTGGGCCACGCGATCGTGGCGCACCTGCCCGCCGCGCAGCGCACCCGGGCGCTGGCCGGCGAGCTGGCTCCGCTGACCGGGCGCACCAAGACCACCAGGACCGCGCTGAACCGGGCGCTGGCGCAGGTCCGCCGGCGCGGCTACGCGGTGGAGGACCAGGAGGCGACGGTGGGCGACGCCGGGATCGCGGCGCCCATCATGTCCCGGGACGGCGTGGTGGCCGGCGCGATCGGCGTCGTGGGCGCGGCCGACCGGCTGCTGGCCCCGGGCACCCAGGAGGAATTGGCGCGGTTGGTGACCGAGGCCGCCCGGGCCATCTCCAGGGACCTGGGGGCCGGGCGGGGCGGCGTGGTGCTCTCTGCCTTCAGCTGAGGGATCCTGGCGGACGGTCCTCATGTTTCCACCTCGGTATCCCCGATCCGCGCGACCCGGTCCGCGGCCTGGCTGGCATTGGTCTGCCCGATCCACTGCGCTACCTGCGGTGCGCGCGCCGCGCCGACGCTCACCGTCCGCACCCCGAGCCCGATCAGCAGCGGCAGCACGGACGGATCGGCCGCCGCGTCACCGCACACCGATACCTTTATCCCGGTCTGGTTCGCTGCCTGCACGACCGACTCGATAAGGGTGAGCACCCGCGGGTCCGCGGCAAGCGCTGGCTGGCTGCCCGACCCGGCGCGGTCGAGGCCGAGGACCTCGCTGGTCAGGTCGTTGGTGCCGATGGAGAAGAAATCCACCTCCGGCGCGAACTTCTCGGCCGCCGCCGCGGTGGCGGCTACCTCCACCATGATGCCCAGGTCGGGCGGGCGCGTGCCGACCTCAGCCGCGGCTTGTGCCAGCGCGGTGCGAACGTGGTCCACCTCATGCAGTGATCTGACCATGGGCACCAGCACGGCGAGCTGGGTATCGCGGCCCGCCCGCAGTATCGCCCTGAGCTGGGCCCTGAGGGCTCCCGGCTCGCCGAGCAGCCCCGCCAGGCCGGGTACGCGGCCGGAGAGGAACGGCGGGATCTTGTCGCCGGAGAAGTCAAGCAGCCGGACGACCGCCAGCTGGCCGGCGAGCAGGCCGAGAACCGGGGTCAGCTCGGCCAGATGATCCGCCTCCGCGGGCCAGCCCGTGGCGCCGATGAACGGGATTTCGGTACGCAGCAAGCCGACGCCGGCCGCTCCGCCGGACAGGCCGAGCCTGGTTTCGGCCGCGGACGCGACGTTGCACAGCAATGTAACCTGATCGCCGTCGGCGGTGCGTACCGGCCCGGTGACCGGGGCGCTGCGCGACCGGTTCAGGGCTGCCGCGGACCTGGCCTGGGCGGCGGCGAGTTCGGTTCCCGGAGGATCGACGGTAAGCTCCCCCGCGCCCGGTTCCGCGTCGAGTATCGCGCGGCTCCCCGCCGCCGCGGCTAGCACCCGCGGATCGGCGCCGGCCAGCATGGGCAGGCCGAGCCCGCGGGCGATGATCGCCGCGTGTGAGCTGGCTCCGCCGCCGACCGACACCGCGCCGGCCAGTCCGGCCTCCGCCATCCGGATCAGGTCGGCCGGGTCCACCTCGCGGCGGACCAGGATGAAGCTTCCCTCGGGCGGGGCAGGCACGCTGTCCCCGCTCAGGTAGTCGACCACGGCGCTGGCGATCTGGCGGACATCGCCGGCCCGCTGGGCCAGGTCGGGGTCGGGCAACGCGGCGAGCAACGTGGCCTGGGTCTCGGCCGCCTCCTGGACGGCGACGATGACATCGGCTCCGCCCCGCACCGCGTCAAGCACCGGGCCGACCAGGGCGGAATCCGCCGCGATCAGCGCGCCTATGTCCACGATGCCGGCGTCCCTGTCCCGGCCGAGAGAACGAAGCTCCCTGGCGAGCATGGCGCGGTCATGGGCCACCGCGGCGAAGGCCACTCGCACCTCATCCGCGGTGGCCGCGGCCGCCGCGCCGTTGGCGGCCCCTGGCGTCTCGCCGTTGGTAGCACTGCGTGCGTCGCCGAGATAGATCTCGCCGACGCCGATTCCCTCGGATACCGGCTGTCCCCGGTAGCGGCTGGCCGCGGTCATCGTCCCCCCCGCGCGACGTCCCGGAGAGCGGCGAGGATGAGCGCGGTCGAGGCCGCTCCCGGATCTTCATGGCCGACGCTGCGCGGCCCGAGGTAGCTGGCGCGGCCTTTCAGCGCCTGCATGGAGATGGTTGCGGTAGCGCCGGCCGAGGCCGCCTCCGCCAGTGACGACAGGGCATCGTCCTGCGACGCCCCCTCCGTGATCGCCTTGCTGAAGGTCCTGGTCGCCGGGGCGAGCGCGTCGACCATGGTCTTATCGCCCTCGCGGGCGGCGCCGAGCTGCTGGACACCCGCCAGGGCCGCCTCCAGAGCGGCGGACAGATCGGACAGGTCCACGTCGGCGGCGTCTCCCAGTGCTTTCCCGGCCCGGCGAAACGCCATGCCGTACAGCGGTCCGGAAGCGCCGCCGACCTTGGAGATGAGGGTGTTGCCGGTCAGGGTCAAGATCGCCCCCGGCGTCTTTGACGCCGAGTCAAGCGCGCCTAGTACCGCGGTGAACCCTCGCGAGAGGTTGGTGCCGTGGTCGGCGTCGCCGATCGCGGCGTCCAGCTGCGTCAGGTGGTCGCGGTTGGCCTCGATCACCTCGGCGGCCGATACGATCCAGGCCCGGAAGACTTCAGCGTCCATGATGGCTCCTACCAGAAGGGATTCGCTGGACCTAGCGTCCCCACCGCAGGGCGGGCGTGTCCACCGGCGCGTCCCACAGCCGGGTGAGCTCCTCGGTGAGCCGGCCGACCGTCACCGAGAAGCCCTGCATCTCCAGGCTGGTGATGTAGTTGCCCACCAGGTTCCTGGCGACGTGTGCGCCGTGGGCCTCCAGGTACTTCCGCACCTCGTTGAACATGAGGTAGAGCTCGATCAGCGGCGTGCCTCCCATGCCGTTGACCATGACGAGCAGGTCGCCGTCGACGGGCAGGTCGGCGCGGATGGCGTCGAGCGCGAAGGCGGCCAGCTCGCTGGCCGGGGTGAGGGCCGCCCGGGTCCGGCCGGGCTCGCCGTGGATGCCGATGCCGAGCTCCACCTCAGCCTCGCCGAGCTCGAAGGTGGGCTTGCCGGCCGCCGGCACCACGCACGAGCTGAGGGCCACGCCGAAGGAACGGCTCCGCTCGTTAACCTCGCGCGCCACCGCGGCCACGGCGGCCAGGTCGGCGCCCTCCTCGGCCAGCGCCCCGGCGATCTTTTCCACGAACACCGTGGCCCCGGTGCCGCGGCGGCCCGCGGTGTAGAGTGAGTCCTCGACCGCCACGTCGTCGTTGATGACCACCGGGACGACCTCGATGCCCTCGTCCCCGGCCATCTCGGCTGACATCTGGAAGTTCAGCACGTCACCGGTGTAGTTCTTCACCACGTGCAGCACGCCCGCGCCGCCGTCGACGGCCTTGGTCGCGGCGAGCATCTGGTCGGGCACCGGCGAGGTGAAGACCTCGCCCGGGCAGGCGGCGTCGAGCATCCCGTAGCCGACGAACCCGCCGTGCAGCGGCTCGTGACCGGACCCGCCGCCGGAGACCAGGCCGACCTTGCCCGGCGTGGGGCCGCCGGTCCGGGTGATCACCTTGTTTTCGACGTCCACGGACAGTGAAGGGTGCGCCGCGGCGACGCCCTGGAGGGCCTCGGTGACGACGGTTTCCGGGCTGTTGATGAGCTTCTTCATGACGTGGCTCCACTGACTTTCTCTGGTACCGGATCGGCGTCGGGCGCGAGGCTGGTCATCGCCGCGTCGGCGCGCACCCGGCCGATCGCCGCCCACGCGAGGCCGCCCAGCGTACCGCCGGCGAATTCCCCGATGAGGTAGGCAGGCAGTTGCGACCACAGCACCTTGCCGCCGAACGCCTTCAGCGTCAGAACGGCGCCGAAGTAGCGGGCGGGATTGATCGCGGCGCCGGTGGCGGGCCCCAGGATGATGATGACGGCGAAGACGATGGCGCCGATCGCCATCGGCGCCCAGCCCGGCACCGCACGGTGGTCGATGACACCGAAGATGACGAAGACGAGCATGAACGTGCCGATCGCCTCGATCACAAGTGCTCGCCCGAAGCCCATCGTCGCGGGGTTGTACGCGGTCACCCCGCCGCCCGCGGCGACCGCGGCCAGCCGGCCCAGCGTGAGGTAGATCGCCGCCGCCCCGGCTATCGCGCCGGCGACCTGAGCGGCGATGTAGCCGGGCACCTCACGCCAGGCGAACTTGCCGGACACCGCAAGCGAGATCGTGACCGCCGGGTTGATGTGACCGCCCGAGATGTGTCCGATCGCGTAGACCGCACCTACGATGACGAGCATGAACGCGAACGAGATGACGCCGAGCTGCGCCATGGAGAAGGCGACCTTGGTGCCGGCCGCGATCACGCCGGTGGCGGCCGCTGATCCCGCGCCCACATAGACGAGGAACGCGGTTCCGAGAAACTCGGCACCGAGTTTCTGAGGGGTGGTTGGTGGTGCTGCCATGCGGTTCGCCCTCGGCCTGGACCGGGGCGCCTCACCTCCTTCGGCGAGATGTGACCTTCTCGAAATGCGTTCGACATCGTCGAACAGCGTTTCACGAAACATAAGCCCAGGACTGGCCGCCGTCAAGAGGGGCGAATCAGATTTTGGGCCCGAGCAAAATCGCTGCTCCACTGGGGGTCGGTATGGCCGCGCCGGGCTCTTGACGTCCGGGACGACCCACTAGACGGGGCGGGCGCCGAAGCGGGTGCACCCGCCTGGCCGATCAGGGCAGTGCCGCAGCGATCGCTCTCGGCAAAAGCGGGTTTGCGGCCAGATATCGTCCGCTCCGTAAACGGCGACCGAGCCCGGCGGAGGCACACACTGCCGTCCAGGCACTGATCGTCCTTGGCGTGGCTAGCTCTTCCGCGCGGGGGCCTGCCGTCCGGGAGCGGGGCTAGGCCGTGAACCTCGCTGCAGACGCGGGCGTTACTCGTCCGGGCCGCACTGCCCTGGGATTGAGCTGGGTAGCCGCAGCCATACGTTACGCTCGACGCACTCGTTCTGCCGTGATCGCCGGTAGCGGACTTCGGCAGCGCTATTGCCGGGCAACCTCATCCGAACGTGCGAGCATGAGGTCGGCTCCTTAGCAGGAGCCGCGTGTAAAACCTGTGTCATTATCACCTACACGTTGGACTGCTGCCTGACCTAATCGTGATCGTGGTCGTGGTCCTCGGCCTAGTGGCGCTGCTCCGTTGCCGCCGCGAGGACATTCCGGCTGTCGTCCGTGCCCTGATGAGGATGGGGTCACGTGACCACAAGCGAGATGATGACGACGGGAAGCCTCCGTCACTGCCGCAGCCGTGAACGTGGACGTTGAACTAGTCCGCTGGCGGGTCTGGTTTCCAGTGGCCTGACGGTGTGACCACCATGCCGACACCAGGGACAGCGACCACATAGCCACGATCGGCCAGCCAAGCATGTGACTTCGCCGCTGTCGCCTGCGCGATGCCGAATCTTTGCGTTAGCGCGATTCGTGACGGTGCCGTGTCGCCTACTGCCCAGGTTCCCGCCCTGATTTCGGACTCAATAACGCGAGCAACCTGTATGTAGCGGGGAACCCGCTCATATCGTCTAGTTGCTCAGTCATGCCGCCAGCTTAGGCAACCTAGCTGACCAGGACCGCCATCAGAGACAGCTAAGCTGTCTAGGCGCGCCAGGCACGCTACTCTAATGGCATAGGGCGCGTCTGGGAGGTAGGCAGCGATGACAGACACAAGGGGCTCGCTGGGCATCGAGAAACTGACGGAGGTCAGGAAAGCAACCAAGATGGTATTCGAGTCTGGCGCGCTCACTCCCCATGAAAAGCAGCACATGTGGGAAGTCTGTATGAGGATTGACGAGAAACTCAAAGAGCCTAGAGAGCAATAGAGGCGTTCAGCAGGTTAGAGTGGCTACCCCGGACAGAGGATAGTCCGGGGTAGCGCGACTCAGATAAGGCTATGCGGGGACGACATAACCTGTCGCCACATGGCGGATTGTGCGATTTACGGACGCTTCCCTCGACCTTCATGCGCTTGTCCTCGTCACAGTAGTAGCCGGACATGTAGAGGCCGTCGGGAACCGGTGCGGAGGGCATGAACCACCACCCGTTCGGAATTAAGATTGTTGTAGAATACACTAGCGAATTATGGTCCGTGACGCACGCTAATCAGCGAGTCGCGGCGTTGGCCATTCGTATGGAGGCTGAGGTGGAGGCCGGGTCAGCCGGTTGTGCGGCGCGCCTGGATGCGGCCGTACTTCATGCGGCCGCTCAGTTCTATGCGGAGGGTGACCGGCGCGCCGGGGTTGGGGGCGGGGACGGTCTCGACGTCGGTGTAGCGGACCGTCAGGGCGCCGATGTCCACGACGACGCCAGGGCCGGTGAGCAGGAGCAGGGTTCCGCCGCGCATGTTCAGGTCGACGCGCAGCGTGTCCTGGGTGATCACGGCGTCGGTGAAGTCGAGGGTGACGTCGCACCAGGACGGCCGCAGCTCCAGCCGGCGCGGCACCACCCAGCGGCCGGTCTGCTGCACCGAGCCGCCGCGCTGGTTGATCCTGATCACGTCCTTGGCCGGCGGCGCGGTCAGGTCGGCGGTGAGCGCGGCGAGGTCGCCGAGGGTGCGCGCGGACAGGGCGGCCTCCATGCGCTCGCCGAACTCCCCGGCGGTCAGCCTGCCGTCCCCGACCGCGGCGCGCAGCACGTCCAGGGTCCGGTCCCGGTCCTCGTCGGAGGCCCTCAGCCGGGACGATTCGCTGTGTGGCGGCACGGCGGTCACGCCTGGACGGCGGCGCCGCAGGCCACCAGGTCGGGTGCGTCGGTCAGGCCCCACTCGGTGAGGGCCTGCGTGGTGTGCTCGCCGGGTGCGGCGGCGGGCTCGGACAGCTCGCCGGGGGTGCGGGAGAACCGCGGCGCGGGCGCGGGCTCGATGAAGCCGTCCCGGGTGACGTAGGTCCCTCGCGCGGTCAGGTGCGGATCGGCGGCGGCTTCGCGCAGCGACAGCACGGGTTCGGCGCAGGCTTCTGTGCCGGCGAAGGCGGCCGCCCACTCGTCCCTGGTCCGCTCGGAGAACCGGGCCGCGAACAGCGCGCGCAGTTCTGGCCAGTTCTGCGGGTCGCCGCGGTCGGGGGCCCAGGGCAGGCCGAGCACCTCGAGCAGCGCGGCGTAGAACCTCGGCTCGAGCGCGCCGACGGCCATCCACTCGCCGTCCGCGGTCTGGTACACGTCGTACCAGGGCACGCCGCCGTCGAGCAGGTTCACCCCGCGCTCGTCCCGCCACTGGCCCTGGGCCAGGAACATCAGCGGCATGGCCAGCAGCGATGCCACCCCGTCCACGATGGCCGCGTCCACCACCTGGCCCTGCCCGGAGGTGGCCCGCTCGACCAGGGCCGCGCAGACGCCGTAGGCCATCAGCATCCCGCCGCCGCCGAAGTCGCCGAGCAGGTTCGCGGGGAACTGCGGGGGCCCGCCCGCCCGGCCCAGGGCGTGCAGGGCGCCGGCCCGGGCGATGTAGCCGATGTCGTGCCCCACCGTCTGCGCCAGCGGGCCGTCCTGGCCCCAGCCGGTCATCCTGGCGTAGACCAGCCGCGGGTTGCGCGTTAGGCAGACCTCGGGGCCCACGCCGAGGCGCTCGGTCACCCCGGGCCGCAGGCCCTCGATCAGCACGTCCGCGGTGTCGGCCAGCCGGAGCAGGGCGTCCACCGCGCGCGGGTGCTTCAGGTCCAGGACGGCGGACGGGCGGCCGCGGTTGAGGAAGGTGCGCTCCGGGCGTGCTGGCCCGGGGCCGGGGCGGTCGATGCGCAGCACGGTCGCGCCCTGGTCGGCGAGCAGCATGGCGCAGAACGGGCCGGGCCCGATGCCCGCCAGCTCCAGCACCCGCACACCGGCCAGCGGCCCGCGACGAGTCCGTTCCGGCACCGCCATGGTTGCACCTCCAGCCCTGTGAGCGTTATGCAAGACCGGCTGCGAGTGCAGGCCTTCTGGGCCTGCGCGAGCAGTCGGTGCAGGTCGCACGGGCAGCAACCACAGCGGGTTCTGGCATAACGCGAACTTTCTTATCAACACTGTGTCATCTAACCCAGTACACTATTTGATACGTCGCCCGTCGGGAGGGACCGTGCCCAGCCTCGTCACGCGGGAAGCGGCCCCGGGCGGCCAGCGGTACGTCGGCCAGCTCGTCCGGGCGCCCAAGACCGCCGAGCTCATCGCCACCCTGTACCGGCGCCAGATCGTCCGCGGCGAGCTTCGCGCGGGCGATACGCTGCCGCCGGAGCAGCAGCTGATGGGCCGGTTCGGGGTGTCGAGGCCGACGCTGCGGGAGGCGTTTCGCATCCTGGAGACCGAGAACCTGATCAGCGTCAAGCGCGGCTCCCGCGGCGGCGCCCGGGTGACCACGCCGAGCCTGTCCGTGGCCGCCCGGTACACGGGCCTGCTGCTGCAGGTCCAGGGCACCACGATCGCCGACGTCTGCCAGGCGCGCACGGTCCTCGAGTCCGCCTGCGCGCGCCTACTGGCCAGCCGCCGTACCCGGGCGGACCTGGCCGACCTGAACGCGTGCCTGCAGGAGCTGCGCGGCGGCGCCGCGGCTGGCCGGCCGGGCCAGTGGGCCGGGCCGGAACGGCGGTTCCACGAGCTGGTCGTGCAGCGATCGGGTAGCAGGACGCTCGCCGTGCAGGGCGGGATCCTGCAGGACATGGTCGACACCCACGTCAGCCTGGCCGGCGCCCGGGACGCGCCGGACGCCGGCCGCCTCGAGGTCGGCGGCTACGAGCGGCTCGTCGCGCTGGTGGAGAAGCGAGACGGGCCCGGGGCCGAGCGGCACTGGCGCGCGCACCTGGAGGCGGCCGGCGAGCGGCTGCTCGGCGCGGACCTGCGGAACGGTTCGGTGGTCGACCTGTTCGGCTGAGGGGTGGCGATCCAGTAATCAGTTAGATTATTGAACGGGCAGTCCCCCTCGCGCCCGGCGCTGCCGTGGGCGCGGTCTCAGCCGAGCCTCAGCTTCGGTCCAGTATCCTCCGGCAGTGCGCATTCATGCGATTTTCGGGGGCATCGGATCCTTCGCCGTCAAGTTCAGGTGGTTCGTTATCGTCGCGTGGGTCATCGCGGCCATCGCCGTGCCACGCGCCCTGCCGTCGTTGTCCAGCGTGACCCAGGGCAACAACGCCAACTTCCTCCCCGCCAGCGCGCCGAGCGAGCATGCCCTGCAGCTCGCGGCGCCGCTGGGCGGGTCCACCCTCACACCCGTGCCGGTCGTCGCCGCCTCTACCCAGGGCGCGCTCACCGCGGCGGACCAGGCCTGGCTGGTCAAGCTCGAGCAAGACCTGGGCAAGGTGCCCACGGTCGTCAAGGTCCGCGACCTGGGGCGGTCGCCGGACGGGCAGGCCGCGCAGTTGCAGGTCCTGTCGAACGTCAGCAACGGCGGCCCGAGCAACGGGCCGAACACGCTGGTCAAGAACCTGCGTGACGCGATCTCCCGGGACGGCCCGCGGACTGGCCTGTCCGTGCACCTGGCGGGCGCGATCGCCATCCAGGTCGACCAGCAGTCGAAGTCGGGGTCCACGGACAGCCAGATCCAGCTGCTGTCGATCATCTTCATCATCGGGCTGCTGCTGCTGGTCTTCCGCGCGCTGCTCGCGCCGCTGGTCACGCTCATCCCGGCGGTCGCCGCCGTCACCATATCCGGCCCGCTGGTGGCCGAGGCCGCGCATCACGGGCTGAAGGTCTCGCCGCTGGCCCAGATCCTGCTGATCGTGCTGGTGCTGGGCGCGGGCACGGACTACGGCCTGTTCCTGGTCTTCCGGGTGCGGGAGAACCTGCGCGCGGGCCAGGACAAGCGCCAGGCGGTGGTCGCGGCGGTGGAGCGGGTCGGCGAGTCGATCACGTTCTCGGCCGCCACCGTGGTCGCGGCGCTGCTGTCCCTGCTGTTCGCCACCTTCGAGTTCTACTCCAACCTGGGCATCCCGCTGGCGATCGGCATCGGCGTGATCCTGCTCGCCGGGCTCACCCTGCTGCCCGCGCTGCTGGCCATCTTCGGCCGGGCCGTGTTCTGGCCGAGCAAGACCCAGGCGGGCACGGGCAAGGCGGGCGTCTGGGGGCGCGTCGCCGTGCGGATCATCAGCCGCCCGGCGACCACCCTCATCGTCGGCCTGGTAGTGTTCGGCGGCCTGGCCGTCGCGGTGAGCGCGAACACGCCGGCCGGGTTCGGCGGGAACACCAACGCACCCGCGGGCTCGGACTCGGCGACCGGGACCGCGCTCCTGTCCGCCCACTTCCCGAACACGTCGGCCAACCCGACGAACATCATCTACCAGCTCAGGCAGCCCGCGTGGAACGACCTGCCCGCCCTGGAGACGGCCCGGAATCAGCTCGCGGCCAGCGGCCTGTTCACCGGGGTGACCGGGCCGCTGAACCCGAACGGCGGCGTGCTCACTCCGGCCCAGCTCACTACGCTGCACGACCGGCTCGGGGCACCCCAGCTGCTGCCGGCCACCCCGCCGACGGGGACCGCCACCCCGGCGGGCGTCTACCAGCTGTACCGGGCGACCGCGCTGTACATCAGCCCCGACGGCCGCACGGTGCAGTTCGAGACTGGGCTCAAGGCTGGCGACCCGGCCACCACCGCCGCGATGAACGTCATCCCAGCGGTCCGCACGGAGGCCGCCACCGTGATGCGCGGCCTCGGCGCCTCGGATTACGGCGTCGGCGGCGAGGCCCCGGCCATCTACGACATCAGCAGCATCTCCAACAGCGACCTGGTCACCGTGATCCCGATCGCCATCGTGGTCATCGGGTTCCTGCTCGCCCTGGTGATGCGCAGCCTGGTGGCGCCGCTGTACCTGATCGTCTCAGTCGGCCTGTCCTACCTGGCCGCGCTGGGCCTGTCGGTGCTGGTGTTCATCAAGCTCGCGGGGGACGGCGGGCTCGTCTTCTTCCTGCCCTTCCTGATGTTCGTCTTCCTGCTGGCGCTGGGCGAGGACTACAACATCCTCGTGATGAGCAGGATCCGGGAGGAGGCGCAGCGCCTTCCGCTGCGGGAGGCGGTGAGCAAGGCGCTGGTCGCGACCGGGACCACGGTCACCTCGGCCGGGCTCGTGCTCGGCGGCACGTTCTCCGTGTTCGCCATCGTCGGCGCCCAGCAGGGATCGACCCAGTTCCGTGACGTCGGCGCGGGCCTCGCGCTCGGCGTGCTGATGGACACCTTCCTGGTCCGCACCCTGCTCGTGCCGTCGACGGTGCTGCTGCTCGGCCGGTGGAACTGGTGGCCGTCCCGGATGAGCAGGCCCGGCGGCGTCTCTGGCGCTCCCGGAGTTTCCGGCGACGACGACGCCTCGCTCAGCCGGGCCGGAACGGGGTGACAGCAGGGCTCCCGGGCGTCTCTGCGGAAACGCCCGGGAGCCTGAGCGGCGTCAACCTAGACACCGGACTGGCCGGCCGTCGGCTCTTCCGGTCAATCCGCGGGCCGACGAGCCTGGTTCGCCTCGCGCATGACCGCCCAGGCGTCCGCTACCGGACCTACGTGCCCGAGCTTGTCGGGGTTTTGCACCGAGCGAATCGCCTGGATCCGCCCGTCGAGTACGTCAAGCGCCATGGTGCTGAGGACCTTGCCGTCCCGGTCGCGGACGATCGCGCCCGGCTGGCCGTTCACCTCGTGCGGCTCCCACGTCACGTCGATCCGGATGAGCCAGGGGAAGTACGAGGCAAGCAGCCGGGCCACGTTGTCGACGCCGATGACGGCCCGGGCCAGCTGCGGGGCCTTGCCACCGCCGTCCCCGACCAGCTGGACGTCGGCGGCGAGCAGCTCCCGCAGACCCTCGACGTCGCCTTCCCTGAGCGCGCCGAAGAACCGCGCCGCCAGCTTCTCCCGCTCCCGGCGATCCGTCTCGAACCGGGGCCGGCCCGCGTCCATGTGGCGCCGCGCCCGCACCGCGAGCTGGCGGCACGCCGCCTCCGACCTCCCCACTGCCGATGCGACCTCACCGAAGCCGAACCCGAACACCTCCCGCAGCACGAAGACCGCACGCTCGAGCGGGCTGAGCCGCTCCAGCAGCAACAGGGCCGCCATCGACACCGAGTCGGCCAGCTCCGCCGACCGCTCTGGGTCCTCGTAGGGATCGGTCAGCAGCGGCTCGGGAAACCAGTGCCCGACGTACTTCTCTCGCCGGACGCGGGCCGACCGCAGCACGTCGATCGAGATCCGGGTCACCACGGCCGAGAGAAAGGCCTTGGTCGACGTGGGTTGCGTCGGGGAGGCCTCGTAGCGCAGCCAGGTCTCCTGGACCGCGTCCTCAGCCTCGCTTACGCTGCCGAGGATCCGGTAGGCGGTCGCGCACAGCAGCGGCCGCAGCTCCTCGAACTCCTCGGCCCTGCTCACGCGAGCTCTTCCTTGAACCCCTGCCGCCACGAGGGGTAGCGCAGCTCCCAGCCGAGCTCCCGCTTGGCCTTGGCGTTGGAGAAGCCACGCCCCTCGGTCATCATGCCCACCACCATTTCCCCAGCCAGCAGCCGGGCCAGCCACGCCGGGATCCGCATGGGCCGCTTCGCCCCCGCGCACGCGGCCAGATAAGGCAGCCACTCGCTGACCGGGGCCGGTTCGTCGTCGACGACGTTGAACACGCCCTTCGCCTGCTGCTCCACGGCCAGGACAGTAGCGCACGCCGCGTCGTCGAGATGCACCCACGAGAAGTAGCCGGTGCCGCGCCCGACGAGCGGGAACTTCCGCTTGCGCACGAGCTCGACCTGATCATCGGTGGCGCCCGGCCCGTAGAACCCGCCGTAGCGCAGGACCGCGCCACCAGCCCTGACGACCACACCTTCGAGGTGGTTGATCGCCTTCGTCCCCTCCACCACCTCCAGCGGGTGCTCCTCGGTCTTCACCCATCCACCCTCGCGGATGCCGTTAAAGGCGCCAAAGCTCTGCGCGACGAAGTTGGTCACGCCGGTCGCCTCGACAGCGGCCAGCAGATGGTCGGTCCCCTCGCTGCGGAGCCGGTTGGTGGCGGCGAAGAAGCGGTCGGCCCTTCTCAGGTTGGGCTGGCCGGCGTGCGCCTTGGAAAGGCCCGTCATCTCATTCACGATCGCGTCCGGCCGGGCCGCGGCCACTGCCTCACCGACCGACAGCGCATCCAGCCCGTCCATCACGACACCTTCCGCACCCAGCTGCTCCAGCAAGCCCAGCTTGGCCGCGCTCGTCGTCGTCGCCCTCACCTGGTGACCGCGGGCCACCAGCTGCGGGACCAGGCGCCGTCCGATGACCCCCGTACCGCCTGCCACGAACACTCGCACAACCATCACCTTCCCGATGTCCAGAATTGACTCTCAGCCCCGAGACGAGACAGGCCCGGCCGTCTGTGACATGAGGACCGGTTAACGCACTCCAGCCGTGTCAGCGGAGCACGGGAGGCTGGTCGCTGAGGTAGTCCTGGATCCGTTTCAGGATGGACTCGTGGATCGGTATATCCGGAATATCTTCGGGGCAAAGAACCTGACATCAGTTGATTCGCTGCTGACCGAAAGCGAACCGCCTGTTATCGTGCATGCGAGGCAGATGCTGAATTCCTGCCGGACTTCCCCGTCGTCGTAGGCGAACACGTGGCCTGGATCGGAGTAAATGCCTACGATCCGGACTATCCTCACGTCGAATCCGGTTTCTTCCCGCACCTCCCTGATAGCGCATTCGGCTAGCGTCTCGCCGATATCCGTCGCGCCGCCGGGGAGCGCCCAGTTACCGGAGTCGCTGCGGCGTTGGAGAAGAATACGGCCGTCGCTGTCCGCCACTACGGCTGACGATCCGACCACGAGAGAATTCGCCTGCGGCGCGGCCGGGTCATGATAATAATCAACCCGCCCCATTTACCTACCTCCCGCCATCGTCGCCGCAGTGTCCGGAATTGGCCGGGACTCGGTCCAGATCGCCTCGAACTGCTGCGCGTACGACGCCGTACCAGAGCGACACGCAGTTCTACACCGTGGCTCACCCTGGCTTCGGAGCCCTCCGGCTAGGCGGGCCGGGCAGCTGAGAGCGGTATGGCATGAGGCGGCCGTCGCGGGGGCTTCGCGGGTCGTGATGGCCCGGAAACCGCGACAGTCA
>WNGL01004083.1_pt1 | contig 17561 bp, 13 predicted proteins | sample 5400591 | NCBI WGS metagenome assembly WNGL01 (sample SAMN13153377, study PRJNA577476) | soil metagenome | isolation source: 80 cm soil or saprolite under Garry oak tree replicate 1 | place: USA:California | collected 2016-06-15 | reverse complement strand
GATGGAGGCAGCGCTCAAACAAGCCTGATCCGTAGGCAGCTGTTACTTGTGAAAATCTTCACGAGTCCTGCTTCCGTAGCATTCGCTTGACCGCTTTCGACTCCGCTGTTAGGTATCTTTAATCAGACCTTGACCTCCGGCTCGCTGACCGGCATCACTCGTTCCCAGCTGATCAATGTCCCAAGAGAAACACCTTCGCTGCTCGTTTTGCGGAAAGTCGAAGGACTCCGTCCGGAAGTTCATTTCCGGGCCGTCCGTTTACATCTGCAACGAGTGCATTGCTCTCTGCAACGAGATCCTGGCGGAGGACGAGGAACGCGAGGTAGCGGAGGCGATAACACAGGTTCCGTCGCCGCAGGAGATCAAGGACGTTCTGGACCAGTACGTGATCGGGCAGGAGCTGGCGAAGAAGGCACTGGCAGTATCGGTCTATAATCACTACAAGCGCATAAACTCCACGTCGCTGAAGGACGACGACGTCGAGCTCGACAAATCCAACATTCTGTTGATCGGGCCGACGGGCGTGGGCAAGACGCTTCTCGCTCGCACACTGGCACGAATTCTGGACGTGCCGTTTACGATCGCCGATGCTACAACGCTCACCGAAGCGGGCTACGTCGGTGAAGACGTGGAAAATATTCTCGTTCGACTGCTCCAAGCGGGCGATTTCAACGTAGCCGAATGCGAGCGCGGCATTGTCTACATCGACGAGATCGACAAGATCGCACGTAAATCGGAAAATCCGAGCATCACCCGCGACGTATCGGGTGAGGGCGTTCAGCAGGCCCTGCTCAAGATCATCGAAGGAACCGTCGCTTCAGTTCCGCCACAGGGCGGCCGAAAGCATCCGCAGCAGGAGTATATCCAGCTCAATACCAAGGACATTCTCTTCATCTGCGGCGGTGCGTTCGACGGACTCGAGAAGATCATCGAGTCGCGCACGGGACGGCGACAGATTGGTTTCAACGGCGCCGGCGCCCGGGACAAGAAGCTGGCGCAGACGAAGATGTTCAGTGAGGTCGAGCCGGACGACCTCCTTCGTTACGGATTGATTCCCGAGTTGGTGGGACGCTTGCCGGTGACCGTCGCCCTGGAAGGGCTCGACGAAGAGGCGCTCGTGCGGATCCTGAAGGAGCCGAAGAACGCTCTCACTAAACAGTACGGCAAGCTGTTCGGGCTCGAAGACGTCAAGATCACCTTCGACGAAGGGGCGCTCGTCGCAATCGCGAGCAAGGCGCTCAAGCGTGGCACCGGTGCCCGCGGACTTCGCGCCATCCTTGAAGAGGTTCTGATGGAAGTGATGTTCGACCTTCCGAGCAGAGAGGACGTCGTCGAGGTCAAGGTGACGGAGTCGTGCATCAGCAACGGCACGCAGCCGCTGCTCGAGATCTCGCCGATCAGGCGTAAGAAAGAAGCCTAGATCTTCGAAACTGCAACAGAAGACTACCAGCTAGGGAAACTACAAACTGAAGACTACCGGCTAGGGGCGGTGGGCGGAGCCGCTGGTGGCTGCGAGCTTCGCCTCGAATGCATCGCGTGGCAGCACGAAGCTCCTCGCGGCTCCGCCCAAAGCTGCCAGCGGGTATTCTTCAGTTGCAGTTACCATTACCTGTCGCCCTCCAACAGCCTCTAATCAGCCTTGCCCCAAACTTTTCAGCGCGACAACGAGAGCATCCCGACGTCGGACCGGATCCCGGTCCTTCCGCTACGGGATGTTGTCATTTTCCCCTACGTCGTAATCCCGCTGCTCGTTGGTCGCCCCGCATCGCTCGCCGCGATCGAGGCTGCGCTCGCGGAAGACAAGATCATTCTGCTCGTCGCTCAGCGCGATGGGGAAAAGCAGGAGCCGGCAGCCGCCGACCTTCATCGCACCGGCGTAATCGGACGCGTGGTGCAGGTGTCGCGCCTTCCGACCGGCACCACTCGCGTGCTGGTAGAAGGAATCGCTCGCGCACGGGTGACTCGCTACATCCCATCTGGGAATGTCCTGCGAGCAGCGGCGTCGCCTTTCCCGTTCGAGGGCGCGAAAGCATCTCAGGACGCCGCGGAAACGGAAGCTCTCAGCCGCCGTGTCCTGAACTCGTTCGAGGAATACGTCAGCCTCCACCGTCGGATCCCGGCGGAGATCGTAGCGATAATCCAGAGTACTGATTCGCTGGAGCGGCAGGCTTTTGGCGTTGCGGCGCACGTGGCCGTTCGCTTCGAGCTTCGCCAGTCACTGCTCGAGACCGATACTCTGCGAGGGCTGCTCGAGATGCTGGCTGAGCTGCTCTCCGGTGAGATCGAGCTTCTCCGCCTCGAGCGCAAGATCGACGACGACGTTCGCGGAGCGATGTTCCAGAACCAGCGCGAGTTCTACCTCCAGGAGCAGCTTCGCGTAATTCACCGCGAGCTCGGCGAGGAAGACAGCGACGATTTCGCCGAGCTCGAAGCGCAAATAAAGAAGAAGGCACTGCCATCAGTAGTTGAAGAAAGAACGTTGCGGGAGTTACGGAAGCTGCGGCGGATGCCGCCCATGTCTCCCGAGTTCACGGTTGCGCGCAACTTCGTGGACTGGATCGTATCGATTCCGTGGACCGAGCGGACCGACGAAGTGCTCGACGTGTCTCGCGCGGGGGCAATTCTCGATGCTGATCACTACGGGCTCGATGAGATCAAGGATCGCATCCTCGACTTCATTGCGGTGATGTCGCTCGTTGGGCGGCTAGACGGACAGATTCTGTGCCTGGTCGGCCCTCCTGGTGTCGGCAAGACCTCGCTTGGTCGGTCGATCGCGCGGGCGCTCGGCCGCAAATTCGTCCGGATGGCCCTGGGCGGAGTGCGCGATGAAGCGGAGATTCGCGGACACCGCCGCACTTATATCGGCTCAATGCCCGGGCGGATTATCCAGGCGATGAGACGCGCCGAAGTCATCAATCCGGTGATTCTGCTGGACGAAGTGGACAAGCTCGGACAGGATTTCCGCGGTGATCCAGCGGCGGCGCTGCTCGAAGTGCTGGATCCCGAGCAGAACACAACGTTCAACGACAATTACCTCGAGGTGGACTACGATCTCTCGCAGGTGTTGTTCATCACGACCGCGAACTCGCTGGCGGGGATTCCCGAGGCGCTGCGTGACCGGATGGAGATCCTTCGTATCGCCGGCTATCTCGATCACGAGAAGCTCGCAATCGCGCGTCAGTACCTGGTGCCGCGGCAGATCGAATCGAATGGCCTGAAGAAGGAGGAGGTCGTTCTCGAGCCGGATGTACTGATGGCGATCATGCGCGGTTACACGCGCGAGGCGGGCGTACGGGAGCTCGAACGCCGTATTGCGCGGGTGGCGAGGAAGCTGGCACGCAAGCGTGCGGAAGTAGCATCGGACGTCACCACGCAAACGGTCTCTGTCGCTGATCTGAAGGAGCTTCTCGGCGCCCCGCCCTTCGATCCGGACGATACTTCCCTCGACGATAAGATCGGAGTCGCGTCTGGGCTGGCTTATACCTCAGTCGGAGGTGAGGTGCTCGAGATCGAGGTCAGCGTCGTGAAAGGCCGCGGGAAGGTGCAACTCACCGGAACCTTGGGCGACGTGATGAAGGAATCCGCCAGCGCCGCTCTCTCATACGCACGCGCGCGTGCACGAGCACTCGGAATCGAGTCCGAGTTCTACCGGACGAAGGACATACACATTCACATGCCCGCCGGAGCGACACCGAAGGACGGTCCGTCGGCCGGGATTGCGATCGCCACCGCGGTCATCAGCGCGCTCACGGGAGTGCCGGTACGCGGTGATGTCGCTATGACCGGCGAGATCACGCTGCGAGGCCGGGTCCTGCCTATTGGGGGGCTAAAGGAGAAATCCGTAGCCGCGCACCGCAACAAGGTCAGCGACGTGATTATTCCGCATGGCAACGCCAGGGACGTCGACGAACTTCCGGAAGAGGTACGCGCGTCCGTTCGATTCCATCCGGTCAAGACAATGGACGAAGTGCTGGCAATGGCACTGCGTCCACAGCCAGCGGCGACGACTTCTTCAGGCGAAGCGCTCTACGATTCCGTAACGCACTGAAATGCCGAAGGACCCAGCGGCCGACCGTCTGGTAATCCGTAATGTGGAGTTCATTGGCGGGATGTCTGAGAAGCAGGGCTGGCGTCCAGAGTCCTCGCTTCCCGAGATTGCGTTCGCGGGGCGGTCAAACGTCGGCAAGTCGTCGTTGCTCAACGTGCTGGTGCGACGAAAATCGTTCGCGCGGGTGAGTCGCAACCCAGGCCGGACGCGCGAGATCAACTTCTTCCGCGTCAACAACGCCTTCGTTCTCGTAGATCTGCCAGGCTATGGCTACGCCCGCATCTCAAAAGAGCAAAAGGCCGAGTGGAAGCCACTCATCGAAGCCTATCTGCGTCGAACTAGCCGGCTTCGCGGTATAGTATTACTGCTGGACATCAGACGCGAGCCGAGCGATGATGATCGAGCGATGTTGAACTTTCTGGCGGAGTTGGAAGTGCCGACGATCGTCGCGCTGACGAAGACTGACAAGCTGAGCAAACTGGCTGCGCAGGGGCGAGTAGCAGAAATCTCTCGCGCGCTCTCACTCGAGAGCGATCAGGTGATTCCGTTCAGCGCCAATTCTGGTGAGGGCCGGGTCGAGCTGCTCGAGGCGATCAGGGATCTGGTGGAGGCAGAAACGCGGTGACCTGCCGTCGCGCGTTCGTCGAGCTCATCGCCGCCGTCGCGGTTGTTACAGCATGCGCGAACGGAACGTCGACTGCCGCGGGACAAGAGAGAAGCCTTCCGCCCATCACAGATGACACGACTGGCCGGGTAAACGTGCCGGTCGGATTCGGCACGCTCCGTCAGGATGAAATCGCGATCAGAATCGAGCTTCAGGGCCTGATCGTTCGCGCGATACCGCTCGACGAAAATCTCATTCGCCTCCTGACTCCCGATTCATATCGCGCCCTCCGCGAGTTGCAGGAGAGCAACAAGCAGGCAATTGCGGCAGTGACGCGACGCACAGGCGGTCGAACTCCCGATCTGTGGTACGTGTCGTTCTATGGGGTCGAGCCGGATGTCCATTTCAGTCCAATGGAGCTCGTAATCACAAGCAGCGGACGAGATTTTCGAGCGCTCGAGGTGCTGCCTCTCAGCTCCGGATTCGGGGAGCAGCGGTTGAAGCAGCGCGAAACGCAGAGCGCGATCTACCTTTTCGACGAGGCGATCGATCTCGATCAGCCGCTCACCGTGACTTTCCAGAACGTGCGTGACGACAGCTGGGAGCAGGTCCTCACACGCGTGGAGCGCGAGCGAGCGCTCGTTCGCGCAAGAGCATCACGTCCAACGCAATAGCTGGTTTTTCGCGTGGGGGAAGACCAACTTTCCCGTCATGCCGATCTATCCGCTGCGCAAGCTCCCCGCTCTTCCAATAGCTGGAATAGAATCCCAATGGATCGAGCAACTCGCGTCAGAACTCAAATCCGGTTCCGACCGCGCCATCGTTTGCAGACGTACCCTGTGCGAGCTCGCCTATCCACAGTTTGCATCGAACTGGGAGACGGCAGTGGAAGACTCGAATCTTCCGCTTGCGACACGTCTCGCGCTCTTAGCACTCGATCCGCGCAACGTGACGCTCGAGCCGGAGTACTACGCCGAGTGCGATGACGCACGCTTCCAGAAGGTGAAGCCCCTGCTGTGGCTGTGGTATTCTTTCGATCGTACACCGGTTGGAGGGCAAAACGTCGAGCTTGGAGTTCAGTTCAGACGTGTCCTGGCGCCGTACATTTTCAAGCGCTGCGGCGCGAACTTCAAAGCTTTCCAGCACGTCGAGTTCTCGTTCGGCTACAACATGGAAGTGGGTGATAACGTCGTTGTGCACCGCCACGTCCTGCTGGACGATCGCGGCGGCATATCACTGGGGAACAACGTGTCGATCAGTGATTTCGCCAACGTCTACAGCCACACCCACAGCATCCTCGATCAGCGCGATGTCACCGATGCTCTCACTCGTCTCGAGGACGGAGTTCGAATTACGTACCACGCGACTGTGCTTGCTGGAGTGCATGTTGGAGAGCAGGCGATGGTGGGCGCCATGGCAGTCGCTACGAAAGACGTACGCCCTTACCACGTGTACGTAGGAATTCCCGCGAAGAGCGTCCGGGTCAAGCCGAACGCGCCGACCGGTCAGGAGAATGTCACCACGGTCAAACGGCGGTGACAACTGCAACTGAACGGGCGGGAGGCGTCAGCGTCAAGGCGCGGGGCGTTAGGTCACTACGTCAGGACTTCACCAGCGCCCTTCCGAGCACAAGCAACCGCCTGGGGCAGACGCCGAGCAGAAACGTCCCGATGTCCTGACCTCGAGCCTCGCGCCTCCAGCGCTGAGGCCTCCCGCCCATTCAGTTGCAGTTGCAATCGTCACTCTCGGACCCGCAGTACATCCTCTACCGGCCCAGCGTTGCCGCGCGCCAGAAGATGGCGCGCATCCCGGAGTGCGTTCGCCTCGCGCGGCCACGTGAATCTCTCGCAGGCGTCGTCCACCGACAGCCACTCGAATTTCTGATGCTCCCCGCTGAGTGTTACGTGGGCGTCCTCCTCGACGAATGCGGCGAAGGTGGTGCACATCTGGATGGTGCGGCTCTCGTGCAGGTAGAAGCTGCTCACTGTCACGTTGTACAGTGCTTCAGACTCGAGACCGGTTTCTTCGCGCAACTCGCGCACTGCTGCTTTTTCTGGCTTTTCCCGCGCATCGATCTTGCCGTAAACCGTCTCCCATGATCCCGGCCGCTTTCCATCCGGTGCGCGCTGAAGTGTCAACACACGCCAGTCTCCACCGTTATGCCGTATCACGAAGAGCTCGATGACACCAGGCGTGATTTTCGTCATGTTCAGCTCGGGCGGCTTTTCATAGACGATGCGCTTTGGCGAATTGTATGCCGAGTGCTGGCCAGCGGGATCTTGACGCGAGTGTTCCGGCTCGATGACGCGCACCAGCTCCTGCGCGCTTGTATTCCCCGCCAGCAGCTGCGCACTGCCGCAGCCCCAGAGCGAACGCGTGCCCGAGGCTCTCGCGGCGTCCAACAAACGCTCTGGTGGATCGTCGGCGGCGATGGACCGCTCGATTTCGGGCGTTGTGACGAGAACCTCAGTCACCGCTACGCGTCCCGCATAGCCAGTCATCGAACATTCTCTGCATCCTGTCGGGACATAGATCATCGAGTCTTCGGGAATCGCTCCGATGAGACGACGGGGCACTCCGGCGTTAGCCACCAGCTTGCAGGCGGGGCAGAGCCGCCGGATCAGGCGTTGGGCAACGACTCCCTTGAGGGCTGCGGCCAGCTTTACTGAATCAACGCCGAGGTCAGTCAAGCGAATGATCGAGCTGCACGCGTCGTTGGTGTGGAGTGTCGCGAACACCAAGTGACCGGTGAGCGACGCCTGGATGGCGATGCCGGCGGTCTCGCGATCACGAATCTCGCCAATCAGAACGACATCCGGATCCTGACGGAGGACCGATCTCAGCGCCGAGGCGAATGTCAATCCGGCTTTTTCGTGAATCTGCACCTGCACGATTCCCGGAATCCGATACTCGACCGGATCTTCTACGGTGATGATGTTCACTCCGCGGTGCTGCAGCAGCCGTAGCGCGGCGTAGAGCGTAGTGGTTTTGCCAGAACCGGTCGGCCCGGTGACAAGGATCAAGCCTTCGCGCACCTCTAGCAGTTTCTGCATTCGGGGGCCGTCGACCGGATCGAGGCCAAGCGTTTCAACGGAGCGTAGCGCCGCCCGCGAGTCGAGGATTCTGATCACGACCTTCTCGCCGTGGGATGCGGGTAACGTTGAAACGCGCAAATCGACGCGAGCGCCGTTGATGGCGACGCGTGCCCTGCCACCCTGCGGCCGCAATCGGTCTGCGATGTCCATCTGGGACATGATCTTGATGCGGGACACGAGAGGCCCGCCGACCGCTTTGGGAAGAAGCATCACCTCCTTGAGCATTCCGTCGATGCGGTAGCGAACTGCTATTCCGTTCTCCCCGGCCTCGAGGTGGATATCACTCGCGCCGACAGCTATCCCCTCGGCGACGATGTGATCGACAAGCTTGATGACCGGGCGCTCGGCCTCTTTTTCGTCAACCCGTTCGTCGGTGTCATCGTGTCGTTCGATGACGGGCTGGACGGCAGGCTTGGCGGCTTTGTCGAGAAGTTTGCTTACACGATCAACGGGAGCGTAAACCTCTTCGATCCGCTGCTGGATTCGGTCCGGCGGTGCGAGACACATGCGTACGGTGCGCGCAGTGGCGAAGGAAAGCGTTTTCTCGCAGTCGAGGTCGTATGGGTTCGAAGTCGCGATGTCGAGAGTCGATTCGGAAATTGCGAGCGGAAGGATGCCAAACTTGCGGGAGAGCCATTCCGGCACTGTCTCGCACGCCTGCGAGCTCACGAGTAAGTCAGCCGCAATTCTGAAGTGCGTACGCGTTGACAGCGCCTCGAGAACGTCGCGGTCCGTCAATAGACTCCCGTCCACGACAGCGCGCCACAGGCTTCTCCCAGCACCCGGCTCTAGCGCACGAAGCGAGTCCTGTGGAAGGAGCTCCTTCAGGATCGGATAGAGCCAAGTATCAGTCGCGACAGAGTCGCCAACCGAAGTCATGCGCTAAGACTAGGCTGACCCGATCGGAGGCGGTGGCCTAATTCATTCTCGCGGAATCCTGCCGCCACACTAGAGCAGCGCGGGGCGGTCTTCGATCGCAGCGACTTGTCCTGCTATGTCGCGATTAGAAGCCGAGACGCGCTCGCAGCGAGAAGGTGTACCACTTGTACTCGCTACCAGTGCTTTGCCCGGGAGCAGCAACGTTCGCGTAGCCTCCCGAAGCGCTGATTTCGCGAGCGGGATCAAATCGATATCCCACCGACGCGGCGACACGCTCCGCGAGCCGCGAGTAACGGCCCTCATCCGCTGGGCTGTCGCGGCTTAGAGCACGCTCCAGAAATCGCGTCCGATGTCAGCTGAGAAGGTCCACCGCCCTTTCCGAAGGCCGCGGGCGACGTCCAGCCTCAGTACGTCGAATACGGTAAGCGCGCCGAGTCCGACCGAGGGATACCACCCTTGGCGTGCCGCCTTGAAGGGCGCCGACCGGTCGATCCACACCGCGGTTGCGAAAGGCGCGAGGGTGATGGTGCCCGGTGCGCGGCCGAACCTGCCAAGAGGGATCGGAACGAAGGGAGCTGGGAAGCGATACTCGATCCGTTGACTTACCCCACCTCGGCCGACGAATTCGTGAAATTCGTACCCAGGCCCCGTGGTTGGACCGCCGAGATAGGTCAGGTGCTGAGCGGGAAAAGTATCGTTGCTGATTATTCCCGCAGCAAGCGTGTGAAGGAGCAAACGGCTCGAGCCAAAGGGCTTCTGCAGGTCCAGCATCAGCGAAGGCCGCAGAAATTCCGCGCGTAATGAATTTGCCCGGCTCTCTTTCCGGATCGCGTTGACAGCGAGATGTGCTCCAAGCTCGTACCCTCCAAAAGTCAGAGACGTGGGCCTGTCGAGTCCGAGTGTCAAACGGGTCTCATCAAGCGACTGAGCGGGCACTGTCGCTTCAAAGCGCCCGTTGGCGGGGTGAGCATGGACGGCCAACGGTTCGTGCTGCTCGTACGCCACCTCGAAGGAAGGCCTCCACCCGAACCGCGCCAGCGACCCAGCGAGCGACACCGCGCGGACGTCGTAAGTGTCGGTGTAATCGCTGCCGAATTCCTGCGCGGCAATCGTATTGCGAACCAGTGACGTCTCCTGTTCGTCGCTCACATCCCGGTATTGACGTTCCGCGGCGAGGATCAGGGACGAGCCGGCTCCGGTGCGATACTCGAGCGCTCCACGTCCTTTAGGTTCCTTGTCGCTGAAGCCGTAGCGACCGGAGGCGGCAACCGCAAAACCGGCCCCAATTCTTTGAAGGAATCCGGTGCCGAGGGCAAGACCTTCAACACGATTGAACCGGGCGATGTCCGAGATGTGCCGCGCCGAAAATGCAAGGCTGCGACTGCGCGCCAAAGCCTGCGCGCGTACGAGCGCCCGCGCCTCCTCCTGTACATTCCTGACGTCTTCGTCCGTGACTGCTCTTACATCCGGAGGCAGCGAATCCAGTACGTGGCCGATGAATGGAAAGGGCTTCATCGCTCGCTCCGCCGCCGGCGCCATCACGATCTCCGGCCCCGCGAAAAAGCTCGGCGAAATTCCCGTGTTCACCTGGTAGCAGCAGATCTCCCAGCGACCACGGATGATTCCGCGCGCCGGATAGTCGAGCCACGATCCCGTGCGACGAATCTCGATCTCCTGCCGACGCGGGAGCCAGAAGCGGCCTTCGATGAGCGCGTTCTCGAGAACGACCGACACGTCCTCCAGATCTTTGTCGATGAGCGCAGCGCGGGTGAAACTAAACGCCATGCGGACGACTTCTCCCGTTTCGCGGTCAATGTAGACTGCGCCGACGGCGCGTGGCTGGCGATCATCCTTCGGGCGCACTCTGACCTCATAAACATCGAGTACCCGAGTGCCGAGCCGAATCTGAAGTGAGTCGTGAATGGCGAAATCGTAAACCTGAAGACCGGCTGGTGAGAGTGGATGGGGAACATCCTGCACTTCATCACCTTCGCCGATCCTGATGATGTTTCTGAAGTTGTTCTGGACGATTCCCAGGTGATCGCGATGGTAGTTGATGTCCGTCGGAAGCAGCAGGGTGTCGCGTCGACCCATGATGCGCTGCTTGCTCAGATCGGGAGCGCGCCAGTAAACTTCCAAACCCAGCTCGTCCGCCTTCACGATTTTTGGCGGCTCGGGAAACCCCTCTCCAAATTGTGCGAGGAACGTCACGTAGCCATGCGCCGTCGCCTTGTAGTCGACGAGGGCCGTGTCGGCGAGCTGACTCGCTCTGCGCTCGGTGGCGTGCTCGACGAGCGCTCGGGTGCGCGGGTCGTTCCAGGTTTGCTGCGCATCGACTTTGCTCGCGGCGATGATGATCAGCGCGAGAGTTCGGATAGAAACGCGAAGCCTCATGGAGGAAAATTAGTTGCTGGTGAACCGGCACGGAGACCGACTGTCAACGGTTTCAGCGTGATGATGCGATGAGCTTCAACGATTTCAAACGCAGATCCTCCACGGCGGCCCTGGTGCCCGTGTGGAAGGATTGTCTGCTCGATACCGAAACCCCGGTGTCCGCCTTTGCCAAGCTGCGACGTGGTCCGTTCGCGTTTCTGCTCGAGTCAGCGCCAGCGGGCGGTGAGACGTGGTCACGCTACACCTACCTGGGCACTGAGCCGCGCTCTGCCTGGAGACTCACCAACGGCGTGGTGGAAGAGTGGACGATTGAGCGCGGCTGGCACAATGCGAGGAGGCCGACCGATCCGCTCGCTGATCTCGCGACGCTCATCGACGAAGGGAATCCCGCCAACGTGCCTGAGCTCGGGCAGTTCTGGGGCGGGGTGGTAGGATATTTCGGATACGACGTCGTCCGACTCATCGAACGGCTTCCCAATCGACCCGCGAACGGTCTCGGGCTACCCGATGCGATCTTCGTTTTTACCCGATCCCTCGTGATACTCGACAATCTTCACGCCCGCGCGCGAGTCGTCGTATCGGTCGCTATTCCAAAGCGAACACCCGAACCGCAACTCAAGGCGTTGTACGAGAGGGCCGTCGCCGAGCTCGACGACATTCTCGACCGCCTGCGGAAGCCCGCGCGCCTCGAACCAATGTCGCCGAACCCGGGCGCGCGAGCGATCGACGGCCGGTCGAGCTATGAGCGCGCGCAGTTCATGACCCACGTCGACCGCATCAAGGAATACATCCGAGCCGGTGACTGTTTTCAGGCGCTCCTGTCGCGCCGCATCGATGTGCCCCTGGACTTCGATCCGCTGAACCTTTACCGCGCGCTTCGCGCGCTCAATCCTTCGCCGTACATGTATCATCTTGTCCTTGATGGACTCGAGATCGTTGGCAGCTCACCCGAATTGCTCGTACGCGTCTCGGACAATCGAATTACACTTCGACCGATCGCCGGGACGAGACCGCGCGGAAAGACTTCGGAAGATGACGCTCGATTGTCAGCCGAGCTGCTGGCCGATGAGAAAGAGCGCGCCGAACACGTGATGCTGGTCGATCTCGGAAGAAATGACGTTGGCCGAGTCGCGAAGTACGGCACGGTAAAGGTCACCGAGCTCATGAAAATCGAGAAGTACTCGCACGTGCTGCACATCGTCAGTCAGGTGGAAGGAGAGCTCAACGATGGACTCACGGCGCTCGACGTATTTCGCGCGACCTTTCCGGCCGGCACAATGACGGGTGCGCCGAAGATCCGCGCGATGGAAATAATCGACGAGCTCGAGCCAGTCTCGCGCGGGCCGTACGCGGGCGCGATCGGCTACATCTCGGCGGGCGGAGGACGAATGGACCTCGCGATAACGATCCGAACATGCGTGATCGCGGACGGTACTGCGTCAGTGCAGGCCGGAGCTGGTATCGTCGCCGATTCGGTTCCGGAACGCGAGTGGGAGGAGACGCGCAACAAAGCGGAAGCCCTCCTGAGCGCCATTGCATCGGTGCGAGAATTCCGAAAGAAGGACGGATAAGTGGCTGGTGTCTCTACGCCATCCTACGAGCGTTTCGAGGTGGCCGGCTCCCGAGTCGTCGCCGCGAAAGCCTGCTCGGCCAGCATACGCGAAGTGCTCGAGAAGGAAAGCTTGTACGAATACGCGGCGCGTCAGCCCGATGCAGTGCCACTCGTAGGGCGAGCGCCGGTCTTCGCGGTGAATCTACCCGGCAGTTGTGGGCGAGCTGTCGTGCGTCACAACATGCGCGGCGGCTGGATGGCAAAGTTCAGCAAGGACCTGTTCGTCCTGCCCACGCGAGGCTTTCGAGAGTTGATCGCCTCGCTGCGTCTGCGTGCAAGCGGCGTCAGCACGCCGGAAGTACTGGCTTACGTCTCTTATCCGAAGAATCTCATTCTGCGCCGATCGGACGTCGCAACGCGCGAGATCCCCAACGGCCACGATCTTTCCGTCGCGCTCGCCAAGGTGACGGACCACGACCACCGGGTCATGGTTCTGGACGCAGTCGTGAAGCTGTTACGCGCGCTCACGCAGGCGGGCGCGCATCACCAGGATCTCAATCTCAAGAACGTCCTGCTCACCGCTGGGGAAGGCCCCGGCCTCGACGCACACGTCCTCGACATCGACCGCGTTCGCTTCAGCTCGCCGGGATCACCGCTCGTCGCGAAAGCGAACCTCGACCGTCTCATTCGCTCGTTGCGCAAATGGCGCGACGTCCACGGTCTTCCCTACTCGGCTGAAGATGAAGAGTATCTGCGCTTGAGGAGTGTCGAGTGAGCGCTCTCATGGCGCCGGGAGTGCCCGACAGGATTTGCATCGTGATGATGAGCGCAGTCGGTGACGCAGTGCACGTGCTGCCGGTGGTCAACGCGCTCAAACGCGCGAATCCCAACACTCGTGTCACCTGGATACTCCAGCCGGCCCCCGCCGCTCTCGTGCGTGGACACCGATCGGTCGATGAGATAATCATCTTCGATCGTTCCAGAGGCTTGATGGCTTTCGCCAATGCTGCCGCCCAACTCGCGAACAGACGCTTCGACCTCGTGATCAACCTCCAGGTCTATTTCAAGGCGGGGATTGTAACGGGATTCACGCACGCTCCAATCAAGCTCGGATTCGATCGCGCTCGCGCTCGCGACCTGAACTGGCTCTTTACCAACAGAAAGATTGCGCCGAGTCCGATTCAGCACGTGCAGGATCAGTACTTCGAGTTTCTCACTGTGCTCGGCGTCGCGCCACAGCCGGTGGAATGGGACCTCGGGCCATGGCCTCAGGAGCGCGAGTGGCAGCGCCGCTTCGTCGCATCGATCGATCGACCTATTGCATCGATTGTGGTGGCGACCAGCAAGCCCGAGAAGGATTGGTTTCCCGAGCGTTGGGCCGCGGTATGCGACGCGCTCCACGAGAAGTTTGGCATGCGAGTCGTTCTCGTCGGTGGTCGCTCGGCGCGCGAGCTCGCAGCCGAGCGAGTCGTGATGGAACGCGCGAAGCACAAGCCGCGTTCGGAGCTTGGGAGTGGCCTGCGAAATCTTGTATCCATCCTGGACGCTTCCGCGCTCGTACTCTCGCCGGACACGGGTCCGTTGCATATGAGTGTCGCCCTCGACACCCCGGTGATTAGTCTGATGGGATACACGAATCCGAAGCGGACCGGGCCATACCGCAGATTTCAGGATCTGATCATCGATGCCTACGGAGAACCTGGCGAGGATTATCCAATCACGATGGAGAACCGGGCCGGTCGAATGAGGCGGATCGAGACCCGCGATGTTTTGGATAAAGTGCAGCTGTGGCAGGATCGGTACGCCGGGCTTAGCGCACGATGACGCCGCGCAAGTCGAGCGGATCTTCCTCGAAGAAATCGCCAAGCATCAAGTTGCCAGTAATAAATCAGACTTCAGCCGGCGGCGTGGTCTTCCGCAGCGAACAGGGGCTAGTCGAAGTGGTGATCGTCTCGGTTGGAAGCAATAACCGCTGGCAATTGCCAAAGGGACTGGTCGATAAAGGGGAGAATCCCGAGATCACGGCTGTGCGAGAGGCGCGCGAGGAGGGCGGCGTATCAAGCGAGGTCGTGCAGCCCATTGAGACGATCGAATACTGGTATGCGGGTCTCGACAACGGCATCAGGGTGCGCTTCCACAAGCGCGTGCACTTCTACCTGCTTCGTTACGTGTCAGGCGACACGAAGGAGCACGACTGGGAGGTGAACGAAGCGCGCTGGGTGCCGATGGAAGATGCCACGGGCCAGCTGGCGTTCGATAACGAACGGCGGGTGATGGAGAGGGCGCGCGAGCTAATCGGCTGACGTCATCAAATCGCCGAACCGATAATTGACCCCGACGTCCCTCAACAATCCAACGAGACGCACGAGCGGCAGCCCCATCACGGCGAAATAATCTCCCTCGATTCTTTCGACGATCGTCGCTCCGAATCCCTGAATGCCGTAGGCGCCAGCCTTGTCCATCGGCTCTCCGGTCGCAATGTACGCCCGGATCTCGTCATCGCGCAGCCTCCGGAATTTCACGCGAACCTCCTCAATCGCCGAGCGCAGCTTTTTTCCACGCGAAACCGCAACGGCAGTGATCACGAGGTGCTCGCGACCACTCAATAGAGCGAGCATCCGGGCAGCTTCGTCTCCATCCGCAGGTTTGCCCAGTACCGTGCGATTGATGACCACCACTGTATCAGCACCAATGGTGATCAGGTCTGGATCACGCGTCGCGACAGTGCTCGCCTTTTCGCGGGCGAGTCGCTCCGCATGTCGGCGGGGGGCTTCGCGCGGGCGTGGCGACTCGTCGAGGTTCGCCGGACGCACCTCGTGTGCGATGCCGATCAGATTTAGAAGCTGTCGACGCCTTGGTGAAGCCGACGCGAGGACTACCCGACACACGCTCAACGCTCGAGCCAGAGGGTGACTGGTCCGTCATTCACCAGCTCGACATCCATCATCGCGCCGAATTCGCCACTCTCGACTTTGAGGCCTCGATCGCGGAGAGCGGCAATGAAGCGGTCGTACAACGGGATGGCTGCTTCTGGGCGCGCGGCGTCGATGAAGCTGGGCCGTCTCCCCTTTTCCGCATTCCCATACAGTGTGAACTGCGACACGACGAGCACTGACCCGCCGACATCCGCGAGGCCGAGATTCATCTTGCCTTCGGGGTCGCCGAAAAGTCGAAGCCCGGAGATCTTGTCCGCCATCCAGTCGACTTTCTCGGGACTATCGGCGTGCGTAAAGCCCACCAGAAGGAGGAATCCCTTCCCAATGCTTCCCGCCGTTCTCTCTCCGATGCGGACTTCAGCCCGCGAGACGCGTTGAAGCAGGACTCTCAGTACTACTCCACCGTGACCGACTTGGCGAGGTTGCGCGGCTGATCCACGTTCGTGCCACGCTTTACCGCGATGTAGTAGGCGAGGAGCTGGAGTGGAACCGACGCCAGCACCGGCGTCAGCATGTCCTTCGTCTCGGGAATGCGGAACTCGTAATCGAGTTTGCCCTCGAGTGCCTCTTCATCGCGCGTCGTGATGGCGATTACTCGACCGCCGCGCGCCTTCACTTCCTGGACGTTGGACACGACCTTGTCGAACACAGAGTCGTGTGGGGTGATGAACACCACCGGCATCTTCTCGTCGATCAGCGCGATCGGGCCGTGTTTCATCTCCGCCGCCGGATAGCCCTCGGCGTGGATGTAACTGATCTCTTTCAGCTTGAGCGCGCCCTCGAGGGCGGTCGGAAAGCTGTATCCGCGCCCCAGGTACAGAAAATTCTGCGAGCTCTTGAACTCCTCGGCGATCTTCTCGATTTCGGCGGCGCGGTCGAGGACGTTCTGAATCTTGGTCGGGAGCGCCTGCATCTCTTCGATGATCGCTTTTCCGTCGACCATCGACAACGTGCGGAGCCTGGCGAGCTTCAGGGTGAAGAGAAGCAGCGCGATTATCTGGCTGGTAAATGCCTTCGTCGAAGCGACGCCGATCTCCGGCCCCGCGTGGACGTAAATACCGCCGTCGCTCTCGCGCGCGATCGTCGACCCGACGACGTTGACTATGCCATAGGTTTGCGCGCCTCGCGCTTTGGCTTCGCGCATCGCGGCGAGGGTATCGGCAGTCTCGCCGGACTGCGAAATCACAATGCACAGCGTCCTGTCATCGACGATCGGATTGCGGTAGCGAAGCTCGGAAGCGTATTCGACTTCGACGGGGACGCGGGCGAGGTTCTCGAGCATGTGCTCGCCGATAAGCGCCGAATGCCAGCTCGTGCCGCAGGCGGTGATCAGGATGTTGTCGAACCTGAGCAACTCCTCGTCCGTCATGTTGAGACCGCCAAGCTTCGAGGTGCCCTGATCCAGCAGCAGCCGTCCGCGCATGCAGTTCTCGACCGTAGCGGGCTGCTCGAAGATTTCCTTGAGCATGAAGTGATCGAACCCGCCACGCTCGATCTGATCCAGATCCCAGTCGATCTTGCTGACGCGGCGCTCGAGCTGCTGGGCGCGCTGGTTCAGAACCGTGTATCCATTGCGCGTAAGAACGGCGACGTCTCCGTCATCCAGATAGACGACCTCTCGGGTATGCGAGAGAATCGCGGAGACGTCACTCGCGACGTAGTACTCGCCGTCGCCGAGCCCAATCAGGAGAGGACTGCCTTTTCTTGCAGCGACAATCTTGTTTCGGTCCCTGCTGGAGACGACGGCTATCCCGTAAGTCCCTTCGATTTGCCAGAGCGCCTCGATCACCGCGTCCTCTAGATTCCCGTCGAACGCTTCCTCGATCAGATGCGCGATGACTTCGGTGTCGGTCTCCGAGGCGAACTCGTGCCCGCGTGCCTCGAGTCCCTGCTTGAGCGTGCCTGAATTCTCGATGATTCCATTGTGGACGACAGCGATCTCGCCCTTGCAGTCGACGTGCGGATGCGCGTTGGACTCATTGGGAACGCCGTGCGTCGCCCATCGCGTGTGTCCGATCCCCATGTCGCCTTCTACCGGGCTGGCGGCGAGCGC
>WNGL01025909.1_pt1 | contig 17563 bp, 18 predicted proteins | sample 5400591 | NCBI WGS metagenome assembly WNGL01 (sample SAMN13153377, study PRJNA577476) | soil metagenome | isolation source: 80 cm soil or saprolite under Garry oak tree replicate 1 | place: USA:California | collected 2016-06-15 | reverse complement strand
TGCCGGCAGCCTTTGCCCTGGCAGCAGGCGCGGACTCACCGGCGATCTCGAGTTTGCGGCCCTTGCGTTCTTTCGCTTCCGGCGCCGCCATCGTTATCTCAAGCACTCCGTTGCGGAAATTCGCGGTTGCCGTATCTGCATTGATGCCTTCCGGAAGCGGTACTCTGCGATAGAAGCGACCGTAGCTGCGTTCGCTGCGGTAATAACCCTTCTCGCTCTCTTCGTGCTCGTGCCTTCGTTCGCCATCAATTGTGATCGCGTCGTTCGTAACATCGACTTTGATGTCATCCTTAGTTAGTCCCGGCAAGTCGGCGCGAATTACCATGTGTCCCTCGCGCTCGAAGACTTCAACCTGAGGCGCCCACAGTCCCAGGCCGAGGCTCTCACGGCTGGGCAACGAACTCGCCAGGTTGCCGAAGCCAAAATCCTCGAACAGGCGATCCATCTCATCACGAAAGCGCCGCATCAGATCGCTCGGGGCGGCCAGCAATGATCCAAGATCCGGCTCGCGTCTCGCCAATTGCCGGCCCTTCGGGGTTTCCTTGTTTTCTGTCTTTGCTGATTTGCTAGCTTTTCCTTTGGCCATTTTTACTCCTTCCAAGTTAGTTCAGGGTTTCTCTTTGCAAGCTACCGGCAACCGGCGTGTCCGCATTGACACGTATTGTCGGTCGGACTTGCGTTCTTGCACTCTTCACTGCAGTAGCCACCCGCCGCGTCTTGCGCAGCGCAGTTGCAGGCGGGGCGTGCACATTTGTCGGTTGGTTTTTCCCTCTCCATGATCCAGCCTCCTCGATTCTGAGTTCAGTCGGGCACCTAGTAACGAAAGTGCGTGCGGCAACCTTGTCGCTCACACCTCAAAAAAAGGAATTGAGCGCCGAGCGCTAAGGCAGGATCGGCCCGGCGCCGAGTTTTCAATTAGCTAATACTTCTAGCTAATACTTCGAGGACTTCGTTTTCACCACCCTTGGTTCCGTGACCTTCGGAGCTTTCTCCTCATTCGCTGCGGTTGCTCCGTTGCCCAACTGATCCTCGATCGTTAGGGCCTGAAGCTTTGGTGTTCCCTTCGCCCGGCCGGTGACGACGATCGTGTAGATCTTGCCTTTTTCAAACTTCGCGTTCGGCACGGTCAGCAGGGCTTTGTCCTGCCCTTCTGGGCGCACTTCAAGACTACTCGTCATCGGATCGACGTCCGTGTAACTAGTGTCCTTTTCAAAGTTGACACTAGAGAAGAGTTTCTTGTTTCCCTGCTTGGCAACAACGTCGACCTCGCCCGCATCGGGTGACGCATGTATTACACGCACTTCTGCTTTGTCAGGCGGTGGGGGCGTCAGGTTGTCATTGAAAACGTAGATGCTCGTTTTGTCGTTCGTTCCGGGCATTACGACGAGCGTGTAGTGTTTGCCGCCACTTATACTCTCGCTGTTTTCCGCGAGCGGTGGGGCGGTGTTCTTACCGGCTTCACGAATCCGAAACGTATGACGGTTATCGGCAATCTCTCGGTATGGCGTAACCATCTTGAAAGCCACTCCGTCAAAGACTTTCTGGTCATCGGCAAAGACGTCAACCGACGCATTTCCCGGAGTCGCGTTAATCACCCGCACCAATGCGTTGTCCCGTTTTTCAGCTTCCTTTGCCGGCGGCGCGGTTGAAGTTCCCGCCTGGGTTGTGGTTTTTACCGGCTGTGTCTGTTTAGGTTCACTTGAGCAGGCTGCTGCCAGAAAGAGCGCAGCCAACATGAAAGCCAACTTACAATTCATCCTCATTTCACTCCTCTCCCTTGAAGCTCGTTAACTGACGATTTATTTGGATACCAACTTAGATACAAGACTCGTACCGCGAGCAGAATAGATTTTGACGAAACGACGTTGAGTAAAAGTCAAAGTCTGGTCGCTCAAACAGCTTTTACTGGAGGGCAAAAGCGTACACGACTGTTGTCATTGAGGACATGAGTTAAGTGAGCCAGCCCCCGAATTTGCCGGTCTAAACAAGGTCAAAACGGGAATAAGCCTTGCCTAAGCTCGCTTGAGCTTGAGAAAGAAACGATGGCCGCCAAGATCATGCGAACGCAAGTGCACACTCAACGCCAACGAACACGAGAACGGATGACGATTCTGTGATGGGCAACGACCAGGCATCGCGCAAGCGCATACCCGACGTCGTGGCTATGACCGGAGCCTCGGCCGGCGTTGGTCGCGCGACAGTTCGCTCCTTTGCGAAGCGAGGCGCGCATATCGGATTGATTGCCCGCGGCAAGGATGGCTTGGAAGCCGCGCGGACTGAGGTCGAGTTTCTGGGCGGTAAAGCTATTGTGCTGCAGGCCGACGTCGCTTTTCCGGATCAAGTTGAAGCCGCGGCAGCGCGAGTCGAAGCAGAGTTTGGCCCAATCGACATCTGGGTGAACAACGCCATGGCTTCGGTCTTTTCGCCGGTCAAGGAAACAACCGCCGAAGAGTTCAAGCGCGTGACTGAGGTGACCTATCTCGGCGTGGTGTACGGCACGCTCGCCGCTCTGAAGCGAATGTTGCCTCGCGATCGTGGCTGCATCGTGCAGGTAGGGTCGGCGCTCGCCTATCGTGGGATACCTTTACAGTCAGCCTACTGTGGCGCCAAGCATGCGATTCAAGGGTTCACTGAATCGCTGCGCTGCGAGCTGCTGCACGACAAAAGCAACGTGCGGATCACCATGGCGCAGTTGCCGGCCATGAACACGCCGCAGTTCAGTTGGGTCAAAAGCCGCCTGCCGCGCAAGCCGCAGCCCGTACCGCCTATCTATCAGCCGGAAGTCGGCGCTGAAGCGATCCTGTTTGCCGCTCACCATGATCGCCGTGAGATGTACGTCGGTTATCCTACTGTCGAAGCGATTATCGGCGACAAGATTGCGCCTGGGTTTGCGGATCGCTACCTGGCGAGAAATGGGTTTGACGCGCAACAGACTACCGAACCGGTTGAAGCGGGCCGATCCGACAATCTCTGGCAGCCTGTGCCAGGCGATCATGGCGCGCACGGCAGTTTCGGCGATCGCGCGAGCGCGTCCAGCCCGCAGCTTTGGGCCAGCATGAATCGCGATTGGCTGGCGATGGCCGGAGCAGGGTTGGCAGGACTCGCTGTCGGAGCTCTTACCAGAAGAAGCCACAAGATTAAAGGCACAAGCGAGCAAGACTGATGACGCTGATTGTGAAAGAACGACGTATCCGATATCCACTACGCCCCAACGTGTGATTCTGAAGGAGGATGAACAGAATGGCTAAGTATGGGAAGAAAGCAGCCGAAAAAGTTGAGAAGGCGATGCACGAGCGGAAGACCGGAAAGCTCAAGAGCGGACGATCGGGAAAGAAAGTGAAAAGCCGCAAACAGGCCATCGCGATCGGATTGTCGGAGGCCCGAGAGGCGGGAGCCAAGGTGCCCCCCAAGAAATCTTCCTCCAAGAAGAAGTAACGGCAATAAAAATGAAGATCGAGTTTGCCTGCGATCTCGCGGGCACACCCGCGCCGCTTAAACACTTCTGGGAGTTCTGCGTGGGCAGCGATCACGCCCCGATCGCTTTGCGCGCGGACTGGCAAGAACAGCTCAAGCGCTGTCACCAGGAACTCGGTTTCGAACGCGTGCGTTTTCATGGCTTGCTTTCCGACGACGTCGGCACTCTGGTCCGCAAAAGAGACGAACTTATCTATTCCTTCTTCAACGCCGATCGGATCTTCGACTTTCTGATCTCCCTCGGCATGCATCCTTTCGTCGAGCTGAGCTTCATGCCAACGACTCTCGCTTCGGGTCGCAAGACAGTATTTCATTACAAGGCGAACGTGACGCCTCCGAGAGACTACAAACAATGGGCCACGCTCATTCGGAAGCTGGTGTGCCATTGGGTTGAGCGCTATGGAATCAACGAAGTGCGAGAGTGGAACTTCGAGGTTTGGAACGAACCAAACCTGAAAGGTTTCTGGACCGGAACGCAAAGAGATTATTTCAAGCTTTATAGATACACTTGCGAAGCAATCAAAGAAATCGATTCCTCGTTGAAGCTGGGCGGACCAGCGACGGCGAAGAACGAATGGATCGAAGAGTTTCGCGAATTCTGCGAGCGCAATAAGACCCCACTCGACTTCATCAGCACCCATCACTATCCAACGGATGCTTTCGGCGCTGCGGGCGACGACACAGAGTTGCAGCTTTCCAAAAGCCGCCGCGGCGTTTTGAGACAACAGGCCCAGGATGTGCGTCGTCGCGCTGGTGATCTTCCACTTTATTATACCGAGTGGAACAGCTCTTCAAATCCGTTCGATCATTTGCATGACGAACCATACGCCGCAGCTTTTGTCGTAAAATCAATAATGGATGTTAGCGGCATAGTAGACGCGTACAGTTATTGGGTCTTCTCCGACATCTTTGAAGAGAGCTATTTTCCGTCGATTCCGTTCCACGGCGGCTTCGGTTTACTCACGCTGCAAGGAATAGCGAAGCCGACTTATCGGGCATTTGAACTGTTGCACCGGCTGGGTAACGAATTGTTGCTGGTAGATGGTCTTCATGAGACGGTCAATGCCTGGGTGGCACGCAACGCAAACAACGTGACTGTACTTGTATCCAATCATGCGCTGCCTGGCCATTCGATCGAAACGGAGCAAGTGATAGTTCGCTTGATTAGCGCGCCAAAGCCAAGAGCCGCGTTTGTTTTGCGCATCGACGAGACGCGCGCGAATGCGTGCCCAGTATGGAAGGCAATGGGCGCTCCGGCATATCCAAGCGTCTCGCAATTGGAAGCGTTAACCGAAGCGTCAACGCTCGCACGCAAGAAAAAGTCGTTCAACTGGTCGCACCGGACAGCGATGTTCGAGATTGACCTTCCGCCGCACGCAGTGGCAGCGATTGAGCTGGAGTTCAGTCAAGAATAAGGAGAAGAGGAAAAGTGAAAGTACTACATCCGTCTTTGAACCATAAGGATCTGGCGCGGCTCCAGTCGGATACTTTCAAGTATTTCCTGCATGAGATGAATCCCGAAAACGGTTTGGTGCCCGACAGCACACGCAAAGGCGCTCCCTGCTCGCTCGCGGTCATTGGCTTTGCGCTCACTGTTTACCCCATTGGCGTCGAACGCGGATACCTCTCACGCAAGGAAGCGATAAAACGAACCCTCAAGAAGCTCCGCTTTTTCCATAACGGTCCGCAGGGAGACGAACCCGAGGCTCTCGGACGCAACGGCTTCTATTACCACTTTCTCGATATGAAAACAGGACGCCGCACTTGGCAGTCCGAAGTATCGACGATTGACACCACCTATTTGCTTGCGGGCGCTCTGACGGCAGCACAATACTTTGATCGTGACACCGAAGAGGAACAAGAGATTCGCAGGCTGGCCAACGCATTATACCGGCGAGCTGACTGGCGTTGGGCGCAGCACGGCGGTTTGACCGTTACGCACGGCTGGACACCGGAAAAGGGATTCATCAAACATCGTTGGACCGGTTACAGCGAAGCCCTGATTCTATATATTCTCGCGCTCGCTTCGCCCTCTTTTCCGCTACCCGCCAAGAGTTACCGGGCATGGACCAGAACCTACAAATGGAGGAAGCTATATGACCACGAGTTTCTCTATGCCGGTCCGTTGTTCATTCATCAGCTTTCTCATATGTGGATCGACTTTCGCGGTATCCAGGACGAGTACATGCGTAGGAAAGCGATCGACTATTTTGAAAACAGCAGGCGAGCAACTTATGCGCAGCAGCAGTATGCGATGCGCAATCCAAGAGGGTTCAAAGGCTACGGCGAATACATCTGGGGAATTACAGCGAGCGACGGTCCGGGACCTGCCAGGCGCCGATTCAAGGGCCGCACTGTGCGCTTTTATGATTACGCGGCGCGCGGCATTCCAAACGGACCTGACGACGGGACACTGGCGCCCTGGGCCGTCGCGGCATCCCTGCCGTTCGCGCCGGAGATCGTGCTGCCCTCGTTGAATCACTTCAACCAGGAATTTCCGGAGATGACCAGCAAGTATGGTTTCAAGTGCAGCTACAATCCAACGTTTGCCGACGCAAAGAGGAATAAAAACGGGTGGGTGTCACTTGGCTACTACGGACTCGATCAAGGCCCAATCGTCGTCATGATTGAAAACTATCGCACAGGATTTCTGTGGCGCTTAATGAGAAATTGCCCATACATCGTTGAAGGCCTGCGGCGCGCAGGCTTCTCTGGTACGCTCGATCGGAACAGAATCGCCCGGTCGCCGCCCGAACGGTTATGAAGTGCTCAGTAGTCCAGGAGTCTCGGCCAATGTTTTCATTCTTCGTTCCGGTGCCGAAGATTCGATCCCGGAACACGAACAACAAAATGGCCAGCACTACGACCAGGAAAATCACCAGTACAGCAACCACGCCTGTGCTACCGCCACCCCCATTTTCGGCCATAACCTAATCCCCCTCTGAGATTTCCTTAAGCAAGAATAATCGATGTCTTCAACCAACCAGGGACTTGCCCCGATCTTGCCCGATATTGAGACACGCGTCGGATGTCAAACGTTCCTTAATGATTCATTATTCGCTAGTCCTGCGGCACTTCGTGGGCTCTTTCGCAACTCAGGTGCCAACTGTTAGAAAGGCTAAACGGGACGCAGCCGGAGGCTGAGCTATTCTGCTGCATGGGCCTTGCCTGATTCTCACCGAGATCACAATGGCAACAACCAATCTAAAAGACACGCTTGAGCATCAGGTGCCGAGTTCGCCGGCCAGGACAAAGGCGAAGGTCGAGCAACTCAAACAGGATAGCGAGATCAAAAAGGCGCTCGAGCAAACCGCTGGCCTCAGGGAGCCTGCGTCACTCACGGTTAACAAGAAGCAGAAGATGTTTCTGGGTACTTATGTGGTAATCCTGCTGTCCTTAGGAGCGCTGTATTACCTTCTGAGACTGCACGTCTTCAATATCGGGGACACATTAATCGCGTTTCTGCAGCGGGCGGATTTAGGCGGGCTGGCGATTGCGACCGTCGTCGCGATTGGCAAAAGCATCGATGTTTATCTGATCGATCGCGTGGACGATGCGGTCGCTGAATACAACATTCGCCGCATTCTCAAGCTTGTCACCGCGCTAGTGATCGCGCTGATTCTTATATCGGTGCTCTTCGTTAACTGGTATACCGCAGTCGTGTCGCTCGGGGTGTTCTCGCTGATTCTCGGCCTGGCGTTGCAGACCACCTTCACCAGCTTTATCGGCTGGATCTATATTCTCGTTCGCGCGCCGTTTCGCGTTGGTGACAGAATTAAGATCGGAAACGCCACCGGCGATGTGATCGATGTAAGTTATCTCGACACAACCCTCTGGGAGTTTGGCGGCGATTTCCTTTCCACCGATCATCCGAGTGGCCGCGTGATCAGGTTTTCCAATTCCACGGTTCTTAACTCGGCCGTGTACAACTACAGTTGGCCGCTGTTTCCTTACATCTGGAATGAAATCAAATTCAACGTCGCTTATGAAAGCGACTTGGAATTCATCGCTAGCACACTTCAGGAAGTAGCTCAGGAAGAATTGGGCAAGGCGATGCTCGAGCGTGTGCGCACTTTTCGCACTTTGCTTTCAGAGACGCCCGTGGACCAGTTGGAGGTCAGAGAGCATCCGTCGGTCGTGTTCCGCGTCAGCGAAAATACCTGGCTCGAAGCAATCGTGCGCTATGTTGTCCCGCCGAAGCAGGCGGGGAGGGTCAAGACCCGGTTAGTGCGAAAAATGTTGGAGCGATTAAATGCGGCGCCGGATCGCGTGATGTTTCCGAAATCCAATGCAAGATAGATCTGGCGCGGACGGGCATTCCGCAATGACTCAGCTCGACGCACTTCAAAAGACCGGCCTTCGTCGACTCGGAAGAGCGAAGCAAGGTTTTCATTATGCCGGCGCCGACGGCGCTAAAGTCGGCCGCGGGGACGTGGCTCGTATCAACGGCTTGCGAATTCCGCCGGCGTGGAGGAATGTCGCCGTCAATCGATCTGCAAGCGCGCCGGTGCAAGCTGTTGGTCAGGACGCGGCTGGTCGTTGGCAGTATCTTTATCACGAGAATCACACTGCCCGGCGCAATCGGCAGAAATTTCTGCGATTGTTGAAGTTTGCCGAGGCGCTGCCGAACATGCGCAAGGTCGTGGCGCGCGAATTGAGGAAGCCAGGGCTCGGGCGCGAGCGAGTAATGGCCTGCATCTTGCGCATCCTGTCTACTAGTTTCATGAGACCTGGCAGCCAGGTTTACGCCAGCGAGAATGGCAGCTACGGCATCGCTACTCTTCGTCCAAAACACGTGAACGTTAAAGGCGATCTGGTTCAATTCGATTTTAAGGGCAAAGGTCAGGTACCTCAGCACAGAGAGTTAAAGGATCGGCAGGTAGCGAAAGTTTTGCGCGAACTCCTGAAGCATTCGTCATCTGAAGTGTTCAAATATCAGAACGGTAATGGTGATTTTGTCGACATCAAACGCCGGCACATCAATGATTACATCAGGGAAGTGATGGGAGAGGGTTTCAGCGCGAAAGACTTTCGCACCTGGGCCGGCACGCTGATCTGCGCTTGCGCTCTGGCCCGGGCCGGCACTCATGCGAATGAGACGAAGATGAGCAAGAAAAAGAAGGTCGTGACAGCGATCAGGGAGACAGCGCAAATCCTCGGTAACACTCCGGCGGTTTGCCGCTCGGCCTATATTTGCCCGGACGTTCTTGACAGTTTCGAAAAGGGCAAAGTGATCGAACCCTACGCCGAAACATTCGAGGAGTTGGTAAATCATCGTGGCGCACGCCTGCATGAAGCTGAAAAGGCCTTGTTGCGTCTGCTAAAACGGAAGAACAAGAGATAAAATCCCGCACCAACTGGAAGAGTAAGTTTCACTCGCAATGATTGACGAATTCGACATTTCGGTCCCGCGAACCCGGTTGTGTACTATCTTGATTGATCATGGCCAAACAGCTCCCAATCAAACCACCGTACCAGCCCATGGAAGCGCTATTGGTTGATAAAATCCCCGCTGGTCCAAACTGGCAATACGAGCCGAAGTGGGATGGATTCCGCTGTCTTATATTTCGTAGCGGCTCGGAGGTTGAACTGCAATCCAAATCAGGCCAGTCACTGTCGCGATATTTTCCCGAACTCGTCGCCGCTGCTCTGCGCCTGGCGCCGAAACAGTTCGTGCTCGACGGCGAGATCGTGGTGCCGACGGACGGCGGCTCGTCGTTTGACGATCTCCTAATGAGGATTCATCCCGCGGCCAGTCGGATCGCCAGGTTAGCGAAAGAGTCCCCTGCCAGGCTCTTGATTTTCGATCTATTGGTTGACGCCGAAGGAAAATCGCTGGTTGATGAGCCGCTGAAGATTCGTCGTCGCAAATTAGAAGCATTTGCCAAGCGACTTTTCAGAGAGAAGAGACATATCCAGCTTTCGCCAAAGACGCTCAGATTCGCCACTGCCACAAAGTGGCTCGACTCAGCTCGGGTTGGCTTTGATGGTGTCGTAGCCAAGCGTCTCGATCTTCCTTACGCTTCGGGCGAACGCACAGGGATGCAGAAGATCAAAAAGATGCGAACGGCCGACTGCGTCGTTGGCGGATTCAGATATACCGCGAATTCGAAAGTAATCGGTTCTCTGCTGCTGGGCTTGTATGACCGGGCGGGCTTATTGCACCACGTCGGTTTTACCTCGAGCTTCAGCGCGGCGGAACGAAGGGAGCTAACGAAAATACTCAAGCCCCTGATCAAACCGCCCGGCTTTACCGGCAACGCGCCCGGTGGTCCGAGCCGTTGGAGCAATGAGAAAACGAGCGAATGGGAGCCGGTGAAAACAAAACTCGTGGCCGAAGTTCAATATGATCATTTCTCCGGCCGACGGTTTCGTCACGGCACAAGATTTCTGCGTTGGCGCTTCGACAAGAAACCGCGGCAGTGCAACTTTGATCAGATTCCGGCAGCACGCTAAGAATGCAGACCGTGCCCGTCGAGCTAGCGATCGAGGTGCGCGGCATCGCGTTTGCTGATTCATTTATTCTGAGACAGTTTGGCGGCAGTTAAGTGATTGCCGTGACTAGTATGCATGCGCAAGCCCGTTGCTGCTTGTACTGTAAAACTACACCAGGCGCCTTTGCTACCTTGCGGGCCGCCGCAGCGGGGCTGAAAAGGCAAGATGTCTGCGCTCCCAGGCAAGAGGAGGTTCAAAGATGGAAACGATCGTAGGCATTTTTCACACGCGCGCAGATGCCGAGCGGGCGCGGCTACAACTTCATTCGCTGGGCATCAACAGCGACAAAGTCACGACGCTTACTCCCGAAACAACCGACCGGCAGATCCAGGCGTCTGTGCGCACCAGCGACTCAGAGTCACCGGGGATGGGCGGGGCACTCGGAGGAACGGTAGGCGGCGCAGTTGGAGCGGCCACTGGCGCATCGCTGGCCGCAGCCGCCACCAGCCTTTTTGTGCCCGGCATCGGGCCAATCATCGTCGCCGGTGTATTGGGGGCGGCCGTGCTGGGCGCCGGTGGGGCGCTCGTGGGAGCAGTCGCCGGAAATGCGCTCGAACACGGATTGGCTCAAGGCCTACCGCACGATGAACTCTTCGTCTATGAGGATGCTCTGCGCAAGGGCCGCAGCGTCCTGATTGCAGCTGTCGACGACGGCGCTACTGCCGAGCGGGTGCGGGGCGTACTAACTCAAGCGGGCGCGGAAAGCATCGACGCCGCGCGCGAGCAGTGGTGGCTTGGAGTGCGAGTCGCCGAGCAGGAGAAATACGAGGGCGACTTCGATCGCGACGAATTCAACTATCGTCGCGGTTTCGAGGCGGCATTGCGGCCGTGGTTGCGCGGCAAATCTCTTGACGAGGCAGCCCAGGACGTGAGTCAGCTCGAAAAGAATTTGATTTCAGACAAAGCTTTTCGTTGTGGCTACGAGCGAGGGCAGGCTCATCAACGAAGTCTGGAAGAACAATACAAAGCCTAAAAGCGATCGGCGCGCGCGGCTGATGGCTAGTCTCCGCCGGACTTGTCGTAAAAGACGATGTTAATGACCAGCCAGAATCCCATGAACGCGGCAATCAGGAAAAAGATCATCGCCAACCCCGGATAACCAAAAATCCTGAAGGTGGTTTCTACGCGGTTGAGTAGTGCCGCTCCGACAATTAGAGCCGCAATTACGAGACCCACGGTAATGCGATTGGCGATCTTCTGAAACGCCTCGAGCAATCGCTTTTCGTCGATAGCGTCGACCTTAACGCTCAGCTCGTTATGCGCTAGAGCATCTAAGAAACGATTGACTCTGCCGGGAAGTTTCTCGATCAGGGTCTTCGCTTCGACCACGGCTCGCAATAAAGCCGCGGGAGAAACGTTTTTGGTCAGGCGCTGTTCGAGTATCTCGAGGGCGTTCTCGCGAATGGAGGCCTTCGGATCAAACGTCGGATCGAGAATGTGCACGACCTGGTCCAAATTGAGCAGCGTCTTTGCAACCATCGTAAACTCAGCCGGCAGTCGGAACCCCGCGTGGCCTGAGATGCGCGTGATTTCCAGCACGACGCGGCCGGCGTCAATCTGTTCCAGATTCGCTCCCTGATGGCGGGCTACCAGATCGCTGACTTCCTGAGTGAACTGAGTTTCATCGAACCCGTTCCTTGGCTCGCCCAGTCTTCGCGTAAACTCTGCGGCCTTGTCGCCAATTCCTTCGCTAATCGCCAGTAGCAGTTGAATCAAATTATCCTGATGCTCCGGCAATATCTGGCCAACCATGCCGAGATCGATCAGCGCGATCTCGTTATCGTTTGTCAGAAAGACGTTGCCGGGGTGGGGATCGGCATGGAACAGACCGTCCACTAGAATCTGCTGCAGATAAGCGCGGAACAATTGTTCGGCGAGCACGCCGCCATCCAATTCAATCTTGGCGAGTGGACTTAGTTCGGTAATCTTCTTGCCACGGATGTGCTCCATCGGTCCTTCAGGTTCCTGCCGACGGTTTCCAGGTTGCGGGCTTCAATGCGGTAATCAAGTTCGCGCAGCAGGTTCTTGCGCAACTCGCCGAGGACGCGCGTGAATTCGTAACGCTTCCCGGTCGCGGTGTGGTTGTCGAGAAATTCCGCGAGCTCTGACAGGGCATCGAAGTCTTTGGCAATCTGGTCGCGAATGTTCGGACGCTGCACCTTGACGACAACCGATCGTCCGCCGCGCATAACGGCACGATGGACCTGGCCTAAAGAAGCAGCCGCGATTGGCTCCGAATCAAATTCCGCGAAAGCCTTGGACAGGCGCACGCCCAATTCGGAAGTGACCGCCGTTTCCACCTCGCCAAAAGAAAACGGTTCGACGCTGTCCTGCAAACGCGCGAGCGCATCCAGATACGGTGTCGGCAAAAGGTCGGCCCGACTGGAAAGCAATTGGCCCAGCTTGACGAACGTCGGTCCCATCGCCTCGAGGTCTTTTGCCAGCTCATCGGCATTGGGCGCAACCGAGCTATCGGCGGAGGGCGCGTCGTCCAGAATGACTTCTTCAAAGCCGGTCGTCTTGATCAAATCCGATCGGCCATACTTGATCAAGAGCACCGCGATATCTTTGAATCGCTTCAGATTTTCAGGTCTTAATGAAATCCCCATATCCTTCCAGGATAATCAATTGGCGTACCGTATGGAGCGGCAAGCTTCCCTTCTAACTTCTCTCGCATTCGACCAGCGAAACGTCCCAGTCAGATCAACCGAATAGTAAGCAGACGTTTCGAACCGAACTCGTGTACGAAAAATAGGCGACAGCGGACGAGTGGCCGAGCCCGGCGCTGGACCCAGGTTCAGGAATGCTGCTTGCACTCCTCTACACTGCATAACTTTGCCGAATAAAAAATCGGAGGAGAAAAACAGATGGCATACGATGAACAAGAAACCAGAAAAAACAGAGTCGTAGTTCAAACTCCATCGTCGCGGCGAGAGGTAGTGGAGACCGAAAGACAATACGCGCCCGAGCGCAGTGGCGTGTCGACCGCAATGGTTGCGGCCCTGGTTGTCGTATCGGCAGCCGTCGTGGCGTTGCTTCTGCTGTTCCTGATGACCAGATCATCAAACGATACGAATAATGACAACCTGGCGGCGCAGCAACAACCCGCTCCGCAAACAACTATTGTTCAGCAACCGGCCCAGCAGCCTCCAGTGGTCGTTCAGCAGCCGGCTCCGGCATCGCAGCCCGCGCCTATTATCGTTAACCCTCCGGCGGGGACGACTGCCGGTGTTCCTGACGACACGAGCATTCAGGCTGAGGTAGATAAGCGGCTCGAGAAAGACGTTACTCTTTCGAGCCTGCTTATCACGGCCACGGTACTGAACGGCAAAGTGACCCTGACCGGCACGGTAAAGACTGAGCAGTTGAAACACCAGGTCGAGAAACTCGTGCGAGCCGTTAAGGGAGTCAAGGCCGTAGATAACCAAATTGTTGTCATGAGCACGTAGTGTTTCCCGGAGAGCGGCGGAGGTGCCCTGGTTCAGCAAATCTCTGCGTCGCCTCTGCGCACTCCGCGTCTCCGCGGTGAATATAGGTTCTCTGTCGAGACGCGAAGTCCACAAAAACGGCGCAAAGAGAAATCTGGACTCGGGGCACGGCGAAGGTCGCTACTAATGAACCAGAGGTAGTATCATTGACGTGCTTGAGCTACGGAACTCTTGACTACTCCTGTTTCTTTCGCGCCGCGCGCAAACCAGCGCGCGGGATGGTCTCCTTATCTCTCGCGCTCATCATGAGCTGTGCGATTGTTGCCGCACAGAAAAAACAGCCGACGCAGAAATCGGGGAGAGCGCAGGCTAAGGTCAATCAAGCCGACCAGGAACTCGCCAAACTCAGAGACGACTTCATCAAGGCTACGAAAGAATACAAGGCCAGCCTGGAGAAACTGATCGCGTTTTATGAAGCTGATGTGCAAAGGGCCGAAACGCGTTTCGCGCAGGCCAAAGAACTTTTCGCGCAGGGCCTCGTGGCCAAACGCGAACTGGATGAAAGCGAGCGCGCCGTCGCCAACGCGAAAACAAAGGTAGCCGAAGCTCGCCAGCAGATTGCCACCGCCGATGGCCAGATCGCGAACGCTTTAGTCGAAACTCAGGCCGACAAACAGATGGCCAGGTTACGACCGGCCAAGGGTGCGCTAATTAGAACGACTTCCTTCATTCGTTACAACGGTCCCGGCCCCTGGTCTCTTCCAGACGCGGGGAGGGTGCAGAATTTTTTTCGAGAGAAATTTGGCCGCGCTTTGCCGATTGCCGTGTTCGGGCAGGGAGCGATTCACAATCGCTGGCGGCTCGATCATCACAACGCCATGGACGTGGATCTCAATCCCGATGGAGTTGAAGGTCAGGCGCTAATGAACTTCCTGCGCGCTAACGGAATTCCCTTCTCCGCGTTCCGCAGCGCGATACCGTTTACCGCCACTGGCCCTCACATTCACGTGGGCCTGCCGTCACATCGATACTGAAGCCTTAACTTAGGTGACCAGGCCTTTTTTGATGTTCCGTTGCCAGGCCTCGTAGTCGTAACGATCGCCCGGCGCTTGCAGGTAAAGACTGTAAGCGTATTTCCACTCTTCCTTGACCTCTTCAGTTGCTTGTATGCCACGGAGTTCCGGCATGCTCCCACCTCGATAGAGTATTTGGATTTCGATTCCGTTGCAGATGAGGCGCACGGCCGGTTCTGCCTGGGCTGATGCACCGCCGCCTTCATGAGGACGCCAATTTACACGCAGGCGGCGCGACCCGTCAATCCAAGAAGTCATTCAAGTATTCGTACTGGGTTTGCTTTGCAAAAGTTACTTGGAGACCGAGACTTCATGTGGCGCTGTAGCCTTGGCTACTTGAGCGCAAACCGATGTTTGCCGCGATCTCTTCGCCGAACGGCAGATAGTCATGACGCGCGATAACGGTGCTCGAACTGCCGCTGTTATTCATCAGCGCGCGCGTTGACCCCTTGCGAGTCTTGCAGCACGTATGTAAGAACTAGAAGCAGTGTCGTGTTGCCGATGAGCTTTGCGCCGTCCGGCGTTGGGATATTAGATTGTTGCTGGGTTGAGAAACACGCTCCCGCCGCTCGCGTCCAACGCATGCGCCATGTTAGGCGCCAGGCCACCGTACAGCCGCGACGATCAGACCGATTGCTGCGAAAGACAGAAGCGCCGTACCCGCGAAGAAGCCGGCCAGGGAAAACACGAATAGTGTATCGGCGCTGGCGAGGAGTGCGATGAACCAGACGAGTGGCCGTGCCGAGCTGGAACCGCGAATCGACGCCCAACCCAAGCCGAACGCGAGCGCGACGAGATGCCACGAAAGGAATAGCCAAATCCCCGGGAGAGCCCTACGAAAGAAAGGACTCAAAGCCGACGCGGAGACTCCGTCCACGATGGCGCGGTAGCCCGTGGCGTGGAACGCCGCCGTGGCTACCAGCACGATCGCGGCAATTCCGGCGAGAACTCTCGGCACTTTTGTCTCCATAATCGATCCCCGGGCGCCTAACGTCAGAGTTGACGCGGCGGCGCGAATCAAAGCACCCTCCGCCGCACCAAGCAATTATACGCGCCCTAGATTGTTACTGTCAGCAAATCCTCAATGGCCCAAATCGTTTTCGTAATTCCCTGCGCCATGCACGGGGTACAACGCAGGCTCGCGTGATAGCGGCAAAGATTGTGATACGCGATTGCTAACGCGATCATCGCGCGATGGTTCGCTAACTTTTTGGAATAGCTCAACGTCAGTCTGGTAAATCTTCGTGCCATCATTCTCAATTCCAAATTGAATCTTTCGACGTAGCTTGTCGAGACGCGATCCATATCAGGACGGTCAAAGACCGCTTTGTTGCGAACGTGCGTCACTTTTCTTGGCGAGTAGCGAGTATCAGTCTCGTCGTTGTTCGCGTAGGTTTTGATTTGCTGTGCAAAGCTAACCCGATCCCCTAGCGCCAACGAAAACGCAAACGGATAGCATCCCCATCCGTCTGCCGAAACTTGAAACTCGCCACTCGTCGCATTACTCAACTTTTCCGCAAACTGAATCATATCGCTTTCGTCGCGCTCGCCAACATGGAACGCAAGAACCACTTTTGAATTACTCTCGAGCGCGATGTATGTCCACTTACTGCCTGCCGTTTCGTCAGTGATACCTTTGCGTTCTTTTACCCGGTAGTGCATTTTGCAGTAAGACCAGACCTCATCGACGCATACGTCCTTGACCGGCACGTCCTTGATCATCTTTTCCATTAGCTTCTCGCATCGCTCGCCAGCGAGTACTAACAGATTAAGGATGGTGCGCTTGTGAAGGCCGGTCACTCTTTCAACGCTGGCGACCGCGCACCCTTCAAGCAAAAGCTGCAAAGCAGTTACGGCCTTGTCAAGCGGGATTCTCATATCGTCCAGAGGGTTGTTCTGTTCTTCGCTGAATGTCTTTCGACATTGCTTGCAGCGGTATCGCTGAATTCTTCGCGGGCCAAACTTCCCAAACTTTTTGCAAATGGAACTGCAATTGTGACAAACGATATTCGCCTTGCCTTTCGTCTGGCGATGGCTCACAATTGATTTGCTTGGAATCCAGGTAGTGTCTTAATTTGAAAATTAAGACACTACCCTGCGCTATTGCAGGTTTTCTTGGGTTTGCGGACCTGGAATTGGAGCGAACTCGCGGGCGATAGTGCCCGAAGGGTCGTAGGGCAAGAGTTTTAGTTGGGAGCCATCTGCACTTTGCATTACTGGATAATTATCTCATCAATAAAGATCCACGCCTGTCCCCCGTGGCCGGGATGCCAGGCGGGAATCAATCCATAGTTGTAAGCCTTGACTCTGACGTAACGAGCCTGCCGCGGAGGAATTGCTCTGACGAAATCTTTCACTACCACGTCATAACTATTGTCGGGCACATCGTTGGGAATCGAGAGCACAGGTGCGAAATTCTCGCCGTCCGTCGACAACTCGAATTCGACGCGCGCGGGCATCCAGATCCAGGAGCGCACGTCTTGCAGGAAACCCGCTCCCAGGCTCGAGACGGTTTGAATTCTTCCCAGGTCGACAACAGCGACGAAGTCCTGACCTTGATAACCCTGCCACGCGCCATCGCTGAGGTTGGCGCTGCCTCTGATGCCGTCAATCAAACCAGAGTCGCCGCCGCCGGTGTATTGGGAACTGTATTTCGACAGAAGCTTGATCGCCCAGTTGTGCGGGATCTTTCGAAACGTGGCAGTAACGATGAAACTCTTTTCGTTCTTGCTGTTGACGGCAATTGCTTTGACGGAGGTCGTGTCGCGAACTGAAAAGGGCCTGACGTAAGCTTGGGAGTTGACGGTTGGCTCCGAGCCGTCGGTCGTGTAATGAACACGTAAGTCTCGCGCGATATTCTGAATGCTGACTTCCAACCGGTCTCTGAAAGTTTTGCCGGCCGCGTTGATGACCGGTACGGGAACAATCTGCTGACTCGAGCTGCCGGCGACCGGAACGTGATCGTCACCAGTGCCCCAGTCGCGATTTGGCTTGTCGCCCATCACAAATTTGAGTTCGCCGCCATTGATCAAGTCTTGATGCCTGATGAAAGACTTGCGATAGGGCTTGTCATTGAGCGTCGCGGATTGAATG
>WNGL01013100.1_pt1 | contig 17564 bp, 14 predicted proteins | sample 5400591 | NCBI WGS metagenome assembly WNGL01 (sample SAMN13153377, study PRJNA577476) | soil metagenome | isolation source: 80 cm soil or saprolite under Garry oak tree replicate 1 | place: USA:California | collected 2016-06-15 | reverse complement strand
TCGGGTTTCCCTAAAAGCGATACGTCAGCTTCACACGGAAGGACCGCCCGTCTTGGGCAATGACATCGACAGGAACGTGCTCTTCGGCTCCAGGGAAACCATATTTGCGGTCGAAGAGGTTGTAGATGCTGGCCGACAATTCGAGGCCCTTGACCAGCTTTTGGCTGAACAACGTCCAGTTAACGAGGTAATACTCGCCTGCTTGGCGCCCGGCGAGGGTCTTCACCGAGCTGGAATACTGCACCTCGATTCCAGTGAAAATCTTGTCCCGATAAAGCGGAGCCAGGAGATTGAATTTGGCCAGATGCCTGGGCGAATTGCTCAACTCCTCACCGGTGTCAGTATCTTCCGTCCGCTGCAACGTGTAGCTGGCGCGAGCCAGCCACCCACCGGCGTAGCGGCCTTCGAGCCCGACACTGATCCCCTTCGTTTCTGCGCTCTCGATATTGCGGTAGAAGATCAGTCCATCGCTGGGGTCCCTGGCCTGCGAAATCAAATCCTCGATCTGATTGTAAAAGCCGGACAGCGTAAAACGATGGTTGGCCGGCAGTTCCTGCTCATAGACAAACTCGTAGCTGCGGATGCGCTCAGGCTTCAGCGAAGGATTCGTCTTCTGGAAAACGCCCGAGTAGAAAAGCTCGTTGTCATTCGGCGCACGGAAGGCCTGGCCGTAGAGCAATTTGAACGTCGTCTTGGTCCACGGACTGTAAATAAGCGCCGCGCGTGGATTGGCCGTGTCACCGAACGTGCTGAAATGGTCGTAGCGCACTCCGGCGTTGAGAATGAGGTTTGTCAGGATGGCGTATTCGTCTTGTGCGTACAACCCAAAGCTGTAAGCGTCCCGCCTGGAATCCAGGTAATCCGCCCGCGGTTCCACGTCGAAGTTGGCCTGGTCGAGTCGGAAATCCTCCCGGAACTCACCGCCGAGCGTTAACCGGTGTTTGTCCAGGACCGTCTTCGTCACCTGAACGTCCTCTCCCATCCATTCGGCCACGGCCCGGTCCCGGTTCAGGACACTTGGCTCACCGGGATTCACTCCGGCATAAGGATAATCGGCATTGTAGCGATAGTAGTCGTAGTAGAGCCGAGCCTTCATTGCCAGGTCGTGCGCGAACTCGTGGGCCCAAGTCAGATTCACGTAACTCCGCGTGTCCACTGTGTGAAAGCGCGGATCGTTGAAGATCGTTCCGAAGGCCCCCGTCGGCACCTGCTTCTCGCGCGACACATAAGCGCCCTGCAAAGTGAAGTCCTTCCATGAGAGCGTCCCCAGAAAACTGTGGGACTGGTCACCGTCCCGCTCCTGGGCGATTCCGTCGTTGTTCGCCGGCTGGTTGTATTCTTTGAAGAAGAGCCGATCCGGTCCCTCGCTGTTGTAAATGGATCCCGACAGCAAAAGCTCCAGGCCGTTCGTGAAGCGGTTCCCATAAGTGAACCGGCCCTGATAAGTGTCGAAGGTGCCCGCGGCACCGGAGACTTCCGCCCCTTGGACGTCGTGTCCTCGCCGTGTGATGACATTGATCACAGCAAAGAAGGCATTGTTCCCGTACAGCGAGGAACCTGGGCCGCGAATCACCTCGACGCGATCGATCAAATCCACGTCCAGAATGAAATCCGTCAGGTTGAACGCGCTGTCATAGAGCGGTTCGTTCAACCGTTGCCCATCCACGAGAATCAACACGCGTCCGCCAAAATCCCCGGGTCGATTGAAGCCGCGCACGCCGATGTAGCCATAGTTGCGGTCCGACGTGACGTAGAAATCGCGCACGCTGCGCAGGATATCGGCCAGCGTGCGATGCCCGAATCTCTGAATCTCCCCTTGCGTGACAATGCTCACCGACGAGGGTGCCTCAGTGGCTTTCTGCTCGTGTTTTGACGCCCCGTACACCATCGGCACCTTTACTGCCATGAGCTGTTCGAGATTGAGTTGGGTGAAATCCTCTCCCGACTGGAAATCTGGTGACTGCGGCGGCGCCGCGCCCGTCTTGTTCTCAGCCGCGAGTCCATGCGACCATCCGATCGCGCACACCAAAGTCAGTGACATGGCCGGCACATGGCATCGATGAGATCGGTTGGCGGGTGGTTCTCTCAGCGCGCGCATTAGAATCTTTGTATTTTCATTCGGTAATACAGTTGGCCGTACCGACAGGTCGATTACCCTTACTACCAGGACACGCCGGTTGGGTTGGGAGTGGATTGGCTTCATGAGGTTGTTTGGTTCCGCTCAATGGCTGTTCCAGCGTGAACACCGCTCCCCGGTTTGGCTCCGAGTGCTCCCGTACCTTTTGCTCCAGTTCCTGGTTGAAGTTGGCGAGGACCTTCCGCGCCTCCTCCAATTCCGCGTTGCGTTCCTCGAGTTTGCGCACCAGCGCGTCGCTGTATTCCCGGAGCGTGACCAACTCCCCAGGCAACGGTTTGTTGCGACGCTGCTGGCGGGCCACCGCGGTGCAACTCTCCCGAATCGCCCTGATCAGCGCTTGGGCAGGCGCGGGCTTTGTGATGTAACGGTCGGCCTCCCCTTGCAAGGCCAGTTGTTCGTCAGCCGGGGAGGTGTAGGTGCTGGAGTAAATGATGACCGGCACGTCGTGGAACTGCTCGCTTTGTCGGACCTGCGAGCAGAACCGGTAACCGTCCATCGGCGGCATGAGGATGTCCGAGATGACGGCATCCACCCGGCGGTTTTCTAGGATGGCGAGCGCCTCCACGCCATCGCCCGCTTCTGCGGTGTCCAGGCCCTCCGGTTCGAGGGTGAGCCGGAGCAGTTTGCGGCTCGTCTCGTTGTCATCAACAATCAGCGTGGTCATGGGTTCAGGTCACAAGCCCCCGTGTGCCGGGCGTTGTCGCTCTGAGAAGTTTTGGCTGCCAGGAGATTCTCCACCGCCGGCCGGGCAGTCCGCTCCAGGCATTCCGGGCAAATGCCGTAGCTGAACTGGATATGGGAATGTTTCGCGACGTAGAATTCCAACTGTCGCCAGGAGTTCTCGGTATCGCGGACTTTCTTGCAGTAGGAACAAATAGGGAGCAGTCCGCTGAGTTCTTTGACCTCGGCGAGCGCCCGGGTCAACTCCCGGTTGGAGGCTTCCAGTTGGGCGGTCCGGTCCCGCACGTGGCCTTCCAGGGAGTCACACCACTTGTTCTGTTGCTCGTACACCTGGCGGAGGGCGGCCAGGGCCTCTTCGAGTTGACTGCTCTTCTGCTCCAGTTTTTGGACCAGCACCGCGTTGAATTGCTGCATCACACATGACGGATCGGACGTGCTCGGTGCCGGAGTCTGGCGTTCGCTCGACCGGCGCAGTGCTTCCGCCACGGCGTCCAGCAGAATCTCCGTCGAGACCGGTTTGGTGAGGTACAGGTCCGCGCCCACTGTTTCGGAAAGTTGGCGGTCGGCCGGAGAGGTGTAGGTGCTGGTGTAATGGATGAAGGCAATATGTTTGAATTGTTTGTTCCGGCGCAGTTCATGGCAGAACTGGTAACCATCCATTTCCGGCATGATAATGTCCGAGATGATGGCGTCCACCGGCTCGCGCTTCAGAACCGCCAGCGCTTCCAGTCCGTTCGCCGCCTCCAGAACACGATGGCCTTCGGCCTCCAGCGTGTCGCGGAGCAGTTTTCGGTTCGTTTCGGTGTCGTCAACCGCAAGAATGTTCATGGGAGTCGGTGCGAGTTGAGTTAGGGTCTGCCAACTGAACCGGGCTGGATGCGCCCAACGATTGCCGGATGGCCGCGAGCAGTTTTTCCGAGTCATACGGCTTTTCAAAAAACCCCGCAGCACCCAGTTCTTGCGCCCGTGTCCGATACTCCCGCTGGTTGCTGGCAGTCAGGAACATGACCGGCGTCTTGCGGGGAAGCAGAGTCTGGAGTTTCTCAGCTACGGCGATCCCGCTGCCCGCCGGCAGGGAGATGTCCAATAACACCAGGTCCGGGTTGCTGTGGAGGGCCGTGTTCAGCCCGCTAACCGCATCGTGAGCGAGGATGGCCAGATAACCCAGGGCGTTGAGGCGCACGGCCAGGGCCTTGGCGATGTTCGGGTCGTCCTCGACGATGAGAATTTTTTTCGGCGGCGGCGGGTCGGGTTTGGGATGAGCCGAGACGGAGGCCGGCCGTGGCGGCCGCGGCACCGCCTTTCCGAGCGCATACCGGGCCGCGGCCAGCAACTCTTCCGGATCGTACGGTTTTTCGAACAGCGCGGCGATCCTCATTTCCATCGCACGCTGGCGCAGGTTGGGGTCTTTGCTCGCCGTGACGAAAATGATCGGAGTGTACTGGGTTTCAGGCTGGTGTTGGAATTTTTCGGCGAGGTGCAGTCCGTTTCCGTCCGGCAAACCGATGTCGAGAATGATCAGATCGGGTTGAGCCTGCAGCGCCAGATTCGCCCCCAGGATGGCATCCGAGGCCATCGCGGTTTGGTAACCTTGCGACTCGAACCGGATTCTCAGAGCGCAAGCGATCTTCTGGTCGTCTTCAATAATTAGGACCTTTTTCATGGCTAGTTGGGTTTGGCAGGGGCGTCCAGCGGTTCGGACCGCTGTTGTTTCCACGGCGAATTTGAGGACGGTTGCGCGACGCCGCGCACGGTGGCCACCAGCCGTTCAATGGAGCACGGCTTGGACAAGAGGGTGAAAGGAGAACATTCCAGCGCTCGGGACATCAACTCTCCTTCGGGATAACCGGTTTGGATGATCACCGGCAATTGGTCCCACTGCTGGCGGATCTTCTTAAGCGTCGCCGCTCCGTCCAGGTCCGGCATCTCCAAATCCAACAGCACGATGTCGCGCGGTTGCTGGCGCATCAGTTCGAGGGCCTCGATCCCGCCCGTCGCGGTGGTGACGCGGAATCCTTCCTTCTCCAGAACGCGGCGCATAAAGTCGCGGATCCCAGGATCGTCATCCACGATGAGCACGCGCGTGCGTTGCTCGGGTGTTTGGAGCGGGACGGTGAATGAAAAAGTGCTGCCTTGGCCAGGTTCGCTCTCCACACGAATCCCGCCGCCGTGCAGTCTCACCAGTTCCCGGCAAAGGTAGAGCCCCAAACCAAACCCCTCGCCGGAGGCCGCGTCGCCCTTTTTCACCTGGTAAAGGCGCTCGAAAATGTGCTCCCACTGGTCCCGGGCAATACCGCAACCCGTGTCGCTCACCGACACCTGCAGGAAGCTCGGCTCCGCGGGATTTTGCGATACCCGGACAACCACTTTCCCGCCCGACGGAGTGAACTTGAGGGCGTTGTTGAGCAGGTTGGTGATGATTTGCGTTATTCTGTTTTCATCGATGGGCGCATCGGGCAGGCCGGACTCCGCTTCGCATAGGAGGCTGATTCCCTTCGCGTCGGCCAGCGGACGGATGCTCGCCGTTGCCTGTTGCGCCACGGCGCCCAGCGAGGTTCGTTTCAGCTCCAGCCGCAGCTTGCCGGTTTCCAGGCGGGTCGAGTCAAACAGGTCGTCGATGCACAGGCGCAATCGGTCGCAACTCTCCTTGGCGATTCCCAGGTATTCCAATTGGGTCGGATTCAACGGCCCGGCCAATCCTTCCTTCAAAATCGAAACGAACTCGCGCGCGGAAGTCAGCGGCGTTTTCAGCTCGTGCGCCAGGGTGTGATAGAAGCTTTGAATCTCCTGATTGCGCCTCTCCAACTCGCCGTTGGCCGCTTGCAGTTCGCCCGTGCGTTTCTCAATACGGTATTCCAAATCCGCGTTCAGTTCGACGATTCGTCTGTTGGCTCGCTCCAAATCGGCGCAGGAGTTCGCCAGTTCCGCGTTTTTGTCCTCCAGTTTTCTGAACAGCGCCTCGCTGTATTGCCGGGTCACGAGGGTCGTGCTGGAGCCGGCCTGGCGGAAGGATTCCCGCGCCTCGGAAATTCTGACCGCCTCGGCCAGCGCGGCGAGCAGCGCCTGAGCGGAGCCGGGTTTGATCAGGAATTTGTCCGCTCCAACCGATGCCGAGAGCTTCTGTTCCTCCGGAGACGTATAAGTGTTCGTGTAATGGATGAACGGGAGGGCGTTGAATTTTTCGCTCCGGCGCACTTCGCGGCAAAGCTGAAACCCGTCCATGTTCGGCATGAAGAGGTCTGAAATGACCGCCGTCACTCGCTCGCGCTCGAGCACCTGGAGCGCCTCCAGGCCGTCACCGGCCTCGAGGACGCGATGGTTTTCCGCCTCCATTTGCACCCGCAGGAGCTTCCGACTCGCGGCGTGGTCATCGACGATCAGGATGGTCATAAGTTGGGCATCCTGTTCACTGTTCCGGCGAAACGGTCCTCTGGTCTTGAAGCCGGACCAGGTCGTTGAGAATTCCGACCACGCGCTCGAATTCCGTGGATTTTCTCAGGAAAAAATTGGCGCCGGCGTTGAGACACGCCGTGCGAAACTCGGGAAGATCATAATTGGTCAAAATCACGACCGCGCAGCACGAGTCCCGTTCCCGGATCTCCGCCAGCACTTCCAGTCCATTTCTACCCGGCATCTGCAGGTCGAGGACCGCCACCGGGGGGCGATGCTCTTCAAACAGGCGCAACGCCTCGATTCCGTCCGCGGCTGGACCGACGATTTTCACCTGATCCACTTCCGCGATCATTCGGGTGAGCCGCTGGCTGATGAGCGGCGAGTCCTCTGCGATCAGGACTTTCATGCGTCATGGACTTTCTCCTGCACCTCCTTCAACCTGATCCAACAAGCCGCATCCAAACAGCCGGAGGAATCCTGAAACACCTGTGCGGAACGGCTGAAATTGCGTGTAGGGAATTTCCTGACGAGCGCAGAAGTGGTCCGCGAACAACGCGAAGCTTGGCGAATGGAAGGTGGATTCGCGCAGATTCGCGGACAAAAGCGCAAGGCCGGTGGCCAGAAGTTACTCGACGAGTTTGTTCCGCAAGGCGTAGCGGGTGATTTCCACGTAGCTGCCCAAGCCGGTCTTGTCCCTGATGCGCCCGATGTAGGTGCCGACGGTCTTCTCGCTCAAGGCGAGTTCACCGGCGATCTCTTTGACCGATCTGCCCAGGGCGATCAGGCGGAATATCTCCAACTCGCGGTCGGAAAGTTTCTCGTGCGCGGCCTGCTCGGCTCCGCCCTGGACCGCGGAGGCGAGCTGCTCGGCCAGCGCCGCGCTGACGTAGGTGCCGCTCGACATGACTTTTCGGATCGCGGCGATCAGTTCGTCCGCGGCGTATTGTTTGTTGATGAAACCGGCGGCGCCGGCCCGGATCGCGCGCAGGGCATAGTCCGATTCCGCCGAAGCGCTCAATATCAGCACCGGCGTTTTCGGACGGCGCTGTTTGATTTCGGCCAGGACATCCAGGCCGCTCCGGCCCGGCATGTTGATGTCGAGCAGCACCAGGTCCCATTCCTTCGCCGCCACTTGTTCGAGCGTCTCGCGGGCGTTGCCGGACTCGCCGACCTGCGCCCCGCTGAATTCCTCGAGCAGGATCAGTTTGAGCCCGCGCCGGACCAGCTCATGATCGTCGGCTATCAGCATTCGCACCATGGTAACTAACCCTTGGCAGACTCGCTTGGTTTGACGCGCGGAATCCGTGCCGTGACGATCGTCCCCTTACCCCCCGCCCCACAAAAAGAGATGTGACCGCCCAGCAAACCGACGCGCTCGCTCATGCCGAGCAGCCCGAGCGAAGCCGGCCGGGAAGCCGCGTCGTCGGAAATGCCCTTTCCGTTGTCTTCCACTTCGAGCACCAACTCGCGGCCCCGATCGTAGAGACGGACGTCAAGTTTTGTGGCGCCCGCGTGCCGGGCGGCGTTCGTCAGGGTTTCCTGGAAGATGCGGAAGAGAGCTGTGGCAACGTCCCGCTCGACGGCCGGCAGGTTCTCCGGCGCGCTGATCCTGACCCGAATCCCGGCGCGCTGTTCAAATCGCCTGGCCTCGAATCCAAGGGCGGCGTTCAACCCGAAGTTGTCCAGGACACTGGGACGCAGCTCGGCGGCAATCCGTTGGATGGCCTCGATGGTGGAGTCGGCCATCCTTTCGGCTTCCACGATCTTTTGTTGAATGGCTTGCTGTTCCCCGATGGCCAGAGGCCGGACCAACCGGTTTTCGACCCAGCGCAGGTCCATCTTGAGCCCGGTGAGCATCTGGCCGAGTTCGTCGTGAATTTCGCGCGACATCCGCGTCCGCTCCTCCTCCCGCACCATTTGCAAATGGGCGGCGAGCGCGCGCAGTTGTTCCCGTGAATTCTTGAGTTCGTCCTGGGCGCGTTTCTGATCCGTGATGTCGCTCGCAATGGTGGAGAGGGCGACGATTTTCCCCCGGTCGTCTTTGACCGGAGAGAGTTTGAAGGCAACGTCCACCCGGCTGCCATCCTTGCGAACGCGGACCGTTTCGATACCGGAGACGCATTCACCTCGCCTGGCTCGTCCCACCAACTCCTGCCACTCCTCCAGCCGTTCGGCAGGAACAACGCTCAACACCGATTTTCCAATCATCTCCTCCGCCGTGTAACCGTAGAGCCGGGTCGCTCCGTCATTCCAGCTCAGGATGGTTCCATCGAGCAGTTTGCTGATGATCGCGTCGCTGGAGGACTCGACAATCGCCGCCAGTAGGCGGCTGCGTTCCTCGCTTTGTCGCAATCGTTCCGTGTGCCGTTGCAGGTCGCGGTGCTTTTCCTCCAGTTTCCTCACCAGAAGATCGCTGTATTCCGTGACCAGGAGCAGTTCCTCTTGCTCATGAACAATGTGCGACGGCCATGATCGTCGTTCCGCAACGACCCGCGTCAAAGCGTCCACGATTGGTCGAATCGGAGCGGGCTTGGTGAGATAGTCATCCGCACCAACTTCCAGCGCCAGACTTTCGTCAACGGGCGATGTAAACGTGGAGGTATAGATGACGAAGGGCAGCGCGCTGAGACGGGGATTCCTGCGGACCTCCAGGCAGAGCCGATAACCATCCATGTTGGGCATGAGGACGTCCGAAATGATTCCCTCCACCGGCTCCAGTGCCAACACCTCCAGGGCCTGCACGCCATCGTCTGCCTCGAAGACTCGATGTCCCTCCTCTTCCAGCTTCACCCGAAGCAACTTTCGGTTCGTCCCGTCATCGTCAACGACGAGAATATTCATCGGCTCCCCCCAGGGGACGGCACAGAGGAAGTCAGAATTACGCAAATCAACAGACTATGAGTGACAACGTGCTCTCATACGACGCCCGGATCGCCCGCCTTGAGATTCGGCCCTGGCGGCCCGGTTTGCAGCGCCATCGTGGCCTCGGCAGGAACGAGTCACGGTCGTGCGGTTAAAGCGGGTTCGAGCAATGCCCAGGATCATCTCTGGAACAACCGGCAGCGTCACTTAGCCACTCAACGGCAAAACGGATCGCAATCACGGTAGTCCACCAGGCCGGGGAAATCGATTCCTGAACAAGCTCAAGTCAAACTGCGTTTGCCCTTCTGTAAGGAGATCCGCCATCACTTCGCCAATCGCGCTGGAAAACTTGAACCCGTGGCCCGAGCACGGACTGGCGATCCACACCTGCGGATGCGCCGGGTGCTGATCGATGAAGAATTGGCCGTCCGGCGTATTGGTGTACATGCACACCACAGCGGAGCGCAATGGGCCATCGGCATCGGGGATGAATTGGCGAACGATCGCCCGCATCGCTTCCACTTCCGCTGGCCGGACCTCACGGTTGATGGAATCCGGATCAGCCGTTTCGCCTTCGTGATGGCGGGCGACTTTGACACCTTCGCCGAGATCGGGAAATCCGTAGAAGAATCGCCCCGGTTCGTGCTCCCAGATGTGAATCGGGCAACGCTCCGGTTGAAATTGAACGGGATGTTTCGGCTCGAACCAGAACTGCACCTGGCGTTCGACCGCCAACGGCAACTTCAAATCGCCCAGCAGGGAATGAATCCAACTGCCGACGGTCAACGCCAGTTGGTTGGCGTGATAAGCGCCTTTGGACGTGACCACGCGCACGCCATCACCGTCGTCCTCCCAGCTCAAAGCCGGTTCGTCGCTGCGCAGATCGGCGCCTTGCGTTCGAGCCATCGTGAGATGCGCTTCAATGCAGATTTCCGGAAAGAGAATCCCCGCGCGTGGCTCCCACACGCCGATCATTTCGTCGGTTGGCTGAAGCGCCGGAAATCGGGCCCGTAATTCTGCCGCCGGGAAAACTTCGTGCGGCAACGAATGTTCTTTGGCGCTTCGCTTGGCCCCGGCCACCACCGCGCTGTCTGGCCTTCCAATCATCAAACCGCCGGTTTCCAGGAACAAAGAACGCCCGGCCTGTCGCTCCAATGCCGACCAAAGTTCGTAAGCGCGCTGGACGAGCGGAACATAAACGGGATGCTCGAAATAGGCCTCCCGAATAATTCGTGTTTGCCCGTGGGATGAGCCGAGCGCGTGGGGCGGAGCGAAGCGATCCAGGCCGAGCACGCGTTTGCCGCGTCGAGCCAGGTGAGCGGCCACCGCGCTGCCCATGGCGCCCAGACCGACGATGATGACATCGAACCTGAAAGGCATCGGGAACAGAAGTTATCAGCGAATGCTCGCAAATTGTCGCTGATCTTTTGATTCGCGAAGAATCCCGTTATCCGCGGATCGATGCTCCGCAAATTCGTTGCCCGCGTCGAGCCGACTCTCTAATCTGGCGCCATGCAAACGTTCGCCGCCTTTCAACCGCCTCCGCGTCTGCTGATGGGACCGGGTCCGAGCAACGTCTCTCCATCCGTTCTCGAAGCCTTGTCGCGCCCGCTCGTCGGCCACCTGGATCCCTCGTTCCTCAAGATGATGGAGGAAATCAAAACGATGCTCCGCCAGGTATTCCTCACGCAAAACGAAATGACTTTTCCCGTCAGCGGCACGGGCAGCGCGGGCATGGAGTTCTGCTTTGTGAACCTCCTCGAACCCGGCGACGAAGCCATCATTGGCGTCAATGGCGTGTTCGGCACGCGCATGGTGGATGTGGCCGGGCGTTGCGGGGCCAAAGTGACGAAAGTCGAAGCGGCCTGGGGCCGGATCATCGAGGCGCAGCAGATCGCCGACGCGCTCAAAAAGGCGTCCCGCCCGAAACTCGTCGCGCTCGTGCACGCCGAGACGTCAACCGGCGCGCTGACACCCGTCGAAGAGATTTCTCGCCTGGCGCATAACGCCGGCGCGTTGTTGCTGCTCGACACGGTCACCTCGCTTGGAGGATGTCCGGTGAAGATCGACGATTGGCAGGTGGACGCCGTTTACAGCGGCACGCAGAAATGTTTGAGTTGCCCGCCCGGACTGGCCCCGGCGTCACTCAGCCCGCGCGCGCTCGAAGTCGCCACGAAGCGCAAGAGCAAAGTCCAAAGCTGGTATCTGGACGTGAATCTGCTGGCCGCCTACTGGGGTCAGGACCGCGTTTATCATCATACCGCGCCCATCTCAATGAACTACTCACTGCACGAGGCGCTCCGGCTGGTCTTGAACGAAGGTCTGGAGAATCGCTGGTGCCGCCACGAACAGAATCATCGCGCCCTGAAAGCCGGCCTAAAGGCCATCGGCCTCCCGATCGCGTCGCAGGAAGGCCACCAACTCTGGCAACTCAACGCGGTGACCGTGCCCGACGGCATCGACGAAGCCGGCGTGCGCAAACGTCTGCTCTCCGACTTCAACATCGAAATTGGCGCCGGCCTAGGTCCTCTCAAGGGTAAAATTTGGCGGGTCGGTCTGATGGGCGAAACGTCAAGCAAAGCAAACGTGAAAACGTTCCTTTCCGCGCTTGCGAGTGTTCTCAATGACTCGGGACGGAAGACGAACACAGACGCGGCTTTGGAAGCGGCCGCGTGACGTTCGCGTCAGAGCTCTGCGAAGCGCTAAACACCTCCAGGGACGCTGGACAATTGTCCGGCTTGACGCGGCCGCGGGTCCACCCACAACTCACAGTTATGCGGGAGGCGGGACTAAATCTTTGTTCTTGTGGTATCGATCAGCTTTTATAGTATGAAGCCATAACGTGTTGGTGAAATCGAGTACCCGACTCTTCCTGCCGGTTCGCACCGGCAGGGACCGGTGTCATTGAGAATTAGCCGAGCATGCCCGCCATGATCCATTTGGATACGACCGTCGGAGCGGAACACGCCTCCAACCAGGTCATGAAGCCCAAACGCACCTTGCTGATTGTGGACGACGAAGAAGGCCCGCGCCAGTCCCTGCGCATCGTCTTCAAGGACGATTACAACATTTTGCTGGCCGAGAGCGGAAACATGGCAATCGAAATGGTCAAACAACATTCCGTGGACGCGGCGGTGCTGGACATCCGCATGTCCGGCATGTCCGGCGTCGAACTGCTGGGCAAACTCAAGGAGATCGACCCCACCATCGAGGTCATCATGCTGACGGCCTACGAAACGATCGAAACGGCGCGGCAGGCCTTGCGGCTCGGCGCCTGCGATTATCTCACGAAGCCATTCGACATCTCCACCATGCGCGCCGCCATTGCCAGCGCCATGGACCATCATTTGCTCTCCGAAGAAATCAGCGCCAACAATCAGAAATTGCGGGAATTGCAAAGCGAACTGCACAATCAAAAAATCCAGGAGGAGATTGTGCGAACCAAAGGCGAGATTTACGCGAGCATCATTCATGACATCAACGGCCCGCTCACCATCATTTCCGGCTTTATCGAAATCATCAACCAGCACATTGCCAGTGCCACGACGCTGGAAGGCGGCAACCTCGCCCTGGTCAAGGACCGCCTCACGCGCATCACCCGGCAGGTCAATAATTGCATCGAAATATCCCAGCGCTATTTGAGTTTCCTGCGCAAACGCGCGACCGACAAGTCCCCGGTCGGCATCAATCAGATCCTCACCGACCTGGGCGAATTGTTGAGGGTCCATCCCAGCGCGCAGAAAAACGAACTCATCATCCGCCAGTTGGCCGAAGATGTTGTCGCCGAGATTAACGGCACTGACATGATCCAGATTCTGCTGAATCTCACCATCAACGCGCTGCAATGCTGCCCTGAACCGCATCGCGTGGAGGTTTACGGACAACGCATCGCCGAGCCGCTGAACTTATCGCAGTTTGTGGACGGAACGGAAGACCAGCTCATCAACCGCGAAGATCTGCGCAACGCCGCGCCGTTGCTGGCTGTGTCCGTTCAGGACAATGGCCCCGGCATCTCGCCCGATGTCCGCCCAAAAATCTTTGAGCCGTTCTTCACCACCAAGACGGCCAACAAAGGCACCGGTCTGGGACTAGCCATCGTGCACCGCTTCGTCAAGGAAGGCAAGGGCGTCATCCACCTGCAAACCAAACTTGGCAAAGGCAGCACGTTCACGATCTACCTGCCGGCCCACGACGTGCCTCCGGCTTGAGCACTCCGATTGGTTCGTTCTGGTTTTTAGCGGGACGGGAACACCGAGGAAACGGACAGCACTTCTGCTTCTGGGTTGAGGATCAAAAGGAGCAGCCCGAACATTTGCTCTACTGGCGCGGTTCAGCAATTCTCCGAAGCAAAGGTTCCAACTCAGGCTGATCCAACGCCATCGATTTGAGCCGCTCCTCTCTGCCCGAGGTTTTAGCCACGGAGAACGCCTTACGCAACCAGAAGCGGCCTTCTACCAAGTCGCCCATCTGACAGGCATAACACGCCAAACCAAAGGGAATCATAGGTTCGGCAGGGAACCTTTCGGCGACTGGCAACAGCGAATCAAACGCGGCCTGAAGACCGCCGGCGGGGATTTGGCGCAGGGAATAGGCCCGTCCGATCCAGCCGGAGGGGCGATTGGGATCGATTTCAACAATTGCGCTGGCGATGCTCAGGCAGGCGTCCCAATTTTGAGCCATGGCGTGGATCTGCCAGCGGACTTCCAGAACATCCGGATGGGAGTGGAGTTTAGGGTCGATTCGTTTGAGGTCCTCAGCCGCCTCCACGTCGGAGCCGAGCAGCAACCAGCCACTTGCGGCCCGCAGATGGTGGAGATCTGGCGGTTCGAGCGCGTTCATCGTTGCGATGCCTAATAGCAGGGCGCTTGCCGAGAATCAGGGCAGGGCCACAACGCTGCCATGTGTGTTGAAAAGTGATTTGCACTTAACTAATTACGACACGCGCCAATTGTTGTTTCTCTCGCGGTCTGGACAACGGGCACGCAGTAGAGTGTCAACCTTTTCGACGGCTGCCAGACAACAATGCGGTCGAAAGGTTTGCAATTTCCTGACAAGCCCCATGTTAACCCTATCCGCGGCACCGTCGGTTTGATTTACATTCTTTAGTTCGATGCTCCGAATTCTTCGCGCCGACGCAATCGTTTTCCATATTGTCAGCCCCAATCGCCAATCAATAATCGCGATCTGCTGCTCCAATTCAAATCGAGGCGGTGAACAATTCCTCCTTTTGGTGCCTTGACCCGCTTGCGACTGCGGACGAGGGTTCAGTTCTTGGGGGTGTCGTAGGTTTATGACCGCAAGGCCACGGGTCGGAACGTGAAAATGGAAAGAGGTGAGAAACATGTATAAAGTGAACGAGACAATGACAGGGTACGACCTGGCGGAATTGCTCCAGGGCGAGTCTGGCATCTTTGAGGGCACCTCGCCTTCGGGCGAGAAATTCCAAATCATCAGCCGGGCCGGACAATCCATCAGCAATCTCCGGCTCCAACCGGACAAGAAAACTGAAAATCCTCTGTGGCGCGTGCGCAAGATAGGTGAACTGCGCGCCGAACAACAAACCGCCTGATCAGGCAGGATTCGACACGGCCCGGCGCATCTCCTGCGCCCGGCCCTTCTCGGGTCCCGGCGCGATGAAGCTCTCACTCTCAATCTTCTTGATTTCGCTGGTCACACTAACGGGATGTCTCTCGTCAGACCTGGGCAAGTTTGAGACCAAAGTTCGTGCCTGGATTCCGCTTGGCACGCCAGCAGCCGACGCTCTGCGAATCATGAAACATCACGGTTTTGAATGCCACCTCGTCACCACGAACAACCCGTTCAACCCGATCGGTTTTGATTACCTTGACTGCGAGAAGGAACAAGTGAGGTTCCATGACTGGTACGCGCGCCTGATTTTGCAGGACGGTAGAGTCTCGGCTTACGGCCCCATCAGCACAGACTGAGTTTCCACCCGCAGTTTTTCTGCACGGCCATACAGCAAGGCCAACCGAGACTTCAATTTAAGCGGGTGTGGTTAGAACTTGTCCCAAACTGCGTAATCGGACCTTTGTCGGAAACTTTGTCGAACGAATCGATCGCTTTGCTGGCCTCCATTCGACAAAGCTTCTAAGTCGTTGGAGCAGAAAACAACGAATAACCGAAAGATCGGACATGGGATGTCTTTGCACGGGCGCGCGGCATACCGGACAAGGCGGCGCGCTGTGTTCACTGGTCGAGCGATCCAGTCGGTGGATTTCGTCCATTGTCCAGAGGCGAAACAGGTGCCGCTTCGGATCATCACCGCGGCGGAATTCCTTGCGCTTGCCACAGACCGGGCACTCGGCGTGCAATTCATAATCGCCCCCGCCTAGCTTGTGCAGTTTAAGCCTGAGCGGCCCATTGTCGTCAGGACATCTGGCCTCGCTGTTCTGCCAGAATTGCTCGACGATCCGATGCGTTTGTTGTGTTGACCAGGACATGAATCACGTTCCGTTCGCGCTGTTATCGTTCCGAGTTAGATCAATCCCAAATTACGAACTGCCACCTTGGACTTGCCACACCGGGGAGCAGTTCAAATTTTTATGAGAGCAATTCAAAATCAGCCTCCCGCGCATTTGCGACGGAGTTGTGGTTTGACGGATACAAATTGCGCCGGTCGCGGTGTCCTTGAATTGAAGAGGAACGCTGTTCGAGGCTGGAGTGGGGACTGCTTCGTGTTCCGCGGCGTGTTTGTCTGCGCAAAAGGGTTGAATCGTTAGAAGGAACGGCCATAGAGAAAGCGATGGTCAATGCTCTGACTGAGCGGCCACTGTGAACCTGCTTCCGCTGGTTGCCTGCGAGTTGCGCCTGGCGGTGCGTCGCCGCAGCACCTATTACGTACGCCTGGTTGCGGGCGCGGCGGCGATCGCCATCAGTTTCTGGGGGCTGTTGATCTGGGCGGACTGGAAAACTCCAGCTTCACTCGGCCATTCGCTGCTGGAGGCACTGACGCTGACGGGCTTTGCCGGCGCGGTGCTGGCCGGGTTGGTTCTGACTTCCGATTGCATCAGCCGGGAGAGGCGCGAAGGAACGCTGGGATTGTTGTTTCTGACAGATTTGCGGGGAGCCGATGTCGCGTTCGGGAAACTCGCGGCCAAGGCGATCCTTCCATTTTACGCGTTGCTTGCGATGTTGCCGGCCCTGGCGGTTTGTATGCTGGTCGGTGGCGTGATGGCGGGAGAAGTCGGGCGGCTGGCTCTGGCGCTTTTGAACACGCTATTTTTTTCTCTCTCGGCGACGCTTTTCACCTCGGTGTTCTGCCGGAAACAACGTGCGGCCCAAGCCAGCGCTTTCCTGCTGATGCTTGTCTGCGTTCCCGGATTGCCGCTGCTGGGCATTGCGCTGTCCGCGTGGACGTCCAACCCGGTTTGGCGCAAGCTCGCCTTCTTGTTCAGCCCAGCGGGCAGTTATTTCATGGTCTTTGACCAAGGCTATCAAGCCGTTGGTTCGCCGGTTACCACGAGTGGCACTACGGCTGGTTATTTCGTAATCTTCGACCCAGGCTATCAGGCCGCAGCCGGTGTCTTTTGGGGTTCAGTCCTGTCAACCCATCTCTTTGCCTGGCTTTGTCTCGCACTGAGTGCCATCGTCCTGCCGCGGGTCGTTCTGGAAAGAACCCGCGCGGAGAGAGCGAACTCGCCCACGCCATGGGCGCGGTCGAAATTTCGCGACGGCGTCAGACAGCGCGATGTGCAGCGGGAACGTTTGGAACGCAACCCGATGGCGTGGCTGGCGGATCGGAACCGGCCAAGGCGCCGGTGGATTTGGTGCTTCCCGGCGATGACGATCTGGCTGTGGATGAGTTTTGAACTCGACCCGCTTGGCAACGCTGCCGCACAGGCCGGGTTCGTCGCTTTTGCGGCGATCCATGTGTTTTTCAAAATCTGGCTGAGTGCCGACGCCAGTTATGCCTTTGCCACGGGCAGGCGGGACGGAACGCTGGAATTGCTCCTGCTCACGCCCCTGAGTGCGCGCGAAATTGCGGCCGGGACGTTGTCCGGTTTCCGGCGTCGTTATTTGGCGCCGCTCCTTGCGCTCTTCCTCCTCGACGTGGCGCTCGCGGCGTGGCTGGCCCTGCTGGGACAGGGCTCGAGCGCGATCCTCGTCGGCGCGGCCGGAGTGATGCTTCTGGTTGATTCGTACAGTTTGTGCTGGGTGGGGATGTTGCGCGGATTGGCGGCGCGCGATGCGGGCCAGGCCATCCTTGCCACGCTGGGCCGCATATTGCTTTTGCCGTGGCTCTATTTCGCGTTTGGAATGGGCATTTTCTATAGAAGCGCGCCTGGTGAATTGGCGGTTCTTTGGCTGTTCTTGAGCGGCTTCAACGACCTGATCTTCCTGGCCAATGCAAGAAGCATATTGATCGACCACTTCCGCGTGCTGGCCTTGCGTCCGTTCAGCGAAAAAATGCCGCGAGTGGAAAGCAAATGGTCGCCGATAAACTGGCAGGCAGCGGTGGATTATCCCGACC
>WNGL01011297.1_pt1 | contig 17564 bp, 13 predicted proteins | sample 5400591 | NCBI WGS metagenome assembly WNGL01 (sample SAMN13153377, study PRJNA577476) | soil metagenome | isolation source: 80 cm soil or saprolite under Garry oak tree replicate 1 | place: USA:California | collected 2016-06-15 | reverse complement strand
CCTGTCGTCGAGACCGGCGAACAGCCGGCGGAAATGAACGCGTCGCTCGCGTTGCATCGTGTCCATCAGCCAGTGGATTCTCTCCACCAGCGTCAGGCGCTCGCGGCTGATGTGCGCCGCCGCGTCGGTCTCGATCCGGCGCAGAATCTCACTGAACGCCCGCAGGAGGGCGAACAGGTCGGCGTCAATGCCCTGCTCTCCGGCGTACTCGGAGACGGCGGATGCGGGGCGAAGATACACGAGCTCCATCACCGCTTCCCTCTCCTGAAGATGCTCCGCGGCCTGGCGCACGGCCTGGCGGCGGGCGACCGCGGCGTACTCAGGGAACTCACCGGTTGCCGCCGCGGGGTCGGCGAGGGCCTCCGGGTCGGCGGGAAGCAGGCGGCGTGACTTCACATGGATGAGTGTCGCCACGCCGACCACGTGATCCCCCGCGGCCTCCGGGTCGGTGGCGCCCGCGGAGGCCAGATACTCATTGTACTGTCGCGCGATTTCGGCCACCGGAATCGTCGTGACGTCGATCTCTTCGCTGCGAATCAGGTGCAGGAGAAGCTCCAGCGGGCCCTCGAACGCGCCCAGACGAAGATCCACCCGCGAGGGGGCATCCTGCAGGGCGTGGCGTGATTCGCTCATCCGGAGGTCCTCGTGTCGATCTTCATGGCGGCCCGCACCCTCTCCATGGTCCTGCCCGCCTCGGCCCGCGCCCGGCGCGCCCCTTCCGCCAGGATGTCCCGGACCCCATGACGATCCTGCCCCAGCCGCGAGCGCCGCTCCTGGATCGGACGCAGGACCGGCTCCAGGTGCTTCAGGAGGTAGGTCTTGCAATCGACGCAGCCGATCCCGGCGCGCCGGCATTCCACGTCGACCAGGTCGATGGTCCCCCGGTCCGAGAACGCCTTGTGCAGATCATAAACCGGACAGATGTCCGGGTTCCCGGGATCCTTGCGCGTCTTGCGCGCCGGGTCGGTGACCATCCTCAGGACCTTCTCCCGGGTCTCCTCGATCGGGTCGCCCAGGTTGATGGCGTTGCCGTACGACTTGCTCATCTTGCGGCCGTCGGTGCCGGGGACGCGCGGCACGCGGGTGGTGAGCGCCTGCGGCTCCGGAAAGACGGGGCCGTAGAGAGAGTTGAACCGCCGGGCGATCTCGCGGCAGAGCTCCAGGTGCGCGAGCTGGTCCTCACCCACCGGCACCCGTTCGGCCCGGTAGATCAGGATGTCGGCCGACTGCAGGACCGGGTAGCCGAGGAAGCCGTAGTTGGTCAGGTCGCGGTTGCTGATCTGCTGCTGCTGCTCCTTGTAGGTGGGCACACGCTCCAGCCAGGCGACGGGCACGATCATCGACAGGAGCAGGTGCAGCTCGGCGTGCTCGGGGACGTGCGACTGGACGAAGATCGTGCACTTCTCCGGGTCGAGCCCGGCGGCCAGCCAGTCCAGGGCCATGTCGAGCACATAATCCTTGATCGGCGACGTGTCGGCATACTCGCTGGTGAGGGCGTGCCAGTCGCAGATGGCGAAGAAGCAGTCGTGGGTCTCCTGGAGCCTGATCCAGTTCTCCAGCGCCCCGACCAGGTGGCCGATGTGCATCGGCCCGGTCGGCCGGAACCCGGACATGACCCTCGTGCGCGCGACGGTCGCAGGCGCTTCCGAAGGCCTCAAGGCGTCCTCTTGACCATGGCCGAGTTGATGATCTGGAGAGCCGTCGTGATGCGGCTCAGCTTCCGACCCCGTTTCTGAATCGCCTGGGTGTCGTCCAGCGGCGGCTGCTCGGCCCGCGCCTCCTTCTGGACCTTGTCGAGCTCGAAGACGAGCTGCCGCAGCTCGCCCGGGGCGAACTTCTTGAAGGTGCCGGCGTTGACCAGGATCATGCCCTCGGCGATGTCGCGCGCCATGGCGTAGGCCGATCCACCCATGAAATTGCTCATGCTGCCTCCCGACGTCGCGATCGGCGGCTAGCCGATGCCGTATTTCGGCCACTTCGCCTCGATCAGGGCGAGGGTCTCGGGCGTATGGCGGATCTCCTCCGGCCAGTCCCGGGTGAACCCCTCGCTGGGCCACTTGCGCGTGGCATCCACGCCCATGTGCGAGCCCAGCTGGGGCAGCCGCGACGAGTGATCGAGTACATCGACCGGACCGAGCACGAACTCGATGTCCCGCTCGGGGTCGATGTGGTTGAGCGCCTTCCAGGCGACCTCCCGCACGTCCTGCACGTTCACGTCCTCGTCCACCACGACGATCACCTTGCTGAACATCGCCTGCCCCATCCCCCAGAGCGCGTGCATGATCTTGCGGGCGTGTCCCGGGTACCTCTTGCGCATCGACACCACGATCAGGTTGTGGAAGATCCCCTCGGGCGGCATGTTGATGTCCGCGATCTCCGGCAGCTGGCGCTTCATGATCGGCAGGAACACGCGCTCGATCGCCTTGCCGATGTAGTAGTCCTCCATGGGAGGCGGGCCGACGATGGTGGTCTGGTAGATGGGGTCCCGTCTGCGGGTGATGCAGGTCAGGTGGAACACCGGGTACTCGTCGGGAAGCGAGTAATACCCCGTGTGGTCGCCGAACGGGCCCTCGCGCCGCCTCTCCTGAGGGTCGACGTATCCTTCCAGGACGATCTCGGCGGTTGCGGGCACCTCCACGTCGACGGTCACCCCCTTCACCATCGCAACGGGCTCGCGACGCACGAACCCCGCGAGGAGCATCTCGTCCACGTCGTCGGGGAGGGGCGCCGCGGCGGCGAACACCAGGGCGGGGTCGGCGCCGATGGCGCAGGCCACCTCCAGCCGCCGGCGGCGCGCCTCGGCGCGACGGTGGTGGTGCGCCCCGTGCTTGTGGATCTGCCAGTGCATGGCGGCCGTGGTCGCGTCGAACACCTGCATGCGGTAGATCCCGCAGTTGCGCTTGCCGGTCTCCGGATCGCGGGTGAACACCAGCGGCAGGGTGATGTACCGTCCCCCGTCCTTCGGCCAGCACTGAATCACCGGCAGCGACTGGAGGGAAGGATGGTCGCTCTCGGTGATCTCCTGGCAGGCGGCCTTCTTCACGATGACCGGGAACAGGTCGGCTAGATCCTTGAGCCGGGGCAGCATCTTGATCTTGTCCAGGAGAGAGACCGGTGCCTTCCCCTCCAGGAGGACGTCGATGCGCTCGCCGAAGGCGTCGAGGGAATCGACCTCGAGGGCCAGCTTCACGCGGCCGAGAGAACCGAAGGAGTTGATCAGGACCGGCACGTCGTAGCCCCGCGGCCTTTCGAACAACAGAGCGGGACCGCCGCCCGGCGACTTGGATACGCGGTCGGTGACCGCGCTGATCTCAAGGTCGACATCCACCGGTTCGCGCACGCGCACCAACTCGCGCCGCTTCTCGAGAACGTCGACGAAGGCGCGCAGGTCGCCGTGCGCCACAGGCCGTCTCCTCAGGACCTGCCGGCGGACGCCGTCTTCCTGCCCACGGCTTTGCCCGACGCCTTGAAGACCAGGGCGACCATCCCCAACCCGACTTTGTCGCCGCTGACGATGCGCGTTGGTGTTCCGGAGCCCAGGCGTACGCCGTTGACGAACGTGCCGTTGAGCGCGCCCACCTCCTCGGAAAGCATGAACGCTCCTTCCTGAAGCACGATCCGGGCGTGGCGCCGCGACACCGAGCGGTTGATGTCCACCTGGGTCAGGTCGATCTCGGGGCGCGTACCCGTCACCGGATCGTAACGGCCGATGAGGGCCGTGTCGGTGGTGATCGGGAAATGACGCGAGCCGCTCTCGAGCACCAGGAGCGCCAGGGCGCCCTCGGGGACCTCGACCTCGCCGATCGGTTTCGGGGCCGCCTGGAGACCGGCCGAGGGGGCCGCGCCAGCCGCCGGTGGTGGGGGCTCGGCGGGCTGGTCCATGTCCACCGCCGCGACGCGCGCCGACTGCGGGGCCTGCTTTCCGGCCGCCGTGGCACGCGACAGGATCTCGATCTTGCGGTTGGCCTCCTGCAGCCGGTTGCTCAGCTTGCGGAGCATGCGCACGGCGATCTCGATGTTGGTGCGGATCATCGTGTCGAACGTCGTGCTGTTGATCTCGATGAGCTCGGAGTCGTCCAGCGCCTCCGCGGAGGCCGAGCGCGGCAACCCCTCCAGCACCGCGATCTCGCCGAAGAAATCGCCCTTTTCCATGACGGCGAGCTCCTGCTTCACTCCCGCGATGGTGCGGAAGATGCGCACCGCGCCCGACTGGATGACGTACATTTCGCTGCCGAGATCGCCGTCCACATAGATCGTCTCGCCTTTTTTCCGCTTGACCGTGAACTCTTTGAACGGATCGCGCGCCATCGCCTGTTTCTCGGGCCGCCGGGGAGTTACGGGCGGGACGGCGGCGATGATAGTGGAAGCGAAAAGTCGAAGTCAAACGAAGCGCGCATTGGCCCCGGGCGTCTTTGTCGTTACAATGCGCGCGCCATGCGGCTCGCCCGGCGGCTTTCGGAGCGTCACCCGCCGTCCGTCCCGGCGGTGATCCTGGGACTGACCGTGCTGGTGCTGGCGGGGTCGCCGGCGCGCGCCACCGCCGTCTCCCCCACCCGTCGCGGACCCGCCGCGCACCGTGCTCCGGGCCGGACGCTGCTGTGGCCTCTGCAGGTCCCGGGGAGCGTGCTCTCGGCGTTCGGGGAGTACCGCTACGATCATCTGCACGCCGGGATCGACATCTCGACGGGCGGGGCGACGGGCTATAGGGTCCTGGCGGCCGACTCGGGGGAGGTCGTCCGCCTCAAGGTCGAGTGGCGCGGCTACGGGAGGGCCCTCTACGTGCGTCACCCGTCGGGCCGGGTGACCGTGTACGGCCACCTCGAGCGTTACGAGGACGCCGTGCTGCACCTCGAGCGCCTGGTGGCGCGCCGGCAGGCCGAGGCCAAGACGCGCTATCCCGGCGACATCTACCCGGATCCCCCGATCCGGGTGCACCGCGGACAGGTCATCGCCCATTCGGGGGAATCGGGCGTCGGCCTGCCGCATCTGCACTTCGAGGTGCGCGACCGTCAGGACGCGCCGATCGACCCGTTCGAGGCGGGCCTCCCACCGTGGGCCGACCACGTGCCGCCGGTGCTCGAGACCCTGATCATCACCGCCGGCTCGCCCGCGACGTTCGTCGAGGGCGAGACGCGGGAGAAGTCGTATCGGCTCCGGACGGGGAGCGACGGACTGCGCACGACCGACGGTCCCGTCCGGGTCAACGGACCGTTTCTCGCGGCGCTCGCCGCGTACGACCCTGCCGGAGACTCGGGACGCGCCGGTGTCCACGCGATCGAGGCCGCCGTCGACGGCACGGTGCGTTACCGGCTCGCCTTCCGGTCGTTCCGGTTCGAGCAGTATCCCCAGTCGGGGCTTGTCTACGATCACCGCTACAGCCGCCTGTCGCCGGCGGCATTCGCGTACCGGTTGTTCCGCCTGCCCGGGAACGAGCTGGCCTCGGGAGCCGATCGGGGGAGCCTCGCCCCCGCCGACGGCTATCCCGGGGCCTTCGACCTCGAACCCGGAGCGCACGTCCTCGACATCTCCGTCGAGGATTCCGCGGGCAACCGGTCGCGGGCGCGCGCCTGCGTCCTGGTCGGCCGGCCCGGCGAACCCGAGGATCTCGCCTGGGACGACCGGACCGGAGGGCGCGGGTCGATTCGCTTCCGGTTCCCTCCCCGGGACCCGGCGCGGCCGGTCGCGGCGGCCGTCCCGTCGCGCGCCTGCGCGGCCGCGCCGCACCGGGTGGAGGCGGAGTTCTGGGACGACGACGCCCGCGGATTCCGCCCGATGATCTGCGACAGCGACCGGGACATCTGCACCCCGCCCCCGGGCGCCGCCTCGCGCGGCGCCCGCGCCGCGCGCATACGGGAAATGCGCGATGGAGTGACGGGACCCTGGCGGGTCCTCACCGCGGATCATCCCGAGCCTCTCAACCTCACCGATGTCGCACCGGTCCTGGAGGCCTGGCCCGCATGTCTCGACGTGCTGGTGACGATGACGGGACCGGGCGCGCCTCCCCTGCGGCTGGCCGCGGGGAACCCGAGGTCCATGCTCGGACCGCTCGTCTATCGGAACGGGCTGCAATGGGGCGCCGCGCTCTCGTACGCCCGCGCCTCGGGATCGGCGCCGTTCTTCCTGGTGGCCGAGGGAGAGCCGTCGCCGATCGCCAGCCTTGTCCTGGACACCCGCTGGGTGGAACCGGGCCACCCTCTCGATTACCAGGGACCCGGGTTCGCGCTGAGCCTGCCCCCGGGCAGCCGGTTCTTCGCCGGCCCGGTCGCGCTGCGGACCGAGCGCATCGCCGGGACCGACAGGCTTCCGGCGATGGCCGAGGCGATCGATCTCCTCCCGGAGGGCGAGGCGTTGAACGAACGAGGCACGCTCTCTTTCGAGGTGAACCCCGACGCGGTCCCCGCAGAGTCCCTCGGCGTCTACCGCTGGGACGCCGGGCACGGGCGCTGGTCCTACGAGGGCGGCGAGCTCGATGCCGGACGGACGCGGCTGTCGCTCGCCTTTCGCCGCTATGGACGGTTCGCCCCCGGCCTCTCGAGTCGGAATTCGACCCGGATCGCGCTCTCTCCCGAGCGCTGGAGCCGCCCCTCCTGGCCCCCGGAACACATCACCTGCGTGTCGTCGCCACCGACCTGGCGGGCAACGTCTCCCAGCCGGTCGAGGGGGACTTCGAAGTCCGCTGAGGACGGGGCCCGCCCGCCGTTCACGGCGGGCTACCCGCGGGGACTTCCCGGGATCGGCCCGATCGTTTCGACGTACACGCGCCGCACGGCGGTCGTGTGCCGCTCGAACGCCTCCCGCAGGCGCACGGCCATCTCACCGGCCGGAGCGGAAGACGCTCCGACGGCGACCGCGATCTCGGCGAGACGGGCGTCGTCCTCCGGGAGGCGATCCAGAGGGCGCTCGTGGATCAGCCGCATTTCGTGGTCGAGGGCGCGGAAGAACAGGTAGGCCTGGTACAGGGCCTGCATCGCCATCTCGCTCAGATGCCCGAGGCGATGCAGAAGGGTGAGCACCCGCAGGGTGTCCTTGTCCGGCGGGTTGCGCACACCGTGCCGCAGCTGCAGGAACTCGATGATGAAGTGGATGTCGAACAGCCCCCCGGCGCCCAGCTTGAGGCTTCGCCGGGCGTCACGCTGCGCCTCTTGGATCAGCCGATGCCGCATGCCGTCCACCGCGGCGCGCAGGACCTCGTCCCCGAGGCGCGAGCCCCGCTCCAGGATCAGGGTCTCCAGCGTCTGCGCGGCGCGGCCTCCGAGCGCCGGGTCTCCGGCGACCTGCCTGGCCTTGAGGAACGACTGCAGTTCCCAGATCTCCGCCGTCCGGCGGAAGTAGTCCACAAGCGCTTCGACCGACGTGACCAGGTCCCCCTCTCCCCCCGATGGCCGGAGCCTCAGGTCGACGCGGTACAACTGCCCGTCACGGCTCAGGCTGGAGAGAACGCGGACGATCCGCTCGCACCAGACCCGGGCGACGGATCGCAACGCGCCCGGTCCCGTCCGCGCCCCGTCCACGAAGACGAGATCGAGGTCGGAGCCGTAGTCCATCTCCCGGTAGCCGAGGCGCCCCAGCCCCAGGGCGGCGAGACGGAGCCCGCGGGGCGCGGCGCGGCCCGGGCCGCGCAGGCCCTGTCGTGCCAGAAGCGCCGTCACCTCGAGCGTCGCCTCCGCAAGGTCGGACAGGCTTTTCAGGACCTCGCGCAGGGTGGCCTGGCGGTTGATATCGCGGATGGCGAGGGTCGCGAGGGCCTCCTGGTGGCGGCGCCGCAGCTCCGCCGCCCGCGCGCGCCCGTCGCCCCTGAGCCGCAGGACCGGTCTCAGAGTCCGGAGATAGTCCGCGGTCGCGGGGGTGCGCACGATGCGCCCGCGGTCCTCGAGCGTCCTGAGGATGCCGGGCCGGCGGATCAGGATGCCGGCGAGAAAATCACTCCTCGCGAGGAGGTGCACGGTGGGTCCGAGGATCTCACGATGGGACAGGAAATGCAGCAGACCGTCCTTGTCGGCGGCCAGTGAGGAGACGAGCTTCTCCAGGTTTTCCAGGGCGCGCCGCGGATTGACGGCGCGCCCGACGGCGGCCAGGAGCGCGGGGCCGCTCTTGCGCAGCGCCCGCCTGGTCTCCGGAGCGACGGCCGACTGCTGCAGCAGCTTCCGGATCAATTTGACCGGCCGGAGGGCGGCGATGGGATCGGCGATTCCCGAGCGGGCCAGCCGCTGGCGCAGCGTTTCGTCGTCCATGCGGTCCAGCCACAGGTCATCCCTCTCGTCCTCCAGACGCGCCTGCGCCACGGTTCCCTTGACCGAGTCGTAGAACCTGCGGACGACCTCGCGGTGGCGCTCGAGGGCCTCCACGAGCGCCCCCACTTCCCTGCCCGGGGCCTGCTCGTGCAGGCCCATCCGGCGGGCGATCAGCAGCAGCTCGCCGGCATCACCGGGCAAGATCGCCGTCTGCCGGTTCTGGCCGAGCTGCAGCCGATGCTCCAGATCGCGCAGGAAGACATAGGCCTTGCTGAGGCTGGCGTACTCTTCGTAGCCGAGGAGCCCCTTGTCGGCGAGGCGGTGCAGCGCCAGAAGCGTGTTCCCCTGCCGGAGCCAGGGGTCGGTTCCGCCGTGCTGCAGCTGCAGCGCCTGCACGCCGAACTCCAGCTCGCGGATGCCTCCTCGTCCAAGCTTGATGTCCGTCTCCGAGCGTCCCTCCAGGCTCAGCCTGGCGTCGATGCGGTCCTTCATCGCGCCGATCTCGAGGATCAGGTACGGGTCGGGCCGGGCGTCATAGACCAGCGGCTCGATCCCCTCGACGAACCGGCGACCGCCGTCCAGGCTGCCCGCGGCCGGACGCGCCTTGATCAGGGCCTGGCGCTCCCAGCCTTCCGCCCAGTTCCGGTAATAGGCCACGGCGGCCTGAAGCGACAGGGTGATGTCCCCGTCGCTCCCTCCCGGGCGCAGACCGAGATCGATCCGGAAGACCTGGCCCTCGGGGCCGGGGCCGGCGATGAGGCGCGTGACCTCGGTGGCCAGGCGCGTGACAAACTCCCTGTTGGACGTGGAGCCCCTTCCCGAGGGATCGGTCCCGGACGTCTCACCATCCCGCGAGAACAGGTACAGCAGGTCGATGTCACTGCTGTAGTTGAGCTCCTCTCCTCCAAGCTTGCCGAGCGCGATGACCGCGAAAGTGGCTTCCTCCAGATGACCCTGATCGTCGCGACAGGTGGGACGGCCGTACCTGGCCTCGAGCGCCGCGCGCCCCATGCGCACGGCCCGGTCGACAAGCACGTCGGCCAGAAGAGACAGGGCGCGCGTGACGCCCGGCAGGTCGCTGATCCTGAGGATGTCCGAGAGGGCGATGCGAAGGATCTCGCGCCTCTGGAAGCGGCGCAGGACAAGGGATGGATCGCACCCGGAGTTCAGATGGACGAACCGGGCCAGGTCCTCTTCCAGATCCTCCCGGGTGCGTGGCTCGCGGCTCGGCCCCCCGGGAGGCAGGGAGTCGAGGACCACCGGGTCCTGGATCAGCAGGGACGCGAGATACGGGCTGAAGCCCGCCAGCGCCAGAAAATTGGGGAGACGCGCTCGATCGGGCAGGCGACCGGTCTGCGCCCGATAGGCCTGCAGAGCCCGCCGGGCGCCGGCCGGATCGGGAAGACGCTCGATACGATCCGCCAGGCGAGACGACTCACCCGGCGGAAGGGATGCCGCCAAAAGCGCGTCGAACGTCGCTTCGGACACGTGGTCCTCCCCGCGCCGGCCATGTTACGCCAGCTTCGTCCGGCGCCGGCGCGGGAGGAACGATGGGCCATGGACCGGACCGCTCGGCGCGGGCCGGTCCTGGATCAGATGTCGAAGTACAGGGCGAACTCGTACGGGTGCGGCCGCAGACGCATCGGGTTCACCTCGTGTTCCCTCTTGTAGTCGATCCACATGCGGAGGTTGTCTTCGGAGAACACCTCTCCCCTGAGCAGGAACTCATGGTCCTTCTCGAGGTGGTCGAGCGCCTCGTCCAGGGAGCCGGGCAGGGAGGGAATGTCCTTCAGCTCCTTCGGCCCGAGCCCGTAGATATCCTTGTCGAGCGGTTTGCCGGGATCGATCTTGTTCTCGACCCCGTCGAGCCCCGCCATCAGCATCGCCGCGAACGCCAGGTACGGGTTGCAGGACGGATCGGGCGGACGGTACTCCAGACGCTTGGCCGCCGGACTCGTGGAAATCATCGGGATCCGGATGGCAGCGGAGCGGTTGCGCCGCGAGTAGGCCAGGTTCACCGGAGCCTCGAAGCCCGGCGTCAGCCGCTTGTAGGAGTTGGTCGTCGGCGCGATGATGGCGGCCAGCGCGGGCGAATGCTTCAGGAGACCGCCGATGTAATGCAGGCCGATCGGCGAGAAACCGCCGTAGCCGTCGCCCGCGAACAGGTTCTTGCCGCCCTTCCACAGGCTCTGATGGCAGTGCATGCCCGAGCCGTTGTCCCCGAAAAGCGGCTTGGGCATGAACGTGACCGTCCGCCCGCGCTTGATGGCTGTGTTCTTGACGATGTACTTGTACATCACCACGTGATCGGCGGCGCGCGTCAGGCTGTCGTAGCGCACGTCGATCTCCATCTGCCCGCCGGTGGCCACCTCGTGGTGGTGCGCCTCGATCTGGATGCCGGCGCGCTCCAGATTCAGCACCATCTCGGTGCGCAGGTCCTGGAAGTGGTCGTGCGGCGCGACCGGAAAGTAACCCTCCTTGTGCCGCGGGCGGTAGCCGAGGTTGGGCTTCTCGTCCTTGCCGGAGTTCCACTGCCCCTCCACCGAGTCGACGTAATAGAACCCGCTGTGGGCGTTCTGGTCGAAGCGCACGTCGTCGAAGATGAAAAACTCGGCCTCGGGGCCGAAGTAGGCGGTGTCCGCGATCTTGGTGTATTGGAGGTAATTCTCGGCGCGCTGCGCGACGCCGCGCGGGTCGCGACCGTAGCGCTCCTTGGTGACCGGATCCACCACGTTGCAGATCAGGTCCAGGGTGGGCACCTCGGTGAACGGGTCGAGGAAGGCGCTCTCGGAGTCTGGAACGACGAGCATATCGCTCTCGTGGATCGCCTGGAACCCCCGGATGCTGGAGCCATCGAACCCGAAGCCGTCCTCGAAACTGCTCTCCGTCAGCTCGTGGGCGGGGACGGAGAAGTGCTGCCAGAGGCCGGGCATGTCCATGAAGCGCAGATCCACGATCTTGATGTCGCTGTCCTTCACCAGTTTCAACACGTCCGCCGGCTTTCGCATATGGTTTGACGTCTCCTTCGTGAGAGGGGTCCGGGCCAAGAAGAGGTTGCGGATTATAGCATACGGTCGCGCGCCGTCAACGCGCCGATGCAGGCGCCCGCGCTTCTTGTCGGTCCGTCCGACGGGATGCTACAGTACCCGGCATGACGCGCCTGAGCGCGGCAGCCGCCATCCTGGCGGCGGTGTCGATGGCCGCCTCCGACCAGGGGTCTCCGGGCGACCCGCCGCCCGATCCGGGCCCGCCCCACGCAGCCGCGGCGCCGCCGTCCGCCGCTCCGTCCGAGACCGCCACACCCGCGCCGGGCGCCGCGCCCACGCCCGAGGTCACCCCGTCACCTGCCGACTGCCTGGCGCGCCCTCTCGACGCCGCCGAGCGGGATCTCCTTCTGCGCATCGCCTGGCGGACGCTGTCGGGACAACTGACGAACCAGCCGATCAAGGATGCCGACCTGCAGTCCTACGCCTTCACGCCCTGCGTTGTGGCGCCGCGCGGGCTGTTCGTGACGCTCAAGAAGGACGGTCGTCTGCGAGGCATGCAGGGCGAGATCGAGCCGTCGCGCCCTCTCTACCAGCAGGTGATCCTGTTCACGCGGCGCGCGGCGACCCGGGACGCTCGATTCACGCCCCTGTCGGACGTGGACCTGGATGGGACCGTCATCGAGCTGGCGATCATCGGCCGGCGCGTCCGCGTCAGCGGACCGTCCGAGCTGCGGCTGGACAGTCAGGGAGTCTTTCTCGAGAAATGGGGCCGCCGGGCGCTGTTCCTTCCCGGGATGGCGGCGCTGCAGGGCTGGACCGCCGAGAGGACCCTCGACGAGCTCTGCTCCCAGGCGTCGCTCCCAAAGGGATCCTGGTCGGAGTCGGCGCGGATCGAAACCTTCACGACCGAGGTAATCAGCGGCGGAGCGCCGGCGTCGCCGGTTCCGTCCCCTTCGCCCCAGCCTTCGGCCTCCGCGGGCTCTCAGCGGCGCCGCTCGTAGGAATTCGGGACGATCGAGGACTTGAGCGTGTCGAGAAGCTTGTCGATCTCCCCCGACAGCTGGGCTTCCTTATCGGGGTTCGGCTTGGCGCTGTCCGCTCCCAGCGCCCTTCCATGCGCGAGGGCGAGGACGTAGTACTCGACGTCCTCCCTCGATCCCCAGAAGACCTTCGCCTTGAGCGGCCCCTCCCCGAGGCGGTTCTTGATTGAGTCGATCCAGCGTCCCTCGATCGACCACGTATCGTCGTATTTCTTCCAGTTGCCGCGATCGATCTTGAGGGCATCCGGCTGGACGTCGAACTCGCCGCACCAGCGCAGGTAATCGTGCAGGCTCTTCAGCAGCGCCTCCTTGTCGTTCACCCGCTCGTTCTTCTGCGTCGACTTGTAGACGACCACGATCTGGATGTTGTCTCCCGGCGGACCGCTGCGGATCCGGAAATGGCCGTTGTACTCGTTCTCCCCCTGGACCGTGCCGATGACGCCGGTCGGAAAGCGCCCCTGTGCGCTGGCCGCAACCGGCGCGAACTCCCACTCCTTGCGGTTCGGCACGGCCTTGGCGAAGTCGAAGGTGATGTTGTTGTACTTGTGGAGGAAGCGCTCCAGCCCTCCGACCACGTTGGAGTAGATAAACAGATCGTAGGTGTTGTCCTGCATCTTGGCGGTCTGCCGCTGGCCGCCCGGATCGAGATACGAGATCTCGATGCCGGGAAAGGTGATCTCATTCAGGCGGCGCGCGAGCACGAGCTCGTTGGGAATGACCACGTACATGCGGTTCTTGAACGTCGGCAGGCTAGCGTAGAAGACGTTGCCCTCGACCTTGCGCGCCGACGACTGCTCGCCCGTCGCCTCGGTGCCGACCTCGCGCTGGTAGGTCTCCTTGACGCTGACGCCCTCGGGATAGGTCTGCTTGAAGCTCACGTCGGTAAAGGTCTGTCCGCTGATGTTGTAGACGACCATGTTGGTGACCAGCGAGAACTTCTCGGACCCGATGTCGAACTTGGCGCCGTAGGAGGGGTACACGCTGAACAGGGGGGCCTCCGAGGCTGCGGGACGGACCAGGCCGAGGCACAGCGCTGCGCTCAACAGGGCGGCGGCGCGGGCACGCGTCATGATTGAAGCTCCTCCTCTTGGTGGCAAATCAGGAAGGATTATAGCATGCGGATTTCCGGCCTCCAGGCGCGCGGGCGCAGCAGCACCGCGGCCGCGACCACGCAGGCCGCGGCGCCGGCGTGGGACGAGGACGACTGGACGAGGGGCTCCCGCCAGGCATCGGGCAGTTCGGCGATCGAAATCGACAAGACGTTGTTGAGCGCGTGCGCCAGCATCGCCGGCACGAGGCTCCCGCTGTGCTGCGCCAGAAAACCGAGATACAGGCCAATCAGCAGCAACACGAAGAGGCGCCACGGATTCAGGTGGAACCCGGCGAACAGCAGAGCGCCGACCAGGATCGCCTTCGGAACGCTCTCGAACTCCCGCAGGAGCCCCGCCTGGACGAAGCCGCGGAACAGCAGCTCCTCGCACACGGCGGGCACCACCCCGACGAGCAGAAGGAGCAGCGCGAAATCCGCCGGACCGTTGTACGCCGCGAGATCCTCGAACAGGTTCTTCTGCAGCTCCGGCAGAGGGAAGAACCGGTCCTGCCAGAGGAGGGCGTAGTTGAGAAAGTGGTTCAGCCCGGCGATCCCGAGAGCCGCGCCCGCCAGCGAGGCCGGACCGGGCCAGCGCAACGGCAGAACCGCGCGGGCGTCCAGGTAGAAGAGACGGATCGCGAGGAAGACGGGTGCCGCGATGAACAGGATCTGGGTGACGAGGAGTCCCCAGCGCAGGCTGGCGACCTGCAGGAAGGCACCGGGGATGTTGAGCAGCAGGACGAGCCCCAGCGTGAGCGCGATCTCGCGCCGCTCGGGGGCGCGGCGCAGGAAGCGGGCGGCCGGGGCAGGAGCGGCGGCGCCGGCGGAGTCCGCTTGCCGGGGTCCGGGATCGGAGGGCGGCGCCTCGAATGTCATGCGGGGCGCGTCAGCGCGGCAGGCGGACCGTGACCTTGAGGCTGAGTCGCACCGGCCTGCCATCGACGGTCGCCGTCAGCGGGACCTCGATCGTACGCTCCTGACCCGGAGCCAGAGGTCCGATATTGACCGCCGAGCCTCCGACGGGAGCCGCGGGGGCCTCCCACCCTCCGTCGAGATCGATCGGCTCATCGAGATCGAGCGGGTCCTCCACGCCCGCCGACGTGCCGTGGACGCGCTGCGGCCCGGCCCCATGGCGCGCCGGGCCCGGCGAACCGCCGCCGGCGTGCGCCGCGAGGGGCACGGGTTCGTTCTCCAGCTCCTGCAGCAGGTCCCCTCCCAGGTCGACCGACTCGTTGCCCGCCCCGTCGAGCCCCGGAAGATCGATCTCTTCGACCAGATCGAGGACATCGTCCGCGGGTGGAGCGGCGACGCGCGCCGTCGGCCGCGGGCCCGCCTCGGGCGGACGGGCGGGCCGCACCGGCCGGATCGCGGCCGGCTCGGGTATCGGCGTCTCGATCTCCAGGCTTTCCAGGGCGAGGTCCTCCTCGGGAGGCGGTGCTGCGCGGACCGGCCGCGCTCCGGCTGCGGCACGTGAAAGCGGCGGAGCCGGCCGGGGCCCCGCGGGCCCCTGGCGCACGGGCGAAGGGCCTGCGGGGGCCGGCTCGCTCTCGCCACGGGAGGGCGCGGTCTCGGCGGGCGCCGCTCCCTCCAGCTTGTACTTGGTCGCCAGGTTGTTCAGCACCAGCTTGGTGATCGCCTTCAGCGTGTCCTCGACGCCGATCCCGGTCATCGCCACCGCTTCGTAGAAGGGGGCGTTGTGCCGGTTGATCTGGGTGTTCATTTCCTCGACGGAAGCGAGGTGCGGCAGATCGCGCTTGTTGAACTGCATGACCAGCGGGATCTCCTCGATCCGCAGGCCCATCTCGCGCAGGTTGTCCTCCAGGTTCTTGTAGCTCTCGACGTTCGCCTCGAGCATCTTGGCCTGCGAGTCGGCCACGAACACCACGCCGTCGGCCCCCTTCAGCACGAGTTTGCGCGTTGAGTTGTAGAACACCTGACCCGGGACCGTGTAGAGCTGGACGCGCGTCTTCATGCCCCGGATCTTGCCCAGCTCGAGCGGCAGGAAGTCGAAAAACAGCGTGCGATCCGTCTTGGTCGCGAGGGACAGCATCTTCCCCTTCTTGACGTTGTCGGGGATTGATTCGTAAATGAACTGGAGGTTCGTGGTCTTGCCGCAGAGCCCCGGCCCGTAGAAGACGATCTTGGCCGTCAGCTCGCGGGTCGAATAGTTGAACAGAACCATTCGTTCTCCGCCGAGCGGCGAATATAACACCCGCTCCGGGGGGAGTCAACGCGACGGCCGGCTGCGGCGGAAGCTGAGGATGACGGGCACGTGCCTGAGACCGAGGCGGGAACGGAGCCGCCCGGCCAGGTAGCGGCGGTACGTCTCGTTGACCTGCCGTCCGTTGCCGAAGATGACGAATCGCGGGGGAGGGCCTCCGGCCTGGGTCATGTAGTAGAAACGCACCTCTCTCCCCCGATCCGCGGGCGGCTGCTTGTCTCCGACGATGTCCTGCAGGGCCCGGTTCAGATCGGCGGTGCCGAAGCGGCGGCGGCTCTCCTCGCGCAGGACACGGACGGTCTCCAGGAGGTCGCTCACCCCCTCGCCGGTCAGGGCCGACACCGGCACCACGGGGACATGCGGGGCGAAGCCCAGGGTGCGGCGGATCTCGTGCAGCCTGGTTTTCAAGGCGTGACCTCCCGCCCGCAGGAGATCGATCTTGTTGGCGGCCACCACCGCGGGGGTGTGCTCCTGCCCGATCAGCCCGAGGATCGCCATGTCCTGGTGTCCGACCTCGCCGCTCGCGTCCACGATGGCGATGACGATCTCGGCCTCCTCGAGAGCGCGGCGCGCCTTCAACACGCTGACCCATTCGAGCTCCTCCCCACGCCGGGCCCGCCTCCGGATCCCCGCCGTGTCGATGATGCGGTAAGTCGTGCCGGCGTGCTCGAACACCGCATCGACTGGATCGCGGGTGGTCCCGGGCAGCGGAGCGACCAGCGCGCGATCCTCACGGACCAGCCGGTTGAAGAGCGACGACTTGCCCACGTTGGGCCGGCCGACGATCGCCACGGGAACACCTTCGTCCTGCGCCGGGGACGGCCGGTCCGGCAGGACCCTCACGATCCGCTCGATGAGCTCGTCCAGGCCGCGTCCTTCTTCCGCCGAGATCGCCACGACGTCCCCCAGCCCCAGCCGGTAGGCCTCGAATTCCTGCCCCTCCAGGGACTCGGCATCGATCTTGTTGGCCACCGGGATGAGTGGCTTGCCCGATGAGCGCAGGATGTCGGCGACCTCGATGTCCAGGCCCGTGAGACCGGCCCGCCCGTCGACCAGGAACAGGATGACGTCGGCCTCGTCCACCGCCTTGAGCGCCTCGAGCCGGACCTGGCCGGCAAGAGCCGCGTTTCGATCCCGTGTGGCGCCCGGCTCGCCCGACACGATGGCCCTCCGGCGACCGAGCATGCGATTGAAAAGAGTGGACTTCCCGACGTTTGGCGCCCCGACGATGGCGACCACTGGGAGAGGCACGGCGGCGGGCTCCTGTCGATTGGGCGCAAGTCATTGAGGCCGAACGGAATATAGCACAGCCCCCAGGCGATGCCGTCTTGACAGTCAGAATCGTAGCTGCCTATAATTTCAGCAACTTACGTCCGATTGCAGTAACGCGCTCGGGAGGCCGGCGGATGATCAAGACGGATATCATTAATAATGTAGCGAAGAACGCCGACATCACCCGCGTCAAGGCGGTGGTCGCCGTCGAGGCGATCCTTGACGCCATGAAGGAGTCGATGCGCCGCGGGGAGAGAATCGAGCTGCGTGGCTTCGGCGTCTTCCAGGTCAAGCCGCGCAAGAAGGGGATCGGCCGCAACCCCCGGACCGGCACGGAGGTGCGCATCCCTCCCGGCAAGACTATCCGCTTCAAGCCCGGCAAGAACCTGCGCAATCTGAGGTAACGCCCGGAGATCTGCGGTGCTCGGCCGCACCGGCCGGCCGGGTTACAATGCATCCTCCGATGGAAAGCGAACCGCGCGTTTCCGAGGACCGGGCCTGGGCGCCCGATCGCTACACGCCACCGCCGATCGTGCCGGCCGCGCGGCGTCCCCTTTCGCCCTCCGTCAACCTGGCGTGCTTTCTGCTCACCGTGGTTACCACCCTGATCGCCGGAACGCTTCTGACCCTGGACGATCTGTCTCCCGCGACGCTCCGGGACGTCTGTCTCACACCCTCCCTGTGGACGCTGGGCCTTCCCTACTCCCTGAGCCTCATCATGAT
>WNGL01004853.1_pt1 | contig 17564 bp, 17 predicted proteins | sample 5400591 | NCBI WGS metagenome assembly WNGL01 (sample SAMN13153377, study PRJNA577476) | soil metagenome | isolation source: 80 cm soil or saprolite under Garry oak tree replicate 1 | place: USA:California | collected 2016-06-15 | reverse complement strand
GCCTGCGGGCGTGCCGGGCACCCCAGTGCTGGACGGTGCGGCGGCATTGACGGATAACAGGGGTGGAGAGCTGGAGACGTAACGGAGGAATCGCGGTGGGTAATGCACCTGGCGACTGGACGTATCACGGCATTGACGGGATCGCCGGCGGCGATGATTACGCTCACATCCTCGTCGAGGAGGTGGAATGGGGGCCCACCGAGCGTCAGGATGTCACGGTCCTGCGCGAACTGCTGCCCCAGCCGACGCCCTAGACCTGCCCGGACCCGGGCCAGGCGAGTCCCACGGGACCAGGATGCTCGATGACCCGGTATGGGTCGGCCTCCGCAACGATTTCAGCGCCGATATGCTGTCCCAGCTCTGCCCTGAGTGGCGGCTACGCCGCGGCGCGATCCTGCGGTGGGCGCGCGGCTGGTACACCGAGCAGGACCTGACCAGCATCCCCCCAGGCCGTGATGCACCCGCCTGTCATCGACCCTCGCAGGAAGAAGCGCCATCTGCCCGGCTGAACAGCAGCGCGCAATGAACCTCGACCCTGCTCCCCTCCTGTCCTCTTGCTTTGAGGTGACACTTTCCTTACCAGGGGTTCCGTTGGGGGGACCGGTGGCTTGACAGGGCGCGGAGTGCGGAGCGTCCATGGACGATGCGCGTCTGCTGGCGCGGCACGGCACGAGAGAACTGGTGGCCGACCTGGGGCGGCGCGCGTGGGCTGATGGCTGGCGTATGGACCCCGCGAGGGCGGCGTGCGGCATGGCGGGCCTGAGTGCCGGGTGACCTGGCACCGGGGAGGAGACGCCCGGCGCACGCGCTGGCACGGCCCTGGTATGCAACTGGTCACAGGCCGGCGTGACGGCACGGTGAGCACCCGTCCGGCCGGCGCCCGCCAGGCACGGCCGACAGCCCCGGCAGACACGCGGCTGACAGCGCAGCCCCGGCGCGGGTGCCCGACCGTTACCTGAAAGATTTCCGCCTGCCCGTGAACCGACCCGGGGACAGGCGGCATCGTCCTACGCGCGGGTACTCCCGCTCGCCGCGTGGGTCGGCCAACCGACATCAGGAGAGGTGATCACGACATGACATCACATGTCAGCCGGCGTTGGGGCCGGCAACTGTGCCGGACGGTGGCCCGGCAGATGGGCCGGACGCTTAGACCTGCCGGCCGATCGGCCGGCTCCGAGGGAGCCGAATGCCCTGGTCAGCAGCGAAATGTACCTGCGGGGGTGATCCGGGACTGATGACAACGTCATCACATTCTCATCCGCGCGGGGCGGGCACGGGGGCACGCGCCAAGGACGAGGCCGCGCTGCTGGCCGCCGCCCGCACACTTGACCGACCGGGACCGGCTGCTGGTCCGCCTGGTCGGCGAGCACCGGGTGCTGACCACCGGCCAGCTTACTGCGCTCGGCTTCGCCAACCTGACCACCGCCCGGCACCGCCTAGCCGTGCTGGTGCGCCTCGGGCTGCTGCGCCGCTTCCGGCCGCACCCACCCACGGGCTCGGCGCCCTGGCACTACGTGCTCGAGGGCAGCCGCCAAGTCTGCTTCCTGCTGGAGTATGACACCGGCACAGAGCACCTGCCGGTGCTGGCCGACAAGCTGGACGGCTACGCGCTGCTGGCCTCCGTGCTGGCCGATGCCGGACAGGCCGCGCCGCTGCTGCTGTTCTGCTTCGGCTCCCTCCGCCGCGAACAAGCCGCCCGCGGCGCGCTGGCCGCCTGCCGGGACTCGGCCGCGGTGCGGATCGCCACCACGGCGATCGACCTGTACGCCACCAGCCCGGCCGGGCCGGTCTGGCTGCCGCTGTCCGGCCACCAGGCTCGTCAGGTCCGCCTCATCGACCTGGGCGTCGCGCTGCCCGACCCGTGGCAGGACTATCGGGCACGGCGGGCACGCGAACGCCGCGAGGCCGCTGAACGCGAGCAGGCGCAGCGCCGCGCCGACGAGGACGCCACGCTGAGCGCGGGAGCCGTGGAGGAGGCATTCGGGCAGTGGCCATGACGAGTCCAGGCTGGGCCGATCGGGGTACCGCTCCGGGGAACCTTCCCAGTACATACGGTGGTTGCTTCAGATCGGTACAGCCACCGCGTGGTCCCGTTGCAAGTCAGGCGGGCGAGCAGTCGGCACCATCCCTCCCCCGACATGCCGGGAAAAGCGAAGGCATCTCCCGGTCTGGCCGGGAAGGCCGCCGCCTGGGGAGGTGGTGGCGGAGGTCTCTGATCCCGGATGCGCTGCCGGTCGTGCTGCTGGCTATCAGTGCGGGAGCGGGGCCGTTCGCCCACATCCGCGACACCACCGCAGAGCACGACCAGCACGAGTCGACGCCCGCGGCGGCCGCGCACACGAGCACGGAGAAGGAAAGGAACGCAACTCGACCCGCGCATTCCGACACGCCAGCAGGCGAGCATGCCACCCGCCGACCCGCCTGCAGTTGTACGAAGCCGCCTTCGGGACGAGATCTCAGAGCGTGGGCGGCATCGTTGGCTGCCGCATTTCCGCCGTTGACCGATTCGCAGGTAGCTGCGGTGGCCAAGCTCGCAGCGCATCTCGACGCCGAAGACACCGAAGAGCGAGCTGCGTGAATACGCCTACTCGATCCTGATCCGGCGGGTGACGTCGGCCCGTTGGGCAGGTGAACCAGGACCAGCGGGGGCGACGATGAGGCGTCGGCCGCGCAGCGCCATTTTGAGCAGTTCTCGCTTCTCTTTCCGATCCGCAGCGATCCAGCGTCGTTCCCAGTGTTCACGGCTTGCTCTTGGCGTCCGCTGCGGAGACGGATCGCCGAGCGCGGCACGTTCGGCCTTGAGCTTGGCTATACGCTCGTCCAGCGGACGGACGGCTATGTCGTAGCGAGTGAGGGTGATGTCGCCGCGGCCAAGCCGGTCGGCGAGGGCGTTGGCAACGTTCTCGGCCTCCGCGATGGCCAGGTCCAACCGGGCGACCTCGCTCTCTATCTCGCGAGCAGTGGCTTCTATCGCGTCGGTATGACGGGGATCGGCTAGGATCTCCATGGCCAGCGCTCCGGCGGCTTCGTCCAGGCCGCGCTGGTCGATCGCGATGCGACCGCATCCGCTGTGGGTTTTCGGACACCAGTACTGCCGCCTAACCTCACCATCCGGGTATGGCTTGACGTTGTTGCGGGGCCTTCCGTGCAAGGTCCGACCGCAGCCCTCAACGCCGCACACGGCGACCCCCGCACAGAGGTAATGCCACGAACTGGGGCGGCCGCGACGGCGAGATGCGTACATGGCGATCACCGCGTCGAAGTCTTCCTCGCTGATGATCGGCTCGCCAGGCAGGCTCGCGACCACCGAGGTGATCCCGCTCTTGGGGTCGGTGTAAATGATCCGTCCGCAGTTCCTTTCGCGCGTCAGAACTTTGCGGAGTCCTATGCGCGTCCACGGCTTGCCATACGACGTGGTGATACCGCGCGTGTTCAGCTCTGCGATCAGCGCGTCCTGCGTATCCCCGGCCAGCAAGCGCGCTGTCAGATCACGCAGGACGGCAGCCTCGTCCTCGCGCACGGTAATCAGGTCGGAGTCGAACCCGAATGGCCGGTGGCCGCCGTTCGGTTCGCCTCCCAGCGCCCTGAGCTTCTTGCCGCGAGCGCTTCTGGTCGACAGCCGGTCAGAATAGTAAGCGGCAGCGTTGATGGCGTCGCGGAATGCCTTCTTCCCGTTGGGAGTGCGCAGGTCGTATTCACTTTCGCTGTCGAGCACGAGCAGCCCGGTGGCGGCCAAGTCGATCATCCGCTCGCCGTCTTTCGGCTGGCGGGTATAGCGTTCGAGGTCGAACACGATCATGCCGCCGGACACGCGACGTTCAAGCCGGTCCATCAGTTCGTCCCATGCGGGACGTTTGACCGCGGGGTTCCATGCCGAGCGGCCGGGATCAATCAGGACCTTGCCTTCCTCCAGATCTAGGTCGGCAAGCCTGACACGACACACCGCGACCTGGCCTTCGGTCGACTGTTCATGGTCCTCGTTGCGCCTGAGCTCGCTGACCCGGGCGTAAATGTCGACGGGCTTGGCCGCGATGACGGGTTCAGCAACCATGGTCTACTCGATCCTGATTCTGCGGGTGACGTCGGACCGTTCGGCAGGTTTAGGACTGGCGGGATCGATGATGAGGCGCCTGCCCCGTAGCGCCATTTGGAGCAGTGCGCGCCTTTCCCCCGCGTCGGCTTCCTTCCACCGGCGTTGCCAGTGCTCACGACTCGCTGCAGGGGGGCGCTGCGGGGACAGGTCGCCAAGGGCCGCACGTTCAGCCTTGAGCTTGGCTATGCGCTCGTCCAGCGGACGAATGACGACGTCGTAGCGAGAGCGAGTCATATCGCCACGTCCCAAGCGGTCAGCCAAAGCCTCAGCAACATTCTCAGCTTCGGCGATGGCAAGGTCCAGCCGGTCGGCTTCGGCCTTCATTTCCCGGGCAGTGGTCTCGACCGCGTCGGCGTGACGCGGATCGGCCAGGATCTCGACGGCCAGCGTTGCGGAGGCTTCGTCCAGGCCGCGCTGGTCAACCATGATCCTTCCGCATCCCCTCGGATAAGGTCCGCACCAGTATTCACGGTGGACCGAACCATCGTCGTACGGCTTCAGATCCTTCCTTGCACGACCATGGAGCGGATTTCCGCAGTCTGGTCGCCCGCACACGGCGATGCCGGTGCACAGGTAGGCAGACGAGTTCGGCTGCGGGCGGCGGCGGGCAGCGAACGTCGCGCAGACCTGGTCGAACTCTCCCTCTGTGATGATCGATATGCCCGGGAGGTGGCCGACGACTGATGTAATACCCGTTCCCAGGTCAGTGTGGATGATCCTGCCGCAGTTGCGCTCTCGGGTCAGGAGTTGCTGCAGAGTGCGCGTTATCCAGGGCTTACCCTGGCTGGTCAGCACGCCGCGTTCGTTGAGATCGCGGACCAACGCATTCTGCGGCTCCCCTGAAAGAAACCGTCGGGTGAATTCCCGAATGACCTCGGCCTCGTCTTCCCGTATGGTCACGAGGTCAGCCTCAAAGCCGAACGGCCGCTGAGAACCATTCGGTTTGCCCGCCATCGCCTTCAGCTTCCTGCCGCGGCTGGTCCTGGTCGACAGACGGTCGGAGTAGTAGGCCGCAGCGTTTATGCCGTCACGGAACGCCTTCTTCCCGTTCGGGGTCCGCAGGTCGTACTCGCTCTCGCTTTCCAGCACCAGCAGTCCGGTGGCGGCCAACTCGATCATCCGCTCCCCGTCCTTCGGCTGGCGGGTGAAGCGTTCAAGATCGAAGACGATCATGCCGCCGGACACGCCGCGCTCAAGCCGGTCCATCAGCTCGTCCCACGCCGGGCGCTTGACCTCAGGGTTCCAAGCCGAGCGGCCCGGGTCAACCAGAACCTCGCCCTCCTCCAGACCAAGGTCGGCAAGCCTGAGACGGCATACTGCAACCTGGCCTTCGGCTGTCAGTTCGCGCTTCGTCTTGCGCTTCAGATAGCTGACCCGGGCGTAAATGTCGACGGGCTTTGCTACCCGGCCAGCGTCAACGTCCACGCATAAATTGTAGCAAATTATCCACTAGCCGACATCGGCAACGTGTACAAGGCCGAGGTGCTGTTCCTGCGTGGCCTCAGCCCGTGGCAGCCGGCGGGCAAGGTAGCCGATCTCGGCGCGCTGGCCAAACTCGCCCGGCGGCTGCTCGAGGCGAACAAGGAGCGGTTCGGCCACATCACCACCGGCAGCATGCGCCGGGGCGAGGAGCACTGGGTCTACGGCCGGCGGGGCAAGCCGTGCCGCCGGTGCGGGACGCCGGTCCGTTCGGCCGGACAGGACGACCGGGTCACCTACTGGTGCCCGTCCTGCCAGCCCGGCTGAACCCTCGTCTCTTCTCACCGTTCGGGCGGGGGGGCCAGGTCCTTGCGGCCGGTCAGCACGAACCAGATGATCAGCCCGAGGATGTCGGCGGGGGCGGCCGGGCTGCCGGGGATCAGCCGCAGCACGATGAGGGACAGCGCGGCGGCGATGATCGCGCGGAGGGCCAGGTGCAGCGGGCGGCCGCGGCTGATGCGGGACGGCAGCTGGATCAGGATCGCGACCGGGTCACCATAGGAGATGCCGGTCTCGGGATCGAACGGGACGCGGGGCAGCGGCTCGGTGTAAGGCTGGCCGTCGTCGTCCAGGCCGTCGTAACCCCGAGTCCGGGCCTGCTCGACCACGTCAGCGTAAGCCTCGGACCGGGACCAGGGGATGCGCAGCTCGGCGAACGCGGCGGAGGCCTGGGTGTAGCGGGCCAGGTCCCCGCCGTCGGGCCGGTCCGGGTGAGTCGCCACGGCGATCTTCCGCCAGGCCGCGTCGACCTGCTCATCAGTCAGGTCCCGGCGGACGGGCAGGCCGAGGATCTCGAACGGGTTCGTGTGCATGCTCATCGCGGGTCTCCGGGTCCGAAGATGTCATCCAGCCCGCCTACGGGCGGCCAGGACGGGGGCGTGGGCTCCTGCCGGTGTTCGGGCGCCGGGGCCGGGGGCGGCTCCGGGGCGGGCGGGGGCAGCAGGGTAAGCGGGGAGGCGGCGGGGCGGGCGACCTGGACGAAGGTGGCTGCGCCATGGTGGATGTAGCACGCCTGGCCGACTTCCAGGCGGCGGATCAGGTCGGGGTCGGCGACCCAGGCGCGCTGCTCCCGGGTGGTGCCCTCATCACCCCAGGCGTTCCCGACCAGCTTGTGCGCGGTCTCCAGCACCCGCCGCTTACCCGCCAGGGCGACCAGCGGATCGGGGTGGGGAGTGTGCAGCACGAAGATGCCGCCGTCGGCAGTCGCGGCGATCCGGTACCGCTCGTCCTCATCGGCCCCGAGCCCTTGCCAGGACTGCGCGGAGACCTGTACCCCGATGCCCAGCGAGCGGCCGCGTTCGTACAGGTTGGACATCGGCACCCGCCGGGAGACCGCGGAGTAGTCGTCGGCGGCCAGCAGCATCGCCCGCTGCTCCCCGTCCAGGGCGGTGGCGGCGCGGGCGGCCAGTTCGGTGATGGCCATCGCCTGCGCCTCGGCCACGCTCGGTTCCCGGGTACCTTCCAGGATGAAGTACCAGGCATCGGCCTCATCCAGGCGGCCGGGGCCGTCCAGGGCCGGGCCGAGCCGGTCCAGCAGCGTGGCGTACCGCAGCTGGATATCGCGCAGGTGCCTCGCCGCCGCCCGGGCCTGCTCGAACTGGCGTGGGTGGCGGCCGTCCCCCCACGCGTGCTGGAGCCATTTGGCGTCGAGCCGGTCGAGAAACGACGCGGTGTTGAACGGGGGGCCGGGCGGGGCGGTGACGGCCAGGACCACGCAGGCATAGAGCATGTCGGCGTAGTAGGCAGCGGCGCCGGTGCCGGACTCGATCATCTGGTACAGCAGCACCGCCAGGTCCTGGGGCGGGAGGTCCCATATCGACAGGCGAGCCTCGTCGGGCCAGATAGCGACCCGGCGCGCGCCGGCGGCATAGAGCAGGCGGCGGGTGCGTTCGGCCTTGCGGCGGGCGTCCCGGCCTCCCTTGCAGTCCAGCACCACCAGCAGCGGCCGCCCCCCGTTCCCGGCCCGGGATGCTTGCAGGGTGCCGGCGAACCAGCCGGCCCACAGCCGGATCATCAGGTTCGTCTTCCCGCTGCCGGTCGAGCCTACGATGACCATGTGCCGGGCGCATGCGCCAGGCTCGAGGGTGAACACGGGGTGCCAGGGGTGGCCGATGGCGCGGATAGTTCCGCCGACCGGGACCTTGTTCCCGCGGGACAGCAGCGGGACCGCGCCCGGCGCGTGGGTGAGGCCCTGGGCGGTGCGCACCTGCCGCCCCCACTGGCGGGCGTCGAAGGTGATCGGCGCCGACGCCATCTTGCCGCCGAGTCCGGCGGTGATGGCGTAGTTCCGCCACGCCCACACCAGGCCGGCCAGCACGAGCCCGGCCGGGAGGACGGCCGGGGCCAGCGCGGCGAACACGCCCGCCAGGCGGTCGGTAGTCAGGTGGTCCCAGCCGCCCGCCCACGTTCGGCGCGGGTCGCGGGCGGCGAGGAACCCGGGTACCTGGATCTCCAGGGTGATGAGCCAGGCGGCGGTGACCGGCAGCGACCAGGCCGCGGCCCGGTACAGCCGGACCGGGGGCCAGCCGCGCAGCCACGCCGCGGTGTACCCGGCCGCGGTGACGACGGTGACGGGCCAGGCCGCGATGGCGGCGACCGCCAGCAGCAGCCACCAGGTCAGCCGGAAGGCCTTGCGGATCAGCCACAGGCACGCGGTCAGCTTCAGCCACGCCCATACGGTCATCGCGGCTGCTCCGGAGTGAACGCGGCGCCGGGCAGGGCGAGCGGGACGCCGTAATGTTCCCCGGCCCGGATGAGCCCGTCGATGTTGCGCTGGGACAGCCGGATACTCCCGGCTTCTGCCGGGCGCGCCGGCCAGGCTGGGGTTACAGGGGTGATGCTGTCGTGCGCGTGCGCAGCCATGATTCCTCACTGTCTCCAAGCAGTAACAGGAGCCCCGGCTGCCCCGTGTGCTCGCTGACGCACGGGATGTGACGATTCTGCCGCGCGAGCGTACGCGGGGAAAGGATGCGCGGTATCCGTAAGCGCATCGTCAGGATCACTAGGTCTGGTAGCTGAGCAGGGCCATCATTCCGCTCTGGGGGGCGTGGTAGAGGTTGTGGCAGTGCGTCATCCACTGGCCGGGGTTGGCGGCGTCGAAGTCGCAGGCGACCTGCTGGCCGGGGCGGACGATCACGGTGTCTTTGCGCGGGCCGGCGGGGCCGAGCTGGAACGTGTGCCCGTGGATGTGCATCGGGTGGTACATCGTGGTGGTGTTGGCGAAGATCATCCGGACCCGCTGGCCCTCGGCCATGAGGAACTGCAGCGCGCCGGGGCGGGACATGTCGAAGGACTGGCCGTTGATGCCCCACTCGTAGCGGGCCATCCCGCCGGTCAGCCGGAGCCGGTAGGTCACGTCGGGCTTCTGCGCCGCCAGCCGCGCGGACGGCACCGCGCGCAGGGCGTCGTACGACGCGAGCACGCCGTTTAGTTCGGCGGGCCGGACGGCCGGCGGCGGCGGCTCGCCGAACCCGGTCCGGACTAGCGCCAGCGCGGTGGCATTCTTCCCCTCGGCCAGCGCGGTCAGCGGGAACACGCCGTCTCCGAGGGTGACCTGCACATCGTAGCGCTCCCCCATACCGATGAGCAGCGCGTCGGCCCGCACCGGGGCCACCGGGTAACCGTCGGTGTGGGTGACGGTCATCTGGTGACCGCCCAGGGCAACGCGGAAGCTGGTGTCGGCGGCGGCGTTGATGAAGCGGATCCTGGCCCGCTGGCCGGAGCGGGCGGCAAAGGTCCGGGGCGCGGTACGGACCCGGCCGTTGATCAGGTACCACGGGTAGCGGACGTCGCCAGCGTCGCCGCCGAGCAGCGCGCTGCGGGCCCCGGACAGTACCGGGCTAGGCCCACTCGGCCGCGCCGGCGTGTCCGCCGGGGCCGATGAGGCCGACGAGGCCGACGAGGCCGACGAGGACGGCATGGGCATCCCGCTCATGCCGCCCATGCTGCTCATCATCGGCGAGGGGGACGGGGACGCGGCCGCCATCGACATGCCGCCCATGCCGTTCCGCAGGGCGTCCAGGACCTGGTCGGGGGTGTAGCCGGTGCCGTCGATCCAGTCGTCGAGCACCACGGTCCAGTCGTGGTCATAGTCGGCCGGCTCGGCCGGGTCCTCCACGATCAGCGGCCCGTACAGGCCCCGGTCCAGCTGGACGCCGACGTGCGGGTGGTACCAGTAGGTGCCGGGCTTGGCGACCGCGAAGGAGTAGGTGAACTCCTGTCCGGCCGGGACCGGCGCCTGGGTCATGCCGGGGACGCCGTCCATGTCGTTGCGGATGGCGACGCCGTGCCAGTGCACGCTCGTCTCGACCGGCAGGCGGTTCACCAGCAGTGCCTGCAGGTTCTGGCCCGCCCGCACCCGGATCTCCGGACCGGGGACCTGGCCGCCGAAGCTCCATGTCGGCACGACCGGTCCGCCCAGGTCGAGGTGCCCGGCCTCGGGGGCCACGCCGGCCTGCACGATGCCGGTGGCGTGCCGGGCCGCCTCGGTCGCGGCGACCTGCGGGCTGCGCGGCCCGATCAGGTGACGCCGGGCGGGTGAGGCGGCCGTGGGGGCAGGCCGGGCCGTGCACCCGGTCGCGGCGCCCACCGCCCCCAGCGCGGCGGCGGCCAGCCCGGACCGCAGCACGGTCCGGCGGTCAGGAATGGTCACGGGCGAGGCGCGGCCGGGCGGTCACGTGCCGCTCATCGACGCGGACGGGGACGCGGACATCCCGCTCATGGACGGGGACGGGCTCATCGAGGCGGATGCGCCGTTGCCGCTCGTGGAGGGGGTCGGCATGTTCATGTTCATCCGCGAGCCGCCGATGCCGATGTTGTGGTGCACCGACACCCACCAGTCCCACACGTCGGTGTGCACCGGGCCGGCCACGTAGCCCATCAGGTGGCCGTCGTTCTGCGTCCAGACCATGTACTCGAGGCCCTGGGTGTAGTTGCAGAACACCCGGCCCGCGGCCTGGTCGTCCCGGACCGTGCCCATGATCATCTGGTCGACGGTGAAGGTCCTGGTGTGCTTGAACAGGTGGTTCCAGCCGACCTCGCCGAACGTGTCCTGGGCCCCGCAATCGTTGAAGTTCTGCCTGAACTTGTTCGTGTTCAGCGCCGTGACCTTGGCCGTGTACGCGGCGTACAGAGCCTTCTGGTTCGGGTAGGTCTGGAAGACGACCCCGCTGATGCCGGCCGCCGGAGCGGTGCAGGTCACGATCGTCGCGCTGGTCTGCTTGCAGGTCGAAGGCGGCAGCTTACCGGTCGCGTCCCCGCTCCTGTTGGCCAGGACGATCGCGCTCATCAGCGGGTTGGGCGTCGGCTTGGGCTTCGGCGTCTGCGACATCTTCATCGCGGCCTTGGGGTGCGAGCCGGAACCGCTCAGGCCGACCCAGGTGCCCGCGCCCGCGAGGACCAGGACCACGGCGGCCAGCACGGCGATCCAGCGCGGCCGGCGGTACCACTGCGGCTCCCGCGGTCCGCCCGGCGACGGCGGCGGCGCGGCGGCGGGCGGACCAGGCTCCCCCGGGCCCGCGATGCCGTACTCGCGGCGGTGGGAGGCGATGGTCCCGCCGGAATGACTGGGACCGGACCGGTCCGGGCCGGACGGCGGCCCGTAACCAGGCTGGCCATACGCGGCGGGCGCGGCGGGGACGCTGGGCGGGACGGGGTCCACGACGGGCCCGGGCGTGTGCGCCCGGCTGGTCATAGTGCTCCAGGAGAACTGGTCCGGCGGCGTCCCGGCCCGGCTGCCTGGCGGGGCACCGGTCTGCGGCCCGGAGGCCGGCGCGCCGTAGGCGACCGACGACTCGGTCGCCGACCCGAAGAGGCCCAGCGCCATCCGGGCGGCCTCGACGAACTCGCGGCAGCTCCCGTAGCGCTCGTCCGGCCGCTTGGCCAGCACCCGGCCGAACACCTGGTCGATTTCCGGCGGCAGTTCCGGGCGCAGGACCGTGGGCATCGTGGGCGTCTCCTCGACGTGCGCCCAGATGATCGCCGCGTCCAGGTCCTTCTCGAACGGGACCCGCCCGGTCAGGCATTCGTACAGCACGCAGCCCAGTGAGTACTGGTCGGCCAGGCCGAGCACGGATGTGCCGCGGATCTGCTCCGGGGCGACGTAGTCGATCGTGCCGAGGAACTGGCCGGTCGAGGTCAGCCCGCTACGGGACATGGCGTGCTTGGTAATGCCGAAGTCCGCCAGGTACACGTGATCAGGATCGGCATCGTCGCTGCCCCGCTCGATCAGCAGGTTTCCCGGCTTCACGTCCCGGTGTACCAGCCCCTTGCGGTGCGCGGCGTCCAGCGCCCGCGCGGCCTGGCCGATGAGGAACAAGGCGGTGGCGGGGAGGATCCGGCCGCGCTTCTTGATCATCTGCCGCATGTCGGTCCCGGACACGTACCGCATCGCGATGTACAGCAGTTCGTCGTGGGAGCCCATGTCATAGATGGGGATCACGTTCGGGTGGTTCAGCGAGGCGGCGATCCGCGACTCCTCCAGGAACCTGGCCCGGAACACGTCGTCGGCGGCCAGTTCAGGCGCCAGCACCTTCAGCGCGATGACGCTGCTCAGGCGGAGGTTCTCCGCCTGGTAGACCACGCTCATCCCGCCGCGGCCGAGCACCGCGCGGACCCGGTAGCCCGCGAACTCATCCCCCACCAACGGCAGCCCCGCCATCACGTACTCCCTCCCCACCGCCCCGGGCTATAAAGCAAGATGTACTGGGAAAAAAGGCGGCCGTCAACGCTTGGCTGAAAACCGAAATCCGAGCTTGATTATGGAACGTGACGGACCAGAATGGAACGTATTATGAGCCCGTTCGGCCCGGAACGAGGCTGGTCACCGGGACCGGGGCGGAAAGCCTGACCCGTTCGGCCCAAAAAAGATTTTTAATTATCCCGAACGATGCGGGCTGTTACCTTACCGTGACACGGGATCGCGATTCCCGCGAGACCACCTGACAATAGCGTCACCTTCGGGCCGGCCGGAAGAGCGGCGCAGGCTAGCCGCGTACCCGGCGGTCCACAGCGCGAGCGCGGCGATGATCGCGGTCAGCGCGGCGAACGCGCCGCTCTTGGAGGCCAGCGCGCCCAATCCGGCGGCTAGGTACGGCACCGCGAAGCCCAGGTAGGCCACGGCGTAGTAGCAGGCGATCACGGCGCCGCGCTCGTCCGGGCCGGCCATGTGCTCGGCCTGCCGCAGCCCCGAGACCAGGCACAGGCCGTAGGCCAGGCCGAGGAACACCGCGGCGACGCCGGCCACGACGCGGTCGGCCGAGGCCACCGCGGCGATCCCGACCGCGCAGCCGGCCGCCGCGCAGGCCAGGCCGGCGGTGACGCCCGCGAGCATGTCATGCAACCGCCGGGCGAACGGCTGCACCGCTACCCCGGCCGCGAACGAGACCACCGTCATCAGCCCGGCGAAGCCGGCCGACAGGGTCCGCGCGCTGGTGACTTGCTCCGGCAGCACCACGATCGCGAGCGCCACCGAGCCGAACACCAGGGGGCTGCCCGGCGCGACCGCCAGCCAGAACCGCCGGGTGCGGACCGCGGCCGGCGGCCAGCGCCGTGCCGTCGCCCCGGGCCGGACCCGTGCCGGTGACCGCGACGCCGCGCCCTCGGGCGCCCCGGCCAGCACGGCCGCGGCCGCGGTGCCGATCACCAGGTGCGGCAGGTACGGCACGACCAGCGGGTCGCTCACCCACTGGGCGAGTCCGGCCGCCACCACCGGGCCGAGGCCGAACCCGGCGGTCAGCGCCAGCGCCGACCGCCGGACACTCAGCCCTTCGTCCGGGGACACCTCCTGCACCCACGCGGTGGCGGCCCCGAACACGACGCCCGAGCACAGCCCGGCCAGCGCCCGTCCGACCGCGATCATGGCCAGCGACCGAGGCCCGAGCACCAGCAGCGTGGCCAGCGGGGACAACGCCACGAAGGGCCAGACCACCAGACGCCGGCCGAACCGGTCCGAGGCGGGGCCGCCGATCAGCAGCCCGGGAATCAGGGTCAGCGCGTAGACCAGGAACAGGCCGGCCACCTCGCCCGCGGTCAGCCTGAGCTCGTGCCGGTAGACGATAAGCATCGGCGAGAACTGGTTGGCGCCCCAGCCGACCGCGAACATCGCGAACGCGATCCGCATCCAGGCGTAAGGGCTCCTCCTGGCAACCGTCGTGCTAACCATGACATCGACCCTAACGCGGAAACCGTCAAATCCTCATTTGACTGTTCTGGCGTTAGGGTGGAGGCATGGACCCGGACGCTGACCTGGCCTCGGTGGCCGCCCTGATGGCCGACAAGCACCGCGCGCAGATGCTCCTGACTTTGCTCGGCGGGACGCCGATGTCGGGTTCGGCCCTGGCCGAGGCGGCGGGCATCTCCCGCTCGCTGGCCAGCGCGCACCTGAAGAAGCTGGTCACGGGCGGGCTGGTCCGCGCCCAGCCCAGCGGCCGGCAGCAGCTGTACTCGATCGCGTCTGAGCCGGTAGCCGACGCATTGGAGGTCCTCATCTTGCTCGCGCCCGCCACCAAGGCCCGCTCGCTCGGCGACGCAAGCCGGGCCAGGAGCCTGCGCTGGGCGCGGATGTGCTACGACCACCTCGCGGGCGCGGTCGGGGTCTCGGTCACCGAGGCGCTGATCGACCGCGGCCTGGTTACCGCCGAGGACGGGGTGTTCGCGCTGGCCCCGGGTGGTGCCGGTGAGTTCGGCCGGTTCGGCATCGAGGTGGACCGGCTGGAGCGGCGTACCCGGCCGCTGCTGCGGCCCTGCCTGGACTGGAGCGAGCGCCGCTATCACCTGGCCGGCAGCCTGGGCATGGCGCTGACCAGGAGCATGATCGAGCGCCGCTGGATCACTACCAGGGAGGCCAGCCGTATCGTCGCGGTGACCGAGGCGGGCGAGGCGGGCCTGCGGGACTGGCTCGGGGTGGACCTGGTCCAGCTCAGGTCAGCCGCCTGACACGTTGTCGCGGAGCCTGGTCAGCAGGGCTTCGAGCTGGCCGGCGTCGCCTTCGGACAGCCCGGCGCGCAGCCGCCGGTCGAAGGCCGTGGCCGCGTCTCGCAGCCGGAGGAAGAGCGCGTCGCCGGCCGGAGTCAGCTCGACCAGGTGCAGCCGCCGGTTGGCCGGATCACGACGCCGGGTAGCCAGCCCGGCGGACTCCATCGTGTCCAGGTGATGGGTGAGCGTGGCCCCCTGGATCCCGACCGCTTCGGCGAGTTCGCGCTGGCTGGCGAGCGGCCGGCCTTTCAGCGAGATCAGCACCAGCCAGACCGGCAGCGAGCCGCCCGCCTCGGCCAGGGTGTCGTCGAAGGCACGGCTGACCGTCCTGGCCACCCTGGTCAGGTGCAGGCCGAGCGGCGGGTGCGCGGGGCGTGGCATGAGCGAAGGGTAGCATTCTTCCAACGACATCTAACCGTTTGATATCATACGCTTCGGTATCGAATTATACGGGAGGTGCATCATGAACGATCATGCCGAGGGCCAGCCGATGAGCGGGCGGGTCGCCCTGGTGGCCGGGGCGAGCAAGGGGATCGGCGCGGCCACGGCCGAGGCGTTCGCCGCCGCCGGGGCGGCCGTGGTCCTCGCCGCCCGCGACACCACCGCGCTCAAGGCCGTCGCCGACGGCATCCTGGCGCGCGGCGGCCGGGCGCTCGCCGTGGGCGCCGACGTCACCGACGTAGCGTCGGTGCGTGATGTGGTGGACCGGGCCGTGACGGTGTTCGGCCGTCTCGACGCGGCGTTCAACAACGCCAGCGCGGGCCCGCTGCCGGCCCCGCTCGCCGATATCGACCCGGACGAGTTCGACCTCGGCATCGCCACCAACATCCGCGGCACCTTCCTGGGGATGAAGTTCCAGATCCCGGCCATGCTCGCGAGCGGCGGGGGCGCCATCGTGAACATGGCCTCGGTCGCCGGGCTGAACGCCACGGCCAACCTCGCCGCCTACGTCGCGGGCAAGTCCGGGATCATCGGCCTGACCAAGGTGGCCGCGCTGGACTACGCCGACCAGGGCATCCGGGTCAACGTGGTGGCGCCGGGCCCGATCCGGACCTATCACATCGAGGCAGCCGGCGAGCAGGCGATACGCGCCGCGTCGATGTCGACGCCGATGCGGCGGATGGGCACGTCGGCCGAGGTGGCCCAGACCGTGCTCTGGCTGTGCTCGGACCAGTCCTCGTTCATCACCGGGACCGTCATCCCCGTCGACGGCGGGCAGGCCGCGGGGAGCAAGCCGCCGCAGATGTACCGGCAGGGCCAGCCGATGAAGGACGCCCCGGCCCCGGCCGGCTAACTGGCCTGAGTGACACCAGGCGGTCCGCCTCTGCCGCTCCTCGGCCCGTGCGCGATCGGTAACTCCCAGCACCACCACGCCGAACGCGAGCATCGCCTGTCCCCTTTCCTCCCTACCGCCCTTCTTGTTTTCCCAGCGGACGCACAGACTGGCCCAGTAGCCTTAGCGGCCGTGCCTGACGCTGTCGCCCGACCAGCGCCGCGACCGCAACCAGCATCTCAGCCGCGGCCAGCGTCACAGCCGGAGATCCGCCCTACCGGGCCCGCAGCCGGAACGCGGCTCGCCTGGCTGGACGCACTGCGCGGGATCGCCGCGCTGTGCGTGGTATTCGACCACCTGACCTACTCCGTGTTCCAGCCGGTGCGGGATTCGGTCTATCACTGGTTCGACCCTGGCCAGTACGGCGTCTTCGTATTCTTCCTCGTCAGCGGCTACATCGTGCCCGCGTCGCTGGAGCGCAGGGGCAGCGTCCGCGGCTTCTGGGTCAGCCGCGTGTTCCGGCTCTACCCGCTGTACCTGTTCGCGCTGAGCGCCATGATCGTGCTCTGGGCCAGCGGGATCGGCTCGCTGGGGGGTATGGACTCCGACGCGGTGACCTCCTCGTTCGCCGACGTGTTCATGCTGCAGAGCGTGCTGTGGGCAGCGACCGCCCCGAACGTGGTGTGGTCGCTGGCCTACGAGATGGTGTTCTACCTGATGATCACCGCGCTGTTCCTGGGCGGCGTGCACCAGCGGAGCAGCCGGTACGCCCTGGTGTTCGCGGCGGCGGCGGTAGGTCTGGGCGGGCTCCTGGTTCCCGCGTCCCTGTCCCACCACCTGCTCACGCCCGGCGTGGTAGTCGCGATCACCGACAGCCTGATACTGGCCGGCCTGGCGCTGACGCTGGCGAGCCGGGGCCGGACGCGCATCGCGGGCGCGGTGCTGGCGGCGCTGACCGGACTGCTGCTGATCGTGTTCAATAGCGGCTTCGCGGCGCCCTGGGAGACCTTCACGATCTTCGCGCTGATGTTCACCGGCACGATGCTGTACCGCGCCGAGGCCGGCCAGTACCCCTGGCGGCGGGCGCTGTACGTGACGGTCCTGGTGTTCGGCCTCACCCTGGTCGCCGTGCAATGGCACGTCTCTCCGCTAGCGGAGAATTTGGTGGCCATCCGCAAGACGTTCAACACCCTGGAACTCGCCGGGCTGACCTTCGCGGTCGCCATGCTGTGCCGCCGCAAGAGGATGCCGCGCGCCCTGGCCTGGCTCGGGCTGATCAGCTACTCGGTGTACCTGCTGCACCCCGTGCTGATCGAGGTCTACGACAGCGTGCCGTGGACGCGGAACCAGAACTTCGTACCGACGGAGTTGCTCCTGGTCGCGGTGTTCGTCCTGGTCCTGCTGGCGTGCTGCGGGCTGACCCACCGCTTCATCGAGGCACCCATGCAGCGCGTGGGCCGTCGGGTGGCGAGACGACTCGACGCTAGGTTCGGCCCGGATAGCGTCGCGGGCCAGGCCTCCCCTCCGGGAACGCGATGAAACCCTGGTTCCAGTGCGTTTTAACGCACTGGAATCCCGGTTTCAGGGCATCCGGCACGACGGCAATCCAGCTTGGCCGTCTTTTACTGCGGGGAAGCGCGGCAATGCCGATTCACCGACGTTCTTTCCGCGTTTCAGTATTGCTTTCCGGGTAATTTCGGGTACCATTTCGCCGTGCGCCGGGAGGGGCGATCGGCGCGTCATCGG
>WNGL01011627.1_pt1 | contig 17569 bp, 15 predicted proteins | sample 5400591 | NCBI WGS metagenome assembly WNGL01 (sample SAMN13153377, study PRJNA577476) | soil metagenome | isolation source: 80 cm soil or saprolite under Garry oak tree replicate 1 | place: USA:California | collected 2016-06-15 | reverse complement strand
ACCTTCGGAGGGGTTTATGAAGCCATTGAGGTCAATGCTGGCCGCGTTTTTGTGCATGCTGGGGACTTCTGTTCTGGCCCATGCCCAGGGCGTGGGCGCCTCGGGAGACATCAGCGGAACGGTGACGGATCCTTCGGGCGCGGTCGTGCCGAATGCCACGGTGACAGCGACTGAGGCCGAGAAGGGTCTCAAGCGAACCTCGCTTTCTGACAATAGAGGCGAATATCACTTCACGGCGCTGCCCCCCGCCTCGTATGAGGTGAGCGCACAAATCTCTGGTTTTCAAACAGCGGTTTACAAGGGCGTGATTGTCAATGTGGGGCAGACTGTTGTCTTGGACTTTCACCTGAAAGTGTCGCAGACGTCCGAGCAGGTTGAGGTGACTACGGAACCGCCTGTGGTGGAAACGGAAAAGTCCCACCAGGCGGACACCATCAATGAGCAATACATCCGCGATCTGCCCATCAACCGCCGCGACTATCTCACTTTTACCCTGCTGGCGCCGGGCGTCAATGATTCCACGCGGCTCTCTGGGGACCAGGATTTCCGCGTCAAACAGACTCCTCAGAGCGGCCTCTCGTTCTACGGAAGCAATGGTCGCGGCAACAGCGTGACCGTGGATGGTGGCGAAGCCAATGACGATTCCGGAGGCGTGCGGCTCACCTTGAGCCAGGATGCTGTGCAGGAATTCCAGATCAACCGCAGCAATTATAGTGCGGAGCTGGGCGGCGCCAGCGGCGCTTCTATCAATATCGTATCGAAGACGGGCACCAATGACGCGCACGGGAGCCTGTACGGTTTCTTCCGCAACGATGCGTTGGATGCAAGCAATCCCTTTTCTTTCACACAAGCCTTGCAGCCGGGCCAGACGTTTAATCCTGCCGGCCTAGATTCCTTTGGCCAGCACACCAAAGACTCTTTGAGCCGCCAGCAGGTCGGCGGTACAGTCGGCTTTCCCATCACGAAGGACAAGACCTTCTTTTTTGCCTCTGTCGAAGCCCTGCGACAGGACGCGCAGAATGCGGTTCCGTTGCTGACGAGCACTACCATTTTCCGGCCGGACAATGGCCAGTTCAGCGGCAATAATCAGGCGGCGATTCTCGCCGCGCTGGCTGCCCAAGGAGCCGCTCCGCTGCCCGTAGGTGTGTCTTGCCTGGGTCAGACGACTTTCGACGCTTGTGCCGCCGCGCTGACTAGCGCTTTGACCGTATCTCCGACCACGGGTCTGAGTCCGGGTCAGACTGCGCGCAATACGTTCCTCGTCAACCAGTTCGAAAACAACGGCGGACTTTTTCCATACAACACTCGCACGTACTTTGCGTCCGCGCGCCTGGACCATCAGTTCAGCGACAGAAATCAGGCTTACCTGCGCTACAGCTTTGCTCACGATAACGAGCAGAATCCGGACGTCCAATCTTTGACCGGCTTTTCCCGGGGCAGCTCGATCCAGGGATATGACAGCACAATCCAGGGCGCCTGGTTCCACCAATTCAGCGCGAGAACGCAGAATGAGCTTCGGGGTCAGTGGAATTACACGAACTTCAACGTCATTCCCAATGAGCCCGGGGAGGTAGGACTCGATATCCCCGGCTTCGCAAACCTTGGAACGCAGATTTTCCTGCCCAGCCTGACCATCATGCGGCGCCCGGAGGTTGCGGACAATCTTACGGTGATCCGCGGCCACCATACCATGAAATTTGGCGCCCTGTTCCTCAACCGCGGCAATCACACCGAATCGCACACGTTTTTCCCGGGGCGTTTTGTGTTTGGCTCGCTCCCGGGAGGGATTCTCAGCACATGCTTGCAGGTGCCCGCGGCGTGCGGACTTTCTACCCAACCCGCGACGATCAATTCGATTCAATCTGTTTCGCTGGGCTTGCCACAATTCTATCAGCAGGGCTTCGACAACCCGACGTACAACTACCCGCGTCCGTTCACGGCAGCCTATTGGCAGGATTCGTGGGCCATACGGCCGAATTTCACACTGAACTTCGGCGTCCGGTACGAGCTTGACTCCCAATATGGCCCGCTAAACACCGATAAGAACAATTTTGCTCCGCGCGTTTCGTTTGCCTGGAGCCCGTTCAAAGACCACAAGACAGTCATTCGGGCAGGGTACGGGATCTTCTACTCTGCGGTTTATGGCCAGATCGCCGACGTAGCGCAGACTTTAGGCGTTGTGGACTCCAGTGGCAACCAAGTGAGAGATTTGTCCACATGCGCCTCGAGTGGCGTTACCTGTTTCCGGCAGATCGCACAGGTGTTTACAACTTTTAATCTCAATCCCGCAGTGGTGACAAGCGCGAATAACATTTTCCAGACGCTGTTTGGAGCAACCTCGTCTGGCGGGAAGATTGGGTGCACAACCCCGGCCCCTGGACAAGCTGCCTGCATTACGCCCGCTGATTTGGCCCAGTTCGGTATCGCCATTACTCATACCGGAGCGATTCCACCGCTGAGTGTGGTTTTCAGCGGCCAGCCGAACTACCAGAACCCTTATTCGCAACAGGGTGAGTTTGGAATCGAGCGCGCCATCGGTGGCGGCACGTCCATTTCCGTCAGCGGCATCTACGCTCATACACTCCACCTCCCGGTTGCTATTGACATCAACAATTTGCCGGGCGCACCGCTCCAGAGCGTGCTCCTGGCGAACGGGCAGACCGTGTCCTTCCGGCAGTGGGGGTCGGCGGTGTGCAACGTGGGCCTGAGCAATGCTTGCTTTGCAAATCGGCTGCTTCTCCAGAACGACCAGTATTCGTCCGTGGCGTCGGCTCTTTACGAGGGGGCCATTCTGGAAGTCAAGAAGCGCTTCAGCAATCACGTCACACTGTTTGGAAACTACACTTTCAGCAAGGCATTCGACACCACGAGCGATTTCAACAGTGACTTTGGACCGGCTGACCAAACCAACTTAGCCGCAGAACGCGCGCTTTCTAACTTCGACCAGCGGCACAAGGTAGTGTTTGCCGGCGTTTTGGACAGCCCCTGGAAGAATGCAGTCTTTTCCGGTTTCCAGTTCTCTCCCATTGTCCGTTACAACAGCGGGCACCCGTTTAATCTGCTGGCTGGAACGAACGTGAATAACGACCGCCATTCCACCAATGACCGTGCAATCGGGGCTGCTCGCAACACCGGACTTGGGCCGGACTTCATCGCCTTCGACATGCGCTTGAGCCGGAAATTCAAACTCGGCGAGAAGGCCAAGCTGGAATTCATGGCCGAAGGATTCAATCTCTCCAACCGCACCAACTTCGCCAGCGTAAACAACGTGGTAGGCCCTAATCTCGGCCTTACCCCGGGGTTTACGACGTTTAACGTTAGTGGTAGCGGCGCCAGACCTGCGAGCGCTCCGCTGGGCTTCACTTCGGCTTTCCCGACGCGGCAACTCCAGTTCGGCGCCCGTTTGAGTTTCTAACTTAGGGGGAGCTGCAGAAAGAGTTTCCGAAACTAAGGAAATTGGCTGGGAGGCCTGGACTCGAACCAGGATATTCAGATCCAGAGTCTGAAGTCCTACCGATTGGACGACCTCCCAGACGAAGGAAGCAGAAACGAATCGCAGCAGCTCCGGAAAAAAACGGGGCGCTGCGATTCGTTGTTTCTAGGTTAGCCGGGAACCGGGTCTCCGTCAACTGCACGGGCGCGCATCTCGTAAGCTTCCTTCTTGTGCGCTTGGAAAACAGCGCCCGGCAGTTTTAGGTCCGTGCCGTTTTCGTGCCCACGAGGGGAATCAGCAGCCCTTTCTTTACCTGGAAATCCAGCCCTCGCCACTTGATCCTGCTTGAGAAGCACCCCGTCGTCCAGACGGCAAAATTCAACGCGTCCCGGAGGGGTACCAGCCAGAGGTTTTTCCGCGTTAACGGATCGCCAAGCCCCCAAACGCCGGCTGCCCACGTCTGACCCAACCGCAGCGCCACATATGCCAGGAAGTATGCGGCTGCGATTCCCAACGATGGCGAAGCCACTGCTGCCAGCAAGGCCCACGGCATCCCGAAGGTGAGTGCCAGCCCAAAATACCCCGCAGGCCGGACATTTCGCAGTCCGATCGCCCATCGCAGTTCGTGCCGGAGATACTCTCGGATCGTTTCTTTGGGAAACACCATCCAAATCGGATGCCGGACGAATTCAATGCGCAGCCCCTGTGCTGCGATGCGGTTCCCAAGCTCAAAATCATCGGAATGGTGGTTGGCCATTGCCTCGAAGCCCCCGATCTGAGCCAGATGCTGCTTGGTGGTGGCCATGGTCCACCCAAAAGCAAACTGAACCTTCCCTTCCATTTGCCGCGCCACCAGTGCATTCGGTACCGTTTCCGTGGCAAGGGCCAGCCCTTCCAATTTGGCGGCGATGCTCCCTTCGGCCATTCCCCGGTAGAAGGTGGTCACGCCACCCACCTCCGGCTTGGCAAACGGAGCCGCAACGTCCCGGAGATAATTGCTGTCCACCCGGACGTCGCTGTCGTTCATCACCAGCAAATCGTATTTCGCTTCCCGCACCAGCCGGCACAGTTTGTTCACTTTGCTGTTTGCACCGAGCGGCGGCGCCCCCACCAACAGGCGAATCGAGCGCTCCGGAAAATTGCGGATCAATCGCACGATGATTCGGATGGCCGGGTCGTCAACGTCTGCCACGGCAAACAGGACTTCGTACTCGGGATAATCCTGGCGGCAAAAGCTGGCGAAATTCTCGTAGGCTTCGCGGTCCACTCCCCGCACGGGTTTGAGAATGCTGATGGGTGGAGCAAATGCTCCGGGCGAAGGAGGCCGGGCGTTCTTCGAGAAAAAGGCGTAAATGCAATAGATGCAGACCAGGTAGTAGACAAACGGCGCGAGGGCCAGCAACAGCACGAGCCACTGCAACGAAGTCAGCAACAATTTGTGGTCCTTAACTTATCAACTTACCATTGTCCCGCCCACGCGAGCGCAACTCCGGCGCAGACCAAGAGGACGCCGGCCCAGCGCCCCAATGTTACATGCTCACCCAGGATAAACTTTGCGCCCAGCGCGCCAACGGCGTAGCTCAGCGCTGTTGCGGGGACTACGAGGCTAACGGGCGCCCAGGACAGTAATACAAGCGTGGAGTAGAACGAAAGCCCCAATAGTGGAATCCCCAGCCAGAACCAGCCGCTCCGCAGCGCCCGTCTGAGGAATGCCAGGACGGCGCGTGGATGAAAACTGTCCGGCTCGTGGACGAGTTTCATTCCATGCGTGATGCTGATCTCGCCGCCCGTGCTGGCGAACACCACAATGCCGAGAAACAACATCATGCGCATCATCCGCTTGCCCTCGTCGTGCGCGGCTCGGTTCGCCCCACCAGCGCCACGCCCACGCAAATCAGTGCCACGCCGACCCAGCGCGCGGAAGTCACGCTCTCCCGCAGCACCAGCACGCCCAGCAGCGCGACCACCGCATACCCAAACGAGGAGGCAGGCATGACGTAGCTGTAATCCGCCCAGGACAGCAGCATGAGGTAACACGTCATGGCCGAAAGCAGGAAAGCAATCCCCAGCCAGATCATTCCGCTGGTGACTGTTCTAATAAAGGAGGTACCCAGGGCGGCCGGCGCGAATTGCACCGGCCCGATTGTGCGCATCCCGCTCTTCAAAAAAATGTCGCCGGTTGAACTGCAAAGCACCATCAGAACAACCAGAGCGAGCGTTCTTACGCGCAGGTTCCCCGTCGGGTTCATTCCTTCTGTGCCTAATTCTGCGCCAAAGGTCCGGAGCCGGTCTCGATGGCAGGGACCGCAACGACAGGTTTCTTCTCCGGGCCGCGCTTGGCCCACTGCAAACGCTCCGAGCGCAGCTTCAGGAAACTTACGGCCTCGTTATACAGCCGTTTCCGCTCGTGGGAATCCCAGAGGGCCTCGCGCACAATCCGCCAGGCAACTCTTGGCCGGAAATAATATTCATCGTAGAAACGGTTGACGCCCGCCATCATCTCTTCGCGGGACAAGTGCGGGTATTCGATATGCGGCAACTGGTGCCCTCCGGAGTCCGCCAGCGCCTCGGCCCGGAGAAAGTCTCCTTTCACCAGGTCGTTGTACATCTCCGTGCCGGGATAGGCATGCGCCAGGGACACCTGAATCGTTTCGCAATCGAGCTCCTTGGCGAAATCAATGGTCTTCTGGATGGTTTCCTTGGTTTCGCCCGGGAGGCCGATAATGAAGTCGCCATGAACGCGGATGCCGACCTTCTTGCAGTGCTTCATGAAATTCCGCGCCATCTCGACGGTAGCGCCTTTCTTGATGTTCTTCAGGATCTGCGCGTCGCCGGACTCGAAACCCACGATGAAGAGCCGCGCGCCGGCATCGGCCATGGCCTTGATGGCCTCGTAATCGCTGTGCACGCGCGCGTTCGCCGACCACGTGAACTTCAGTGGTTTGAGTTTCGCGCTGATTTCCAGGACGCGGTCCTTGCGGATGTTGAAGGTGTCGTCATCGAAATAGAATTCTTTCGCTTGCGGAAACCATTCGATGGCCTGCTTCATTTCGCGCGCCACATTGTCGGCGGAGCGCACCCGCCAGGCATGCCCGGAAAGCGTCTGCGGCCATTGGCAGAAGGTGCACAGCGCCGGGCAGCCGCGCGTCGTGTAAATGGCCACGAACGGGTGCAATAGAAACGGCACGGTATAGCGCTCGATTTGAAGGTCGCGCTTGTACACCTCGGTCGCAAAGGGCAGCGCATCGAGCTCCTCGGTGTGCAATTGCGGCCGCGCCGCCGTGTGCACCACCTGTCCGTTTTCCAGGTAACTGATGCCGAGTATCGTGTCGAGCGGCTTCCCTTGCGCGAACTCCACGACCGCGTAGTCGAATTCGCCGCGCACCACGAAGTCGATGTCCTCGCTCGCCCGCAGGCTTTCCTCCGGACGGTTTTGCACGTGTGGCCCGACAAACGCGACTTTAAGCCCCGGGTTTTTTTCCTTCATCTGCCGGACGAGTTGGAGATCGCTCTCGAACCCAACCGTGGAAGTAAACAGCACGAGAAACTCGTACTCGCGCGATATCTCGACGGTCTGCGCCCGGGAGACCTTGTGGGGCGAAGCATCCAGCAACCGGCTGCCCTCCAGCATCCCCGCCGGATACGTCAGCCACACCGGATACCAGTAGGATTCGATTTCGCGTGTGGATGGCCAGCGCGAACTGGCTCCGCCGTCAAAATTCTCAAAGCTCGGCGGATTCAACAAAAGCGTCTTCATCACCGAAGGCATACTTCTCCCCCTGTTTTCTAGATCCAGCTGGGGCCGGGTTATCCCGCGACAACTAACCTATCAATTGTACTCGAATTCGCCGCCTCTTCCCAAACGATTCCTTCACCAGGCTTTCCTTCAATCAGTACACTCCTTTTAAATCAGGGGGCTGGCGGTCGCAGAGCATTGCGGACACTGCCCGCTGTGAACCCCGCCGCTCTCACTGAAATACCTGGGCGATTTGGCCGGTAGCGCGCAGCAATTCCAGCTCCGCCCGCTGGCGCTCGAAGCCCGCATTGAGGAAATCCAGCCAGCGATCGCTTTCCTCGAGCCGGGCTTTTTCCAGGTCCCGCAGGCTGAGGCGGCCCTCCTGATATTGCGCTTGCAGCACGCTCAGGTTCTGCTGTGCGAGCTGCAGCTCGAGCCGCGCCACTTCGCGCCCGGCATCCAGCTCCCGCGTCAGGTGCACTTGCCGCCGCACTTCGGCGGAAAGTTCGGAGCGCTGATTTTGCAAATCCATTTCCGCGACTTTCAGGTTGGTGGTCGCCAGCGAAATCGCCGCGATGGTGTGCGCGCTGAAAAGCGGGACTTGGATCTGCACGCCGAAGTTGACGTTGTGCGGTTGGAAATGGTTGTAGAACAGGCCGTAGTTGTTGAATTTCGACAGCAAGCTGTAAATTCCCACTAGCTGAAGCGAGGGCAAGCGCCCGCCCCGCTCCCCTTTTAATCGCAGTTCCCGCCCGTGGCGCTCGGCCTCGGCCTCCTTCAGGCTGGCGTTATTGGCAAGCGCCTGGCCGACCAGCGTGGCGACGGGCTGTTCCGCCGAAGCGGGCAACTCTTCCGTGTTCACCTGGATGGGCTGGTCTTCGGGCAGGCCCGTCATCGAGCGCAGGTTCGTCTCCAAGAAATCTTCGCGCCCTTCCAGTTCCAGGATGCGTTTTTCGATGCGCGCCGTGGAGAGCTGCGCCTTGGTCGCTTCAATCGGCAGCTCCAGCCCTTCCGACAGCCGTTCGCTGGTGACATCCAGAATGCGCTGCGCGCTCTGCCGCTCTTTCCCCAGCAGTTCGAGCGAATGCCGCACCTTCCCCAGTTCGAGATAGGCCGACGCGGCATTGAGAATCACCGTGTCGCGCGCCTTTTCCACCTCAAACTTTTGTGCGCTGATGCGTTCCTGCAATTCGCGCGCCTGTCCCTTCAGTGGTGGGTTGAAAATCTGCTGCGTATACGAGACATCGAACACGGAAGGAGCCGATCCGCCCGGGGTCTGCGGGATTCCGTTCGTGTAGGCCGCGCCTGACCCCGCGTAGAGGTTCGGCAGGAAGTCCGCCTTGGAAATCATGGCAGACTTTTCTGCAACCTTCTGTTGCAGCCTGGCAAGAGCCATTTCATGGCTGTTCCGCAGCGCCAGCTCGATTGCCCGCTTCAGCGTCAGCGGCTCCCCCGCTGAAGCCGGGCCAGGCGCCTGCGCCGCACCCGCGCCCGTGAACGCCAGCAAGAGAGCTGCCGCCCCCAGCGAGCGCGCAGTCAGCCCGCGCCACCGGCTTTTGCCGTGCCCTGTCGTCCGAGGATTTGCTGGGCCGCGCCAGCCGCTGCCATTGAGATTTCGCATAAGAGTCCTTCCCTTTCTCTGTTTCCACTCTCGCTTTGATGCGCAATGCGATTGTAACGCAAACCCCGCCGCTTCGGCTTCCCATGTTCGGCCCGGTAAAGCCTCGGCCTATCCTCGGGAATGTCACTCGTACCGAAGGGAGTCTACCGGCTGAAGTTTCGCTGCCTCACTCGCCGGCAGGTAGGCGAAGAAAACCCCTGTCCCGCAGGAAACGAGAAACGCCACCACGACGGACAGTCCGGACACCGGCACCCGCAAGTTTCCCGGCAGGAAGAACTGAATAATGACTGGAATCCCCACGCCGATGACGATTCCAATGATCGCGCCCGCGCCGCTGATGATCAGCGCCTCAATCAGGAACTGGTAGAGGATTTCATGGCGCGCCGCCCCGATGGCTTTGCGGATGCCGATCTCCCGCGTCCGCTCCGTCACGGTGACCAGCATAATGTTCATGATCCCGATGCCGCTGATAAGCAGCGCAATGAACGCAATCACGATCAGAACCACCGATAGCGCCAGCGAGATTCTCCGCACCGTATCCAGAATCGCGGTCAGATTCTGCACGTCATAGACCGCCGTTGCCGGATGGCGGCTCTTTAGGATCCAGCTTACCTGGCGCGTTACCGTTGCCACGTCGTCGGGGGTCTTCGCCTGCGCATAAATCGTGCGGAAATAGTCCTGTCCGGTGTAATCCGCCATCAGCGTGTACGGAATGATGGCCGACTCCTTGTGGATCTCGGAAATACCGAATGTCGTCACGCGTTCCCGGAAGACTCCGATGATCGTGAACGTGAATTCGCCCACGCGGATGATCTTGCCAACGGGGTTCTCATAACGATAGATGCGGTCAGCCAGTTCTTTCGTGATCAGGCAAACTTTGCTGCGTGCCTCCATGTCTTGCGGATCGAAGTAACGGCCCTGCAGGATCACCAGCCGGCGAATGGCTTGAAACCCCTCCGTCACGCCGATCAAGGTGACGCCCCGCTCGATGCCGTCTTGCACCACCGACTCCGGCGTGTCGCGAGTGCCGGCCACCTCGGCGACCTGCGGAACGCCTTTCTCAATGGCTTCCAGGTCGTCCGGCGTCAGCTCGTAACTTAGCGCGCGCGCCTGCTGCGGAGTCTCGACGTACTGCGCCCACCCAGACCAGGTTTGATCCCACCCCTTCAATCTGGCCGATGACGAATTTTCGTCCGGTCAGCGCCACCGTCACCACCAGGACGATGCACGCGCTGCCAATCACCACGCCCAGCGCCGTCAGGAACGCCCGCAGCTTATTCGCGCGCAGCGCGTCGAGCGCCACCAGTAGCGTTTCTCGCCGCAACTTCATGCGTCTTCACCCGCTCCCCGGAAAACGATAGCACACCCGCGTCCTGCCCGCCGCCAATGCCACACAAAGCCCGCCTTTTTGATCTCGTCCTGGTTCCGCTTATTGCTGCTGCCCGGCAGGATTCCGATGGAGGGACTGGCTGGTCCGCCCTATTGCGTTTGCACGACGCGTACGGCCATTCCGTCTTTCAATTCCACGTCGCCCGGCAGGGCCACCTTATCGCCTTCGATCAACCCGCTGAGGATTTCGTAGTCCGTCGCGCTGGCGATCCCCACGCGAATCTCGCGCTTCTCAAGCTTGCTGCGGTTTACCCCCAGAGCATCGTCTGTAATCACGTATACGTAGCGGTGTGTGCCGTCGATCTGCACCGCTCCGCGCGGTATGGAGAGCACCCCGATTCGCTCCCGCGAATTGATCCGTACATTCACATTGATGTTGGGCAGCAGCTCGAGCTTGTCGTTATCCACGGAGCAGAGCAGTTCGCCCACGCTTCGCGTTCCGTGCGGTACCACCTGCTTGGGAATCACCTCGGTCTTTCCCCGCCAGGTCTTGTTCGGCAGTGCGTCCCAGGTGATCAACACGACCTGGTTCGGTTCGAGCGCCCCAAGCTCCGGCTCATCAATGAATGCCCGTACGCGCACTTTGTGCAGATCCGCCATTTCTGCCAGCAGTTCGCCCACGCTGACGAAGGCCCCCGCCTTTGCCGGCAGCGAATAAAGCGTTCCATTCACCGGCGCCCGTACCTCGGCCGACGCAACCTTCTCCTCGAGGGAAGCCACCTCGTGCTGCGCCTGGTCGGCTTTCAGAGCGGCCTCTTGGACATTCAGTTTCACGCGCCGGTCAAACTCCTCCTTGGCCGCCCGCGCCCGGCTCAGTTCCGCCTCGGCCTTTTCCAGCGCCAGTTCGTTGGCCGCCAGCTCTTCTTTCGTCGCCGCCTGGCCTGCGAGGAGCCGCGCCAGCGTGTCGTGGTCCGTCTTCAAGCGGTCGCGTTCTGCCTGGGCTTTTGCCAGATCGCTCGCCACTCGCGCCGCGTCGTCCGGACGTCCACCGGTGTTCGCCGCCCGCACCGCATCCTGCGCGCTGAGAAGCTGCACGCGCGCGCTCGCCAGCTGCGCCCGCGCGTCGGTTACGTTCATCGTCAGCAGCAACTGCCCCTTCTTCACCTGCTGCCCTTCCGTGGCGTACACCTTTTCCACAAACGTCTGCAACCGCGCGCGTATCGCATACGGCGTAATCGGCTCGACCTTCCCGTTGCTCGAAATCGAGGCGCTCAGGTTTGCGCGCTTCGGCTCGACCGCCGCAATCCGCGCCACCGGCTGCCGCCCGCTCAGCTTGATGAGCACAAACACCAGCAGCGACACGAAGATGAGCCCGATCCAGAACCGCCGCTTGATAAATCTCCAGTCCATTCTTCGATGTCTCAGTCTCCGCCTGTCAAAGCGGCGCGTGTGTCTGGCGTGACGCTCGTTCTGTGATGGTTTGTATGGTTTCCCAAGCCCGGGAAAAGGCGGTTTATTTTAGCAAACCGCCGCCTTCGATTCACGGCCATGCGTCCGGAAACCGTTCTGGTTTGCCTTTCTTGCTGCATCTTTTTCTTCCGAAACCACTTTCCCTGCGCTTACTCTTTCGAGCGCCTTCCGTCCACTCTAGAAGTGGATGCTATACTGATAACTTCGGATGCCGGCGGAGATTAGATGATCCGATTTCCTCACAGTCACGCCGGGTTGAAGTTCCCGGCTCCCTGCTGACGATGGCTGACCACGCACCCGCCATTCCGCCGCCGGTGGAATCTCCCGGAGACGCCGTTTCCCGCGCGCCATTCGATTTCCTTCTTGCGCCGGGCCGCGGCTGGTTCCGCGCCCTCCGCCACGGCGAATTCCGCTTTTTCTGGTCGGGAAATTTGGTCTCCAACATCGGCTCCTGGATGCAAAACGTGGCGCAGGGCTGGCTTGTCCTGCAGCTCACCAATTCCCCGTTTTGGCTCGGTATGGTTGGCTTCGCGCAACAGATTCCTGCTCTGGTGTTCTCGCTGTTCGGCGGAGTCATCGCCGACCGCTCTTCGCGCCGCACCATGCTGCTCTGTACCCAGACGGGCATGATGGTTCTCGCGCTTTCTCTCGCCATCCCCACGCAGTTTCGCGTCATCAAGGTCCACGAGATCATCGTCATCGCCTTTCTCGCGGGCATCATCATCTCGCTCAACGCCCCCACGTACGCGTCGGCCATCCGCGATCTTGTTCCTCGCGAAGACACTCTGAACGCCATTGCCCTCAACTCCATTCAGTACAATAGCTCTCGTGTTCTTGGCCCTTCGCTGGCCGGCTTCACCATCGCCGGTCTGGGCATGGCCGCGTGCTTTTACCTCAATGCCCTGAGCTATGTTCCGCTGCTGTTTGTAATCGCCCGCGTCGCATTTCCCCCGCGCCAGACCCGCGTCGAATCCAACTGGAAAGAGGAAATGGCCGAAGGCCTCCGCTACGTTCGCGCTCATCGCGACATTTTAACGCTCATCTCCATCGTCGCCCTGATCAGCATGTTCGGGCTGCCCTACATCGTCATGATGCCGGCCTTCGCCCGCGACGTCCTGCACATTGGCGCCAAAGGCCTCGGTTACCTCGAGGGCGCTGCCGGATTCGGCGCCTTGCTCGGAGGCATTCAGCTCGCCCACATGAAGTCCCACGAGCGCCGCGGACCGGTGGTTCTCATCGCCGCGCTGGTCTTCTTCGCCGCCATTTTGCTGTTTTGTTTCTCGCGCATCCCGCTGCTTTCCATGCTGCTTCTCGGCGTCGTCGGCGGAGCCATGATGAGCTCCGTGGCCACCATCAACAGCCTCATCCAAACCAACGTCCCCGACAGCATCCGCGGCCGGGTCCTCAGCATGCACACCATGTCTTACTTGGGATTTACACCTTTTGGCAGCCTCCTCGTCGGCACCCTGGCCGAACGCTTCTCGACTCCGGCCGGCCTGGCCATCTCCAGCGGCTTCGCCTTTCTCCTGATCGCTATCATCGCCCTCTCCACACCTTCCATCCGCCGCCTCCAATAATGGAAGCGCGCCTATTCTCCTTACAGTTCCTCGGCGCTTTGTGTGTTGTCTGTGTTCCCTGTCCTCTCTGTGCTCTCTGTGTCCTCTGTGTTGAGTCTTCTTCTTCCCTTCGTGCTAGAATCAGTCCATGGCACACGAACCCGCCAAAACCGAAACCAAGCCGGCTGACGCGAAAAAGCCTCTCCTCCATCGTGTTTGCATCCAGTGCAACAACATGTTCCGCGTCTCTCCTGAAAATTACGACGCCAAGCACTGCCCCAATTGCCACAAAGGGTGACCGCGGTGCGGTAGCTGCGCCCGCCGTGCAAATTCGCGCCAATTTCAGCTAGAATCCCCTGTTTCTCCACCCTGGGGGAATTCCCTTCTGGGAGCAGCGCGCGGCATGAAGATTCACACCGATTACATGACGGTCCAGACCAAAGAGAAGCGCGAGATCTCCAACATCACGCAGAATCTCAAGTTCGCCGTGGAGAAAAGCGGCATCCGCGACGGCGTTGTCGTCGTCGCCGCATTGCACTCCAATTCCGCCGTATTCATCGCGGAAGACGACCCCGGCCTGCATCGCGACCTCGAGCACTGGCTCGAAAAGCTCGCGCCCATCCGCGAAGACTACGAATACGGCCCCAAGCACGAAAGCAACGCCGCCATCCTCCTGCAGAATCTGGCCCTGCAAGGCCACATCGTCGTCGGATTGTCCGAGGGCCGCCTCGACCTCGGCCCCTGGCAGCAGGTCCTTTATGCCGACCTCGACGGCCAGCGCCCCAAGCGCATCCTCATCAAACTCCTGGGAGAATAGCGCGGCCTCGCCTGAACCTTATGCTTTGAAACCTATCACCTGCCCGCGCGTAGTACGATGAGGTTTGCGCCGGTGTGTCCGGCTTTGCCCGAGGAGTCTTCATGATCGAAGCGCGCAATCTTTCGAAGCAATTTCAGGACAAGAAGCGCGGCGTGGTTCGCGCCGTCGAAAACGTCAGCTTCCGCTGCCAGCCCGGCCAGATCTACGGTCTGCTCGGCGCCAACGGCGCCGGCAAGACCACCACGCTGCGCATGCTGGCGACCATCCTTGAGCCTACCGGCGGCACCGCCCTCGTCGCTGGCTACGACATTGTCGAACAGCCCGAAAAAGTCCGCGCCAACGTCGGCTTTCTTTCCACCGCCACCGCCCTTTATGCGCGCCTCACCGCCCAGGAAATGGTCGAATATTTCGGCCGCCTCTACGGCATGGACGAGCCCGCGCTCAAGCGCCGCATTGACGAACTTTTTGCCCGCCTGGAAATGAACGACTTCCGCGACCGCCGCTGCGACAAACTTTCTACCGGCATGAAGCAGAAAGTTTCCATCGCCCGCACCCTCGTGCACGACCCGCCGGTGATGATCTTCGACGAGCCCACGCTCGGCCTCGATATCATGACCGCGCGCACCATCGTCGGCTTCATCCGCGAGTGCCGCCAGCGCGGCAAAACCGTCATCTTTTCCACGCACATCATGAGCGAAGTCGAAAAGCTCTGCGACATCATCGGCATCATTGACGGCGGCCGCCTGCTCGCCGAAGGCGCCCTCGCCGAGCTTCGCCGGCGATACGCCGAACAGGACCTCGAAGAAATCTTCGTCAAAGTCGTCGCGCCTACCTACGTTTCCGCGGAGAAGAACTGACCATGAGCCTGCGCAATATCGGCATCGTCTATCGCAAGGAACTCACCGAATCGCTGCGCGACCGCCGCACCCTCATCTCCACCATCGTCGTGCCGCTGCTTCTTTTCCCCGTGCTCACCGTCGGTTTCGGCTATATGGCCGCAAATCTCATTGGGAAGGCACAGAAGGAAACGCACAGAGTCATGATCCTCGGCGGCGAGGATTCCCCGGATATCGTTGCAGGCATCAGGAAGCTGGAATCCGTCGAGGTCGTCCCCGCCGCGCCGAATTATGCCGATCAGATCACCAACAAAGAGATTCGCGCGGCGGTCGAAATCCCCAAGGGTTTTCAAGCTGCGCTCGACCACGGCGAAACGCCCACGGTCAGCATCTACATGTATCAGGGCGAGATCAAATCCTCCTTCGGCGCCGACCGCATCGAGAAATTCCTCCGCGCGTACCGCGACAATGTTTCCAAAGAGCGTCTTGCCGCTCGGCATCTTCCGCCCACGCTGCTCAAGCCTTTCGATATCAAGCAGCAGAACGTCGCGCCTCCGGAAAAGGTCGGCGGCACAACCTTCGGCGGACTGATCGGTTACATGGTTATCCTGCTCTGTATGACCGGCGCGATGTATCCCGCCATGGACCTCACCGCCGGTGAAAAAGAGCGCGGCACGATGGAAACCATTCTCACCAGCCCCATTGAACGCACCCACCTCGTCCTCGGCAAATTCTTCCTGGTCCTCACGGCCTCCCTCTTTACCGCCGTCTTATCCGTCATTTCTATGGGCACATCGTTCTATTTCGCGGCCAAGTTTGGCGGGTTTGGCGAGGGCAAACACGACTCTTCCCTGATGATGACTATCAGCACGAAGGCCGTTGTCGCCGTTTTCGTCATGGCTCTCCCCGTGGCCGTGCTCTTCTCGGCGGCGTTGCTTACCATCGCGCTCTTCGCCAAAAGCTACAAGGAGGCCCAGAGTTATCTGACTCCCATGACGTTCGTCGTGGTCATCCCTGCGGTTGCTTCCATGCTTCCGGGCGTCGAACTCAACGCGCGCCTCGCCATTATCCCCATCTTCAACACCAGTCTGGTCTGCAAGGAAATCGTCACCGGGACGTATCACTGGAACTTCATCGCCCTGATCTTTGCCTCGACTTGCGTTTACGCCGCCGCGGCTATCTTCATCGCCGTCAAAATGTTCCAGCGCGAAGACGTCCTCTTCCGCGCCTAGTAGCACAGGCTTCAGCCTGTGCCGTTACCTCGGCTGGTCATTCTGAGGGCCCCGACCGGTCGGGGCGCAGTATAAACGCCGCGTCAAGCCCGGGGTCCCACGCAGATTCTTCAGCCTGTCCGCAATCGAAGATGGTGCTCCTGAGTCGGCCAACTCAGGCTGAGATAATTTAGGCCCAGTTCGATTTGCTTTAGTGGAGATTCTTCGCGGCTTCGATAACCTGCTCGGGTCGCGTTCGCGCCCACAGGTTTTCTGTCACATTCACCCAGTGCACCGTTCCCGTTGCATCCACCAGGAAATCAGCCGGGCGCGCGATGTCCTGGCCGTTGACGCCGGCGCCCGGATGCAGCAGGCCGTAGCGCCGGATGACTTCCGCTTTGGGATCGGAAAGAAACGTAAAGGTGTAGCCGGCCTTCTGGCAAAGCTTCCGCGAGACTTCGGGCGCATCCACGCTGATGGCTACCGGGCGAATCCCCAGCGCTTCGATGGCATCCAGATTTCGTTCAATACCCCGCAACTCGGAGTTGCACGACGGTCACCAGTAGCCGCGGTAGAACACCAGCAGCACGCCTTTGCCAGCGCGTCCCCCGGCGGGTGAGCCTGCCACCGAAGATGCCGCGTTCATCGGAGCGGTCAGCAACTCCGATAGCTTCACGGACCTGCCGTTCATATCCACCAGGGAAAATTCAGGCGCCTTTTGCCCCACTTGCGGCGCGCCATGAGCGGCGGGCAATCCCTTGGATTCAACAAATATAATAAACGCGAAAAATCCAAAGATAGCTACGCTGAGAGCCGCCAGGATCGGGCCGAAGATTTTTCCCCGGTACGCCTCGGCTTTGGCAAACGCCCGCCGCAACCCTATAACCAACAAAATTGCCGCAAGTCCGAACAGCAACAAATTCGCCCACGGAAAATCGCGCGTATCCGGGAATTTCACAAAGAAGAAAAAAAAGCTGAGGAACGCGATTACACAAACCAGGAATCCGGCCAGAACCAACCAGTTGAATTTTCGGCCATTCATAAACGGCATCCTTTTCCCTAGCGCCGCCTGCTTTTCCTTCAGCGCCTCTTGTGCTCTCTTGTCGAACTGCCTCTGAAGGTTTTCCTTCAGCTTGTCCTTCTCTTCCTGGCCCAGGGCTTCCAACTGCTGTTGCGCTCTCTCCAGTAGCTCTTGCAGACTTCCTTGTTGTGGTTTGCTCACGTTTTGTACCAAAACTAGCTCTTCCCTCTGATGTCCCAAAGAGGCGCTATTGTACATTGGCCTGCTTGCGGACGCACTCGCGAATAAAGGGCTTCAACGTACTCGGGACTCTTTCTAATCCAGCGCTGGCTCCGCGAAGGAGCACTGGTCAATTTCCCAGAACCCGTTCGTGGACCGTGAGGGCCACCTGTCCGGTTATCCGACGCAATATAAAAGGGCGCCCCTTTTGGAGTAGGTTTTGAGTGTTCGCCTCACCCCCTCCAGAAAGGAGCACCCTCAATGGATAGCACGAAGTATATCGGGATGGATGTTCACAAGGAAGCGATCTCGATCGCTGT